>Ga0180015_1000031_pt1 | contig 43115 bp, 42 predicted proteins | sample KR13_S2_MetaG_FD_116508 | JGI IMG/M metagenome (GOLD analysis project Ga0180015, IMG submission 116508) | Groundwater microbial communities from the Olkiluoto Island deep subsurface site, Finland - KR13_S2_MetaG | ecosystem: Environmental > Aquatic > Deep subsurface > Groundwater | place...
CGTGGCCCGAGCGGCGGTTATTCCGGTACATCGCCCTCTCGGGGATTATCGGGATGTCGGAGACCACCTTGATGGAGGCGTCCTTGGCCCCTATGTCTTCTGCCATGCTGTAGGTCTTTCGCTGGTTGGCCGGTATTTTCTTTTCCACTGTTACCGGGTCGGCCCCCTCTATCATGTAGGTGACCTGTGCTGTTGCCTCTGTACTGTTTGGGTTCTGTATGAGAAGCCAGCACTCGAACCCCCAGGCCGAGGACCCTTCAGCCAGGTACCAGGTCTTTGCCGGAGAGGTGACACCGATCGAGCAGTGCCCGTCCGGGGATGGTGCTCCCTCCCCGGTCCAGCTCATGGTGCGGTCCACCGCTATGGTCTTGCCCTCCTTGCACTCCACCTTGGTCGAGAAGTCCTTGTCTCCCAGGGTGTCGGCCGGGTTGACCGTTGCCTGGCTTCCTGCCGGGAGCGTTACCGTTCCGCCGCTGGTTGCCCCCTCGTCGGTCATGTAAGTGATATCCGCACTCACCTGCTCATTGTTCGGGTTCTCTATGGTTATGTAGCAGTCGAACCCCCAGGCTGTTGTGCCTTCGGCCAGGTACCAGGTGGGGATTCCGGCTTCTGTCACCGTGAAGGCATCCGTCTTGCTGCCGCTCTGATCATCGTCATTTGTGACCATGGCCTTGTAGGAGCCAGCAGTAGCGCCTGTAAGGTCGAACTTGCAGGTTATCTTGGTAGAGGCGACCACGCTCACGTTGGTAGCGGTTATCGTTCCCCCTCCTGTCTCACCGGAGCCTGATGGCCCAATGAGATATGCATTGGCCCCATCTCTGAAGTTTGTACCCGCAAGGTTGGTTATGGAGACTGTACCATCGTTAGTGCCGCTCGATGGGGTGATGCCGGTCACTGTGGGGGCATTGTGCTTATTCACCGTAAATCCCCCGGAGAGTGCTTTGGGGATCTCGCTCCCGGTTGTCACGTTCACGTCCCTCGCGCCGGTTGCCGCATTATCCGAGATGGTGATGTTAGCGGTCGCGTGGGTTGCGTCTGTCACGGTTGTGGAGTTGACGGTGATTCCAGAGCCGAAGGCCGCTGCACTGGTGCCGCCCGCAAAGCTGGTATTGCTTCCCGTGATGCTGACATCCAGGGTCTGGCCTCGCCTTCCGGAGGTGGGGCTTACCGAGGCAATGCTCGGACCCCTGGTCATGTAAACACTGCAGCCAGTGGCGGAGGAGTTGTTCCATGTCCCGACACATAAGTCATTGTCGTAGATTATCATTTCCCGGGCCCCATCCTGGTCCGCGTCACCAAACCCGTTCGTGTTCTCCGATGTCCACGTATACGGGGGACCGACGGCACCATCCGTGCTGTAAACGAGACAGCCGGAGTTGTTCAGCGTTCCCGCGTAGAGCCTGGACTTGAACACATGTAACGACGAGACTTCTTGGTTGGTGAATCCAAGACCGAATCCGGGCTGATTGACCAGGGTCCAGGGATCTACACCATCGTATCTACGGACCTCGCCGCCGGTCTGCGGAACGATGCCGGTTCGCGTCCCAGCGTAGAGCTTTCCCTCGAAAACAGCCAGGGAAAGTGCCCAGTCGTTGCCCGCGTTTCCAAGTCCAAGGGTACCGACCTGCGCAGCGGTCGTCCCGTCGTAGCTTATTACCTCGCACCCATTAGGATTCAGCGTACCTATGTAGAGATCCTCTCCTGAGCCATCGTCGTAAACAGCCATACAGGCTGCGCGTTGATTGTTGGCAAATCCGAAACCGTCTGCCGTCACCGACACCCATGTTGTGCCATCGGTAGTACTATGCAACTGGAATCGTACTGTAGGTCCCCAAGATGTTCCAACGTATAGCTTCTCCCCGGAACCATCGTCGTAGACAGCCATGGACAGGGCCTCAACCGGGTTGTCCACAAAACTGCCGGTGTTCACTCGCGTCCATGTGACGCCACCGTCGTAGCGCAGGACCTCGCATCCGTCGGTCCAATTGATCGTCCCGACGTAGAGCTTTGATTGAAACACCGCCATGCAATAGGCTTCTGTGTTGTTCGGGTTACCCAGCCCACCCGTGCCCACCGGTGTCCAGCTGGAACCATCGTAGCGATATACCCCACATCCATCGCCACCGTTCCAGGTCCCAACGTAGAGTTTCTCACCCGAACCATCGTTGTAAACAGCCATGGAGGATGCCCTGGTGTTGAGGCCAGACCCGAAACCGCCGGTGTCAACGGGAACCCACGTATCGGCCAGGGCAGGGCCCGCTTGAAAAACAGCCGGCATCAGCAATCCCGATATCAACAACAAAGCTGACACAAACACAAGGGTTTTCAATCGCATAACAAACACCCCAATCTTCTACTCTAGGCTTGAATACCCCTTTATGGTTTCTTCTGGTGTTTTCTCACGTCTTGTATCGTCATCAATAGTGTTGTTCTTGACCGTTCCTCGAACCGGGATACGGATTGAGTCAAGCCTCTCGGGCTAAGCCCCCGCGCGTCGCCTCCGGTAATAATCCGTTGAACCCTACATTTCCCTTGTCCGGCCACGACATCAAAATCTTACCATCTCTCAAGCCGATTGTTGCGTTAAAAGCCCTGTCTAAAAGAGGATCAGGCCTCTTGAGTTGCCTTTTTTCCCGCCGGCTTTTGCCGGCGCTACAAGGTCATTTCCAGCAGGCGGCCGGCGTTCTCGAAGAACACCTTGCGGTTGAACTCCTCGCCGAGGCCGACGTCGAGGATGCTGTCGATACAGTCCTCGTAGGTGTAGGGGATGTTGGGGTAGTCGCTCCCGAACAGTATGCGGTCGGATAGCTCCTCCAGGGTGGCGGGGTCGAAATCGGCCGTAACCTCCAGCGGGGGGAACTCGCGCCTGCTCACCAGGTCGGCCATCAGCTCCGGGTCGATGAAGTTGACCGAGGTATCCAGGTACAGGTTGGGGTAACGGCGTACCATCCCGAAGAACCGGTCGAACTCGAACGCCCCCATGTGGGCGACTATCACCTTCATCTCGGGGAACTCCCTCATCACCGGCTCGAAGTTGTCGGCCCCAACGTATCGGTTGGCGATTGGGGCGGTGCCGGCGTGTATGGTGAGTATCCTGTCGTTCTCCAGCAGGCACCGGTAGACCTCTTCCATGCGCTCGTCGTTGGGGTAGAAGTCGCTCACCAGGGGCTGGAGCTTTATGCCGACGAAGCCGCGGTCGAAGAGCGCCTGGAGCATCTCCACGTTCCCCTCGTCTCCCGGGAATACGGTGGCGAACGGAATCGCGGCACGGTGCCTGCGGCGGAAGGTATCGGTCCAGCGGTTCAGCTCCGCGGCCATCCCCGGCTTGTGGGCGTAGTTGTAGGTCACGAAACGCTGGACCCCGAAACCCTGAAGCGTCCTTGCCAGGGCGTCGGGGGAATCCTTGTAACGAATACTCCAGTTCCTCTGGTCGAAGTACTCCCATATCGAGTCGAAGAGAGGTGCCGGGAAGAAGTGGGAATGCATGTCGATTATCTTTCCCCGCAGGTAATCGGGGACCTGCCTCGGTGCTTCAACCATCATCCACGCGGCTCCCTCTGGTAACGTTATCCTTGCAAAAGGGGCCAGGCCCCAAACGCAAGTATTTTACCGCTAAACAATGTGCAAAAGGGGCCAGGCCCCTTTTTCGCGCTTTTGGGACCCGGCCCGGAGGGCCTCCCGGTTTTACAACAGTGGCCGCAATCAATATGATGACACCCACTCGGACAGGAAACCGGCGTAAGGATGGGGCACCTGAGATGGAAGAGCAACGGTTCGGGAGGATAAGGGTAATACCGGGGGAGAACGGCTCACGGTTCCCGTCATGCACCTCGCTGATTGTCGAGGACGACGTTCGCACCATTATCGACACCGGCTGCGGAGAGGCGGCGATTGGACACCTGCTCGAGGAAGGGCCGATCGACCGCGTGATCAACACCCACTTCCACTTCGACCATATCTGTGGAAACTACCTCCTCCCCGAGGCCGAGGTCTGGCTCAACCGCAGGGAGGCCCCCTGCTTTCGTGAGCTCGTCAACGTCGCCCGCCTCCTGGGCGTCGTGGAGCTTGACGGCGAGGAGGCAGGAGAACGCTGGGTCAAGGAGGTGGCCGAGGGCTCCATCACCACCGCGAAGCCGACGCCGTACCGGGACGTGAGGTGGTATCTCTCCACCCGCCGGCTGGACAACACCTACCGCTGGGGGGACGAGATAGAGTTCGGCCATACCAAGGCAAAGGTCCTCTCCGCCCCGGGGCACAGCCTGGGCAACAGCTTCCTCTTCTTCCCCGAGGAGCGGGTGGTATATACCGGTGACGTGGACATGACCGCCTTCGGGCCGTGGTACGGGAGCACCGACGGTGACATCGACGCTTTCATAACCTCGGCGGTGAGCCTGGTGGACCTGGAGGCGGACCACTTCGTAACCGGCCACGAGCGGGGGGTCCTGACCCTGGAGGAGTTCATGGACTCGCTGGGTGAGTACCTGGGGGTGATTGACCGGAGGGACGAGATCATCACCGAGGGCATCGAGAAGGGACTCTCGGTGGAGGAGATGGTCTCCCCGGGGCTCTGCTATCCCCCCGAGTCGCACAACGACCCCTGGGCTTACATCTGGGACAAGATGACGGTGAGGAAGCATGTCCGCCGCCTGGTGTCCACCGGTGCCGTCGGGTTGGAGATGGAAAGGTCATCGGAGTTGCTCAAGGACACCGAGCCCCTGTCTCTCATCGGCTACGGGTTCGAGCTGGCGGCCGACCCCGAGCCGGACAACGGGGAGATCGACATGTTCCTGGACGGCTAGAGACCAGTCTACCCGATGAGTGATGATCTTTCCAAGGGAGGGGACGATGGAGCGGACTGAAGCCCGCCCTCGAGCAGTGAGTTACGCGTCGGGTAGTTTGAGTCGCTCCCCGAGTTTCACCGTTCGGAGCGCCATCCCCGTTGCGCCATCCCCGTCTTTGATATGATAAAACTCGTAGAGATCGGAGTAATCGCAATGGACGAAATCACGTCAAGGCGAGTAAGTAAAGTGCTGTTGGAACTGGATTCCGGCGGTTCGCCTCTGGAAAAAGTGGCGGAAGAGATATCGCGGTTGGCGCCGGACAGGATTGTCGCGTCCATTATGAAATCGACTCTCGCGGCCAAGATCGCGATAGACGACTTCGACGCCGGCTTAGAGGCGGAGGGAATCGTTCACGCCCAGGCCGACCTGCACCCCGCCGTAAACTCGTTCTACACGGCGAGCGCGGTCCTCGCGAAATTAGATACCGGCAGGGTAATTGAAGCCGCGGGCCGCTCACGGTGCTAGGAGGAAGATATGGCCAAACAAAGCGATTTCGAGCATTCGGATAGGCCAAACGAGCAAATCCTTTCGGAACTGGTGCGCCGTATTGTTGATTCCGTTCGGCCGTTACGGATCATTTTGTTTGGCTCTGGAGCCTGCGGCGAAATGGGACCGGACAGCGATCTCGACCTGCTTGTGGTGATGCCAGATGGCGTGCATCGCAGGCGGACAGCCCAGGCCGTCTACCGGAGTCTCAGGGGACTCGGTGTTCCCAAGGACGTGGTTGTGGTGACGGAGAGCGATGTCCGGCAGTATGCCTCGAATCCCTCGCTTATCCTCTACCAGGCCTTACGACAGGGAAAGGAGCTCTACCATGCCGCAAGATAGGCCTACGCCTGGTTCGCCGCATGATTGGCTGGCGCGGGCGAACGGTGATCTGGCCTTGGCCAAGGCTCCCCTGCCTGAGGGGGCGTTCCTGGAAGACTTCTGCTTTCACGCCCAGCAGGCGGCGGAAAAGGCGCTGAAAGCTGTGTATCAACACCACGGATGGGTGTTCCGTTTTACGCACGACCTGGATGAACTGGTCACGGGCCTGAAGGACCATGGTCTTGAAATTCCCTCCAGTGTTGATGAGGCGATTGTTCTTACGAGCTTTGCCCGGGAAGCCCGTTATCCGGGATTCGTCGAAGCGGTAACTGATGAAGAATACCACGAGGCGATTCGGCAAGCCGAATCGGTCACCTCCTGGGCCGCAAAGGAACTCGGAGAATGAACGACGACCGCGTGCTCATTGAAGATTAACTGCCGATCCAGGCGATCAGCGCCGAGGCGTCGTCTACGGACCCCTCTTGCATGTCGACTGTTGAAGGTGTGACTCTCTGCGGTGGCCCATCCCCCACACCTTTGAGGGGCGTCTCAGTCGCCCTCGGGGAGGTTGGATGAAGTTTTACAACCGTGCCCCCAATCACATTCCACTCGCACGTGGTCGGCGGTCGGGCGCCGGCAAGAACGGCGGAGGAAGGCTCGCCATGGAGGAAGTACGTTTCGGGAGGTTGAGGGTAATACCGGGGGAGAACGGCTCGCGGTTCCCGTCGTGCACCTCGCTGGCGGCCGACCCCGAGCCGGACAACGGGGAGATCGACATGTTCCTGAACGGCTAGTTCGCCGACGCCTGGCCCGACCTCCTCCTCCACCTCTGCATGTAGCCGCGCTTCGGCGAGAGCGCCAGCGCCAGCAGGAACATGAAGAACATCACCAGGACAATGGTGGCCCCCGAGGCGACGTCCACCCAGGACGAGATGAAGAGACCGGCCGCCACTCCGATGAGCCCCGAGGAAAGTGAAACCACCAGGACCCCCCGGTAGTTGCCCGAAAGCTGTATTCCGATGGCCCCGGGGATGACCAGCAGGGCGGACACCAGGATGATTCCCACCAGCTTTATCGAGACCACGATGGTGATGGCCATCGATATCAGCAGCCCGTAGTAGACAAGCCGCACCGGCACGCCGCTTGCGGTGGCGGTTTCCTCGTCAAACACGAAGAACAACAGTTCCTTGAAGAACAGGATGAGAAACGAGATGACCAGTGCGGAGAGGACCGCCAGGATGATGACATCGGTCCAGTTGAGCGCCAGGATGCTCCCGAACAGGTAACTCATAAGGTCGAGGTTGTAGGCGTTGGCCATGCGTACCAGCACCACCCCCATCGCCATTGAGGCCGCGAACAGTATCCCGATAACGGTGTCCTCGTGCAGCCGCCCCTTTCGGGACAACCACCCTATCCCCCCCGCCACCAGGACACAGAAACCGCCCGCGGTCAGCACGGGGTTCACCCCCGCCACTATGCCGATGGCGACGCCACCGAACGCCGCGTGGGAGATGCCCATCCCCACGAACGCCATCCGCCGAACGATAACGAAGAAGGATATGAACGAGCAGGTGGTGGCGATTATCAGCCCCCCGACAAGCGCTCGTTGCCCGAACCCGTAGGAGAGAAGCATCAGGCATCCTCCCCGGCCATTCCGCTACCCTCGCCCACCAGGAAGTCGAACTCGCAGCGGTATGCCTCCTTGAGACGCTCGCTTCCCAGCACCTCCTGCGGGCTGCCGTGCATGTGCATGGTCCGGTTGATGCAGAGTATCTCGTCGGCGAAGCGGGCCAGGACGTTCACGTCGTGGGACACGAACAGCACCGAGAGCCCCATCTCCTCCTTGAGCCGGGTAAGGAGCCCCATGAACCGCTCCTGGGACTCGATGTCCAGCCCGGCGGTGGGCTCGTCTAAGAGCAGTATCCTGGTCTCCAGGCAGATGGCCCTGGCCAGGAACGCCCTCTTCTGCTGCCCCCCGGACAGCTCCCCGATAGGCCTCTTCTCCAAACCGCTCAGGCCCACCGCGCGGATGCTCTCGGCCACCGCTCGTCTGTCCGAGCGGGAGGCGAACCGGAGAGGCCCTATGCAGCAGGCCCTCCCCATCATGACGACATCCGACACCGACACCGGGAACGATGGGTCGAACAGGACGGTCTGTGGCATGTAGCCGATATGGTGCAGCTCGTGGTGCAGCTCCCTGGGGCTCATCCCCATGACCAGCACCTTGCCCCGGTCCGGTTTCACCAGGCCGAGGATAACCCGGATAAGCGTCGTCTTTCCCGCCCCGTTGGGGCCTATTACCCCGAGGAACACTCCTTCCTCAACAGAGAAGGTAATCCCCTCCAGGACCGTATGGCCCGCCAGGCTTGCCCAGATATCCTCCAGCTCTATGACCGTTCGCGGCGTCTCTCCGGGGCCGCTGAAAAAATCGCTTACGCGGCACTCAGATTTCACTTCATCACTTCCGCCATGACCCCCGTATCGTGTTTGATCAGCTTAATATAGGTGCAGGTCTCGGGGTCGTCGGGGTTACCCAGGGGGTCCAGGGACTTGAGCACCACGTTCGCCCCCGCCTCGTCGGCAATGGCCTGGGCCGCCTGCGGGTTGAACTGCGGCTCGGTGAATATCACCTTTACCCCTTCCCTCTTCATCCCGTCTATCAACTCCGCGATCTCGCCGGCGCTGGGCTCCTTGCCCGGCAGTTCCTCCACCACCCCGACCTGCTCCAGGCCGTAGCGGTGGGCGAAGTACATAAACGCCGGGTGGAACGATACGAACTTCTTCTCGGTGAACGTGGAGGTCTCGCCCTTGACGTACTCGTCGAGCTCTCCCAGTTCTTCTATATACCTCCGGGTGTTCTTCTTATACGTATCTTCATTCTCCGGGTCCGCCTTGATGAACCCGTCCCGTATCGCCTCGACCTCATAGACGGCGAGGTTGGGGTCCAGCCAGACGTGGGGGTCGTAGACGCCGTGGTCGTGCCCCTCGCTTTCTTCGCCTTCCTCATGTTCGTGGTCAGCCTCTTCTTCGAGTCCGCCTTGCTCGTGGTCGGTCTCCTCGTGATCGCCCCTGTCCTCGCCTTCCCCGTGCTGGCACTCGTCACCACCGCCTACCTCTATCAGTTCCGACTTCGGCACGTTATCGCCCGCCACCACGTCCACCAGGTCAGGGTTGTCTACCTTCTTCACGATGTCCGCCGCCCAAGCCTCCAGGTTAAGGCCGTTCTGGACGAACACCTTCGCGTCGCTCATGAACTTCATCTGCTCCGTCGTCGGCTCGTAGGTGTGGGGACTGGCCCCCGGCGGCACCATCGTCCGGACCTCGACCAGGTCGCCTCCCACCTCCGTACAGAAGTCGGCCAGCGGCACGGTGGAGGCGGCCACCTTCATCGGCCCCGCGGCCTCCTCCTGGCCACACCCGGTCACGCCCATCAGCGTTGATATCACCAGTGCCGTGACAACCAGGGCTGCCGGAATAACCTTTTTTCGTTTATTACTGATAAATATTCTCAATATAACCTCCAAAATATCCCTGGCGAACCTTACTCATATAGATCAACCTACCTGGCGGGCAGACAGGCGGGGCAGTAACCGAACAAGCTCAGGCAGTGCGAGGTGACCACGAAGTCGGAGTCCTCGCGTATCGACTCCTCGAGTTCGTCAACCACGCAGCCCTTGAACTCCTCAACGGAACCGCAGGAGACGCACACCATGTGATGGTGGTGCTTCCCGGTGTTTATCTCGTAATGCTGGGAGCCCTCATGGAGGTGGACCCGCAGGACGAGCCCCAGGTCACAGAACAGCTCGAGGGTCCTGTACACCGTGGCCAGCCCGATGCCCGCGTACCGCTCCCGGGTGAACTCAAACACCGCCTCGGGATCAAGAGGGACGCCCTCGTTCTCCCTGAGCACCTCCAGCACCGCTTCCCTTTGAGGGGTAACCCTGTACCCGCGTGACCTGAGCCTTCTTTTAACATCCATCTTTGCACTCCTATTGATAATTGCTCTCAATAACACTAGCATGGGACAACCGACCGCGTCAAGATGGAGGATGTTCGAGTGTGCTTACCCGTGATGTATCCGGTGACTACCGGTTTGTCCCGGTGGTGAAGGTGGACTGGTAGGGCATGACCGGCTTTCCGAACACGTCCTCCCCGGAAACGATCTCGACCCAGTACTCACAGTCGGGGATATAGGCCATCTTCGGCGTGAATACCAGTGTCCTGCCGGTCCAGCTGAAGCCGCCTTCCTCCGGGGGTATGACGGTGAACCCATTCTCCACGCTATCCTGGTCCATCGGCCTGGAAAACGTAAACCTTAACTGCTGACTCTGCCCCGCCTCCACCTCCACGCCCCCGCAGTTGAAGCCGAGCACCCTGGGACGTATCCGGTCCCCCCCTATCAGCAGAAGACCAATGAGCAACAGCAGGATGAGCGCCGTCGCCGTCCCATACGCATTGATGCTCCCGCCCTCCCTGCCGTCAGTAGATATAGGGGTCATCGGGGGCCTCAACCTCCTCTACTGTATCCGCCTCGAGCACCACCATTCTCCGGCCGCCTATCTCATCCGCGGTCATGGTACCGCTAACGCGGACCCAGGTATCGTCAGGCGGTATCCGGAGCCCCTCCTTAACCCTGACCGGGAACCCGACCGGCACCGCGTCGGCGGCACAGCATAGAATCAGGTACCTGTTCAAGATGAAGCAGTCATCCGGCACCTCAGGAACACTCATGACCGCTCCCTCTATGTTCGCCTTCTCCCCCTCGTAGTTTTCGGGCTCCGGGTCTCCAGCAACGGCGTAGAACCAGTCCTCGAAATTCCAGCCCGCCGTTTCGCCCCCGGCCGCCTCTTCTCCCGCCCTGGAGGCGGCGGTCGGTGTTATTCCCACCTCCATCCCGCTCTGCCTCGCGCCTCGCGTGGATAGCGCGCCTGTGCCTACCACCAGCCCCAGGACCAGCGGCAGGTAAATGATGGCGGTCCAGAACACCAGGCCGAACGCGCCTCCACTGTGGTCGTGCCCCCCCGGTTCCCCCTTCCAACGCTTGAGCACCAGGATTACAATCCCCAGAACGAACAGGGCCATGCAGCCGCCCAGCACCAGCCAGTTGTACTTCGGGTTGACGTAGTTGGAGAGCTTGCTCTTGAGGGCGATGTCGAACACGTAGAGAGGAAAGCAGATCATCCAGATCGTCTGGAACATCCTCGTGTATCGCTTCGTCGTTTCCCTTCTCACGGTCATTCCCCGTACCTCACAGGATCATGTAGTTGACCAGTAGCCCCAGCAGGAAGCTCATCAGGGCCACCAGCACGCTTATCCAGATTATCGCCTTTACCCGGAAGGCGCTGGTCATCATAACCAGCGCCTTTATGTCGACCATCGGGCCGAAGACCAGAAACGCCACTATAGAACCTGCGGTGAAGGTGCCCGCGAACGCCATGGCGAAGAACGCATCTACGTTGGAACACATCGACACCAGGAACGCCAGCAGCATCATGGTCAATATCGAGACCACCTGTCCGCTGCCAAGCCGGGTGACAAGGTCCTGGGGGAATATCGTTCTAAACGACGCGGCGATGATCGAACCCAGCACCAGCAACCGCAGCATGGCGAAGAACTCGTCTCGGATAAGGAAAAGAAACTCCATGAACCTGCGGCGGCTGTCCAGGCCCTGGTAATGCTCATGGCCGACGCAGACGTGCTTGTGGAGGGCGCTTCCGTTGCACTCCCCCTCGTGGTGCCCCGGGATCTCACCGGCGGTCACGAACGGGAGCACGATGTCCTCTTTCTTGACCTTGAACAGTATTGCCCCGACGGAGAGGGATATCACCACTGTGAACAACAATCGGAGTATGAGTATCTCCGGCTGCCCGGGGAAGGCGGCAACGGTGACTATGATGACCAGTGGGTTGAGGACCGGCGCCGCCAGCAAGAAGGTAACTACAGCGGCGGGCTCCACGCCCTTGATGAGCAGCCGGCGCGCTACCGGTATGTTGCCACACTCGCAGACCGGGAAAAGAAACCCCATAACCAGCGCGTAGAAAAGGCCCACAAACGACTTACGGGGAAACAACTTCACCACGAAGTCGTCACTGACATACACGGAGAGGACCGCCGATACCAGCACCCCGATGAGGAGAAACGGGATCGCCTCCAGCAGTATAGCAAGCAGTATTATCAGGAAATCACGGGCTATGACCATCTAGTGTTGGTTTCCTCAGTCAGATGCATTAGTAGGAAATGTTCAGCTTCCGCTCCTGGGCCTGATTATGACCTCTCGCATTATGTCCCCGGGGACGATCGCGTTCACGACCTCCATGCCCGAAACCGTCTGACCGAACACGGTGTACTGCCCGTCGAGCGCCGGCTGTGGGCCCAGGCATATGAAGAACTGGCTGCCACCCGAGTTCTGGTTCTGGGAGCGTGCCATCGAGAGTGTGCCGTCCTGGTGAAGAAGGTCATTGAACTCCGCCGGCAGGTAGTAGTCCGGCCCGCCGGTGCCAACGTCGGGGGCGTTGGGGTCTTTGCTCTTGGGGTCCCCGCCCTGGATAACGAAACCGGGCTCCACCCGGTGGAACGCTGTCCCGTTGTAGTAGCCGCTCCTGGCCAACTCGATAAAGCTCGCCACCGACACCGGGGCCGCCTCGGGGTAAAACTGAAGGACGATGTCACCTTTATCGGTGCGGATGACCGCCTCCACGTCGGCGCCGTCCTGCCCGTTGGGGAAATCGGCTAGCGTCTTCACCGGCTTGCCGTCCGGTCCGAGCTGTGAATCGGCGGACTGTGTCGGTGCCGGCGCGGTCGCCGGGGGTTGCCCCTCGGCCCCTTCCTCCGAGTTACCCGAGTCGCCGCAACCGCCGCTCGCCAGGACACCTACCATGAAGACCGCAAGGACCAGCAGGCACGATACTTTTCTTCCCATGACGCTCCCTTCGATATCAAACGCGAAACACACCGTTGGTACATCCAGGCGGGGCCGCAGTGGAACCCGCCACGGTTTTAATTATAACAAGAGACGGGCATCGGGCAACAAAGGTAAAGGCGTGTGTAGATAGAATTACTGGTCAAACGCCAGGTTTAACGGCATGGAGGTTGTTACTGTTGGTACTTGATATCGGGTCGAGCAGGCTTCTGCTGGAGAGCACCGGCTGGCTGGTGGCCCACCGCAAGAGCAGGACGTGGAAGAGACTCAGCCCGGCTCACTTCCACTGGAGCACCCTTTCGGGAGAGCACTCCTCGGGTCCCTCTGCCTCCAGCGGCGAACAGGAGTGGGGTTCCTGGGGTCTCATGCTGTTCAAGAAAGCGGCCTTGCTAACAGACAACACCACGGACGAACCTCAGTAAGCGCTCCCGCCTTTCCTCTTCGCCTCCCCAAAACGCAAGATTGTACCGGGTACAAAACGCAAGATTCCTGCCAATACCTGTTAAAAAATGCGCCAACGGTGCCTGGCACCAGCGACGCATTCCTGGCACCAGCGACGCATTTCTTGCGCTTAGATGTATACTCTACCTGTTGTATCGTTTCGATTAAGGAGGTTGATGTGATGGGTGCCGAACTGGTTCACTTTGAGATTGCTGCGGATGACCTGGAAAAAATGGCGAGTTTCTACCGCGAGACACTTGGTTGGACGATCGAGCCTGGTTCCTTGGAGTATCCAGACTATCTGGTTATTAAGACAAGTGACAGGGAAGACATGCCCTGCGGTGGGATGATGAAGAAGATGATGCCCGAGCAGGGCCTGCTGAACTACTACGGTGTTGACAGCATTGAGGAGTTCAACGCGAAGGTCAGGGAGAACGGCGGGCAGGTGGTCATGGAGAAGATGCCAGTGCCCGGCATGGGATACTTCTCCGTGTGCCTGGACCCGGAAGGAAACCCGTTCGGGCTCTGGCTGACCGACGAGAGCGCCGGGTAGCATCGTCTCCACCACCGGCAAGTTGGTTTAGTAAACTCCCAATAAGCGGATAACACCGCACGGCATTCCACGCCAGGCGGCGAGATATGCGAAAGGGGACGCAATGAGAAGCGTACTGAACCCGAAGGGCTCCCTCATTCTGAGGACCTTTGTCCTCGCGCTCGCGGCCGCGACCGCGATTGCCATGATTCCCGCTACCGGCCTGGCGACGGGACGGCGGGAGGCCGAGGTGTCGCGCGAGAAGGCACGTGAGGAGCTCAGGGAGCGCGCCCTGGAGATGTCCCGCGAGGGAAAGACCGATGAAAAGGAGTTGACCGGGGGCGGCGCCTCCTGGGAAGTCCCCCACGAGGTCGCCTCCGGGGACATCGAGGTCCACTGGTGGCCGTCCATCGACCGGGACAACGCCGGGAACCTCCACATGGTCTATATGGACGCCCTCACCCTGGACGTGCTCTACACCAACAACAAGGGCGGCTCCTGGGGCGGCCCCATGAGCGTCCTGCAGGGAGACATCTACGGGATGTGCCCTGACCTCTACGTGGACGACTGGAACAACGTCCACATCGCCTACATGACCACCGACGGGGTCGGCGACGTCATACACCAGGTCTCGCTCTGGGATGACGCCTGGGGGCCGGTGGTGAACGCCTCCGGGGCCGATGATAACTGCTGGATGCCCTCCATCGTGCGGGAATCGGGATCGGGGGCGGTCAGCTCCGAGCTGCACGTTACGTACGCCTTCGACGACGGGGCCAACGTCTACATCCAGCACAACCAGACCACCGGGGGCATGAGCAACTGGAACGCCGCCTCCGCCACCGCCAGTGGGGCGGACAACGACTGCGACAGCCCGTCGCTTGCCGTAGACGGCGGAGATAACCTCCACCTGGCCTACGAGTACTGGACGGCCAATAGCGACGTGCAGTACAACACCATGCCGTACGGGGGCACCTGGGGAGGAGCCTCGGTCAACGCCTGTGGCGGGCAAACCGATGCCATACTTCCCTCACTGGTGAGCGACGCCGCCGGGAACCTGGAGGTCACCTACACCTGGGACGACTGGGCCGGTACGGGCACCTTCACCGTTCAGCACAACAGCTATACCCTGGGGGCCTGGGGGGTCCCGGCCACCGCCTCCGGTGCCGACAACCTCTGCATCGACATGTTCTGGATGCCGCCGATGGGGCTTCCCCCGCGGGGAGCGCAACTGGCGAGAGATCCGGCCACCGGAGGCCTGTTCGTCGCCTACCCCCTGACCGGTGTTGACGGGATTGTGCGTGCCAGGAGCAACTACCACGACCCGATCGGCGGCTGGGGCGCGCCGGAGACGGTGACCGAATCGGAGCAGAACCTGCAGCCGACCGTCGTTGTCGATGCCTCCGGAGCGGCACAGGCCGCCTGGATCCACCAGGACCAACTCTGGTTCCCCAACGATATACTCATATCAACACGCACCGGCCCCGGCGCCTGGAGCAACCCGGCGCCGGTCCCCGACGCCACCACGGCGCAGATTAACTCCGACGCCGTCGTGGACGCGGGCGGCAAGACGCATGTCGCCGCCCGGGAGTTCAGCGATGGGGCCCACAGGGTCCGCTACTTCACCAGGAGCGCGGAAGGTGCCTGGAGTGATGAGGGCATCATCAGCGGCAACGACCGCGGGTGCACCTACCCGCGCCTCGCGCTCGGCCCCGACGGCAGGGCACACGTTTGCTACGTCACAATGGACTGGATGTTCCCGTACTTCCCCGTGGGGAACGAGGCGCGATACGTCTCCGAGACGAACAGCTGGTCCGCGCCGGTGACCATCAGCGGAGCGGATTTGCCCGACGGACGAGCGGCAATCGCGGTTGACGGGGCGGGCGTCTCGCACGTGGCCTACTTCGACGACAGTTCGCTGGAGATGCATTACGTCAACAACGCCTCCGGCTGGAGCGCGCCTCTCAATTTCGGTGGCGCCGACACCGGGGGTATAACGGTAACCGCTGCCTGCGACCCTTCGAACAATCTCCACGTCACCTACCCGGACAAGCCCGGCGCCGGCGACTGGCGGATACGATACGCCGGCAGGTCCGCGGCGGGAACATGGGTCTCGCCCGCGACGATAAGCGGGGGAGAAACGGGAGCCCTGGACCCGGATATCGTGGCCAGGTCCGACGGCACCCTCGACGTTGCCTACTCCGCCGACCTGGGCGGTGGCACCTACAACATCAGACACACCGGGAAAGCCCCGGGAGGGGCCTGGAGCGCCCCCGCTACCGTGGGAAGCGATGACGACTGCTGCCCGCCGTCCCTGGCGGTGGACCCGGACGACAACGTACACCTCTTCTACGAGAAGCCACTTTCCACTACCCCGCAGGAACTGAGATACGCCAGGCTGAGCGGCGGCTCCTGGGAAGGCCCCTGGACCGCGGTCGCCGGCGTCGAGCCTGATACCTTCATGATGGGCGAGCATAACTACGCGGCGGCGGTATCTCCGGGAGGGGTACCGTGCTCCACGTTCGAGGACCACGGCTCGCTTATGTTCGCAAGCGAGGCGCTCGGGCCCCGTGTGGACAGCATCACCCCCGGTGAAGGCACCAGCGGAGCCACGGTCGAGATAACCGATCTCGCGGGCGCCTGCTTCGAGCCGGGGTCCGCTGTTTCGCTTAAGAACGACAGGGTGGGCGCCAGTCATAACCCCGGGATCATCCAGGCCACCGATGTCGACGTGGTGCACTCGGGGAAGATAACCTGCAAGTTCAACCTGGCGGGAGCCCGGGACGGGGCATGGGACGTGGTGGTGACGGCCCCCGATGGGCGCGCGGGCACGCTTCCCGGCGGTTTTATGGTGAAGTATAAGGATGCGGTCGACACCTGGTACTTCGCCGAGGGCACGACAGCCTGGGGGTTCGAGGAGTGGATACTCATCAAGAACCCGCACGACAAGGACGTTACCGTCAACATCAACTACATGACCCCCGACGGCCCCGTTGCCCGCGAGCCCATAGTTATGGCCCCGATGAGCAGGGCCACCGTAAGCGTTAACGACGATATCCACCCCACCGATACCTCCACCCTGGTGACCGCAAGCGACACGATCATGGCCGAGCGGAGCATGTACTGGGACAACCGGATAGACGGCCACTGCTCGATAGGAACGATGGAGCCGTCGTTCACCTGGTACGTCGCCGAGGGCTCCACCGCCTGGGGGTTCGAGAACTGGTTGACCATCATGAACCCGGGCACCGCCCCGGCGACGGTTGACGTTACCTACATGACACCTGATGGCCCGACGGCCCGCGAGCCGGTCAAGGTGGGCCCCGGCTCCAGGGCCACCATCGACGTCAACGACGACCTCGGCCCAACCGACGTAGCGGCGGTTCTCTCGTCAGACGTTCCCATCGTCGTCGATTCCAGCATGTACTGGGACGGGCGCCGGGGGGGCAGGTGCTCGGTCGCCGCCGGTAAAACCTCCACCAGATGGTTCCTGGCGGAAGGGACCACCGCCTGGGGGTTCGAGGAGTGGCTCACCCTCCAGAACCCGGGAACGGATAAGGCGACCGCGACCGTCACCTGCTTCACGCCCGACGGCGCCGCGGCGCGGGAGACGGTCGAGATAGACCCCGGGTACCGCCGGACGATCAGGGTCAGCGACATCCTGCCCAACTCCGACAACTCAATCGAGGTGTCCTCCGACTGGCCGCTGGTGGCCGAGCGCTCCATGTACTGGAACAACGGCACCGGCAAAGCGGGCCACGGCAGTATCGGCGCCACCGAACCCGCCGATACCTGGAACCTGGCCGAGGGTTCCACCGCCTGGGATTCCGGCTTCGACACCTGGGTGCAGGTCTTCAACCCGGGCAACAGCACCGTTACGGTTACCGTCACGTTCATGTCCCCTGACGGCCCCATCGCCATGAAGCCGTTCGACCTCGCGCCGGAAAGCCGGGCGACGGTCCACCTGAACGACGAGCTTCCGCTCACCGACTCGGCGATGGACGTAAGCGCTACCGGCCCGATAGTTGTCGAGCGCTCCATGTACTGGAACGACAACGGCGGCGGCCACTGCTCCATCGGTTACGGTCGGTAAGCACACGGCAAGAGGAAATCAGTAGAAAGGAGTGCAGATGAAGAAGTGGGTGTTTGTATTCCTGGCGATGTGCCATCTATTTGAGGCCATGGTCGCCTACCACGCCGCCGAGCGGCGCGGAAAAGACCCCAAGGAGTACTTCCTCAAGACGCTGTTCCTGGGAGTGTTCATCCTCGTGCCACTGCTGCGCGAACCGGTCGAGGAGGAAACCGCTTCCGCTTGAGCAGGGATTCAAGTCGCATAAGCCAATACCTGCTGTTGCCGGCGCTAAGAGGACAATCCCGGAGGGCGACTGATGGTCACCCCTCGATCGTGGGGGGTAGAACCCCGGGGCAGTCTTAATAGAAATCCTTCAGCGTGAACTCGAAGCAGGCGCCGCTATTGTTGTAGGCCCTTATCTGTCCACCGTAGATCTTGACCAGCTTCTCGACGATGGACAGGCCGATCCCGGTATCACTGCTCTCCCCCCTGGTGAAGGGAAAAAAGACGTTGTCGATTATGTCATCGGGAATCCCCGGGCCGTTATCCCGGACCATGTAGCGGTGAGCGCCACCTTCGTCATCACCCAGGTAGGATACCTGTATGACCGGGTTCTCGCTGTCGTTGTACCTGAAGGCGTTGCCGATCAGGTTGGAGAACACCTGTTGTATTTGCGTGGGACTGGCGATGATACGCCCCAGGTCGGGGGAGACATCCACCTCTATGCCCTTCTCCTTGATTTCGCGAGAGCTTTCCGCGAGTATCCCTTCAACGACCTCTCCGACGTCCACCGGGGATGTCTCTCCTGGCTCCTGACCCGATTTCGCCAGGGAAAGAAGGTCGTCAGTTCGCCTTTGCGCGCTCCGGGCATTCCTGCCTATTATCGCCACGATCTCGGACGTTTCCTCGATATCCCCCGTGTCAATACCCTCTAGTGAATCGGCAAGCGTGTCCACTCCCAGCATGATGGCCGAGAGCGGGCCCTTGAGGTCGTGGGATACGGTGTGGGCGTATCCTTCGAGCTCGGCATTAATCCTCTCAACCTCCTCTTCCGCCCGCTTGCGTTCGGTGATGTCATGGGCGATGTTGACGACCTCGTTGATCTCTCCATCCTTGTAGAGTGCGGTCAACGTTACTTTAGCCAGAGCAACGGAGCCGTCCTTTCTAATCACCCTCACAGTGTCGCTTATGACCTTCTCGCCGGACAAGAGTTGCCCGAGGAGTCGCGTGGCCTTTTCCACGTCTTCAGGGTGAAGGATACCCACTTCAAGTACGTTTTTCCCCAGCAGTTCCTCCTTGGTGTAGCCGATCATCTCGCAGGCGGCGGGGTTGATGCTTGTCAATATCAGATCTCGGTTATGGGTATAGATCGCTTCACCCGCGGATTCGTAGAGTAGCCTGTATCGCTCCTCGGACTCCGCCAGGGCGGAGGCAAGCCGAGCGCGCCTGATTGCCTGCCCTATCTGCCCTGCCAGGGTCTCCACCATGGCCCTGGATTCATCCGGTATCTCACCAGTACTGATATGTGAGGCAACGTTTACACAGCCGATGACCGCGCCCTCATCGGTTACAGGCACAATACCGAATGCCCCGAGGCCTTCATTTCTCCGGACATCATCAAGGGGGATGGGAATATCCTCATAGTTGATGAAAAGGGCCTCGCCCTCCAGGACAAGCTGGGAGCTGGGGCTGTCGGCGTCGTAGTGGCTCGTGGCCTCGACGAAGTCACGGGAAAGTCCTATGTCGTACAAGAGCTCCAGCGCGCCAGACTCCTTATCGAGTGTGTACACCCCTCCGCAGTCGAATACTGTGGCCTCGAGGATGGCGTCTATCGCAACCTCTAGCGTCTCATGAAAGCCGCTTATTCCGGAGAGCTTCACGGCCATATCCCGCTGGATGGTGACCAGTCGCTCCGCCCGCTTGCGCTCGGTGATGTCATTGCCCTCGGGCACCAGGTATACGACCTCCCCCTTGTCATCCATAACCGGGTTCAGGGAGAACTCTATCTCGCGGATCTCGCCGTCCACGTTCTCGTGGGTGGTAAGGAACTGAACATATTCGCCCTCTCGAGCCCTCTTGATAGCTACCTTCAGGTCGGCCTGCGCTTCCCTTGAGTGCCGCCACCATGGGGTCTCCCAGAACGGCTTTCCAAGGACGTCCTCCTCGCTAACTCCGACAAACAATATCGATGCGGCGTTCGCCGCCAGCAGGTTACCGTCAGGGCTCAAGAGGCCGGTAAGCTGATGGTGGTGGCTGAGTATCGCGCGCGAGATCCGCTCGCTCTCGCGAAGGGCCAGTTCCGCCTCCTTGCGCTCGGTGATGTCGATAGCCAGTTCAAACCTCACGTCCCGGCCGTCCGGCCATTTGATTACCCTGTCGGTTATCAGGTAGTCCCTGTCCAGGACCGGGTTGTGGTACTCCCAGCTGTACGGCTTCCCCTTGTTCTTGAAGATTTTCTCATTGGTACAGAATTCGCAGGGCTCGTCCAACTCCTGCAGTTCCCTGTAGCATATGCCGCCCACCAACTCCTTGCCAAAGGCGTCCTTCAAGTGCTTGTTGGCGAAGAGTATCTCGTGGCTCTCGGGGTCCACCACGTAGATGACTTCGTCTATGCTCTCGAAGAGGGCCAGGAGTTGCTTCCGTTCAAGATCGAGCGCCTCTTCCGCTCGCCTTAACCTCACATCCGAAAGCGCGTGCTCAACCGCGTCCACGAACAGCGTGGAAAGTCGTTTGTCCTTCACCACATATCCATTGGCCCCCTGCTTGAAGGACTCCACGGCGGTCTGCTCGTCGCCATGCCCGGTTACCATGATGACCGGAGGGGGGCTATCCATCTCGTTTATTTCCCCGAGAAGTTCAAGTCCGTCCCCGTCGGGAAGCTGGTAGTCCAGGGTGATGATGTCGAAGGTCCCGGACTCGAGTCTCTCCCTCGCCGAGGCGTAGTCTTCGGCGATCTCAGCAGTCGCGGAGAACTCGCGCTCCAGGAGCATCTTCAGCATCTTGGCCATGTCAGGGTCGTCTTCTACGATGAGAACATGGGGGGCGTTATCTTGTTCCAAATCTGCTCTCCGGGAGTTGATCGCCATAACGCGGTCGGACAACCTTGCCTGTTTTTGTCACGTTAGTATCTTATCATGACGAGACGCCGCTAACGACCTGTCGGTGCGACGCCTGACCCCCCATCCTGTGCCCTGGGCTGTTGCATTTTTGACTCATTTTTCTTTGTCAATTTTGCTTGTTTGGAGGAGTTTGCGTCTTTTTTTGGATTTCGGGTGCGTAGTCTTTCAAAATCAGTACATCCAAATCTTCAAACTTGACCAGTTTCGGTTCGTTTGTGATAAAAGCTTCTCCGCCGTTCTCCGCCGTAGTGGCGAGCAGAATACTATCGGGAGTTTTGAAATTGTATTTTGCCCTTATTTCAGCCGCTTTCAACGCAATAGGAACACTCACGGAGTTCATTGAGAGATTCGGCATGCCTTTGAGCATGACCTCGTAAAGGGCAGCCAGTTCCGCATTGTTTTCCCTCAAAGGTTTAACAAGGACTTCCATAAGAGTGACTGTTGAAGCGATTCCCGCAACCCTTCCCTCCGTGACGGCCGAAACGACGAATTCCGCGAAGTCGGCGAATTCGGGATTGTTTTCAATGAGATATATGACCACGCAGGAATCTATTCCGATGGAACCGTATTTTCCCAAGTCTTCTTTCAGTCCCAACTTCCCCTCTCCTCTTTGAGGTACTCATCCGTATTGGTGTCTTTCCAGATTTCGGCACCGAGACCCCGCATGGTTTTGGCCCAGTCCTTCGGCTTGGGGAGAAGTATCGCCATCGGCAACCGTTTTGAATCGGCGGTGGAAACCGACTCGAGCACCACTTCGTCGCCCTGCTTGAGACCGAGTTTTTCCCTAACTTCCTTGGGAATCACGATTTGCCCTTTGCTACTCACCTTTGCGCTTTTCATTTTTCCTCCTTTCGATTCAGCAAGAGCATTATAATATAAGTAAGAATAACTGTCAATAAGTAAAGCATGACGACATACTCGGTTTACCATCCTATATATACTTCGCGCCTGGCTCGGCTCATGCCGCCGCCCTCTCGTAGTGCGCTTCCCTCATCTGGATTGGGCTCAAGGGGTGAAGCAATTTCCCGAACGAACGAGACTTTGAGCAGGGCAAGAGGAGCAAGTAGGGCCACGGATAGAAAGAGTGAACCAAGAGTTGTCAGAACTGACAGAGAAGGCGAGATAAGAGGTACTGATATGAGCGGTGACGATTTTCCCCCTGGTTGGTGGTTCGAGTGTGTACGCCGCTGGAGCCGACGGAGGGACTCGAACCCACAACCTGCGCATTACAAGTGCGCTGCTCTTCCAGTTGAGCTACGTCGGCTTATCGGCGGACCATTCGCTTATTGTAGCAGTCGGCTAACGCCTATGGCGAAACCGTTCCAGCGCGGCCCGGACGTCGGTGGATATCCTCTCGTCGAGCCTTACCCTTTGGCGGCGGGTACGCCGGCTTTTCAGCTCCGCTCTCCAGCGCTCCTCAGAGTCCCGCATCTCCTCCAGGAACTCCCTTGATGACATCCGCAGCATCCCCACACCCGAGGCGATCCTCTGTATTTCGTAATCCCCGGTAACGATTGTCACCGACCCCGCGCCGCCCCTGGGGACGCCGTATATCAATGCCTCGACGCATGCGTCGGCGGTCTTCCCCCCCGCGGTGAACGTCACGCTGAGGAAGCGAGAGCGTTTCTCGTGTCTTTCCGCGCCGCCGGCCCCGGCCGCGTCGAACACGACCTCCACCTCGCGCTCCTCGCGGTCGCAGTACTCCACCAGGTCGGACAGGAGTGTTTGCCGGGCCGCCTCGAAATCCTCACGCAGGATGGATTCGAGTCGCTCACTCGCGTACATCAGGTTGTAGCCGTCAACGATTATCCTGCCGGTCATCTCCTGTCCACTTCCCGTTGTCGGAGGATCTCGTAGAGGAGCACCGCCGCGGCGGTCGAAACGTTGAGCGACGATATCGCACCGGCCATCGGCAGCCGTGCCAGGAAGTCGCAACGCTCCTTTACAAGCCGCCTGAGGCCTTTGCCCTCACCGCCGAGCACCACCGCCAACGGGACTGTGAAATCCAACTGGTAGTAGGGCTCGTCACCCTCCGCGTCGGCCCCCACCACCCATAGCCCCTCCTTCTTCATCATGAGGAGCGTTCCGGATATGCTGGCGACCTTCGCGACCGTTACGTGCTCCACCGCCCCGGCGGAGGCCTTGGCTACCACCGCGGTCACAGGGGAGGAACGCCTCCGGGCAACTATCACCCCGTTTGCGCCAACCGCGTCGGCGACCCGGAGCAACGACCCGAAGTTCCTGGGGTCTTCCACGCCGTCAAGGATAAGAACGAGTGGAGTCCCCCCTTCCTTGAAGCCGCCTGTCAACTGGTCAAGGGTCGCGAACCGGTACGGCGAAACGGACGCCAGGACACCCTGGGGGGAGGAGGTTACGGCCATTCGTGAAAGCTCATCGCGGGGAAGGCGAATGACCGGAACCCCGTCCCGCCCGGCGAGATCCACTATCTCCTCTACGATACCGGAGTGCATTGCCCCCTCGGCGATATAAACCCGCCCGACATCACGGGGGCCGCGCAGGGCCTCCAGCACCGGGTTCCTGCCCTCGACCCGGTCTTTACTTTCGGGGGAACTCGCCATGAGATTCACACCGTCCGTGGTGGTTGATGCCTCCTACCGTTCAAGGCGCCAGCGGAATCCGTCCTGCACGTCCTCCACCCTGACACCCAGTTCCGCCAGCCCGTCGCGAATCCTGTCCGCGAACTCGAAGTTCCCGCCTTCCCTGGCGGTTTCCCTTACCCGCAACAGCAACTCGATCAACTGCTCCCGGGACGGGCCCTCGGTGGCGGCCGGGCCACCCATGGGCACCCGCTCCACCGAGCCCGCCGACTCCGCCGCTCCCCGGAACAGCCCCAGGGCCCCGCAGAGACCGTCCAGCACCCGCTGCGCCTCCAGCAGGACAAGCTTGCCGGCGGGCGTCTTGATGTCCCCGGCCTCGTCGAGGTAGCTGTTTACCTCCCGCACCACACCGAATATGACCCCCAGGGCTGCCGCCGAGTTGAAGTCGTCATCCATGTGCCCGCGGAACTCGACCTCGGCCTCGTTCAGGAAGTGCACCAGCACGGTCTGGCGATCGCTGTGGTGGAGCCCCGCCTTCTCGCCCGCGGCCTTCCTGATATGGTCCTCCAGGTTGAAACGGCAGTTCCTGATCCTCGCCAGTGAGGCGTGGACCTCAGCCAGGGAACCATCTCCAAAGCTCAACGGGCTTCGGTAGTGGGTGCCCAGCATCAGCATCCGTACGGTGTCCGCGTCGTGTTCGGCCAGGACCTCCCGCAGCGACCTTATGTTCCCGAGCGACTTTGACATCTTCTCACGGTCGATGTTCAGCATCCCGCTATGCAGCCAGTACCGCACGAACCGGGCTCCGTCGGCGAACGCCTCCGACTGTGCTATCTCGTTCTCGTGGTGGGGGAAGATGAGGTCCTGGCCCCCACCGTGAATATCGAACCCGGTTCCCAGGTACTTGATGGACATGGTGGAGCACTCGATATGCCACCCCGGCCGGCCGGGGCCCCATGGGCTCTCCCAGGAGGGCTCCCCCGGCTTTGACGCCTTCCACAACGCGAAATCGAACGGGTCCCGCTTTCGGGCCGCATCCACCTCGCACTGGACGGTCATCCTCTGCTCCTCCAGGTTCCGCCTGGAGAGTTTTCCGTAATCGTCGAACCTCTTGACCTCGAAATACACATCGCCGTCCGACTCGTAGGCGTACCCTTTTTCAACCAGCGCTTCGATGACCTCCAGCATATCGGGTATGCACTCCGTGGCCCTGGGCGCGATATCCGGGGGCTCGATCCCCAGCGCCGCCATGTCCTCCTCGAACGCCACCCGGTACTTCTCGGCCACCACGTCGGTTGATACGCCTTCCTCGTTGGCCTTTCCTATTATCTTGTCGTCCACGTCGGTGACGTTCTGCACGTAGGTGACATCGAAGCCGGCAAACCGCAGGTACCCCTGTATCATGTCAAAGTTGATGAACGTGCGCGCGTTGCCTATGTGGATGTAGTTATAGACGGTCGGTCCGCACACGTACATCGATATCTTGCCGTCCTCGCGCGGGACCAACTCCTCTTTCCCCCTGGTCATCGTGTTGTAGACCTTGATGCTCATTTCTACCTTCTCAAGTGTTGTCTTTATTTTCCAGGCGATCGAGCCGCCGCTCTATCCCGTTGAACATATCCAGTACAGGGTCCGGCAGGTTCTCGTGGTGGAGATCTATCGGCGAAACGCGCTCGCCGGAGCGAACCGCCACCCGCCCGGGCACTCCCACCACCGTGCAGTTAGGTGGGACGTCCTGGATAACCACCGCCCCGGCGCCCACCCGCGAGTCCCGGCCTACGGTAATGGGGCCCAGCACCTTGGCTCCCGCCGCTATCACCACGTTGTCCTCCACCGTTGGATGCCGTTTGCCCCTCTCCTTGCCGGTCCCCCCCAGCGTTACACCCTGGAATATGGTGACGTTCTCTCCTATCTCGCATGTCTCGCCTATCACCACTCCCATTCCGTGGTCGATAAATAAGCCGCGCCCGATGGTGGCCCCCTGGTGTATCTCGATGCCGGTTACGGCCCGGGCTAACATCGAGAGCAGCCGGGGCAGCAACGGGACCCCCCTCCGGTGAACATAGTTGGCGACCCGGTGCACCCACAACGCGTGGAGCCCGGGGTAGGACAGTACTATCTCCAGGGTGCTGGTGGCCGCGGGGTCACGGTCCTTCACCGCTCCGATGTCGTCACGGAGCACCGCGACGGCCTTCTGAAAAAACTCGCCTGCCGTTCCCGCGGGCTTACTCATCTCTCTCCTCCAGCGTCCGTTTCGTGGCCCTGACACGGTCGGCGCAACCGCCCGGCCCCCAGAACAGTATGAGGTAGGTCAGGTCCGGCCCCACTGTACTACCTGTAACGGCAAGCCGGAAAGGCCATAGTACCGTCTTCGCCTTCCAGCCCCGCTCGGCAGCCTCCCGGCGCAGGTCGTCCACGATGCGCTCCGCCGTCGCCATGCCGTTTGATGGGTGCTTCTCAAGCGTCGAGATAAGGAGGTCCAGCGCCTCCTCGATGTCCGGAGACTTCACGAGCTCCCCGGCGGCCTTGTCGGATAACTCGCCGGCGGGACGTACGTAGATGTCGAGCGGCTGGCTTGCTATGTCGGCGAGTGTCTCCATACCGTTTCTTACTGAGGCGACAGCTATCTCCATCTTATCGCGCGCAAGAGACCGGTCCAGGTGGTCTATCACCAGGTCGGTCAACTCCGAGTCGGAGAGCATCTTCATGTGCTGCCGGTTCAGCCAGTTGAGCTTGTCCATGTCGAATATCGCCTTGCCGGCGGAGACTCCCTCTATGCTGAACTCCTCCACCAGTTCCCCCGGGGTAAATATCTCCCGGTCGTCCCCCGGCGACCACGAGAGCAGGGCAAGGTAGTTGATCAGCGCCTGTGGCAGATATCCCATCTCCCGGTAATCGGAAACGGAGGTCGCCCCGTGCCTCTTGGACAGCTTCGCCCCGTCCGGGCCCATGAGCAGCGAGTGGTGCAGGAACATCGGCGGCGCAGCCCCAAGTGCCCTAAAAATGAGGACGTGACGAACCGCGTTTGTCAGGTGGTCGTCGCCCCTGATGACGTGTGTCACCTCCATGGTAATGTCGTCCACCACCACCGCGAGGTGAAAGCCCGCCCGGCCGTCGGAGCGCAGTATGATGAAGTCGTCAATCTCGGAAGCGTTCACCTTCACCTCGCCCCTCAGCATATCGTTCACCGTCACCTCACCCTCCGGCACCCGGAACCTGATGGCGTACGGCCTGCCCTCCGCGGTGAGCCGCGCCCGCTCCTCGTCGGTAAGCCCGAGGCACTTCCGGTCGTACCGCCAGGCACGGCCCTCCCCGACCGCCGCGTTTTTCCTCTCCTTCAACTCCTCCGGGGTGCAGTAGCAGCGGTAAGCCCTGTCCTCTTCCAGAAGCCGGCGGGCGTACCCGGAGTAGATGTCCATACGCTCGCTCTGGCGGTATGGGCCGTGCTCACCACCCACGTCGGGCCCCTCGTCCCAGTCCAGCCCCATCCACAGCATCGAGTCCATGATGTCGCGCTCGAACTCCGCGGACGAACGCTCCCTGTCGGTGTCCTCCAGCCGCAGTATCATATCGCCGCCCGACCCCCGGGCGACCAGCCAGTTGAACAGGGCGGTACGTGCCGACCCCAGGTGCAGCCTCCCGGTGGGGCTGGGCGCGAACCTGACCCGTGCGCCTGGATTATCGCCGTCCCTTCTGGTCATCGGTACTCCTCTGTTTCGCCCGTGAGAACATCCCCTTAATGGCAGGGATGATGGTACGAATCCGCCATCGGGGCAAACCGTTTCCTCGACTTTTCCTCCTCGTCCCGGTAGACCCCCAGCCGGGCTGTCAGGAGGTCGAAATCAACCTGGTGGCCGTCGAACTCCGGCCCGTCCACGCAGGAGAACTTCGTCTCGCCACCCACCTCGCAGCGGCAGGTGCCGCACATGCCGGTCCCGTCCAGCATTATCGCGTTGAGGCTTACCACGGTGGGAATGCCGTACCCCCGGGTAAGCGACGATACCGCGGCCATCATGGGGACCGGCCCTACCGCCACCACCCTGTCCGGCTTCCACTGCTGGGCGGCGTCCTTCACCAGGGTGGTCACGAAACCCTTGATGCCCATCGAGCCGTCATCGGTCGCCACCTCGACCGGCGCGCCCAGCGCCTCCATCCTGTCCAGGAGGATGAGGTGCGCCCTGTCACGGGAGCCAAGGAGAACCCTGACGTCGTTTCCCGCCTCCACCAGCGCCCGCGCTATCGGGTAAAGGGCGGTGATCCCGACGCCCCCACCCACGCAGGCCACGCGGCCGAACTCTCGCGCCTCGGTAGGCTTTCCCAGGGGCCCCACCACGTCCTGGAGGCAATCTCCGATGCCCAGCAGGGATAGCTTATCGGTGGTCGTCCCCACCGCCTGGAACACCATCTCCACGGTGCCCTCCTCGGCTTTCCAGTCCATCAGCGTCAGCGGTATACGCTCGCCCGGCTCATCCACCCTCACGATGATGAACTGCCCGGCCTTCGCGAGGGTCGGCACCAGCGGCGCGGTGACCTTAAGCCGGTACACATCCTCGGAGTACTGCTCCTTCTCCACTATCTCGAACCTCGTTCGTGCCAACTCCCTACTTCCCCTCCAGCTCTTCTTGCAACCTGTTCTTTATCACCACTATCTCGGCCTCGAACGTGGGGTCCGCGTCAAGCGCCGATATCCCCTCGAGGTCCGCCTTTCTCACCTTATCGCTGAAGTGAACCGTGCCCAGGTACTCGATACCTTCGACGCCCTCCCTGAGCTTCTCTATCTCCGAGTCTTCCACCACCTTATTGAATACCATGAACAGCCGCCCGATACCTATCTCCCGCGCCAGCCGGGCAGTGGTGGTAGCCGTCTGTATGCTCCTCAGGCCCGGCTCAGCCACTATTATTATCGCGTCTACGCCCCGGGCTGTGCCCCTGCCCAGGTGCTCTATCCCCGCCTCCATGTCCATCACCACCACGTCGTCCCGGTCCAGTAGAATGTGCCGCATAAGGGCCTTGAGCAGCACCGACTCCGGGCACACACAGCCGCCGCCGCCCTCCTTGACCGTCCCCATCGCCAGGAGCCGTACCCCCTCGTGGTCCAGGCATATCTTGTCCGGCAGGTCGTCGACCCTTGGGTTCATCTTGAACATCTGGCCGTAGGCGCCCAGCTTCGCACCGGTCCGCTCTTCCACCACGTCCTTCATCTCCGCCAGCGGGACTACGTCCATCGCGGTATCCGGGGGCACTCCGATAGAGACCGCGAGGTTGGCGTCAGGGTCGGCGTCAATGGCCAGGACCTTCCTCCCGTCGGCCGCGAAGGATCGTGCGAGCCCGCCCGCGATCGTGCTCTTCCCAACTCCCCCTTTTCCACTGATGGCAATCTTCAACCGGGTTCACCTCCAGGCTATACGGGCCACCATCCCGCGACAAGTGGCACCGGCATACGACGATACATGCAATGACCAATAATAACTGATATTGCGCCCGGTGCGCAGGTGTCACTTGATGGAGGTGATCTGCTCGAGCAGATCCATGAACTGCCGAACCACCTCAGGGTCGAACTGCGACCCGGAGTTCCTTCGCATCTCAGCCGTCGCCTCCTCGCGGGAGAGGGCCTTCCGGTACGGGCGGTCGGATGTCATCGCTTCGAAGGAGTCGGCGACCGCGAGTATGCGGGCACCCAGCGGTATATCGTCACCGGCCTTGCCGTCGACGTAGCCAAGGCCGTCGTATCGCTCATGGTGGTGGTAGATTATCGGTATTATGTTCCCCAGGTGCGGGAGTGGCTCGATTATGCGCATGCTCAAGACGGGGTGCATCTTGATAGCGGAGTACTCCTCCTCGGTCAGGCGGCCCGCCTTGTTGAGAATGCTGTCGGGCACTCCGATCTTCCCCAGGTCGTGAAGCAGGGCCGCGAGTCTCACTTCCTCCACTTCCTCGCCGGACAACCCCATCGACTCCGCGATAGCTACCGAGTACTGTGTCACCCGGGCGGAGTGCCCTACCGTATATGGGTCGCGCGCCTCGATCGCCGCCGCCAGGGAAGCGATCGCTCCCAGGTACGTGTCCTCGAGCCGCTCGTTGAGCTTGGTGTTCTCGATGGAGACCGCCGCCTGGGCCGCGAAGTTACCGAACACCTCCAGGCTGTCGCTGGTGTACCTCTCGTCAGGGGTGCGGGAGCCGACGGTTATCACGCCGATAATCTTGCCCCGGACCATCAGCGGGGAGACGATGCTCGCCTCGATCCCGATGTCAACGTCCCCGAAGCGGGGGTCCTTTACACCCTTGAGGAGGAGAACGGTCTCTCCATGCCGGTTGACCCAGTCCGCCACCTCCAGGAACGCCTCATCGCTCACCCAACCGGCTTCCCCGGTGCTCGCGGCCTCCTTGAGCTTGCCAAACATCTCCTCGGGAATCAGTATCGCCCCGCTGTCGGCGTGGGCCAGGGCGGTCGCCATCTCCAGAAGACTCTTGTGTTGCTCGTCAGGATCCAGGAACGAAGACAGTGTCCTGGCCACGATCCCGACCGCGGCCATGTGCTTCATCTTGCCTTCCATCTCGGCGAAAAGTCCGCTCTTCTCTACGGTAACCGCGATCTGGTTCGCGCAGGCCACCGCGAGGGCTATCTGCTCGGGAACGAACTCGCCGGTTTCACCCTGGTCCAGCAGGAGCAGGCCGACGTACTTCTCGCCCGACATCATCGGGACCAGCAGGACGACACTGGTGCCGTAGTCATCGAGCAGGCGTTCAATCTCCGGCGGGTTATGGCCGCCTTTCTTCAGTATCACCGGCCCCCCCAGCAAGACCACCGCCTTCAAGGCGGCCAGGTCGGCTGTGGATTGTCGAATTGTTCCGGTGGCGTCCCACCGGTTACAGGCGACAATCTCGAGTTCCTCGCCGCCAAGGAACGCCAGCAGCGAACACCGCCCCAGCCCGGTAATGCTCGCCACCTTCTCCACGATTTCCGTGTAAACCTCGCGCTTGTTTCCCTCACTGGAGAGAAGGTCCGCCATGGAGTAAAGCGCCTCTATGCGCTTGGTTTTCTCGGTCACCTTGATGTTCCGGGAACCCAGGTACGTTCGCATCATGGCAAACCGGCACTCCGAGAGAACCAGCTCCACGTCCATCATCGCGTCCACCAGGTCGGGGAGGGAAATAGCGCCTTCTTCGACCCGCTTCTCCATCTCGCCCCATATCGCCCTCTTCACCAGGTCCGGCGTATTGGGGATCTCGGCCATCGTGAGCCCGCGCTCGGAGCAGTTCTCGCCTATCGTCCCCCACCGGTCCAGTGACGCCGTGCTCTCCACCTTTCTCAGCCGGGAGACAAGCAGTTCGAGTGTCATCTCCGCCTGCCGGTGTATCTCGTCCGGAGGCAGGGCGGAGCGGCCCGCCTCTCTCTCGGTGATGAGCGCCGCGACACGTTCCAGTATCTCGGCACGGCTGCCGGATATCGCGTCAGCAATCCACGTCATAGACCTATCCATAGCTGTTTTCAGGGGATATCCTGGTCCTCGGGAGGACTCCCTATCCCATCGTTCAAACGGCAACCAGGGGCGCCGGATACGACCACAACGACTATTCTATCACCTGCCGCGGGAACTGACCCCCGGCCAGTCGCAAAATGACGCACTGGTGACAGGCACCAGTGCGTCATTTTTTCTAACGTTATTGCGTATAACGGTGGTGCCAGGCACCTGCGTTGCATTAAAGAGAGCGTTTGTGTGGATAGGTCAACGACAACACATGAGCCAGGCACCGTTTGGTTGACGCGATTATTGTTGGTACTCGCAGATGTTGTTGACCGGGCAGACCTCGCAACGGGTGGCCCTCGCGCGGCATACCTCGCGACCCAGGCGCACCAGGTTGAGGTGCGTCCGGGGGCGCTTCGCCGGTGGGACGAGCTCCTCCAGCTCCTGCTGCGCCCTCTCCGCGGTAATCTCTTTATCTATCAGCCCTATCCTCTTCGTAGTCCTTAGCACGTGGGTGTCCACCGGAAGTACCTTTCGGCCCCCCGCGAACATCAGCACCACCGACGCGGTCTTCGGCCCGACCCCTGTAAGGGACGTGAGGAACTCCCGCGCCTCACCCACGCTCAAGCCACCGAGGAACTCCAGCGAGTACTCGCCGCGCTCACGGTGAATCTCGGCCAGAATCGCTTGAATGACTACCGACTTCCGCTGGGATAACCCTCCGGGACGAATCGCCTCCTCCACCTCCGTAAGCGGGGCGGTCGCTATCCCCTCGACTGACGGGAACCTCTCGGTCAGGCGCCGGTACGCCAGGTCGTAGTTGTTCCTCGACGTGTTCTGGGAGAGCACCGCGTGGATGAGTTCGTGGATCATGTCACGCCTGTCGCTGGGTAAACGTGATCCGAACGCCCGGGCCAGCCGCCTATCAACCTCCAGCGCTTTTTCTCTTCTTTCCATAGCGGCTAATGAGGGACTATAGGGGGAATCCGGGCGGTGGTCCGATGCAACTTCGCCTTGAGCAGAAGTTCCACCGACTTGACCGGGCTCACCGGCACCATCTTCAGGGGGCTCACCTTCATGAGCTTTGTCAACGCCCCGGTGGTGCCGGCCAGGTCGTTGCACTCACGGGTGTAAGAGACGTTCTTCCTGCCCAGCCGATTCTTGAGCCGCCTTCCAACCTCGTTGTAGGCACACGGACCCGCGATGAACACGCGCCCCTCTATCCCGTCTATCTCCTCGAGGTCAAAGCCCTTGCCCATGACGATGGTAAAGCCTCCCTTGCCCTCGAAGTCCAGGTAAAGGACCTGGAGAAGCGCCATCGTGTTGCCGTAGCATCCCTCAGGACAGTTACGCTCGGCGCCTCTTATCACCTCAACATCGGGTGGGAACGCGTCGTACAGCTCGTACGGGTACCTCTTCTTGAAACGGTCCAGCGGCTCCTCCACCACCTCGATCTCTTCCAGGTCCCCGCAGCCCAGGCCCATCCCCCTGGCTTCCTCGAGATGCTCGACCTCCTCGATGCCGTATCCTAAGATACGGGCACAGACGACATCCACCGCCAGCGTATCCGTCCCCCCGATGAGGATGTTGAACGGCACCAGTGCCTTCTTGTGCAGCGCCACCGGCGGGTAATGACCGTAGATGGTCGCCACGGTGCCGTCCACCAGCGTGAAGTCCGGCCTGATAACGCTGTAAATATCGGCGAGCTTCCTGTGTAACAGGAAGTTGTGGTCGGGGGAGCGGTCTTTGTGGGCGATGAGGCCGTACTGGTTCTTTATCCCCGCGGTGAGCACGGTCATGGAGTGGGTCTTGAGCCGGGGGACGTTTATATAGCAGACCCGGTCACGTTCTTCGATGATGCGCTTGACGTGCCTGGAGACATTGACCCGGTAACCCATGTGGGGAAGCTCGAGTGGCACCTGCTTTCCCTCGTCCAGGTACAGCACCTCGGCCCCGTGCTCCCGCGCGAGTTCATCGAAGCCCGTGACATGAAAGACCAGCCGGGTGATGTTGCTCTGGGTCGAGTTCTCCATAAGGTACAGTTGCCTGGCACCCGCCTCCCTGCAGTAATCCATGACCGCGCCGGTCACCTCGAGGTTGGTGTAGGCGTACGGCTTGAAGTCGATCGCGTTGACCTTGACGTAGACGGCGTCCGGCTTCTCCTCTATCATGCCCGCGACGCCATGCCGGTCCATCACCCGCGAAACGGCGCCGGGCAGGTCCCTCTTGATGTCAGCGATGGATACCGTCGTTTTCTTTTTCGCCACCGTTCCTCCACGCGGTTCAATCGGAGAAAGGCGGCTTAGATACCGTCGGGGATGGCCTCACCACGGACCAGGTCCTCGTAAGTCTCGCGACGCCTTATCACGAACGCCTTTCGCCCCCACACCAGTATCTCGGGGACCCTGGTCCGCGAGTTATAGTTCGAGGACATGGAGAACCCGTAAGCCCCGGCGGTAAACACCGCCAGCAGGTCCCCCTGCTTGACCTCCTGCATCGTAAAGTCCCGGGCCAGGAAATCGGATGACTCGCAGATCGGGCCGACGACATCCACCTTGACGTCCCTTACCCCCTCGCGTTGGTTGACAGGCGCTATGTGGTGTTTCGCCTGGTACAGACTGGGGCGTATCAGGTCGTTCATGGCGGCGTCAACTACGACGAACCTCTTCTCCTCGCCATGCTTGTCGTAGAGAACCGTGGTGACCAGTATCCCCGAGTTCCCGGTTATCATCCGGCCGACCTCAACTATGATTGTCGCCCCGACGTCTTCCAGCAACGGCACAAGGGCGCTGGCGTACTGGTCCGGGGTGAGCGCCTCCTCGTCGGTGTACTGGATGCCGAACCCCCCGCCGATGTTTACGTACCGGATATCCATCCCCAGGACCTTCAAGCTCTTGGCCAGCTTGACTAACTTGTTCACGCCGTTCTCGAACGGTCCTGACTCCAGTATCTGGGAGCCGATATGCATATGGACCCCTATGGGGTTCAGGCCGGGGAGTTTCTGGGCCACCTCGTACTCCGCCATCGCCGCCTTCAACGGTATGCCGAACTTGCTCTGCTTGAGGCCGGTTGCAACGTAAGGGTGGGTCTTGGGGTTGATGTCGGGGTTCACTCTCAAGGCGACCGGCGCCTCGACCCCCATCCTCTCCGCAACCCTGTTTATGAGCATCAGTTCCTGGCTGGACTCCACGTTGAACAGGAGAATGCCCTCCCCCAGGGCATGCTCGATCTCTATCTCAGTCTTGCCCAACCCCGCGAAGACTATCTTCCGGGGGTCTATTCCACCCTTGAGCGCCCTGAAGAGCTCGCCCCCGGAGACCACGTCCGCTCCCGCACCCTCGTTTGCGAGCAGCCGCAGGATTGCTACGTTGCTGTTCGACTTCACCGAGAAGCAAATGATATGCTCCAGCGCGCTGAACGCCTGGTCCACCACCCTGTAGTGATTGACCAGCGTGTTCCTGCTGTACAGGTAGAACGGCGTGCCGACCTTCTTCGCGATATCGGAAACACGGAGTTCTTCGCAACACAGTACGCCGTTCCTGTAGACGAAATCGTTCACATTTCCTCCCGTAACAACTCCATGCTTTTACAATACCACAACTGCATGTTCATCCCGGAACCGTTCACGTTGCTTTTTGGTGCCCCGTCTCACAAATACAATGGCATTCGAACGCCGCTGCATCCACACCGGCTGCGTTCCGCTCCCTCGAAGTACTACGGAAGTACGTATAAGTACCCCGCTCCATGAATACGCCGGCATTCGAACGCCGCTGCATCCACACCGGCTGCGTTCCGCTCCCTCGACGTACTACAGGAGTACGTCTAGGTCGCGCGCCTTGCCGGAGCGGCGCTTCGACGCTCTCGGTGCTTAACCGTATCCATGGACCGGGGCACTGAGTCGCGCGCCTTGCCGGAGCGGCGCACCGACGCTCTCGGTGCGTCACCGTACTTATGAAACGGGACACCTAACTGCTATTATGGTGATATCAGACGGTTTTCGCCAGCGTTGACGCCAACGGTATTGGCGCTGAAATAAACGGGGAGGTGGAGTTTGCACATAACAAATCCCGACCTGGTGGCAATCAAGACGGCCATAAGGCACCTGGCAAGCAGGGTCGAGGCCGAGGTGTCGGAGGCTGAGCACTGGTCCAGTCTGGCCGGGAACCGCGGGGTAGGTGATGTCTCCGCCACGCTGGACAGCGTTGCCGAGACGCTGAGGAACGCCCACGCCGACCTCGACGCTGCTGCCCGGCTTCTGTTTGACGCGCAGGAGCAACAGTCATCGCAGGCGCACGACCACCCTCACCAGCATTGAGGGGGAACCAACACTCCTGTCGCCCTCTTATCCCCGCCCTCCGGTCCGCAGTGCCGGCATCTTGCCGGCATCCCTTTCCGCAGTGTAGAGCCGGCATCTTGCCGGCATTCGTCGCGGCCTATGCCGCCTGGAAGGCGGCGCTACCAGGGAGCCGGATGCGGGCTGAAGCCCGCACTCTAGATGGGGAGGGAACGGGAGGTCAGCCGTCGACCAGCGAGCGCAGCAGGCCGATGTCGTCGGGGTTGGAGCCACCGTGGGCAAGCTCGATGATGGCGGGGAGTTCCACCAGCGCCTCGTGGTTCACTATGTAGCGGAACGCCTCCATCCCTATCATGCCCTGCCCGATATGCTCGTGGCGGTCGGTGTGCGAGCCGCACTCCGCCTTCGAGTCGTTGAGATGAAGGAGTTTGATCCGGTCCAGTCCGATGAACTTATCCAGTTCCTCCAGGGCGGCGTCGACACCCCCGGGAGTGCTGATATCGTAGCCCGCCGCGTATACATGGCAGGTGTCCAGGCAGATGCCAAGCCGGTCCGGCGCTCCCGAGATGTCGAACACCTCCCCGAACTGCTCGAACCTGCCCCCGATGGACGTTCCCGCCCCGGCGGTGGTCTCCAGCAACAGCATCGACTCCCCGGGGGACCTCTCGAGGCAGGAGTTGACCGCGGCGGCAATCCGCTCGAGGCCGGACCGCTCTCCTTCGCCCTTGTGGTTCCCGATATGGGTGACGACCGCGTTCGCGCCCAGCTTATCGGCCTTGCCCAGAGCGCTGACCAGTGAGCTTACCGAGCGCCCGAACACCTGGTCGGAGGGAGAAGCGATGTTGACCAGGTAGATGGAGTGTATGATGACCGGATCGATGCCCGCCTCCGCCTTCGCTTCCCTGAACGCCCGGGCATCCTCATCCGAGGCCTTCGGGGTCCCCCACTGGCGAGGGCTTCCCGGGAACATCTGGATGGTGTCGCAGCCGGCCTCCTCCCCGCCTTTGATGGCGGAAACCGGGCTCCCGGCAAGCTTCACGTGATACCCGAAACGCATGCGGCCCGCCCCTCTCACATCTGCTCGGGCGCGGACACCCCAATCAGCCCCAGCACTATCCGCAGGGCCTGCCTGACCCCTTGCACCAGGAAAACGCGGGCGCGCATCAGGCGCTCGTCGTCGGTCACCACCCGGCAGTCCCGGTAGAACGCGTGGAAAAGGGCGGCCAGCTCCTCGGCGTACCCGGTCAGCCGGTGGGGCACACGCTTCATCGCGCAGAACTCCACCACCTCCTCCAACTCGCCCAGCTTGCGGAGCAGGTCCATCTCCGCCTCGGCTTCGAGCAGTTCGAGGTCTTCGGGAAGCGGATCTGGGAGTTCCGCCTCCGCCGCCGCCTCCCGGGCGTAGCGAAGTATGCTCGAGATGCGGGCGTGGGCGTACTGAACGTAATAGACCGGGTTCTCGGGGGACTCCTTCTTGGCAAGCTCAATGTCGAAATCCAGCGGGGAATCGTGGGAGCGCTGCAGGAAAAAGTACCTCGCGGCGTCTGCCCCCACCTCCCCCAGGAGCTCGTCCAGGGTAACTACGTCTCCGGTGCGCTTGGACATTACCACCGGTTTGCCGGAGCGAAACAGCTTGACCAACTGCCCCAGGATGACCTCCAGGGCCTCCCGGTCGTACCCCATTGCCTCCATCGCCGCCTTCATGCGATTGACGTACCCATGGTGGTCGGCGCCCCATATGTCTATTACCCTGTCAAAGCCGCGCTCCATCTTGTCGCGGTGATAGGCGATGTCGGACGCGAAGTAAGTCGGCTCACCCGACGACCGTACCAGCACCCGGTCCTTCTCGTCGCCGTACTCGGTGGTCCGGAGCCACAGCGCCCCTTCCTCCCGGTACGCCTTGCCATCCCGCTCAAGCGCGCCGAGCGACTCCCCGACCTCGCCCCGTTGATACAGGTCACGCTCTCTGAACCACACGTCGAAGACAACGCCCATCCCCTCGAGGGTTTCCCTGATGGACTCCAGCATCCGCGGGTACTCCATCTCTATGAAAACATCGACCCTGTCCTCCTCGGGGAGGTCCAGGAACTCGTCTCCGCACTCGTCCACTATCCTCCGGGCGATGTCCTTTATATACTCCCCGGCGTACCCACCATCGGGCAGCTCGCAGCCACGCCCCAGCAGTTCCATGTAGCGCGCGGATATAGAGCGGCCGAAGTTCCGGAGTTGGGTCCCGTAGTCGTTGACGTAGAACTCGCGCTCCACCAGGAAACCGGCGTGGCTCATCACGCCCGCGAGGGCGTCACCGAGGGCCGCCCACCGCCCGTGCCCCACGTGGAGCGGGCCCACGGGATTGGCGCTGACAAACTCGACCTGGACCCTTTGCCTGCCCCCGGCGTCCGAGGAGCCGTATCGGTCGCCCATCTCCTCTATCTCGAACAAGACGTTCCGGATATAGGCCGGGCTGAGGTGGAAGTTGATGAACCCCGGCCCGGCGACCTCCACCCTGCTGATGACATCGGGGCTTTCGGCTACACGGCCCGCGATTATCTCCGCGATCTCCCTCGGGTTCCTGTCCAGCCGTCCCGCGACGCCGAGCGCCAGGTTGGTCGACCAGTCGCCGTGCTCCCTGCGCCTGGGGTGCTCGAGCTCTATCTTACCGGCCGGGGTGGGGGGCAGGAGTCCCTCCGACACCGCCGTTTCCAGCGCGTCCTCTATGAGCTCGACTATCTCATCCCTTGCCATGCCATCTCCACCCGTCGACCTTGCGTTGGTGCCTATCACCTTTTGCAAGTACTTTACGTCTAAACTTGTTGCGTTTTGCACGCCTGGTGCCTGGCACCACTGTTGCGTTTTGCACGTTTGGGGCCTGGCCCCATTGTTGCGTTTTTCTATTGGAGGTTGGTGGGTTTTTCCTCGAGGGTCACATCCACCATCTTCTTCTCGTTGCCGTCGTAGTAGGTCAGGGAAACCGTGTCCCCCACGTTCCGGCCACGGACCTCGCTTATTATCTCGTCCATCCCCTTGACCATCTCGCCGTCTATCTCCACTATGATGTCACCGGTCTTGATGCCCGCCTTATCGGCCGGCCCGTCGGGCACCACGCGTGTGATATACGCCCCGTCGCTCACCGGCAGTTCGTACTGCTCGGCTATCGTATCCGTGACGGTCTGGCCGAGGATGCCGATGTAGGGATGCGACACGGGCCTGCCGGCTATTATGTCGTCGGCCACTTTCTGAGCCGTGTTTATCGGTATTGCGAAGCCGACCCCCTCCGAGCCGCCCGCGGCGGAGGCGATGACCGCGTTAATACCTATGAGCCTTGCCAACGAATCGCAGAGCGCCCCTCCCGAGTTCCCCGGGTTGATCGCCGCGTCGGTCTGTATGAGGTCCGTCAGCACCGTTACGCCTTGCTGGGAATCGGCGGATATGTTCCGGTTCAGGGCGCTTATTATCCCGGCGGTCACGCTCTGCTCAAACCCGAACGGGCTGCCAACCGCCACGCACAGCTCGCCTACCACCAGCTTGTCGGAATCGCCCAGCTTCAGGGTGGGCAACCCGGTCTTGTCTATCTTCACCACCGCGATATCGGTCTCGGGGTCGGCGCCCACCTTCGTCCCGGTGAGTTCCTGCCCACTGGCGAGTCTCACCGTTATCTCCCGGGCATCCTGGATGACGTGGTTGTTGGTGATGATGTAACCGTCCTCCTTGTATATGACACCGGAGCCGGTCCCCTCCTGGGGGCCTACATCAAAGAACAGCCCCCTCTGGGGAGCGGTCCTGATATCGATGTTCACGATCGAGGGGGTTACCTTGACCGCGATATCCGCTACGTGGGTGGCGCCTTCGGTGGGGCTCACCAGCTTTACGATGCCCTCCCCATCCTCTTCCGTTCCAGCGTTGCGGAGCTCTCCCCTGACCAGGTCCCACGGGTTGACGCCAAACGCCCACGGCATAGCGGTAAGCACCAGCAGGGCACCGATTATCGAGGCGACGAGCGCTATCAGGAAAGTACCGCCTCCCCCCCTCTTCTTCCTGCCCGTCTCGGTGCGGCGGGGTATCGGCGGGAGCGTGCCGGACGGAGGTATTCCCGCGCCCTGCCCTCCCATGTGGGCCGATGGCGCCGGCCTCGCCGGAGGCGGAGGCGGAGTCCCCCCCTGTGGCATCGGAGGTATCTGCGCTCCGGGTACTGGAGTTCCCTGGCCGCCCGACACCGGTGGACCCGGTTCCCCGGGGGGCCTTCCTTCCTGATTCGAGTTCATTCTTCTCCCTCCTGGCTTACAAGACGATGCACGATGAGTTCATTTCGGATATAAGCATAACTTACCCGTCAAAGGGAAATAAGCCTACTACATACTGAAGCCGTCTGACGTGTTCGGGTTTCAAGGACAATGGGTCTTTTCCGGCCCCGATACCGCCCCAGGACTGTAATTTCAAGCTCCCTTTCCCTATACTCGACAGTGTAGTAGCGATCACTGGAATACCCACAGGGGGATGAGGCATGAATAACGACCAGCAAGTCACCGGTGAGGGGCAGGAGCCCCCTGTGCCGGCCGGGCCCTTCGACAAGAAGCACGCGCCGCTGAGGGTGAGCTTCGGCGTCTATGCCATCAGCATCCTGGTGGTAGCACTTCTCATCTTCATCCTGATGCTCGTCCAATATCTACCCGGGCACAAGAACAGCACCAAGTTGGAAGGCGCGATCCACAACGCCGAAGTATCCCTGACGATCGAGATCCCCAACGACGAGCTCAAGAAACGGGACGACAACCCCGTGAACGAGGAGTACATCAAGGACATCGGGAAGCTTCTCAAAGACATGGGGGCCAAATCGGCCGTAGTGGTCATAGAGCCCACCGGGAAGTGATCGCCCGACGGGGGCGCCGGGAATCGTATCCCCGTCATCCTATCGCGAGTCCGTACTCCCCGGCCATGGCGAGCGCCCGGCGCCTTTCCTCCTCCGAGAGCCGCCGGTCTATGGCGGGAAACAGGCCGGCACGGTACTCCGGCCTGTACTGAAACATCAGGTTGAAGTAGGCACCCGGCATGTTCTTGCCTACCCACTCCATTACAGGACGGGTGCAGCACTCCAGGTGCCCGGGCAGAACCAGGTGCCGTATCATGACCTCGGCGGTTTCATGCGCACGCGCGAAGTTGCGTCCGACCACCTCGAAGTACCCGTCGACGTCCGACAGTTCACGGGCGCACTCATCGTTCCCGTAGCGAAAGTCCCCCAGGTAGACGTCCATCACGCCCTCCAGTACCTCCATCGCCTCCAGGGACGTGTACATGTTCGAGTTCCAGACCATCGGGAGAAACCTGCCGGCGCTCCCCAATAATCTCACCGTCTCCAGGATGGTGTGCAGGTTGGGGTCGGGGTTGCCCCCCACGAAGTTCGCGTTCCTCGAGCCCTGGGAGATACCCTCCATGAGAACGGCGGACAGCATCTCCGGCTCGGCGGTGCGCCCCGATTCGGGGTGCATCGCGATATCCCAGTTCTGGCAGTAGACGCACTTGAACGTGCACCCGGAGAAGAAGATGGTGTGGCTGGGCACCAGTTCCATCTCCTCTCCCATGTGCAAGAAATCGGAGCTGTAGCGGGAGTGGGCCCCCACCCCGCAGTAACCCTTCTCGCCTTCGGTCCTGTCGGCGCCGCAGCGCCGCTCGCAGCAGGCGCAGTGAGTGAGCATCCTTCCCGCCAGCTCTATCTTGAGGTCCAGCAGGCTGTTACCTCTTGCCGGCGCCACCACGGGGTCCGCGGGTCGGGAGGCAAGCGCGCGGGCCTCCCGGGACATGCCGCGATTCGCCTCCGCTAGCTCCTCCTCGGTCGCCGATGACATATCCTCAACCCCGCACTCGAGGGAGCGGGTTACCCAGTGCACCGCGAACCTTTTCTTTTCTTGTATAGAGAAGTACCTTTCCAGCATTACATCATTATTACATTCTTTAATGGTCTCCGTGCTAGAATATCCGTTACCCGGTTGCATCAATTGGATGCGTTGGCATCGTGCCCGGGAACAAGGGAGAATAAGATGGACGAGAGGGTACGCGAGGTCGTTATCATAGGCGGAGGACCGGCAGGGCTCACCGCCGGTCTCTACCTGGGCCGGGCCGACGTGGACACCGTCCTGCTGGACCGGGAACTGACCGGTGGGCAGGTGATAACGGCGCCGCTGATCGAGAACTACCCCGGTTTCCCCGACGGGGTCGAGGGCACCGAACTTGTGGGCCGGATGAAGAGGCAGGCGGCGAAGTTCGGCCTGGAGATCAAGACCTTCGCCCAGGCAACGGGAGTAACGCCGGGCGATGGCGTCATGACCCTCCATCTCGAGGGCGGCGAGCTCAACGCCCGCGCCCTGATAGTAGCCACCGGGAGAAATCCGCTTAAAATGGGGATCCCCGGGGAGGAGGAGTTCAACGGGCGGGGTATCTCCTACTGCGCCACCTGCGACGGACCCCTTTTCCGCGACCGGGTAGTGATGGTTATAGGCGGCGGGGATGCCGCTGTTGGGGAGGCGCTGCACCTGGCAAGGTTTGCCGGCAAGGTACTCATCGTCCACAGGAGAGGTGAGCTCAGGGCCTCGAAGTACCTGCGAGAACGGGCTGCAGCCGAGCCGAAGCTCGAGTTCATGTGGAACTCCGAGATAAAGTCAGTCAACGGCGGTGAGACGGTGGAATCAGCGACGATCATGAACAACAGTACCGGGGAGAGAACGGACGTGCCGGTTTCCGGCATCTTCTTCTACGTGGGAAACACCCCCAACACCGCTTTCCTCTCGGGCCTTCTGGCCCTCGACGATGCCGGCTACATCATCACCGGTGAGCTCCTTGAGTCTACAGTCCCGGGGATCTTCGCCGCCGGGGATGTCCGTGCCGGCCTGTTCAAGCAGGTCGTAGTGGCGGCCGGGGAAGGCGCCCTCGCCGCTTCGTCGGCGCAGCGTTTTCTGGAGAAGGTGAGCGCCCGCAAAGCATATGAGGGAGACCTTTAGATGATTATCGCGGTAGTGGATGGCATGGGAGGGAGCATAGGTACCCAGATGGTCCTGCGCCTGCGGAACGAGCTCCCCGAGGATGCCGATATAATGGCCCTGGGGACCAACGCCATCGCCACCGGGAACATGATCAAGGCGAAGGCCAACAGGGGCGCCACCGGCGAGAACGCGGTTGTCCACTCCGTGAAGGACGCCGATATAATAATGGGCTCGCTCTCCATCGTCGTGCCCAACTCGATGATGGGCGAGGTAACACCCGCCCTCGCCACCGCGGTAGCCTCGGCGCCCGGGCGGAAGATCCTGTTGCCGATATCCAACCCGCCCCTGGAGCTACTGGGGGTACACAAGAGGCCGCTACAGCAACTCATCAAGGAAGCGGTTATTCTGGTCCTTGAGCATTACGGGCTACCGCTCGAATCCGAGGAGGAACGCGATGTGTGAAGCGATCGTTTTCGTGGTGAAGGACGGAGAGAAGCAGAAGGTCATGGAAGACGTTGTGACCGTTCATCCGGAAGGTGACAAGGTCCTGCTGACCGATCTCTTCGGCGAACAGAAGCTGATAACCGCAAAGGTCGAGCGGGTAGACCTCCTCGAGCACGAGATAATCCTGTCCACCTGACCTCCACGTGAAAAAACGCGCCACTGGTGCCAGGCACCATTGGCGCGTTTTGCTTTTAGGGCCGGATTCTGTTATAAATCTCCTGTAAGCGGGTCAAGAAGGCTCAGGAACAAGACGAGATAGAAGTAATCAGGCCACGAAGGCCGGTATTCCGGTAGGAGCCGGTTGTTTGGTGGCTTTTTTCTTGCCACCCGACGTTGCATGGGAGTGAAATGGCACGCTATGGAAAAGGGGTGGTCTAAGTGCACATTCCCGATGGATTTCTGGACCCCAAGACGTGGGGCACCTTGACCGGTGTTTCGGCGGGGTTCACCGGCTACGCGCTTTACGCGGCCAAGAGCAAGCTCAACGAGAAGGTGATTCCCCTTCTCGGCATCACCGCGGCGTTCATCTTCGCGGCGCAGATGCTGAACTTCCCGGTGGCGGGCGGCACCAGCGGCCACTTCCTGGGAGCTATC
>Ga0180015_1000032_pt1 | contig 42475 bp, 43 predicted proteins | sample KR13_S2_MetaG_FD_116508 | JGI IMG/M metagenome (GOLD analysis project Ga0180015, IMG submission 116508) | Groundwater microbial communities from the Olkiluoto Island deep subsurface site, Finland - KR13_S2_MetaG | ecosystem: Environmental > Aquatic > Deep subsurface > Groundwater | place...
CCATATTACTCATTTTATCCACTTTCAACCAGAGCTTTTCAATAACCTCGCCCAAGGAGTTAACCACTAGTTTAATATTTTCCAATTCTTTCTCTGCTTGTTTTGAATCCTTTGTGCTTTCCGCAATAAACTCAATCGTCTTAGCAGATTGGGAACCGGTTTCATTCGCCGCCGTATTAATAGAATTATTTATGTCAGTTATCTGTCCCAAAAAAGTAGAACATGCCATTTGCACCACTCTCATCTTGTCCTGTTCGTCACCTAGACTAGAAATAATATCAGAAAACATTGTATAAATTTTAGCAATATCGTTTTTAACTAAGCTGCTTTTTTCTTGCAACTCCTTCGACTCGTCAAGTAATTTTTTTGATATTTTGCTAATAAATTTTTTTAAAGAATATTTAAACATTACAAAATTACCAACACCAATTATCATGCCGGCCACCAAGCAACCAATCACAAACCAAATAAACATTCCATCTTTATAATTTACAAAAAACTGGGCATAAAAAGGGAAAGCAACGGCCACCACGACTCCTAGGGTTAAAAATCTAAAAAAATATTTTTTCATACTCCTTATTTAATTTATTATTTTAATATTATAGCACAAAACTTATTGGAAACAAAACATATCCGACTTTAATTTTAATTATTTACAAAAAGAGTGATTTTTTTCAAAATCACTCTTTTTGTAAATCCAAACATGTTTAATTCTTTTTTTTGTTTAAGTAAAAATTAATTTTATTTTCACCTCAACAATAACGCAAATAAATAATTTATTAAAGTAGCCGTGAATTTTAAAAATAAATTAAGCCCAAAACAAGAAGTCACCATACTTTTTTGTATGGTGTGGGAGATATATTTATTCATCCTCATTTTAAAACTCCTTTTAATATTCCATGACGATATTTTCATATCCCCTCTACTTAATAGTACGTATGAGACCAAAATGTATAACACTTTTAATGTTTGGTTTCTTTATTATTAGCCATTTTATAGCTTTTTTCCTTTTTTTATAATCACATGATAAGCCACAATAAACATTGCCGCATTCCATGATTGTCCCGACATCCCCATTGGCTTAGCTTGTTTGCCATCAAACCACTCATTAAATCCCCAATCACCAATCTTATTTAATTCAGCCAATTTTTCTAACTCCAGTAAGGCATTTTTTTTATCACCAACTCCCTCCAAAAATGTTGACCAAAAGCCACCAATAAAGGGCCAGATTCCGCCGTTGTGATATTGATTTGGCAAATCAAGATCCAGGTGCGACATATAATCACGCCAGAGCTTATCTTTCTTTTTAATCGGTTGCAAAACCGTCTTGACTGGATAGGGCTGATTAGCTTTTTTGTCTTTTAAATATTTAATAATTTTCTTTACCTTGCCTTCGTCGGCGACACCAACCATGCCCGCCAAAATGTTTCCAAAAATATCAACCTCGTGCCCGGCAAATGAATGATTAACAAAACTTAAATAAGTTGGATTTGCCTTATCGGTTTTAATATATTTCAAAAACTTTTCTAAGCGCGGATTAGAGTCCAGCTCCTTTTTTGAAACCTGGCGATCATTATCAAAAACATAATTAAAATATTTTTTAGTCTCTTCGGTTTTTTCTAGCTTATACACTTTTTTCACCCAATACCAAAGTGCGTTCGTATAAAGCACAAAACCGGACCGTGGCATAATATCTGCCCAATCACTCGCTTCATTTTGTTGCAATAAATAAAATTTTTGATGTTCTTGGCACTGCAACCAGTTAATTGCTTTGGCAATTTTGGTTTGCAATTTTTTAGTATCATAACTGTTGCGCGTCTTTAAAAAATCAATCGCCAACAACCACCACAGCGTTGAATCAATACAACCAGTAAACCAAAAATCTGCTTCCTTTTTTTCGGGCTTAACATAAAAAGCGATCTGCCCGTTTTTAGCTTGATACTTCGCCAACGTTTCAACACTATTCTCGGCGGCTTTGATTAATTTTTTATCCCCGCTCAAAATCATTCCAAATGAACAAATCGAAGCATCCCGCCCAAAAATGCTTAAATAATTTCTCTCCTCCGCTTTCTTTGTTTTTGAAGACGCTAAAATTCCGTATTTAGATGAGTTTTTAAGCAATAAAGCTATTGATTGCTGATAGCAATCTTCAATAATATTTTTCATAACTTTATTATAACAAAAAACGAGCAATAATGCTCGTTTTTTAGTATCTGGGTGGCTAGAGGGAATCGAACCCTCTCAATTGGCACCACAAGCCAATGTTCTAACCGTTAAACCATAGCCACCATGTATTCTCAATTATACATCAAAAAAGGTATTTTGAACAAATAATTGATTATGTGCGCCCAAAGAGAATCGAACTCCTGTAACCAGCTTAGAAGGCTGGTGTTCTATCCACTGAACTATAGGCGCGGATGTAAAATAAAAATTGCCAAACACTTGGCAATGAACATAATTTAACAAATTATGACGAAAAAGTCAATATTTGGTGATTATGGCTAAAATTAAAGAAATAATGTCAAAAAACTGTATTAAAAAGACGGTAATTCTAAACCTTGATTTTTTTACGCATTAATGTTATTATAAGCGAGCAAGAATAATTCTTGTTTTTATTTATTTATTCGAAATTTATGTTTCGAATTCTAACAAAAACCCTTTCTTGGTTCAGGAGATAAACATCCTTTTCTCGGTCGGGGAGCAAAACTATGCTGGACAAAAATACCAAGCAGAAAATCATTAATAAATTCAAAGTTCATAAGAACGACACTGGTTCTACTCAAGTACAAATCGCTATTTTAACTGAAGAAATCAAGCAATTAGCTGACCACTTAAAAGAACACAAGCATGATCACTCTTCACGAAGAGGTTTGTTAAAGAAAGTAGGCGAAAGAAGAAGACTTCTTAAATACTTACAAAAAGAAAACGAAGAACAATTTAAAGACTTAGCTATCAAGTTAAAATTGAAAATCGCTAAGAAAATGATTGAAGACGACGAAGAGGAAAAAAGAAAATTAGAAGAAGTAATGAAAGAAGATGTAGAAGAAGAGGAAGAAGAAACAGAAGATGTAAAAGACAAGGACGAAGAATAAACATTATTACATTATCACATCGCTTCATAAACTATGAAGCGATGAAACAATCTAATAATACTCAAATAATATTCGCAATTCGCAGATTGGCATTAATTAGCGGATTAGCATTACACTCACATGATAAAACACAAAGACCAAAGAGTAGGCGTCTTGGTAGACGTCTCCAATATGTATCATTCCGCCAAAAATCTTTACAAGAAAAAAGTAAATTTTGGTGAGATTTTAAAAAAAGCGGTTGCCGGACGTAAACTAATTCGGGCTACTGCCTATGTCGTTAACACGGAAACCAAAGAAGAAACGCCATTCTTTGAAGCTTTGTCTCAACAGGGCTTTGAGGTAAAAATGAAAGACTTGCAGGTTTTTGCCGGTGGTGCCAAAAAGGGTGATTGGGATGTTGGGATTGCCATGGATGCGATTAAAATTGCCGACAAGGTTGATGTTATTATTATTGTTTCTGGTGACGGTGATTATCTACCACTCCTTGCCTACATTCAAAACACTAAGGGTTGTATTGTTGAAGTGGTTGGTTTCAAAAAAACTACTTCTTCAAAATTAATTGAAGAGGCCGATGACTACTTAGACCTTGGTGAAGATAAAAGATTTTTAATGCGATAAAATATTTTTAATTGAAGGCGAATTAATTCGCCTTCTTTCAAAAGTATTTAATATAAAAACTGTAAGTTTTTTGTATGGTTGGGAATTCATTTTCCTCAACCCGATACTTAATTTAATAAACTACTTGGCCGCTAGATAGTGAGCACTCGTGAAACTCTTCACCTGTTCTTGAATCTCGTGACCAAGTATAAATAATTCAAAACAAAATGGTTCTTTTCGAATCTTTTTATTTTGAATTCAAAATTATGTCCAAAGAACAAATCTTTGCAACAGAGTGGCTTGGTCGTCCTCTAACATTCAAGACTGGCAAACTTGCCCAACAAGCTGATGCCGCTGTTATTGTACAATACGGTGACACTGTGGTTTTAGCCACTGTTGTTGAATCAAAAAATGACCGTGAAGGAATAGATTACTTTCCTTTGAGCGTTGACTTCGAAGAAAAGCTTTATGCCGCTGGCATTATCAAAGGCTCTCGTTGGGTTAAACGTGAAGGTCGTCCGACTGATGAAGCAATTCTTTCCGGTCGTATGGTTGATCGTTCAATCAGACCTTTGTTTACTGGTGTATCTCGAAAAGACACACAAGTAATTCTAACTGTCTTATCCGCTGATGGTGAAAATGATTTTGATATCGTTGCCCTAGTGGCAGCTTCGGCAGCTCTTTCAGTGTCAGGTGTAAAGTGGGATGGTCCAATCGCTGGTATTCGTGTTGGTCGCGTTGATGGTAAATTTATTTTTAACCCAACCTACCTTGAACGAGCAGAGTCTGATTTAGATTTAATCGTGGCCGGTACTGCTGACAAAACAATTATGATTGAAGCTGGTGCCAAGGAAGTTAATGAAGATGATATGTACGAGGCAATTATTCAAGGTCAAGAACAAATGCAAGGTGCGATTAAACTGATCAATGAATTTAAGGCCGCAATTCAACCAAGGGTAAAAACAATTTTTGCTAAAAATATTTCTGATGATGAAATCAAATCTGGTGAAGAAAAAGAAGCGTTAATCGTAAAAGCAAACGCGTGGTTAGCACAAAACGTTGAAAAAACTTTATTTAATAAAGAACATTACACCAAGGGTGAAAGAAAGTTAGCTGTGGAAATTATCAAACATGATCTTGATGATTATTTATTCAATGAAGGAATTGGCAAGGATCACCGTGCATTCGCCGTCAAGAAAACAGTTGAGGCCGCTATTGATGCTGAAATTACTAAACAGATTACCAAAAATAAAAGACGTGTTGATGGTCGTCGTATTGACGAAATCAGAGCGCTCGAAGCAGATGTCGAAATCCTGCCAAGAAATCATGGTGCTGGTCTTTTCTCTCGTGGTGAAACTCAAGTCTTATCAGTCACTACTCTAGGCGCGCCTGGATTAGTTCAGCACTTAGAGGGTTTAGAGGGTGTGAGCACAAAGAGATTTATGCATCACTACAACTTCCCACCTTTTTCTGTTGGTGAAACTGGCTTTATGCGTGGTCCAGGACGAAGAGACATTGGTCATGGCGCTTTAGCAGAAAAAGCTTTAGAGCCTGTTCTTCCTTCAAAGGAAGACTTCCCTTACACTATTCGTGTTGTCAGTGAAACTATGGGCTCTAATGGTTCTAGTTCAATGGCTTCTACTGTAGCCGCTTGTTTATCCTTAATGGATGCTGGTGTGCCAATTAAAAAGGCTGTCGCTGGTTTGGCTATCGGTCTTGCTTCCAATGATGATATGAGTGAATGGGAAGTATTAACTGACATCCAAGATTTAGAAGATGGTAAGGGTGGTATGGATTTCAAGGTAACTGGAACTGAAGATGGTATTACTGCTATTCAATTAGACACCAAGACAAATGGTATTACTCGTGAAATTATTAAAGAAGCTTTGAAAAAAGGTCGTAATGGTCGTTTGGAGATTTTAGAAATCATGAAACAATCATTAGCAGCACCAAGAGCAGAACTATCTAAATACGCTCCTAGAATTGAAAGCTTCCGTATTAATCCTGAAAAAATCAGAGACGTTATTGGATCTGGTGGAAAAATTATCAACAAAATTATTGAAGAGACTGGTGTATCAATTGACATCGACGATGATGGCTTAGTGATGATTTGTTCAACTGATGCAGACGGCATGACAAGAGCAGTGGCTTGGGTCAAAGATTTGACTCGAGAATTTGAAGTTGGTGAAATTCTCAAAGGTAAAGCAGTTCGCTTTATGGACTTCGGTGTTTTCGTTGAATTAGCACCCGGTCGAGACGGCATGGTACACGTGAGCAACATGGCTCCTTACCGCGTTGGCAAGCCTAGTGATGTGTTAAACATCGGTGACGAAGTTTATGTCCGCATCGCTGAAATTGACGACAAGGGTCGTGTTAATCTTACCATGAATGGACTTCCGGAAAATGAAAATATCTGGAAAGATAAGAAGGGTATGCAAACCGGTCCTGCTCCTGAGCGTGGACCACGTCCAGGCGGTTATAATAATAGCCGCGGCGGAGACAGTCGACCACCAAGACGATAATTCCAAAAGTCTCAAATATAAAAAGCTCTCTATTTATAGAGAGCTTTTTTGTTTTTATTATCAATTCGAGTCCATGTATCACCATTGCAGGGAACATGAACCTTGTGACGCAAATTGTCAAATAAAAAATAACCATCATTTCTGATGGTTATTCTTCGTGTGGACCCCAAGGGAGTCGAACCCTTGACCCCCTGCGTGCAAAGCAGGTGCTCTAGCCAGCTGAGCTAGGGGCCCTTAAACATATTGTCTTAAATTTAATTGCACTCATCTTAACCCAAAAATTTAAAACAAAAATGACCTAAAACATACTTCTTGGTCAATAAATATACTTTATACTATTTTAAAAAAAATTGCAAGACCGGGCAATCATTTTAAATTTGATGTCTTATCAAAGGACTAAGTAGCCAGCCCAAAAAACCACCCCACATGCCAAAAAAGATAATAGTTCCAAAAAATATCGCTAATATTCCAATTAATTTATAACCAAGCCTAGAGCCACCTTCCATGCCTAAATATTTGTCAAAAAACTCTATCCTGCCAAAATTACTTAAATACCACTCCGTCATTGCGACAAAAGTATAACCAATTGCCCCAATAATAATACCAAAAATAAAATGCATATTTTTATATTTATTTAATATAATTCAAAGGATTATATTTAATCCCATTAATAATCACCTCAAAATGAATATGAGAGCCAGTGGACCAACCAGTGGAACCCATCGCTGCAATTATTTGTCCTTTAGTTACCTTATCACCTTTTTTAACATAAAACTTTGAAGCATGCGCATATCTGGTTTTCTTGCCTCCTCCGTGGTCAATAACAATTTGATTACCATAGCCTGTTCCCCACCCAGCCACTTCAACTACACCAGAATCGGCTGCATAAAGAGGCGTGCCAATTTTATTTGCAATATCAATAGCATGATGACTCCATGAATAATACTGTGTAATTCGATTACCAACCGTTGGCCAATTCATCTTGTTTCCCTTTAACGGAACAGCATTAAAATCTTTGGCAATATTTTTAACCAAATTTCCCCCCTCATTGGAATTTGAAATAAATTCTTTAATTACCGCCAAGCCGCTATAGGTTTTTATCTTGGGTGCCACATCTGGTGCATTTAATTGTTCGTTAATTCTTCTACCACCTGGTATAATTATTTTTTGATCCATGATTAATTTGCCAGAACTATCCAATTTATTAAAGGCTATTATCTCATCTTCAGTAACGCTATACTTTTCTGCAAGTCGTGTAATACTCTCTCCCTTTTTAACTATATGACTAATACCCGAAACAGGTAAAATATCCAAAGTATTACCCGGCCGAATTATACTATATGCAGTCAAATTATTTTCCCATAAAATTGTACTTACAGAAATTTCAAATTCTTCAGCAATAGTACTAATTGTATCACCTGTTTTTACCGTGTAGGTAATCATATTTTCTCTTGGTTTTTTAGAAATCTTAGTTGAGACTCTATCTTTGCGAATAATACTGCCAGTGTTTTCATCTGTTGTCATCTCATCAATGTCAACTTCTTGCTCAGTCGAAACTCGAGCTTGTGGTTTAAAACTAGAGAGATTGTCCAAATATGATTGATGCACAGATGAGATTGACGACTCACTGTCAAAGGTCTCCACAATTAACTGTTGGTCCTCTGGAGCACTCTCAAACTCACCCTGAACCAATTGAGACAAAATAGTCCCACTCATATCATTAATCTGATTTTCAGCATTAGTCCTAGAGGTCATATTTACAAAGACGGAAAAAATCGTTAACAGCACCACTAGGGCATGGACCAGTTTTTGATTAAATAAAAAATTAAAGGTATTACCGCGCAAACCTTTCCAGCCCAATTTATTTAATATCGACAAATACGTCCCATAAAACTTAACAACTACTTTATAAAAAAAGAATCTTAGTATTATTCTGCCTGGTTTATAAGCAAACGACGAAAAAGTCCAAACAAATATTTTTTTTAAATAAAAACTCGTTTTTAAAAGAATAACTAAAAAAGTCGCGCCTAAATTTAATAAAGCCCGAGAAAAACCACTTTTATTATTTTTTCTTTTAAAATTATAATTACTAATAAAATTATTTTAGAAATAAAAACTTACGCTTAATATACCACTTTTACATCTTTAAGTCAATTATAAAACCGAACCCTTATTTATATTTAAGACCATTTTAATATAAAAAAAATACTAATCATTCAACAAATAATAGCAAATTTGTCCCCACGACAAACCTTCGTCGCCACGCGAAACCTGTTTATTCACGAACACATCATTAGTTTCTAGATACTCAGACATAATTTTATTATCCGCCATACCACCGGCGAAGAAAATTTTTTTCTTCTCCTGTTTAGCCACTGCAAATAAACCCTTGGCTAAATAAAGTTGCGCCGTAGCCGCTAGCCTTTTTTTATCTTGCTGTATATTTTTGATTAAATATTGAAACAGTGGCGTTGTCTTCACAACAAACATCTGTTCGTTTTTATCAAAAAATATTTCCGGATCAATATCAAAAGGCACAGTTGAGTTTTCCTCCAACAATCTTATCGGCTCGTGTTTAAAATTACTTTTATTACCAACAAAGCCCAACAACACCGCCACTGCGTCCAAAACCCGCCCTGTGCTCGATGTTTCCACGCAATTAAATCGTTCTTGCAGTTGATTAAATAGTAATTCAAATTCATTGCGAGAATAATATTTTTTAACCGACTTAAATACTTCAGCTTTACTTAAAAAATTATTTAAAATTGCAATCAAAGCTCGTGTTGGTTCAATAACAGCCATCTCTCCGCCGATTAAAAGCTGATTTTCTAAATGCGCAATTCGATCAAATTGTAATTCGTAATTTTTAATTTTTAATTGAAAAACCTCACCACCCCAAATTTTCTCATCAAAACCAAACCCAGTTCCATCGCAAGCCATACCTATAAACTCTTTTTCTTCTTTGTGATCAAGAAGATACTCACCATAAGCGGAAAAAATATGAGCTATGTGGTGCTGAACTTTAACTAACCTCGCTTGATGTTTCACGGCTAATTTTTCTCCAAGTTTAATAGATCTAAATAAGGGATGCAGATCAACTAAAATTAATTCTGGTTTTAATTTGTTTTTTCTCAAATATGCGGTTATACTATTACTATATTTAACAAAGTTATCGTCGTTCAATAAATCTCCAAATCCAGCCTGATAATAAACCTGCTCATTCTGAAAAACTGCAAAACCACCAGACGAATCAGCACCCAGGGCTAAAATTACTTTTTTATTTTTAAACCGAGTTTGAAATCTCTTCATAAATTAATTATACATCAAAAATATGTGTCTAGCTATTCCTGGAAAAATAATCTCAATCAAAGAAAACAAGGCTGAAGCCGACTTTATGGGCGCCCGCAAAGACGTTAATATTTCTCTCATCGATTTTAAACTAAATCCAGGTGACTATGTTCTCGTTCACGCCGGTTTTGTAATTCAAAGATTATCAACAAAGGACGCAAAGAACAGCTTAGACGCGCATAATAAAATTTTAATTAAATAAATACCTCCTTAAGTCAAAATTCAAAATTCGTCATTCAAAATTAAACCAATGCTAAACACTAAAAATATAATAGAAAATATAAATTTATTTGCACAGAGTATTAGTAAAGATGTAAATCTCATGGAGGTTTGCGGCACGCACACACAAGCCATTAGTCGCTACGGCATCAGACAGCTCATGCCAGCTAACATCAATCTCATCACTGGCCCCGGTTGCCCTGTCTGCGTCACTGATCAATCTGATATTGATAATCTTGTTAATCTTGCTCTCGCCGGTATTCCCATCGCCACCTATGGTGACACCATCAAGGTCCCCGGCGACTTTGGCAGCTTGGAAGATGCGCAAAGAAAGGGCGCCAAAATTTTTGCCGTTTATTCAATTGAAGAAGCGCTTGAACTAAAAAAAGAATACCCTGATTTGGTTTTCTTCGGTCTCGGTTTTGAAACCACCGCTCCTATGACGGCTTATGCGATTAAAAATGGGCTCACTGTCTATTCCGCCCACAAACTTTTCTTGCCCGCCATGATTCATCTGCTAAAAAACGGTTTAACCAATATTGACGGCTTTATCAACCCGGGTCACGTCTCCGTCATCGTCGGCACCGAGGCCTACAAAAAAATCAAAGCCCCGCAAGTTATCACCGGTTTTGAAGCCGAAGATGTGCTCGTAGGTATTCATTTACTACTCAAACAAATTAACGAAAAGCGCCAAGATGTTGAAAATGAATATACTCGCGCCGTTACCAAAACCGGTAACACCAAGGCCTACGATTTAATTTTCGAAGTTTTCGAGCCTAGTAATGGTCTCTGGCGTGGTCTTGGTAATATTCCTAACTCTGGTTTAGTAATCAAAAAAAAATACCAAGCCCAAGATGCTAAAATAAAATATCAAACTATTTTAAATAAGATAAAACACACTTATAAAAAAAACGCCGCCTGCAAGTGCGGCCACATTATCCAAGGTGCCTTAAAACCACAGCAATGCCCAATGTTCAACACTGTCTGTACTCCAGACAAACCATTCGGCCCCTGTATGGTTTCCAGTGAAGGCGCTTGTAATATTGAATACCAAAATAATTAATTTTGAATTTAAATTTAAATTAAAGAATCAATTTTTAATTTCATAATTTTCAAACCAATGAATGACTTAATTAAAATCGATGAAGGTGGTGGTGGCCAAGCTTCCACTGACTTGATAAAAGAAATAAGGGATATTTTAAATATCAAAAATAAATGGACTAACTGCGCCGATGACGCAGCTGTTTTTAATACTGGTAAAGAAAAAATTGTTTTCACCACTGATGCCTACATCGTTGATCCAATTTTTTTCCCTGGTGGCGACATTGGTAAGATTGCCATGAGTGGTACAATTAATGATTTATCTGTTATGGGTGCTAAACCAATTGGCATCGCCCTCAGTATCGTCCTCGAAGACGGCTTTCCCAAAGATGATCTCAAAAAAATCATGCAATCAATTAATAAGGTTTCTCAAGAATCCAAAGTTCCAATCGTCACTGGCGACACTAAAGTAACCGACAAGGGTAAACTCGATAAAATCGTCATCACCACCTCTGGAATCGGTTTAGTCCAAAACATCATCTCTAATAACGGCGCTCAACCCGGAGATTTTATTATTAGCTCCGGAGATCTTGGCGAACACACCATCGCCCTTTTAGCCAAACGGTTTAACTACCAGACCAAGATCAAAAGCGACTCGCACGCTTTCAACTTTGAACTAGCCCAAGTCGGTAAATACCTAAAAGCCTGTAAAGATCCCACCCGCGGCGGCCTCGCTGCCAATATCATAGAAATTGCCGACAAATCAAAAGTAAAAATAATTCTCGACGAAAAAACTTTACCATATAAAAAAGAGACTACTGCCATCAGTAATCTCCTCGGGCTCGACGTCTTCTCCCTCGCCTCAGAAGGCCGCTTCATCGCCGCCGTTAATCCTAAAAATATAAACAAAGCCTTAATACTCTTAAAAAAATTCAACAAAGAGGCGAAAATAATCGGTCGAGTTGACGTAGGCAAGGGAGTTTTCTTAAAAACCTCTCTAGGCACACTCCGCCCAATCAAAATGCCAAAAGGAAAATTAATTCCACGAATTTGCTAAACATTGACAAATTTTCAATATTTTATATAATGTACTATTGATCTTTTTTAACAAAAAAACCATTAACCACAAACCTATTGGAGACAAAAAATGATAATCGCTAAACAAGATGGCATTGCAAAGGTCAAGGGTCTTAATCCTAATGAAAAATTTATTTTTTTTGCAAAAGTAGACGATCAAATAGGATATTGTGTTATATTTGGTCCCAAAAAACGTTCCAATTCTGGCAGAAAATTTTATGAGTTATTTGATTTTCAGGTAGCATTCGGACAACTTAATAAAAAGATGTTAATCGTTCCGGTAAAGCACGGGCACAAGTACAAGGATGGTGGTGGCATGGTCGAAACAGAGTTTGGCAATATTGCTTTTCGTCTCAACGTCCGAGGCGAGCCTTCATTATTTGAAGGTGTAGAAGTTGAAGAACTTCTTTTTACATCATAACAAAAAAGGTCACCAATTTATCTGGTGACCTTTTTACTTCCATAAATTAGACAATTCTTTCGTTATCTCATCTTCCTCCTCCTCGCTCAACTCCTCCTCTATTTCCAACTCTTCAACTTCTAATTTTAACAAAATACTTTTCGCAAAATCACTAACTTTAATAATCTGAATTTTCTCCGCCACTTTTTGCACTCGCTCAATCAACTCCAGGTCATCAGTAATCACAAACACGTGCCCATGTTCCAAGCCCTCCAAATCACTATTCACCATCTCCACAATCTTATCATCCGCCCCCACATAATAACTATCCCGTGGCGTATAAATAATATTTAAATTCCCCTCACTCCGCTTATCCCCCATATTATCGCGCCCATCAAAAATCAAATCAACCCGATGTTTTTTCGCACCAAAAAAATCTCGTACAATTTCAATCAACTCTAAATCAAAATCTTTCTTATCCAAAATATTCAATTTTCCCGCCAAATTATTAGCGTCTATTATATAATGCATATATTTCTAACACAAAATGATTGAGATTAATTTTTTTCGAAACGAGGACTGTTTGAGTCCCGAGGCTTCGGGACGAGTTCCGCAGTGAGGAAAAGATTAATCTTAATCATTTTGCTCAACTATAATTAAAGCCTGATTTCTCAGGCTTTAATTTATTTTATACTCTTAGTTTCTACTTATCGGATTCAATGTTCCACTCACGCAACGCGTCGACTACTTTTTGACTCGTTAAGATATTAGCTACATAATCGCGATATTCTGGCGCATCCAATCGGCCTAAAATATCTTTATGAGCTTGATATTGCTTCTTCGCACCATCGATGTATTTCTGCACATCCTCATCAGTTGCTTTAATATTTTCCGCTAACGCAATCTCTCTAATCAATAACGAAGCCTTCACACGCTTCAAGGCATCCGGTGCCAAGTCCAACGCCAATTCATTTCGAGATTTATTCAGGCTCTTCAAGTAATCATCAAACTTCGCACCGTTTTCTGCCACTGAGTGCTCCAATTCGCGCATCATAGTTTCCAACTCATGTTGAATCAAAACTTCCGGGAAATCACCGAATTTAGTTTTCTCAATTAACTTATCAAATAATTCTTTTTCCAAGGTAACGTTAATTTCCTTTTCTTTTTGTTCTTTAATACTCTTAGTAATATTATCTTTCAATTCAGCAAACTTCTTCAAACCAAATTGCTCAGCAAACTTATCATCAAATTCTGGCAACTCTCTTTCATAAACATCTAAAATTGTTATTTTAAAATCAACCATCTTACCGGCTAAGTTTTTCATATAATGATCCACTGGGTAAGGCAGGCTAAATTCTTTAACATCGCCCTTCTTTACGCCCGTCATTTCTTTGTCAAAACCAGGAATAATATAATCCTTACCAATAATAACGACTGCATTTTTACCTTGACCGCCCTCCAAGGGAACATTATCTTGAAACATTTTAATGTCCACCAAAACCTTATCGTCTTTCTTTGACTCTCTCTCAACCAAAACTTCTTGCACGCGCATTTCTTTTAACTCATTCAAGGTGCGCTCAACCTCTTTTTCGTCAACCACGATTTTCTTTGCCTTGATCTTTGCATCTTTATATGAACCAAGAGTTACTGCGGGTACTAATGATAAAACTACTTTAAACTCCATTGGATTTCCTGGCGCTAATTTAGTAATATCAATTACTGGTTGACCAACAATCTGCTCTGTCACATTCTCCTTGATTACTTTTTCTAATAATTTATTAATTGCAATCCGTGCACCCTCTTCAATAATAGTCATGTCACCAATCTTTTGGCGTAAAATCTCGTAAGGAACGCTTCCTGGTCGAAAACCATCAATCTTTACTTCTTTGGCTACCACATCAGCACCCTTTTTTACATATGGCTCAAATTCTTCTACTGACAATTCCACCAACAGTTCAATTTGTGATTTTTTTAAATCTTTTTTTTCTACTTTCATATTTATTATAATTTAATTATTTATCAAATACTTCATTAAACTTCGGCGCTACTTGTTTTTTACGCGATAAAATTCCCGGAATATAAACGCGATTATTTTCCAATTTACTACCCAAGGCTTCTGATACTTTTTCTTCATCACTCGAAGAGACCAAAAACAAAGAACCTTCATTAATAATATCAGTCAAAAATAAAATCACACTATGGTAAGCCCCATTCGCGCGCATCTTATCCAATTGCGCCAATAGTCCTTCCTCACGATTTGCGAAGTCTTTCAAATCAACCGTCTCCACCTGACCAATCCCGAATTTGCCAGCCGCTAAATTAAAATCTTTAAAATCGCTTTTGATAATATCCTCATCGCTCAACTTGCTTACATTAGATCGCACTTTAAAAATTTCCATTCCAAAGTCTTTCCAATCGGCAATCTGGGCAATCTGACTTAATTTCTCAATCACCGCCTTATCAAACTCGGTGCAAGTGGGTGATTTTGTAATTACCGTATCAACCAAAATTGCTGACAACATTAAAGTCGCCATCTCCTTGGTTACCGCCACATTACTACTTAAATAACCATGCGCCACAATCGTGCAACTCGCACCCCAGGGCAAAACCTTAAATGCAATTGGATTACTATACTTAAAATCAACCTTGTGATGATCCAAGACTTCAATAATATTAGCCTCCGCCATTCCATCAGCCGCTTGAACAAATTCATTATGATCAATTAAGATAATATTTTTCTGACTAGCATCGGTAATAACTTCCGGTTTAGCAAAGCTACTCTTGTTCAAAATATAGGCCGTCTCCTCGTTGACTTCACCAGCCATTGCAGCAATATATTTATCTGTGTTCTCTAATTTATTTTTCAACTCCGCATAACAAATCGCTCCAGCAACGCTATCTAAGTCTGGTGATTTGTGTCCGATAATATAAATTTTATCTTGCATATTGATTTATAAAATTATTTAATTATTTATTTTCTTCATCAACGCTTTCAGCTTCTTCGACTACCTCTTCTTCAGCAACTATTTCCATACCTTCACTTTTTTTAGTTCCACTTTCAACGATATCAATTTTCCAACCAGTTAAACGAGCAGCTAAACGAGCGTTTTGACCACCCTTACCAATAGCCAATGATAATTGATCAGCGGCAACCGCCACAGTCGCCTTTTCAGTTTCTTCATCAATATCAATTCCTAAAATTTTGGCTGGTGATAAAGCATTGATGATGAATTTCTTTGGATCTTCATCATACTCAATAATATCCACTTTTTCGCCACCCAATTCTTTAATAATGGTTTGGATGCGCGCGCCCCGTTGACCAACACAAGAGCCAATTGGATCAATATTTTCTGAATCAGTCCAAACTGCCACTTTTGATCTAGAACCAGCTTCACGCGCCAATTTCTTAATCTCAATCAAGCCATTGGAAACTTCAGGAATTTCTAAATAAAAGACTTTGCGTAAAATTTCTTCTGAAGTTCTTGACAAAACAATCTCTGGTCCCTTCGCCTTCAAGCTCACTTCTTTAACATAAACCTTAATTCTCTCACCAGGAATATATTTTTCACCAGGGATTTGCTCTTCACTCTGTAAAATACCAATTGATTTACCAAGGTCAACCAAAACAAAACGTCTTTCTCGTCTTTGAATCACTCCACTTACCACTTCATGTTCTTTGTCTTTAAAATCATTAAACACCATTTCTCTTTCTGCCTCTCTTAATCTTTGAATAATAACTTGTTTTGCAGTTTGTGCTGCCATGCGTCCATAAGTAGCCGGTACATCCAATTTAATTTTTAACTCGTCTCCAATCTTAGCACCTTTCTTCAATAATTTCGCATCTTTAATTTGCATTTCTGTTTTTGGATTGAATTTTTTTACCCCATCTTCACCCTCAGCCAATTCATCTTCACCACTTACCGCTTCAACGGGGGCAATTTCACCGTCAACCTCTTCACCCTCAATCACCTCTTCCTCTTCTGGTAAATCTTCTACCACAGTTTTTACATCAAACACCTTTGACTTCGCCACATCACTTTCGTCAAACTCAATTTTAATATTTTGGTTTTTAACTCCAAAATCTTTTCGATAGGCCGCCGCTAAAGCTGATTCAATAGTCTCAATAACTGCTTCGTAGCTTAAATTTTTTTCCTCGCAAACTTGTTTGATTGCATTTGATAAATCTGACATAGTTTTTATCTTAATATTACATATTTTTCGAATAAATTTTCAAAAAATACCAAAATAATAAATATTTAAAAATAAAGCTAGTTAATATACATCAACTAGCTTTATGCTCATATATTACTACACAATAAAGAAATAGTCAAGTTCCCCTTGAAATTAATTTTTTTCTTTGATATATTAAAAACATAAACAACAAGGATAAAAAGTCTCCCACATTCTTGTTTTTTTTATTTAACGGCTTGATAGCCAAGTGGTAAGGCAGAAGTTTGCAAAACTTCCATCGTGGGTTCGATTCCCTCTCAAGCCTCAAAATTATAAAAAAAGACTTAAGTCCAGAGTTTTGTGGACTTAAGTCTTTTTTATTCACATTTAAGTCCAGTTTTTACTGGACTTAAATAATAAATAAACACCATATAATTACTACTTAAGTCCACAAAACTCTGGACTTAAGTTTTTAATTAGACACACTTTATCCACAAAAAATATCTATTTTTATACATTTCGACTTAAGTCCACAAAACTCTGGACTTAAGTTAAAAAAGTTATCAACAAGCCCCCTTTTGACCAAAATTTTATATTTAATATTAGCTATAAAATAAAACACTTGCCTGGATTGACTCTCTCGCCCGAATGTGGTATACTTTATTTATAAAGCAAAAGAGCACATTATATATTAATATAATTATTTTTTACTGGTCATTACTGCTAGATCTGACATAGCAAAAAAACAAAAATAAAAAAAAGGTTGGTCCTAATCATCAAAAAAGATCGAGAGCAACCACTAGACTGGTAAAAAATTCAGCTTCCTAAAGTCAGAAAGAAAGCTTCACCCCTACAGAACGATATTTTTGGTTCATTGCCAAAAACATTCTGAGGGATGGAGCTCAGACAATAGCCCATAAATTCATTTGTTTATAACAAGAAGGGGCCCGTCTGGGCTCCTTTTTTTTATTTTTTAAAACCCCCCAACCTTGCCAAAATAAATTATTTCCTATATACTGAGAGTATAAATTTTACCCTAGCAAAAGTGCTGGTTGGCTTATATTAAATAACAACCTTCATTTCAAAAAATATATGAGTACAGAAAAAGATCTATTTGCAACCCTAAGTCCAGAAGATATTAAAAAAATCAAAGAGAATCTTATTTTAGAGCGGGTTGAAATATTAAAAGAGGTTAACGATATCACCGACGGAGCTGATAATGTTAAATTTCCTGAGTTTGGTGACAAGTTAGACGAAAACGCTCAAGAAATCGATGAATACACTACCAACCTAGCCACGGATAAAGTATTAGAATCAAGTCTTCGCGACATTGATAAAGCCTTAGAACGTATTGAAAATAAAACTTACGGAGTTTGTAAGTATTGTCACAAACCAATTAACCCAAAAAGATTATTAGCTCGCCCTGTTGCAAGCGCCTGCGTTGAATGTAAAACAAAATTACAAAATCAATAAAATACTCATGAAATTTATTGAAAGCAATAAATTATTTCAAAAAAAGATGGCTACCTGGTTTTTGTTAGCCATCTTTTTTGTTATCCTAGATAGGTTTTTTAAAATTGTTAGCGTACAACAGTTTAATTATGTATTAATTACTGACTGGCTCAAATTTAGTTTAGCTAAAAACTATTTTATTGCCTTTTCTATTCCTCTTTCTGGAACTTTACTAAACTATACTATCTTTTTTATTATTATCGGGTTAATCTTCTCTCTTTTAACCAATAAAGGTCAGACAACCGCTATTAAAGGCGCTTTTTCCTTTATTATTTTGGGTGCTTCTAGTAATTTATTCGATCGACTTAAATATGGCTATGTTATCGACTATTTAAGCGTTAAGTGGTTTACAGTTTTTAATATAGCTGATGCCATGATTGTTTGTGCAATTTTTTACTTACTTATAACGGAATTTAGAAAAAAATAATCAATTTTTTCTCATTAACCTTGTTTGTTTTTTTAACAATTTTTTTTAATACTCACTAACTTTATCTAATTAATTATATTTGTTATAATACAGGCATTACATTAATATATATTTATGAAAAAATCAGAAATTAGAAAGGATTATCTATTGGACAAATACGTCATTATTACACCTGGTCGTGCTGCTCGTCCACACGACATCAACGAGCAGACTATTATAAAACATAATGATGATTGTTTTTTTTGCCAAGAAAGTTTAAAAAAACAACAAAAAACAATAAAAAATTATTTATTAGATGAAATTAAAGAAAAAAGCAAACAACAGATAGCGGTAATTAGAAATATTTTTCCCGCCCTTTCCGTAGATAATAAAAAAGCTTATGGTTATCAAGAGGTAATCGTTGAAACTCCTTATCACTCCAAGGAATTAGGAACCCTATCAGAAAAAGAAATTGAAAATGTTTTAAAAATATACTCACACCGAACAAAAGAACTACAAAAAGACAAAAAAATTGACTATATTTTATGTTTTAAAAATCAAGGGTCAAAGGCTGGCGCCTCAATAGCCCACGCTCACTCGCAAGTCTTCGCTAGTAGCATTCTACCACCAGATATAAAAAACGAATTAGAATTAGCTAAACAGTATAAAGAAAAAAATAAAACTTGTTTTTATTGTGACTTATTAAAAAAGGAGGCCAAAACAAGTAGAAAAATATTTGAAGACTTGCACGTTGTCGCCTTTGCTCCTTATGCCAGTGAATATCACTATGAAGCTTGGATATTTAGCAAGCGCCACTTAGATAATATCACAAAACTTAACAAACAAGAGTTTAAATCGTTTGCTAAGGTTTTAAAAAAAATCCTTCTTAAACTTAAGGCTTTGGATATTTCTTATAACTATTTTTTACATCAGGTTGTTTCAGACAATGATCAACATTTTTATCTAAAAATTCAACCTCGTGATAGCGTCTGGGCAGGTGTTGAACTTGGTTCTGGACTTATTATTAACTCTGTCGCTCCAGAAGCCGCCGCTCAATATTATCGAAAATAATTTGAAATTAAAAATAATCAATTTCCATTCTTACAAAAAGCCAATGGCTTTTATAATTAATATATAAATAAATGCCAATACCACACATGCAAAATAATAATAGTTGGAGGGACAACAATAAAAAACCTTCATTCGTTAATAAGAAAAAGTCTTTTGCTGATCGACACAAAAAAACCGCTGGTGATTTTTTTTCCCGCCTCAATTTTAAGAAAAACTTTCTTATTTATGCTTTATCCAGTCTCCTGGTTTTTGGCTTAATTGTTGTTGGTTTTGTTTTATGGTTATCAAAAGATCTCCCTAATCCAAACCAACTAATTAATCGAGAAATTGCTCAGAGTACTAAAATTTATGACCGCACTGGTGAAACCATTCTTTATGAAATCCATGGTGATGAAAAAAGAACACTAATAAATCTTGATGAAATACCAGATTATGTTGAACAAGCAACCATTGCCGTGGAAGATAAAAATTTTTATAAACACAGCGGTTTTAGTTTTTTCGCAATCTTAAGAACAGCTATTACCAATGTTCTTTTTGGAAAAAAGGCTGGTGGCTCAACACTAACCCAACAATTTGTTAAGAATTCTGTTTTAACAAATGAAAAAACCTATACTCGAAAAATAAAAGAGTTAATTCTCGCCTACCGTTTGGAAAAAAAGTTTAGTAAAAATGAAATTTTACAAATGTATTTAAACGAAATTCCTTATGGTTCTACCTCTTATGGTGTTGAGGCAGCTAGTCAAAGATATTTTGGAAAAAATGTTAAAAATATTACTCTAGCCGAAGCCGCTGTTTTAGCAGCGCTACCTCAAGCGCCTAGCCGTTATTCCCCTTACGGGACCAACCTTGAACTTTTAATGGGCCGCCAGGAACATATTTTAGACCTCATGGTTGAACAGGGTTATATCACTAAAGACCAGGCCGATGAAGCAAAAAAATATCCACTCGAATTTCAAAAACAAGATGAAAATATTAAAGCGCCTCATTTCGTTATGTACATCAAAGAATTGCTAGCAGAAAAATACGGCGAAAAAATAATTGAACAAGGCGGTTTAAAAATATACACCTCCCTTGATTTGTATAAACAAACCATAGCGGAAGAAGTTCTCAAAGAACAGGCCGAAAAAAATCTAACAAATTATAAAGCAACGAATGCAAGCTTAGTTTCCATTGATCCAAAAACTGGCGAAGTGTTGGCCATGGTTGGTTCAAAGGATTATTTTAGTAAAGATATCGACGGACAAGTTAACATTGCCTTAAGCAATCGTCAGCCTGGCTCATCTATGAAACCTTTAGTTTATGCCGCAAGCTTTTTAAAAGGCTATTCGCCAAACACCATGCTTTATGACGTAGTAACAAATTTTTCCAACGATCCAGCAAAATCCTACGAACCGCACAATTATGACAGCAAAGAACATGGTCCAGTTAGTATGCGCATGGCGCTCGCCGGCTCTCTAAACACACCCGCCGTTAAAGCCATGTACCTCGCTGGGATTGATAATGTTTTAGACTTAGCCGACAAACTTGGCTACTCAACCTTAAAAGATAAAGACCGTTTTGGTTTATCTTTGGTCCTGGGTGGTGGAGAGGTTAAACTACTAGAACACGTGAATGCTTATAGCGCCTTTGCTCGTGATGGGGCTATTCATTCCATAAAACCTATATTAAGAATTGAAGATGCGAATGGAAATATCATGGAAGAGTTTAAAGATTCGGAAAGACAAGTTCTTGACCCCAATGTTGCGCGTATGACCACCGATATCTTGTCAGATAATAATGCACGCGCATATATTTTTGGTATTAAAAATTGGTTAACCTTTAGTAATGATCGCCCAGTCGCTGCTAAGTCTGGTACAACTAATGATTATCGTGATGCTTGGACAATTGGTTATACTCCATCAATTGTTACTGGTGTCTGGGTTGGCAACAATGATAATAGTGAAATGAAGCGCGGCGCCGATGGCGGTGTTGTTGCCGCTCCAATTTGGAATAAATATATGAAAAAAATCCTAGGCGATACCCCCATTGAATACTTTAAAAAACCAGAAATCAAATCCACTGGTAAAGCAGTTCTCGATGGCGGTAATCCTCTAGAAAAAATTGTTCTCGTTGATAAAACCTCTGGCTTATTAGCCTCTAGCTCAACTCCGCCAGAATATGTTGAGGAAAGAAAATTTATCGACCCACACAGTATTCTTTATTACGTTAATAAAGATAATCCAGCTGGACCTATCCCAACAAACCCAGCCAATGATCCTCAGTTTAACCTTTGGGAAACAGCAATAAAAACCTGGGCTGATAAACAAAACTTTGCCACATCCTCAGTACCGACCGAGATTGACAATATTCACACCCTGGAAAATCAACCAACCTTAACCATCTTAAGCCCAGTTAATAATGAAACTATTACCAACCCGATTTTAACCGCAACTATTGAAGCTCAGGCAAAAAGAACAATTACGCGAGTTGAATATTATATTAATGACAACTTGTTTTACACCAATACTCTGTTCCCTTACAAATTAGAAAAAGCAATTCATTTTTTACCAAATGGTTTTTACAACCTAAGAGTTAAAATTTGTGACGATGTGGAAAATTGCAAAAGTGAAACTATTGAATTTAATCTTAAGCTCGCAAATAACAAAAATGTTTCCCCAGCAGAAATTTCTTTAACCAACCCACAGGCAAACGCTGTTATTTCCAATTCTGGCTTCCCTTTAAATATTTCAGTAAATATTAATGATATCGATCAGGTAACTAAAATAAATTTTTACTACCTTAATGATAAAAACACGGCGACTCTAATAAGTTCCCTCCAAAATGAAAATGTAAAAACTGAAGCTATTCGATGGGCTGAAATTCCTGCCACTGGTAGCTATAAACTATACAGCGAGGCTGTTCTCTGGTCTGGTAAACTTATCAAAAGCGACGAGGTTTCTATTACTATTAACAACACGGAAATAAAAAATTAAATTAATTTTAAAAAAACAGCCGCTAATTTAGCGGCTGTTTTTTTATCTAGTTTTATTTATTGTTTTATAGGCATGATGACATATAAATAATCGTCCTCCTTAACAGAGCTTAACAAACAAGGCGTATTGCCATTAATTATTTTCAATTTAATAGATTCATCATTGATATTATTAATTCCATCTAATAAAAATTTATAATTTAATACCACTCCATTATCATCCCCTTCTACTTGAGCATCGAGCTCAACTACATTCTCACCGGTCTGACTAGAGGTTGAAGAAATAATTATTTTATTCTTATTTGCTGGTAAATCAATATTTACATCATTAATACCCGTCTTAGAAAAAATTGAAGAAGTTTTTACCGCCCTAATCAACTCACTCTTATTAACAATAACAGTTGTCTTACTATTAATTGGTATAATTTGTTTATAGTCTGGATATTGACCATCAATTAAACGAGAAATTAATTCCACATTACCAATCGTGAATAAAATCTGATTATCAGATAAATACATATTTAAATTCTTACTCTCATTGCTAAAATCTTCGCTTTTAATATTAGATAAAATTCTCACTAACTCCTGTAGTGTTTTTGCTGGGACAATAATTTTACTTAAAACTGCATCTTGGTTATTTTTTTTAATTTTCACTCTTTTTTCAGCTAAGCGAAAACTATCAGTTGCGGCCATAAATAATTCCTCTTCCTTAAAATCAAAAAGTACGCCTGTTAATTCTAAACGATTATCACTGTTTGAAACTGCAAAAATAACCTGTGATAAGGCTTTTTTAAATTCATCAACCGGAACTTCAAAAAAACTTTTCTTTTCAATTTTTGGAATTAAGGGATATTCTTCAGCGGACAAACCCTTAATAATTGTTTTATAGTTTTCACTCTTAATGGTTAGTTTATTTTCCCTTACCTCAAGGTCGACTTTATTATTAGGTAATAAAGAAATAAAATCGGATAAAATTTTTGCCTCAACTGTGAACTCACCTTCTTTTTCCACCTTACCACGCACTGAACACGTAATACCTAATTCCAAATCAGTAGTAATCAACTTAATTCCATCATCATTGCATTTAATTAATATGTTGTTTAAAATCGGTAGATTAACATTTTTACCAGCAATGTGGCCAACTAATTGCAAACCGTTTTTTAAATTTTCTTGCAAACTTGAAATTTTCATAAAAACTTTTTATTAATTAAATACTGCTATACATTTGATGTTTAATTGATTCAATATCTTGGCGAATCCTTTCGTTCTCCTCAACCTCTTTTAAAATCTTGTTAAATGCGTGCATGGCGGTTGTATGGTCCCTTCCACCTAATTCATAACCAATGGTTGGATACGAAGAATTAATCTCTTTACGCATTAAATACATAGAAATTTGACGTGGATAAACCAATTCCTTCTTTCGTGATTTACCAGTTATCTCCTTCACACTAATACTAAAAAAACTAGATACTGAGTCCACAATATCCTTACAAGAAAGTGATTTTGATTTAGCACTAGAAATTAAACCATTTAAAACACTTTTAGTTGATTCTACGGTTGGTTTGGAATTATTAAATTCATGAAAAGCAATTATACGATTTAAAGCGCCCTCTAATTCGCGGATATTGTTTTTAATATTATTAGCAATATACTCTAAAATATCGCGACCCAATGAGTAATTCTTCTCTTTGCATTTAGTTTCTAAAATTGCCATTCTAGTTTCAAGGTCTGGGTGTACAATGTCCACAATCATTCCCCACTCCAATCGTGATAACAATCTTTTTTCAAACGCGGGAATTGATTTTGGTGGTAAATCAGAGGTGATAATAATTTGTTTATTAGTTTGGTGTAATTCATTAAAAGTATGAAAAAATTCCTCCTGAGTTCCATCTTTACCGGCCATAAATTGAATATCATCAATCATCAACAAGTCAACATTACGATAACGATCTTTAAAATCTTTTGCTTGACCAGATTTTACTGCTTGAATATAATCATTAGTAAACTTTTCACTCGTTACATACATAATACGGTCAGTTTTATTAATCACCTCATGTCCAATTGCTTGCAATAAATGAGTTTTACCTAAACCAACCCCTCCGTAAATAAACAAAGGATTATAGGCATTACCTGGATTAGCAGCAACGGCTCGACAAGCAGCATTTGCTAACTCATTCCCTTTACCTACAATAAATTGATCAAAGGTATAACGTGAGTTTAAACCATATTTATTAATAACAATTCCTTCAGTGTTTTCACTAACTACATCTTTTTTAATTTTTATCTTTTTTAACAAGTCATCAACGGGACTTGTTTTTCGAGTTTCAACTTTATATAAAATTTCTTTAATTTTTTCACTCTTAATACTTTCAATTGCTTCACTAATTTGTGTGTGATATTTTTTTTCCAACCATGCCTTGGTAAATGTATTAGGAACACAGATTATTGCTTTCCCTTCTTCAAACGAAGAAACAAACGTATCTTTGAACCAGGTTGTAAAATTAGCTTTTGAGAGATTAAGTTCAATTTCGCCTAACACGGCTTGCCAAAGTTGATCATTGTTCATAGATTTTCAAAATTTAATTTTTTTACAACCAGGAAAGATAAACTCCTGACTATACAAAAAGATGTAGGCTTTTTATTAATTACGATATGTCTATTATAACAATTTCTTTTTTTTATTCAAACATTAAGAAATGTTTATAGTTTGTGCGCAAAAAGTGGATAACTAATTATTTAAATTTACTTAATATTAAAGACTTAAGTCCTATTTTTAAAATCTTATTAACAGTTAATTTTAATTAAACTATCTAGGCAAAAAGTATGAAAAATTTAAAATATTATTTTTTTAAAAGTTTATTAATTATTATTTATTTATTTATAAATTATAAACTGATTATAATAATAAGTCGGTTAATAAAAATGGCAAAAATTGAATTCAGCTATAACCTTAGAAAGAAAACGGGTTTAATAAACTGTGAATAAGCATAAAAAAGAGATAGGTAAAAAATTAATAACAAATGAATAAGAAAGTAAAAATTTTGTTTATTAACAATTTATTAAAATTGATTAGTATTCTAAGCACAAGAATATTCACAGGAAAAGTGGAAAACAATTTGGGTAAATTTTTACTTGAATATGGTTGTTGACTTTTATATTTAAAAATGTTACATTATGTTTATTAAAAATAAAACAAAGGAAATATAGAGTTGCAAGCATTAATTGCAAAGTTTTCAGTATTACCTTTTTGATTGACATGTCAAAAAAAACTTTTCAACCAAATACTCGTAGAGCTTCGAAAAAACACGGTTTTATGAATAGAATGGAGACTAAAAATGGTAGAAATACTATTAAAAGACGGAAGCTAAAGGGCCGGAAAAAGCTTACTAAATAAAACAAAATGAGAATAACCTTTTAAAAAATACAAGAATATAATTTCTTGTATTTTTGTATTTGTTTTTTTATTAAAAGATTTTAAAAATAAAATAAATAAAATGTTTACTTATTATCCTCGTTATCTTGTTATAAAGATTTTAAAAATATACCAAAAAACCCTGTCTCGGGATCATGGTTTATTTAAGTTTTTATATCCCTATGGTCATTGTCGGTTTACACCAACATGTTCAGATTATGCCATTCAATCTATTTTTAAGTATGGTATACTAAAAGGAGGAATAAAAGCAACCTGGCGTGTTTTACGCTGTAATCCTTGGAACAATGGTGGTTATGATCCCCTTAAATAATTATTAATAATTAAATAATATATTAAAACAATATGTTTGAAACTCTTTTTTATCAACCAATTCTTAATTTATTAATTTGGTTATATGATGTGATTCCAGGACAAGACTTAGGAATAGCTATTATTTTGTTAACTATAATTATTAAAATCCTCCTCTATTCCCTAAATAGTAAACAAATAAAATCACAAAAAGAATTACAAGAACTGCAGCCCAAAATTGAAGAAGTAAAAAATAAATACAAGGATAGCAAAGAAGAGATGGGAAAGAAAATGATGGAGTTGTATAAGGAACACAAAGTTAATCCTTTTGGATCCTGTTTACCACTTTTAATTCAAATGCCGTTCTTGTTTGCCTTGTTCCGAGTTTTTAGGGATGGTTTTGAGGATGGGGCTTTAAAATTGATTTACCCATTTATTCATAATCCAGAAACAATTAATTATATCTCTTTTGGATTTTTAGATCTTTCTAAAAAGAATATTTATATCGCGATTTTAGCTGCCTTGGCACAATTTTGGCAGGCAAAGATGATGATGTCTAAAAAGACCGAGGTTAAGGGCTCAGACTCCAAGAATGAGGATATGGCGGCGATTATGAATAAGCAGATGGTTTATTTTATGCCAGTGATGACCTTTTTTATGGCCAGTTCTTTTTCCGCTGGTCTAGCATTGTATTGGTTGGTTACTACCCTTCTATCTGCTTTTCAACAGCTTTATATTTTGAAGAAAAAAAATAACCCCAAATCGAAAATTATCGAAGGGGAGCTTATTTCTTAAAACTTTTTTTGGCTAATATTAAATAAAAAACTAGAAAAAACGGTTTTTTCCAACAATTAGGTTAATTTTTTCTTTACCTAAAGAGATTTCAACCGGAGTGGGAACCTCCATTGAATTATCTATTACCGCTGAGCTTTTTTTATTAATAAGTGCAAGATGTTTAAATTTAAAATGACTTTGCTCAGATTTGTTTGTTTTGAATAAACCAGAATTATTAGTTTGAATTAATAATTCCAAAGAGCTGTTAATGTCAGTTTCTCGGTTTTCTAAAGAGGTGTTTATAATATTTATAATCCCCTCTTTTTTTATTTCAATTGAAAAATCTTTATCAATATTTATAATTGTATCCTTGGTTGTAATTGAGACATTGAAGAGAAAAAATAAATTGTTAATTTTACCTAAACTTAATTGTTTGACTCGACGAGCAGATAATATATCACAAGCATTTTCTTCTAGTTCAATACCGAGGAATTTGGCAAGTTCATTATTTTTTTTACCAACCGGAATAAAACCAATTGGAATAATATTGGTTTTATTATCAGTGTTAGATTTAATGATTGAGTTAATAACTTGATTTAATAAATTATCATTACCAACCGCAATAATGGTTTTGGCGCCCTTTTTTAATTCATTCTCAATGGCGTTATAAATTGAGTTCATAACGCCCAGCCGGATGATTTTGCCATTTAGACCAAGATCTGTGATTCTGGTTTCTATTTTAGCAAGCAAGGGTTGGTATTTTTTTTCATTAAGATAGTTATCGTATATATAAATATGCATCTTTATTGTTTAACGCTTAAGTAGATAAAAAATAGAGATTATTTTTGTTCTTCGGCTCCGTGTTTAATCATGGTACATTTTCCATTAAAAATAGCGTTTTTTTCTATTGAAATTTGAGCCGCTTCAATATTTCCAAAAATTTTTGCTGACTTGGTGATTTCCAAATAACCTTTAATTTTGATATCCCCCGTTATCTCGCCACCGATCTTGGCGTCCAAGGCTTCAACTGAGGCTGTTATTTTTGCCTTTTCACGAACTAGTAGAAAGTTGTTTGTTTTGACACTCCCCTCAACTATTCCTTCAATAATGATGTTCCCCTGTCCATGAAAATTTCCCATTACTTTAATTGATGGTCCGATTATAGTCTCTGCCTCCTCTTTTGAAATATTATTTTGTTCCTTGTTAAACATATTTTAAATATTAATAATAATTAGTTTTTAGGTTTGTTGATTAAAGTTTAGTATATAAGAATAAAAAAAACAAGCTTTTAGTAAAGCTATTTTTAAACAAAGGTTAATTATTTTTTTGTATTAATTTGTTAAATAATTATAAATTGTTTATTGGGTAAGAAAATGAAAACTACACTTAGAGATAACAAGAGAATAGGGAAGTCTTGAAATTTAATTTTGTTTACATTACAATAAAAAGAGTTGTTGTACTGCTCCCATAGTTTAATGGATAAAACAAGGACCTCCTAAGTCCTAGACTCATGTTCGACTCATGATGGGGGCACAGAAAACTAATTTACAATACTTAAGTCTACAAAACTCTAGACTTAAGTATTAAGATGATTATAATTTAAAGTGAATAATTGTTTGTAATAACAGTTATTGTGAATATTTTTATAGATTATTAAAAATAGGCAAGTGTTTTTATCCATTAGCTTATTTTTTTTATTTAAATGAGTTCTATAAAAAACAGAATTTAGTTTTATGATCAAAATAGAAGTAGCTAATAGGGTTATTGTTTAGAAATAATTGATAAATTTGGGGTAAATAATAATACAAAAACTATATTTTAAAATAGTGGGGGATAAGTCCAGAGAACTCTGGACTTAAGTTTTAAAAATGGCTTATATTAAACAAGAAAAAACTGTGGAAAAGCAGTGTATATCTAAAATTTGATGATTTTGTCAAAAAGTGAGCAAATAAAGATAAGTCTACAGTTCTCTGGACTTAAGTCACATTTTTTAAATGGGTGGATAAGTCCAGGAAACCATGGACTTAAGTTTTAAAAATGGCTTATATTAAACAAAAAAAGTGTGTGGAAAAGTGGTGGATATGTTTTTGGTATTCATTAATTCAAGCGTTGTAATAGATGTTTTTTTATGTTTATTTAGTTGACACTATGCCAGGGTGTGTAATATAATATATTTATGAAAACACAACAACAATTGATAAATAATGTTATTGGACAACTGAATGGAGTCTCTAGGATGTTAGATGAGAATAAAGAATGTTTAGCGGTAATTGCTCAAATGAAGGCAGTGCATTCAGCGGTGGGGAGTTTAATGAATAAGTTTATTGAAGAAAATTTTATTAAGTGCACTAAGTCGTATGGGGAAAAAAGTAGTGATGATTTAATGAAGAAACTATTAATTGAATTAACCAAAAAATAATTTATTATTAAAATGATATATTTATTGTTTGTAATAAAACTTATATATATTGTACAAATAAAAAATGACTAAACAATTTACAGATGATAATTTTCAAACAGAAGTAATTGAGGCTTCTAAGGTAAAACCAGTATTAATTGATTTCTTTGCGGTTTGGTGTGGACCTTGTAAAATGCAAGGACCGATTATTGATGAGGTGGCAGAATTAATGGGTGACAAGGCAGTGGTGGGTAAGCTTAATACTGATGAGTCTCAAGCAACAGCAATTAAATATGGAGTTATGAGCATCCCCACGTTAATGATTTTTAAAGACGGAGCGCTAAAGGAAACAATGGTTGGTATGCAACCAAAGACTGGCCTAATTGAGTTGCTTAAAAAATATTTTTAATATGATCTAGTGTAAAAAGCGCAAAATCGAGATTTTGCGCTTTTTATTTTAAAAAAATGAAAAATTTATATTTAGTGAGAGTTTTACAAAGTAATTATTGCAAACTGGTTTTTTTATTGGCATTTTTTGGTAGTTATTATTTAGTGCCAGCCAATATTTTTATCGGAAAATATCGCTTATTAGTATTAGTGTTTATGTTAATTTTTTCAACTGTGGCAATGTGCGTGGTTAGAAATATCAAAGAGAAGGTTATTGTGGCACACCAATTAAAGACTTCGTTTGTGGGACTGCTTTTGTATATTTTGGGTTTGTCAGCACTACAGGTGTGTGGGATGAGCGCAACAATGTGCACTGCTAGTATTGGGGCTGGACTTGTTTCTATTATTTTTCCAGGAGCAGTCTTTAATTATTTAGTTGAATATAGTGTTTATGTTATATATTTTTCGATAATAACACAATTATTTGTTCTCCATCATTTAAAATGTTTTTTTTCTAATAATAAATAATATTTATAATTTTTTAATCTACATTTAATCTTAATTATGTATTATAATTAAAGCAGTTAGTAATTTATTTAATATAAGCACGGTCTAAATTATAAAGTAATTAGCGTGTGAAAAAAACTTTATGTTAGGAGAAAAAACGAAAAAAAATCTTGAAGCGGCTTTTGCTGGTGAATCAATGGCGCGTAACAAGTATACTTATTTCGCCAAGGTGGCACGCGAAGCCGGCTATGAGCAGGTTGCTAATGTATTTGAGGAAACTGCAAATCATGAAAAAGCACATGCAAAGCTATGGGCAAAAAAATTAGAATTAATTGGGGGTATTGAAGAGGTTTTACAAGCGGCAATTGACGGAGAACATCATGAAATTGAAGAAATGTATCCACAGATGGCTAAGGATGCAAAAGATGAAGGGCATAATGATATTGCGTTTCTTTTCGAGAAGGTGGCTGAGGCAGAAAAAATGCACCGTGAACGTTATAAAAAGCTCCTAGATAATATTAAAAAAGAACAAGTCTTTAAAAGAGATGAAGAAAAGGAGTGGAAGTGTGGTAATTGTGGATATGTGCATACTGGCGATGATGCTCCGGTGCGATGCCCAGCTTGTGCGCATGAACAAAAATACTTTGAATTGTTTGTGGAAAATTATTAATAAGAAAATTGTTTATGAAAATATTTACGTGTCGGATTTGCGGTGAAGTTTATTTGGGTGAAGAAGTTCCACACACCTGTCCTTTTTGTGGAGTGAGTCGACGCTATTTATGGTTGTCCAAAATTTGGAAAGATGAAGGAAAAGATTTAGTATTAAGCGACGCGAGCCGAAGTAATTTAGAAAAAGCTTTAAAAATAGAACTTTCGAATACGGCGTTTTATTTGGCCGCGGCGCAGAATTTGAGCAATCAGGAAATCGCTTTAATGTTTAAGGGTTTAGCAAAAGTTGAAAATGAGCATGCTGGTGTTTTTCGTAAATTATTAAAAGCAAAAATAGAAAATGATCCAAGCGTGGTTGAAAATTGTGCTGATGATGCTACTGGGGCTGTGAAAGAGTCAGCGGCAAGAGAGCAACGAGCGGTAGAATTTTATGGACAAGCCATGGGTGAAGCAAGTGAGCCATGGGTTAAGGAAGTTTTTAAAGCGATTATGGAAACCGAGGCTGATCATTTAAAACTAGATAATAATTATTTAAAGTTAAAAATATGACAAATTTAAATGAAGTTTATAAATGTGCGATTTGTGGCAACATTGTTGAAGTGGTGCATACAGCTGGTGGACAATTAGTGTGTTGTGGGCAAGCAATGAATTTGCAAGTTGAAAACACAACTGATGCGGCTGTTGAAAAACATGTGCCTGTGATAGAGAAGACGGAGAATGGATATAAAGTGAGCGTGGGCGAGGTGACACATCCAATGATTGCAGAACACTATATTGAGTGGATTGATTTGATAGTTGACGGAAAAGTTTATCGAAAGAATTTGGCACCAACAAATGAACCGATGGCGGAATTTTGCATTATAGCAGAGACGGTAACCGCTCGTGCCTATTGTAATCAACACGGACTTTGGAAAGTATAATAAAAAAACCTCAGTTTAAAATACTGAGGTTTTTTTATTTCCTTAAATAGTGATATAATTAAAGTATTAATAAATAATTAAAAATCTATGAAAAAGAAAGTCGGTGTCTTTACTTTTACCTGTGATGAGGGGTGTAGCATTTATTTGATTGAGATTTTTAATAAAAAACTTGTAGGTTGGTTGGAGAAGATGGAGTTGTCATATTTTTTGTCTATGAAAGATCGGCGTGATGTGACTGATTTTGACGTGGTGTTAGTTGAGGGAGTAATAACTACCGAAAGAGATTTAAAAGAAATTAAAGAACTGAGAAATAAGACGAAGATTTTAATTGGCATGGGTAATTGTTCAATAACAGGTATGCCGACCTGTCAACGTAATAATTTTAATGAGGAACAGTTGGAGGAGATTAAGGATGATTTGAAAAAATTTCATTTTTTGTCAAAATGTATGGCAATCAAAGAAGTGGTGAAATTGGATGATGAAATTCAGGGATGTCCGATTGATGAGAAAAAATTCATTGAAGTTTTTGAAAAATATATTTAAAATAAATTTTATGCATACATGTGATATCGACATTTCAATTAATCGTTTATCAAAAATTGAAGGACACGCTGATTTAGATGTGAAGATTCGTGATGGCAAAGTGGAAGATGTGCAGTTGCACGTGATGGAGAATCAACGTTTTTTTACACAGGCAGTTCAAGGTAAATCAGCTTTGGCGGTGCCACAATTGGTGTCACGTATTTGTGGGACATGCAGCGTGGCCCATTTAACCGCTTGTATTGAGGCGGTAGAAAAAACTTTAGAAATTGTGCCGAGTGAACAAACAGTTATCATGCGCAAGTTGATGATGTATTCCCTGATGATTCGTGACCATGCCTTGCATTTGTATTTTTTTGCGATGCCGGATATTTTTGGTATTGACTCAGCTCTAGAAATTGCGGACCTAGATAAAGATTTTTTATTGAGTAAGGGAGTACCAGCTGGAATTGACGGAAAGGAATTAATCCATCAATCTTTACACATGAAAGAGGCGGGTAATAATTTATCAAACTTAATTGGCGGACGCTCAGTGCACGCACCCTTTGAAGTAGTCGGCGGTTTTACGAATGAAGTGGATAATACTAAAGTGCCGGCGATGATTGAGGAATTAAAAAGCATTCGCGAATCTGTAATTAATTTGGCGGAAATTTTTTATAACTGTCATTGGGAATTAAAACGCAAAACTAATTTTGTCGCCTTGGCCACGCCGGACTTTTCTTTTTTAGAAGGAGCGATTTGCTCTTCGGATGGTGCGTGTATTAAAGAGGCAGATTATTGGGATCATCTGCACACTGTGGTTTTGCCATATTCACAAGCGAAAGGTTTTGAGTTTGAAGGTAAAGAATATATGGTGGGCTCATTGGCGCGTTTAAATTTAAATAAAGAAAGTCTGCATAAAAATACCAAACAAGATATGAAAAAATATTTGGATGTTTTTCCATCAAACAATATTTATCATAATAACTTAGCGCAGGCAATCGAGATTATGCATTCCGTTGATCATGCGATTGAACTTTTAACTAATACGAAATTTAAAAAAGAAGAAATAAAAAAACCCTTGAAGCAGGATGGCGAGGGAGTGGGCGTTGTGGAAGCACCACGCGGCACTTTGTATTATTGGCTGGGAATTGAAAAGGGGAAAGTGCGTTACGCGAATTTGGTGATTCCAACGGCGCAAAATTTAGTAAACATGCGTGAAGATGTTCGTTTGGCAGTGAGTGGTATTTGTGAGACTGGGATTACCCCCGAGAAGATTTGGGAAGAGAAAATAAAATTTGAAGTGGAAAAAATAATTCGCGCCTATGATCCGTGTATGTCTTGTGCGTCACATTTCTTGCGCGTAAATTGGACTTAGGTTTATTTATAAAACTTAGCTATCTCTTTAACAAGTTGCTCCAAGGCAACTTGTTTGTTTATAAACATGGGAACGCAAAAAATAGTCATTTTTTCCAAGTGTCCTATTTTGTGTAATAGCTTGAGATTAAAACCAAGATCGAAGTCATGCATGGAATATTTTGGTTCGATTTGAATTTGGTTAATATCTGTGAGAATTTTTACTTCTTTAATATCTTCAACGGTGTCGATGATTACCAATTCTTTGTTGTCAGGATGGAGATTTTCGTTCGGGTCTTGGATAATAAAATCGATATCCGGAAAAAGCTTGCTTAACTCAGGTTGGAGAAGGAGGGGGGTATTATCAAAATCTAATAAAAGATTGCCAAAGATGTAAATTTTTTTCTTCATATGAATAAATATATCTAAAAATAGAAAAAGTAGCAAATTTTGAATTATATGTATTCTCCCTCTCCTTTGTAGGAGAGGGTTAACGTAATCCTCGCCCGACTAATTATAAAGAGGGCGGGGTAAGGTAGAACGTGCGAAGAATATTAAATAGGAATTATTTTAATAATGATCCCTCACCCCAGCCCTCTCCCGGCGGGGAGAGGGAGTCAGTATAAATTTTCTCTGCATAGTAAGAATGACAAAACATATAAAGGTTGATATAATAGAAGTATGAATTTTGTAACCCTAACCAAAAGAAAAAAAGTAATAATTGTAGCGGTGACTATTTTTGTGCTGATTGTGTTTTTTGCCTTGGTTAGTTATCTGACAAAAAGAAATGCACAAAACAATTTACCAACGGTGGTTGTTAATGATACAAGCTTTGACGGACAGGTAAAAGACTTTAATGAGATTTATAAAAAAACTTTAGTAGCATTAAATGATAATAAAAAAGACGTGGCAGAGAAGGGGATGCAGGAGGTGTTGGCGTATTGGCTGGTAATTGAGAAAAATTTTATAAACAGTAAGCCGAAAGAATATATTACTACGCGGAACTGGGAAGAAAAGATTGATTCAATTACTGATCTTAACAGACTAGCCAATGATTTAATGCAGAGCGGAGATTATGTAGGCGCCTATGACCAGCTGGCAAAAGTGCGACAAAAGATTAAACAATTACGAGAAGAAAATCGCGTGAAAAATATAAGTAATAACTTTTTATCACTCAGTGATGAGGTGGATAAAATTACTAAAATAGAAAACAGAGAAGAAGTACTTAAGGCTTTGCCGATGCTAAAAATAAATTTTACAGAAGCTAAAGAATTTTATCCTGGAGACCAAGTGTACCAAACAATGATGGTGGGCTTTGCGGAGGTTATTAGTGATATTGAGAATTCGAGTGATACAACCTATAAGAAAAACCGTGATCGATTGAAACCGTCGTTTTTGGAGATTTATTTGAAGTTTGGGTAAGGGATTATAATTTATTATAGGAATAAAAAAAAATAACTCCGTTTGGAGTTATTTTTTTAGTGAGCGGGTAACGGGAATCGAACCCGTCTTTCCACCTTGGCAAGGTGATATAATAGCCACTATACCATACCCGCGTGGTTTTGTTTGAAAGATTTTAAACAAAAAAGCTAAGAGTTTTATTTCTTAACCTGAGTATATTGTAAACCATATTTAAAAATTTGGCAAGGGCTTGCAAAAGTTCTAATATTATTGTATAATTATGAAATTATGACAGTTTTAGCATATAACAAACGAGCAAATTTTGACTATGAGATTACCGACAAGTATGAGGCGGGGTTGGTTTTGGCTGGGCATGAAGTGAAGTCAGTGAAGACGGGGCATATCAGCTTGAAGGGGGCTTATGTGACTATCAAAGGGCGTGAAAGTGGGAAAGTGGAATTGTATTTGACCAATTCGCATATCCCGAAGTATAGTCGCGCGACGACGGTGTTGGATTACGATCCGGAAAGATCACGAAAATTATTATTGCACAAGAGCGAAGTGAATCATTTGATTGGCAAGAAGAAAGAACAGGGATTAACTTTGGTGCCGATTAAAATTTATACAAAACACAATTTGTTAAAATTGGAGTTTGGTGTTGGTCGCGGTAAGAAGAAATATGACAAGCGGGATGATATTAAAAAGAAAGATGTGGAGAGAGATATGAAGACAGCGACAAAGCGGGCGCAATATTCAAAGTAGTATAAAAAATAAAGCACATGACAAATATTGTCGTGTGTTTCAAGTTTCATGCTAAATGAAAAAAAGGGGATGCTGGGAATCGATAGCGTGCCTCTCTGTTAAATATTCAAGACGTGCGTTCCAATGAGCACGTTAATCACAGTTGGAGAAAAACAAGTGCTAAAAACACATTTGCAAAAGTAGCTGCTTTCAGCATGCCTGCTTTTGCTCCTGTTGCCGCTTAACTGCCGCGACCATCTGCCTTGGTGATGGCTTGATAGCCAAAAGCAGGTGTCATATTATCAAGCTAGATATATAAATCGTTTTCGTTTATATATTTAAATACAGAAGACTAGCTAGAATCGATTTTGTTTGGTTTTTACGATTTTAGCGAAACAACAAATCAGAATATTCTTGTACAGATATTAATGGATACATGTTAGACGCGGGTTCAACTCCCGCCATCTCCACCATACAAAGCAGAGTCGCAAGACTCTGTTTTTGTTTTAAGGTTAGCCGTAGAATTGACATCTAATGCACACATAATCTCTTGAAATTCTGGTTTCAAAACGGGTGTGTTGACCAAATGATGCCCAAAGCCATTTTCATTACCGTTTTCTAAGAGCTTAATTGTGCTTCGTAGTGTTGATGGTGAAAGGTGAGCGTACTTCATTGTTGTTTGGATATCAGAGTGACCTAACAACTGTTGTATAGCAGACAAGGGAGCGCCTCTCATGGCCAACTGTGAGGCGAATGTGTGTCTTAAGGCGTGCCAACCTATCTTTCGACCATTATCGCGATTAAGCTCGGTTTTAGCGATTAAGCGCTTTAAGGCTTGGCGAGCGAGATTTTCTTTAAGATAATCCCCATTACTATCAGCGAAGATAAAGCCTCTTGTTTTCTTGCGTTTAGCTAAGACACTATAAAGCCGAGGGGAGAGGGGAATATGTCTTTCTTTGTTGCTTTTGGTTGAGCCAAGGATGTCGCGATAAAAGGCACCTTTGACTGCTAGGAGTTTATTATCCCAATTGATATGTTGCCAGCTGATTGCGCGCAACTCTCCGTATCTCATGCCAGTGTGCAATGCAAACAAAATCATCTCTTGCAAATAACCATCTGCTTGATTGATTAACATTTCACTTTCTTCAAAGGTCATGAAATCAAATTTTTGTTGTGGCACTGATAGTCTTTTAATTCTAGGCGGTGTCTCTAGTTCATCCCACTCAACGGCGTGCGTTAAGCAAGTGTTTAAGATGGTGAGATGATTATTAACTGTTTTATTACATAATCCTTTTTTTAAAGCAAGAGCTTTGTATTCCTCTACTAAAAAGTTTGTAATTTCATTCAGTTTACATTTACCAAAGAATGGCACGAGGTGAGTTTTAAGCACACTAGTTTTACCACGCACACCAGAGACTTTATTATTTGTCTTGGCATACAGCTCGACCCATTTCCAAGCGAAGTCACTAAAGAGTATTACCTTTTTTATTTTCTCCGCTTCAAATGGATCTACCCCTCTTGATAGTTGTTGTAGGGCGTAGGCTTCGTATGCTCTTGCACCTGCTCTGGAATTTTCTGGACTAGGTTTACGTATGCGTTTGTTATTGTAGTAAATATCAATATACCAACGCTTACGGAATTTTCTTACACTCATATGCGTCAAAACCCTGATTCAATTCGATTGTCTTGTAAATATTTTAAAACATCATCTTTGTTAAATCGAATACTGCCCTTTATTTTATAGAAAGGGATTTGTCGAGATTCGACTAATCGATAAACGGTGACCTTGGATATGCTAAGCATTCCGGCAAGTTGGTCGGTTGTGATGAGTTTTAAAACATTGTTTAAATCAGTAGTCATTTAATTGTTAAAGGGCATTATAGAGAAGTGTATTCCTCTATCACTTTGGCTATAATACCCTAACATATTTTTTAGAAATTTCAAGTTATTTAAGATGATTGGGTTTTCTTTTTTTTACCGTCCATTTTATGGCGGTAAAAAAAGAATATCTAACAGCTTATTACTTATTAATCCTTATATAGGAAGTAACAAGTAACAAGTAAATTATTGATCATTTTTTATGGAATAATAATCAGTATTGTGATATTTTCCGCTTCCTTTTGTTTTGCTTAAATATTTGCCCGTCGTAATTTTTAAACTGTCTCTCAGTTTGTTATCTCCAATCTCAAAATCGTTATCCTTCAGGCCTTTTTTAATTTCCTCGAAAGTCATGGACTCAGATTCTTCTAAGAGTTTGTAAATCTCGTCAATTATTTCTGACTCGTTATATTTCTCTTGATTGGTTTCGCCTAAATATTGCCAAGTAGTATTATTATTTAGTTCGTCATAAATTGTTTCGAATTCTAGTTTATTAAATTTACTAGGTCTTCTGGATTTTTCTTGAGCAATGGTAAATTTTGTTCTAATCATTCCATTATCATCAGTGATTGATTTTTTAGAATTTACCACTATGTGCGAGGCGACTTTCGCAATAATTTCTGTTGATCCGCGACTTGATAATTGGCTTAAGGCTTGATTATTTTGTTCTTTGCGATGATGATGTAAATAAATAATTGTAACCGTTGTGTCCCTGATAAGCTTAAGCATTCTATTATTTATTCGTTTCATTTCACCAGAATCATTTTCTTGTTTGTTATGAATATTTGCAAAAGTATCTAATACTAAAACTTTGTATTTATTTGTTATTATTATTTCCTTTAAATCCTCGTAATTTTTTTCGTTATCAATTTTCCAAGCTTGGTTGTAGATATAATCAATGGCAATATTTTCTTTTATAGTTGCTTTAAATCGACCCACGATGATATCTTCGTCCATCTCTTGGTCAATTATTAATACCTTACTTTTTTTAGTATTAAAGATGCCAAATAATTTATTACCTGTGGCAATATGACTAGCTAGGATCAACATGAACAAACTTTTACCTTTTCCTGATCCGGCGGTAATGGCTGTAACAGCACCTTCTGGAATTAGTGTGTCAACTATAAATGGCGCCTCTTTTGGTTCTTTTGCCAATATATCTTTTGCGGTAACTATAATTAGTTCTTCTGTTTCATCTAATAGGCCACCATCATTATCAATTTTACTTTTATAGTTGCTGGATAGTTTTGTGATATGTTGGTATCTTTCGTTAAACCAATTAAAAGTTTGTTGGTTGGTGAAATTATTAATCATCTTTACAAATTGAAATGTGTTGTAACCAGACTGTTGATCGCTAAACAAGCCAGTGCCACCGGAAATAATAATGTTTTGATTTTTTTCGCTCATAAAACATGCTTTTATTTTTTTGTCACCATTAGCGCGAAAGTTCTTTTTGCCATCATAGTCTAAGTTGAGAGCTGCGCAGACAATGGGTGGTAGTGGTATATTGTTAATCGCAGTATAAGTATTATTTTCTGGAGGTCGAGCATTATGAATATCTTTTATGGCACTTGTTTCTGACATTTCCGCTTTGCCTAATTTTAAAATATTTTCAATAATATTTGATAGTGTAAATTCAAACTCCATAAGTATGGTTTGCATACTATTTTTTTGATTGACACTTCCGGGTATGCGAAAGATTCTAGCCAAATTTGAGCAAGCCGTATCAGCGGTGATGGGGGAATAAAAGCGTACGAACTCAATTAAATTTTTTAAGCCAAGTTTAAAAATTTCTGCATCGTTTATTTTTATTGGCTTGCAAAAATAATAGACGTGCAATCCGTTGCCGCTTAGTAGGGCATATGAATAATCTTTTAGCTCCGGCGATGATTTAAATTGTTCAAGAATTTGATTCGCCTTTCGTTTTAGTATTTCGTCGTCACACTCTTCATTTCGCTTTTTCATTTCTTGTCTAATATCAAAATCTAGAGCAATGTAGTTTTTAATAAAAATGTCAGCATCTTTTGCCCTGGTTGTGACACCATCTTTTATACCACCAAGAAAATAGATATTTTGTGATGGGTGTTTGTTTATATATTCTTCAAAATCAAACTCTTCATCATATCGAATTGTGTGATGAATATTATTTACTTCACCAAGCTGAATTGATGTGTTGGGAATTTTTACGTGATTAAAAAAAATGTTTATAATTTGCTTGTTCATGATTAAAGCTTAAACAATTTTCCTAATTACTTTTAGATTACTTTTGGGTGACTTTAGGTAAACAAAAAGTGGCTATTTCAAGCCATTGTTTATTATGAGTTCTAGTGTCACCTAAGAGTTTTTTTAATTCTCAAAAATTATTTCAAATTTTTCATGATTTAAATTATAACCTCCAGTTGGTAGACTTAATATAATTTCATCTTCCAGGTCTAGATTTCTTTTAAATTGTTTGTTTGTATCAGTAATACTTTTTGTTATTATTGTCTTGTCCGTATTTTTATAATTCTTTTTTAGGGTCCCTACTAACTCGCTATTACTTTTTATACCATCTTGAAGCAGATAAATAAGATCAGAACGACGCTTTTTACTTCTTATTGGGTATGTTAGGGTTTTATTATTAAATTTTCTGTAGATTCCCTTAGTTTTAGAAATTGAAATTGTTATGGCTTGTTTTTGTGGTTTGTGTATTTTTAAACTACTGGTAATGCTAAATATTTGATCATTACACATGCGTATAAAATTTCTAAAGATAATTTTATAGTTATCAATAAAATAGCTATCAAACATGGCACCACTAAATAGGATTTGTTTTTCTGGTTCGTAGGGCGTTTGTTTGTTTTTTAAGTTGTTTAATAATTCACTGATTGAAAAAATTGCCAAAAATGGCGTTCCAAACATAAAAAAATTTAAAAGATCATTAGCTATTATACGTTTTTGATCCTCACTTGACTCATTATTGGTTTTTATTTCACCTGTTTCCATTTGATCGAATAATTTATTAAGATTATTCACGTATGTTAGGTATTTTTTAATTTCCTCATTTTTAATTGTCTTTATAAAATCAGCATATTCAGAAACAACGCGCATACAATCGTTGCCCGTTTTTTGTTTGTCGTATTCTTCAATAAAGTTGTTTAGTTTATTTTCTATCTCAATTATATACATATCATTATTATGGAAATATTAGCAATAAAGTGTAAATAAGTCAACCAAACTATTATTGAGATGTTGAGGGTTAAAAGTTTGCGTAGATTATATTTTGTATATTATAAAAATATGTTATTATGAGAAGATAAAGCGCATGGATTACATGTGTGTATTTAATTTATGCTATTATGTCTACAAAGAAATTAAATGTAATTGAACTTTTTTCTGGTTGTGGTGGTTTTTCGTGTGGTTTTACACAAGCTGGTTTTAATATATTAGTTGGGGTCGATCATGATCAGCCATCTTTGGATACCTTTCTTTTTAATCACGATGGTGCAAAAGCTTTAAAGCTTGATTTGTCGGACGATAAGGCCATAGAAGAAATTATAAATGCTAAGGGAGAAAAAAGGGTTGATGTAATAATAGCCGGTCCTCCATGTCAGGGTTTTTCATTGAGCGGAACAAGATTAAAAGATGATAAGCGTAATGTACTTTTTAATGCAGTTTTTGATTTAGCAGAGAAGATTAAGCCAAGGGCCGTTATTATTGAAAATGTTCCTGGGTTGGAAACTCTTTATGGTGGTGTTGCAAAAAAAAGAATATTGGAAAGATATGAGGAGCTTGGATATACAGTTAACAGTAAAGTTTTGTTTGCTCCTGATTATGGAGTACCACAAATTAGAAAAAGAATTGTATTTGTGGGATTATTAAAAAAATATGGCAAATTTGAATTTCCCGAACCGTCACATAAGCCAACTGATTATGTTACATGTGAACAAGCAATTAGTGATTTATCAGATCTAGTTGATGACATTGGGAATGAGAAAGATAAATATTCAAAAAAAGCTAAATCTAGTTATCAGGTGCTTATGAGGGGAGATGAGAAAATATTATATAATCACGTTGGAACTAAACACACCAAAGAAGTTATTAATGTAATTTCACAAGTTCCTGAGGGGGGCAATCATAAAGATTTGCCAAAAGGTGTTGGTGAATCTAGAAAATTTAATGAAGCGTGGACGAGATATCATAGTAAAAAACCATCAAAGACTATAGACACAGGACATAGGAATCATTTTCATTATAAACATAATAGAGTGCCAACAATTAGAGAGAATGCAAGACTTCAGTCATTCCCTGATAGTTTTGTTTTTAAGGGTGTAAAAACTCAGCAAAACAAGCAAGTTGGAAACGCGGTGCCACCTTTATTGGCAAAAGCATTAGCCGATGAATTGTTAAAATATTTAAATTATGAAAAATAAATTAAAAACAGTAGATTTATTTTCTGGTTGTGGTGGTCTTACCGATGGGTTTGAGTCATCGGGTTTATTTTCATCTATTGCAGTTGTTGAATGGGACAAGCCAGCTTTAAATACTCTTGTAAATAGGTTAAAAACAAAATGGGGGTATAAAGATGCCGAGCAATTTGCTCTACATTTTGATATGCAAAGGACAGACGAATTAATAAACGGGTGGTCAGATTTAAAATATGGTAAACACAAAGGTTTAAAAAAGGTTATTGAGGAGAAGGGTGGAGTGGTCGATATAATTATCGGTGGCCCACCATGTCAAGCATACTCAATAGCTGGTCGGATTAGAGATAAAAATGGTATGAGAGATGATTATCG
>Ga0180015_1000033_pt1 | contig 42041 bp, 40 predicted proteins | sample KR13_S2_MetaG_FD_116508 | JGI IMG/M metagenome (GOLD analysis project Ga0180015, IMG submission 116508) | Groundwater microbial communities from the Olkiluoto Island deep subsurface site, Finland - KR13_S2_MetaG | ecosystem: Environmental > Aquatic > Deep subsurface > Groundwater | place...
ATTTGTCATCAATTTTGGTAATTCTGGGGTCTTCGCAACCCGAGTAGTTACTGACATTTTTTTTCTGTTCAAAATCCATTCGGGGGACATAAATTGGATCAATTAATCTCCAGTAAAAATTAAAACCATCTTTTGAAATGGCACAGCCCAGATTGGAAATTTTATTTTGATCCAGTGCCCTATAAATTAAGTGAAATTTCTGATCTTGGTAGATCATGGCCGGATTAAAGACGGCTTTGCTTTCCCATGCATTGTCTTTTTGTGTTTCCAGAATCGGATTTCTTTTGTATTTTTTTAATTTAAACACTTGTGTAATCGGGTTGGATTTCATTAATTGTATTAATTGCGATAAGCTGGTTTCGGCTGTGGCGCAAAAAGTATCTGTGGCTCCATAATATATTTGTAATTTGTCGTTTTCTATTATGGCACCTGAGGGGAATATTACATTTTTTACTTGTCCTTTTTTTTCATATTCCATTTCCGGTATTAATAAGGGGCCGGCGGTTCTGGCTAGAATTTTTGTCGGGTCGTTTATGTCCAGTAGTACCGCTTCTATCCCAAAGATCTTTTTTTCATTATCAAAGTAATTTTGGATATGGGCGTAGATTAACAGCCAGCCCTCTTCTGTTTTTATTGGTCCGGCTCCGACTTCTACCTGATCCGAACTTAGGCGCATTAAACTTATTTTGTGTTTATCCTTTTCTTGGTACCACTGTTGCCAATATTTTTCTGACCAAATATCCTCTTTGTTGGAAAAATAGGCTATGGCTGTTGTGGGCTGAGTAGGAGGGATGTCTGTGTCTGTTGTTAGAATCATGGCGTATTTACCATGGATTTTTTCTGGAAAAAGAGTACCTGCTTTGGCATTAAATGGTGTTACTAAGTGTTTTTCTTTTATTGTTTTTAGATTTGAGCTTATGGCTAGGGCTAACTTGATACCCTCCGGTCCTGGTGGCCAACATGAAATAGCGGTGTAAAAGATAAAAAAATCGTTGTCTATTTTTGTAATTCTAGGATCTTCGCAACCATATTTTTCCCATTCAAACTCGGGTTTTATAAATTGCGAGCGATTTGTAAAGGTTAAACCGTTCAGGCTTTCTGCTTTTCCGATTGTTGACAGACTTAATTTGTTGTTTTGATAATCCATGTCTTGTGACATGGCCCTGTAAAGCATTAGATATTTTTTTGGTAGTTTAATTACGCTAGGGTTGAAACAGGCGTTTTTTTCCCAGGTTTCATCAGTTGGTGTCAAAATTGGGTTTTTGTTAAAACGTTTCATGCTACTTGTCCTATATAGGTAGATTCTAGTTTACTATCTTTTTGTTCTTTGAGTTGTTGTAAAAATTGGTCCAGGCTTGCAGTAGCGACACAGACATAGGAATCAGCTCCGCCGTAATAAACAAAAAGTTGCTTTTCTATAATTACTGCTCCACATGGATAGACTACTCCTGCTTTGAAGCCGTCGTTTTCGTACCATTGACTTGGTTCAATAATGGGATGAAGTGATCTATGGAGTACTTTGGTTGGATTTTTTAAATCCAATAACATTGCTCCAACTTTATAGTGCCCGCTGTTTTTGTCATCTACTGCTTGATAAATCATAAGCCAACCCTCTTTGGTTTTTAGTGGCGGAGCGCCTACACCTATTTTTCTGCTATCCCACCACATTGGGCTTCTGGGAGTTATTTTATACTCCCCTTTTAGATATTCATTTTTTTTGAATTCCAGATTATCAACAAAATCAATTAAAATATTTGGGAAAATTCGGTGAAAAATTACGTATTTGTTGTTAATTTTTTCCGGTAGTATACAGGCGCTTTTGTCTACTATTCCCGGCGGAGAGATTAATATTGGTTTTTTCCATAGCCATCTTTTGGCCAGAAAATTTTCTAGTTTTATTGAAGTTAGTGCTATTCTCGGCGGATTGTATCCGTTAAAGGCTACATATGTCATATAAATTTTATTTCCAATTCTGGTAATTCTGGGATCTTCACAACCTTCGCAACCTCCTCCTGACATATACTTTTGTAAAGTTCTTTTTCTTTTTTTCCCACCTTTTGGGTGACTATGCTTTTTTTCAAATGCTTCGCCTGGTATATAAGCTGGATAGCTTTGCCTTTCTGTTATGTGAGTTCCGTTAGTGCTATTGGCGTAACCCAGGATTGATTTATAATCAAAACCTTGAGCGCGGTATAGAATATGTACTTTGTCGCTTTCATAAATAGCAGCGGGGTTGAAAGTAGTGAAGGCTTCCCAACCGTTTTTTGCCTTTGGGGCGATGATAGGGTTATTGGGGATTTTGTGTAAGTAGTGTTTTTGTTTTATTTCAATTTGTTTTTCAATTTTGTATTTGGGGTAAGTTATGGCAAAAAGGCCTGTTTTTTTTAGCCACCAGTAAGCAATATATCTTCTGGAGGTTTTGACTAGATCTATGAAAGTTGGGTTTTTGTTTTTCCAATCATTTGGACTTTCCCAAACAGGTTGGTTGTGTCTCCACCTTACTTTTCCCGGATCGGTGACATCGGTTATTAATGTTCCCACTTCGATTTTTCCATCTTTGTGATGATGGTAAAAAAGTAAAATTCCATCTTTTGTCTTTATGTCTTTTTCTATTGTTAAATCGTGGATATTTAGATGCTCACTTCCAGGAGCCAGGCTTGATTCGTAAATGTATTTATCTATAATTTTTCTTTTTTCGTTTTTTGAAAAATATTTCAGTATTTTTTTGGATATTTCAGTTTTTTTAAAGTCCAGCCCGTTTATTGACACTGCCAGTTGGGTTTCTTTTTTAAAGCGGATTAATAGGTATATTTTCTTTTTTCTGGTGAAAATAGTTAGTTTTTGGGGACTGTTCCCTTTTTTAAGATAATCAAGGATTTGCCACATTTTAGAATTATTTTTTATTAATTTAATTCTAAAGGAATTTTTTAGGCTTTGCCAGTTGGTGATTTGAAATTGTGTTTTTTATATTATAATTAGTAATATGGGATTGATACCAGAGTATTTTAAAGATAAATTTAATGGAATAGATGAAAAGCAGGTTGCCACGTTATCTGAACAAGCAAGAAACAGATTGATTTATGGTACTGATAGTGAAGCTGGTGTTGCTTTGGCTGATTTAAGAGCACGAGAAAGATCACAACGAACTAGATTGTTGGGAGAAGCGGGGTTGGAGTTGATTATGGATATGAGAGCGATGGCAGGAATGCGTGGTTAAGATGGGCGGTGGTTTTTGTGGTTTTTGGTAATCAGGAAAATGCCTGTGAGGATAAAGAGAACACTTAGAATTTGGCCGATTTTGATTGAGTTTATTTGCCAGGTGTCGGTGCGGAGGAATTCTAAGAAAAAGCGAATGGAGCCGTAACCGATCAGATAAAAAGCGGTTTGGTTTTTGTGGGATTCTTCGTCCGATTGATCGGACTCAGAATGACGTACATATTTATGGCAGGATAAGAGTAGGAATAGACAGAGGTTTAGAATGGATTCGTAGAACCAGACAGGGTGAAAACCTTTTGGAGAAAAGATTTGACCAAGAAAAGAATTTGTGGCAATCCCCCATCCTTCCTGATTAATAAAGTTTGCCCAGCGACCAATTGATTGGCAAAGAGGAATAATCGTAATAAAACTGTTTATTAATTTAAAAAAATTTATTTTGTTTTTTCTACAAAAGATATATATATAGAAAGTTGCTGATAAAAAAGCACCAAAAATTCCTAGACCACCGGCAGGAAAGTTTAATATTTGAATTGGATTTTGGGAGTAGTAAGAGTGGAGGTCAAGAACATGATAAATCCTGGCGCCTAGGATGGCTGAAATCAACGTACCAATAATCAATTTGTTTTGTTTGTTGGCCGAGAGTTGAGAATTGTATTTTTTGAAATAATTAATTTCAATTATAATTGTGATGCCGATAATAAGGCCATAAAGACTCATAAATGTTTGTGGGCCCTGAGGGAATCGAACCCCCGACCCTCTGCTTAAAAGGCAGGTGCTCTACCAACTGAGCTAAGGACCCGAGCAAAATTTTAAATATAATTTAAAATTTTGAAATTACAATAATCAATATTACAAATTACAAACTTATTTAAAAAAAGATTATATTTAAAATTTTTATTAATTTTTATATTTCCGATGGGATTGCCACGCTTCGCTCGCAATGACAAATATTAGCTATTGTATTTATAATTTTCTGGCGCGAGGATTGCGAAGATAATATAATTTGCTTCGACGGATTTTGCGCTTTGGATTTCTTAATTTTTCGATGCTATCAATCCAAGGGGAAGCCAATGGAAAAATTCTTTCTATTCTGACTGCGTCACCGGCTATTTTTAGTACCGTAAAGGTTCTGTCGTCTTTTTGACCCTTTATGGCAATTAAAACTCCTTCGAAAGCTTGGATTCTTTCTTTTCCCCCTGCGGGTGGTTGTGCTGTCTCTTGCCCTCCTGCGGATGACTGTGCTGTCGTTTGTTTCCCTTTAGATGATTTTTCTTTGATTTTGTAGTTGACGCGAATGCTGTCTCCTACTGAAAACTTTTTTTTGTTGTGTGTGATTGTTAATGACATAGACTTGAAATTTCTAATTTTTAATTTCTAATTTTTAAATTAATGTCGTCATTCTGAATGAAATGAAGAATCCCGAGGGGATCCTTCGCTATGCTCAGGATGACGGATGTTGTATGTTTTTGACAGGACTCCGTTGTGACAGGGTGATGTCTGAAGGGTATTTTAGTTTATATTTAGGATTTTGTCTATTTCTTGTTGTAATATTTTGTTGTAATTGATTCCATAACTTATAGGAATGTTTTTACCGTTAGGCATGATTATCAGTCCTTTGTTGCCATTGGGATTGTTTTTTAGTAATTTGTTTAGTTTCATTAACTGGCTTTGAGAAGTGCCTGGAGGGATAGTTATGGTGAAGTCGAACTCTTGTTTTATATCTTTTATTTCGTTTGTAATTGTTTCTATGATTAGCGAGATTTCTTCGTTTCTTTCGTTCAGTTTACCTTCCACCAATATTATTTTGTCTTCGATGATCAGGTCTTTGTATTGTTCAAAAGTTTTGGGAAAAACAATGGCCTCTATCTTGGCCGTTTCATCTTCGATTGTGACAAAGGCCATTTGAGAATTATTTTTTCTGGTTCTTATTATTTTGTTTCGATTTATAATAACGGCCAGTTTAATTTTTTGATTAAAATTAGGTTTTTCTATAATTTTTATTATTTTTTGGCTAGAAAAGGATTGATATTGATCCAATAGTTTTTTTATTGGGTTTTCAGAAATGTAAATACCAATTAATTCTTTTTCAAGGGCCAGTTTTTCTTTTTCGGACAAAGTTTTTGTGTCTTTAAATTCATCCGGTGGAGCTATGGGGTTATGGCTTTTATTTTTGGAATTATCAAACAGACTAAATTGGCCGGAGTTATGGGTATCTTTTATTTTTTGACAGTTTTGTCTTATTTGGTCAAGGTTTTGAAGTATGGTGTTCCTGGGTCCAAATTGATCCATGGCACCAACCTTAACAAGACTTTCCAGAACTTTTTTGTTTACTTTTTGATTATCTACTCTTAAACAAAAATCATTAAAACTTTTAAATTCTCCGTTATTTTTGCGTTCTTCCAGTATGTTTTCCAGAGCAGCCTTGCCGACATTTTTGATGGCATTAAGTCCAAATCGAATGGCCATTTTTTGAAGAGATTGTTTATTGCTTTCTATTTCAAATCCACTGATTGATTTGTTGATATTGGGTGGACTTATAATAATTCCCATTTTACGGCATTCTTCTACCCCCGTGCTTACCTTATCCAGATCTTCGGCTTCGGCGGTTAGTAGGGCACACATGTATTCGACCGGATAGTTGGCTTTCATGTAGGCGGTGCGGTAGGCTAACATGCCATAGGCACAGGCGTGAGCTTTGTTAAAACCATAACCAACAAATGGTTCGATGAGCTCAAAGATTTTTTTTGCTTTAGATTTGTTTAGTCCATTTTTTACACAGCCTTTAATAAACTTATTTTTTTGTTTTTCCATTTCTTCGGGGATTTTTTTACCAATGGCTTTTCTAAATTTATCGGCTTCTACCCAGTTATAGCCTGCTAAATTGATGGCAGTGTAAAGGCAGTCGTCCTGGTAAACCAAAAGTCCGTATGATTTTTCCAAAAATTTTTCCATGCGGGGATCTATGTAGCTGATTTTTTTTGGATCATTTTTTCTGGCGATGTATTCAGGGATAATTGCCATCGGACCAGGGCGATAAAGGGCTACCATGGCCATTATGTCTTCAACTCTTTCTGGTTTGAGTTCTTTTATCCACTTGGTCATACCGCCTCCACCGAGTTGGAAAACTCCCATGGTGTTTCCTTTGGTGAGCATGTCAAAGGTTTTTTTGTCATCCAGTGGAATTTTTCTTAAATGTATTTTGATATTTTTGGTTTTTCGAACATTGATTATGGCGTTACCGAGAATGGATAAGTTACGGATACCAAGTATGTCGAACTTGATTAAACCGACGTCTTCAATGGCGTGCATTTCGTATTGGGTGATTATTTTGTCTCCCCCTGATTCAATTTGAGTGGGGGCAAAGTCGTTTACGGTAGTGGGTGAAATAACCAAGGCACAAGCATGAACACTGACGTGGCGGGCAGAGCCTTCAATTTTTTTGGCTGTATCAAGAATTTTTTTTGAATCAGGATCAGAATTATATATTTGTTCTAGGTCAGGATTGATGTTTAAAGCTTTATCGATAGACATAGGAAAACCTTGTGATCCTAAGGGGATAAGTTTGGCAATTTTGTCACCGATGGTGTATTCGTAACCGAGAACTCTGGTGGTATCTCTAACTGATGAGCGGGCCAGCATTCTTCCAAAAGTACAAACTTGAGCTACTGATTCGATGCCATATTGGTCCATGATGTGATAAAGCATTTTTTGACGTTTATCGTCTGAGACATCTAGGTCAATATCTGGAGGGCTGGGGCGGTCTTTGTTCAAAAATCTTTCAAATGGGAGCTGATAAATAAGCGGATCAACAGAAGTGATGCCAAGAACAAAAGATACCAATGAACCGGCGGCAGAGCCTCTGGTGTTGACGATAGTGTCGTGTTTTTCGGCCCAATCAATAAAATTTTTCATGATAAGGAAGTAAGCGGCATAGCCTTTGGAGCAAATCAGATCTAGTTCGTAATCTAGGCGGTTTTTTATTTCTTGGGAAAGTGATTTTCCGTAATGTTTTTTAGCTGACCGGTAAGTTTCTTTTTTTAATTGAGATTGGATAGTTTCGTTTTTTTTAATTTTGAAGTTAGGAAAATACCATTTACCTATTTCTATGTTTAATTTGCATTGATCGGCAATTTTTTGAGTATTTTTTATAGCATCAGGAAAATCGGAAAATTGTTTTTTTGTTTCTTGTGGAGATTTAATGTAGAAATCAGGACTGTCCATCATAGTTAGCCGGTTTTTGTCGTTGACAGTTTTTTGGGTATTGATCATCAATAAAACATCCTGTGCAAAGGCGTCTTCTTTTTTTAGGTAGTGAGCATCATTGGTGGCAACCAGGGGAATTCCGAGTTGGCGGCTGAGTTTGATCAGTTCAATGTTTGCAATATCCTGATTTTTAAGTTTTGGGTGTTTTTGTATTTCTAAATAGTAATTTTTGTTAAAAAGTTGTTGGTATTGGATGGCGGTTTTTTTGGCCAAATCGTAATTTTTTTCGAGGATATGGCGAGCTACTTCACCTTCGATACAGGCGCTGGTGCATATTAAGCCTTTGTAATATTTTTCCAGGAGTTCCCAGTCAATACGAGGTTTATAATAGAAGCCTTCAGAATGAGACAGGCTGACCAGTTTCATTAAGTTTTTGTAGCCTTGTTGGTTTTGAGCCAGAAGAATGAGGTGGTGATTTTTTCTGTTGGCATTGGTTTTGGTTTTTCGGCCCAGTGGGGCTACGTACATTTCACAGCCGATTATGGGGTTGAGATTGTTTTTTTTGCAAGTTTTGTAAAACTCGATACAGCCATACATGACACCGTGGTCGGTGATAGCGATGGAATTCATTTCCATTTCTTTGACAGTGTTAACTAGGTTTTTTATTTTTATCAGGCCGTCAAGAAGGGAATACTCTGTATGAACATGAAGATGGACAAAATTAGACATTGTTCAATTCTCAATTTTCAATTCACAATTTACAATGAGAGGAAGTGGGTCAAAAAAATTTTTTGCGGGAATTGTATAAAGATAAAAATTAAGAATAAAATTGATTTATGAAGTATGATTCATGATTTATGAATAAAACATAAGAATTAAAATTAAAAACTGATTTATGATTTATGAAAAAGAAAAAATTTAAAAAGTCGGATAAAGACTATTTTTGTTTTAGATTTAAAATCTCTTGTTGTATTTGTTGAATCATGGAGTCGTAGACTTTGATTTGAGTTTCTAGGTATTTGTCGCCATAACGACTGCCGACTTTTGATTTAGCCCAATCTTTTTGCATTTGGGTTAATTTGGTTTGATATTTTTTTAGTTCTTTTTGGAGGCGCTGTAGTTTGTTTTTATTTTCTGACATTTTAGATAGTTGAAAATTAGAGCATTTGTTGCAGGGCTTGGATCCTTTGTTTTATGGGAGGGTGGGTAGAAAACATAGAAGCGAATTTGTTGTTTTTGAAAGGATTGCTGATATAAAGAGAGGCGGTGGCGGTGGATGCTGTTTCTATAATATTTGGATCAGAAGAAATTTTTATAAGAGCGTCTATTAAACTTTGGGGTTGACGAGTTAATTTGATTGCGGAAGCGTCGGCTAAGAATTCGCGACGACGAGAAATAGTTAACTGAATTAGTTTGGCAATAATTGGGGCAAAAATGATTAATATAAAGCCTAAAATGGCCAGAGGACCTGAATTGCGATCATTTTCACGATTTTTGTGAAGGCTGTTTCTAGATATATTTCTGATTAAGATCGATAGAGAGCCAACAAGCATACTAATTATCATCATAAGGCGAATGTCGTAGTTTTTTATGTGTGATAGTTCGTGGGCTATTACTGCTTCAATTTCACTTTTGTTGAGTTTTTCCAGTAATCCCGTAGTTACACAAACTACAGCGTGACTGGGATCTCTACCGGTGGCAAAAGCGTTTGGAGAGGGATTGTCTATGATATAGATTTTTGGCATTGGAGTTTGATTGGCGATGCTTAGGTTTTCTACGGCGGTGTAGTAATTAAAGTAATTTTTTCTATCGGCCAGGTGGGCGTTGTTTAGTTTTAGGACGATTTTGTCTCCGTAAAAGAAGCTAACTAATCCTGATAAGCACGAAAAAAGAATTGCAAAAGCTAGAAACGAACTATCCAGGTTAAAGGTAAAAGATAAGGCGTAGGCTAATAAAACAATAAAAGCTATGAAAAGAAAAACAACCAGATTAGATTTGAACTTATTTTGCTGGACTTGCTCGTAGATGTTTTGCATTCTAATTTAGTTTGACTTCTGGGGTTTGATTGTCGGTGGCAGAGACTGACAGATGTTGACCCGAAGTTGGTGTTTCCAGACCTTTCTCTTCTTTGAAACCAAAAATGGAAGCAAACCAAATTCCTGGGATTACCGAAATAGCGGTGTTGTAATCAGCACTAAGATCTATTAGTGTTCTTCGGGAATACATGAGCTTGTCTGCTGTGTCCCTAAGTTCGTTCATTAGGTTGGAAACCAGCTCTTGTGATTTTATCTCAGGATTGCTTTCAACGATTACTTTTATAGAATTTAGCGCTTTATTTATTAAGTCCTGTGACTTATCCAGATTTTTGAGATTGTTGGTTTCTATAAGTTTGCGGGCATCGGTTAGATCTTTAAAAATACCTTTTTCTTGTTTCATAAAGCCTTTAACAGAGCTGACAAGGTTGGGTATTAAAGAAGATTGCCTTTTGAGTTGATTGCCGATCTCTTGGATGGAGGCTTTTATTCTGACCTTTGTTGTTCTTAATTTGTTGTAGAAACTAACAACGTAAAGGATTATGACGGCAATTACAATAAGTGAAATGATCATGGTTTTTTAGTAATTAATAAGTTATTTAGTATAACATTTGTTGTAATTTTTTTTGGCTGATTCTATTTCATCTTTTCCGACTCTGTTTTTGGCTTCTATATAGTCTAGTTTTAGGAAGTTATAAAATTTTTTTTCATCATTGAAAGAATAAACTTTACCAGTTTTTAGGTTTTTAATTCCATATTCAGAAAGGCTGTAACCGAGTTTTAGAGCATAACGTCGAAGAAGAATGTTGTGTTGTCGTGATCCGGTGAAATGCTGAAGGAGAGAACCGAATTTTTGGGGAGGTTGAACCATAAGATCGATATGGATGTCGTGGGCAAGTTTTATTGATGCTTTTTTGTTTCCTTTATAAATGGTTTTTAAGCTTTTTGGATATTTAACAAAGGTGTTTAAGATTTGTTGTTTTTTGTTGCTTTTGGCGGCGATGTCTATATCCCCTATTTTTTTTGATTGGCGACGGAGACTTCCTAATGGGTAAAATTCTGTTTGGGGAAATTCTTTTTTTAGATATCCGATTATTTGTTTTGATATTTTTGAGGCTTTTTTGTAAGTCATTTGTTTTTGTCTGCTTAAAAAGTCTTGGGTGTTGGCTAGTATTAATTGTTCTGATTTTTGGCCGAATTTATCCAAATTACGTATTTTTTCTTTTTGAGCGTAGTAAATAAGTTTTTTTAAGGCCTTGATTGGGTTTTTTGGGAATTTGAATTTTTGAGTAAGCTTGTGGGCTGTTTTTGGTCCTATGCCGTTGATTTGAGTAAAAATAAAAGTAGCTGGGTGGATGTTTTTAAAGGCTTTGATGATATGAGGGTGAAGTTTATGATAGTTAAAAAGATAGTCGAGTTTTTTTAGTATGGCTGGTCCAATATCGGGAATTTCGTCTAGAAGTTTTTTGTCTTTTTGCCATAGTTTTTGGACATTTTTTGGGTAAACTCTGACACTTTCGGATGCGTTTTGGTAGGCGGTAATGCGAAATTTGTTTTTCTTTTTGATTTGGTAGGCAGTGGCAATATCTTGAAGAATGTTGGCAATATCTTGGTTGGAATATAATTGAGAAGGCATGTATGGATTATAACTGTAAAGTTTGGTATATTACAAAATACTTGGGTCTTTAGTGTAGCGGTTAACATGTCCGCCTGTCACGCGGAAGATCACGGGTTCGAATCCCGTAAGACCCGCCACGTAATAAATTTTTTTTGGAAAAATTTAAACGTGGCTAGAGACGTTTAAATTTATAAAATAAATTTATTACGTCTCGCCTTTTAACTAACTTTCTTTAAAAAAAATTTATTACGTCTCGCCTTTTGCCTGTCAGATCGTTAAAACATGTTTTATTATACTTATTTGTTACAGAGTTTAAAAAATAATAGTTTTTATATTGGTTATACATCTGATCTTGGGAAACGAGTAAGGGAGCACAATTCTGGAAAGAGTAAATCAACCAAACCACTTATTCCTTATAAATTGATTTATTATGAAGCTTTTTTGAATAGGATTGATGCTAAAAGGAGAGAAGTATATTTGAAATCAGGATGGGGATTGAGAAGTTTAAAGAAGATGTTGGGCAAATATTTGTCTTTGGAATTGAAGTAAATATTCTTGTAATTGTAACATAGATGGTTGTCGATGGATTTTTGATGTGATTTGTTATAATAAGCTTGATGGTAAGCGATAAGGTTTTTAAGGCGTTGGCAGATAAAAACAGAAGAAGAGTGATTGGTTTGTTAATGGAAAAATCGATGAACGTAAATTCTTTGTTGAAATATTTTGAGATTAGCCAGGCAACTCTTTCCAGTCATTTAGCCATTTTAAAAAAGGCTGGATTGGTGTTTTTTAGAATTAATGGGCGGGAAAGAATCTATAGTTTGAAAAAGGAATTTTTGATTAGTTTTGTAAATGAGCTTATAAAGTTTACTGGAATACATGAGAAAAGTTCGTTATTGTCTGATGTACAAGTTCGAGGAGTATCAGAATAGCTATTGACTATAGGTTTTGTTTTTTGTAGATTACAGTAACTGCCCAGATTAGAAGTTATTTGTTTGAAATTATAATTATGATAGAGTCTGACAAAGTTTTTGGTTTAAAAGAAGATGCCGTAAGTATGTTTTTGGGTTTGTTTATTGTAGTAATTGTTCTTTTTTTATTGTTCAATTATTTTAGAAAAAAATCAGGAAGAATTGATCTTGGGGGTTTGACTGATGTTAATCCGGCGGAAGAAAGTGTTTCTATAGAAGATAGCGATTCTGGGGGTGGTGATTATTATACTGTGGTTAAAGGCGATAGTTTATGGAAAATTGCTGAAAGAAAATATGGTAACGGCAATGCGTGGACGGACTTGGCTAGCGTCAATGGTTTGGCTACAGCAGATTTTTTATTGGTAGGCCAGAAAATCAAATTACCAGACTTAGATTTTGAAGGCGATTTGGCGAATATTTCTGAATATGTGGTTGAAAAGAATGATAGTTTGTCTAAAATTGCGTTGAGAGCGTATGGTGACATGTTTGCCTGGGAAAAGATCTGGGAGGCTAACAAGGACACTATTTCTAACCCGAATTTGATTGAGATTGGAATGACGTTGAGCATACCAAGATAACTCAAAATTTTTAATTTTTAATTTCTAATTTTTAAATAATAATTAAGAATTAAATAACCAATAACCAACCATACAAATTACAAACCTGTTTCTATACAAACGAGGGTTGGAAATTAAAAAAAGATATGGGTTAATATCCTTACGGGATTTTCCAGAGGCGGACAGGTTGCCACGTCTGTGGGCGACCGCAAGGGTCGCCCCTACAAAAGAACTCGCAATGACAATGATTATTGGATAGATGGGATTATGTTAGAATTACTTTGAAATCGGCGGCTATAGTTTAGTGGTAAAATATTTCCTTCCCAAGGATATGTCGAGAGTTCGATTCTCTCTAGCCGCTCCGAGTGCCAGAGTAGTTTGGGTATTACGCCAGAGTAGCTCAGTTGGTAGAGCACGGCTTTCGTAAAGCTGAGGTCGAGAGTTCGATTCTCTCCTCTGGCTCTGAGACGTGTTATAATTTGAATGGATGAAGCAATTCAGACGATCTAGATTGAAGCGAAGCACAGAGAAACAAATCACAAGAAGTACGGTGTTAGTGGGGTTGTTTACTTTAATGCTTTTTTTATTGGTGGTTTTTTTTGGAGTTCCATTTTTAGTTCGTTTTTCAATTTTCTTGGGAGAAAGCAAAAATGAAGATTTAAATGTAACAAAAAAGGAAAGTTTACCGCCTTTGGCACCAAGAATTTTTTTACCTTTTGAAGCTACTAATAGTGGAGAGATAAAAATTATTGGGGCTGCCGAAACTGGAGTCGTGGTCGAATTGTTTAAAGATGGGATTAAAATTGATAGCGTTGAGGTTCTTTCTGATGGTGATTTTTATTTTGATGGAATCGATCTTAATGAAGGGGAAAATGTTTTTTCCTCAATTGCTGTTTCTGAGGATGATAAAAAAAGTCCAGTTTCTAGAGAATTACTTGTTGTATATGACGAGGATGCTCCGGGATTTGAAATGACTAATCCTACAGAAGACACTTTGGTTGTCGAAGAGGCGGATTTTGATGTTAAGGGTAAGACAGAAAAAGACGCCAGTGTTTTGATTAATGGTAAGGTAGCAATGCTTGACAATGATGGTAATTTTAAACTAAAGATTCAGTTAGACGTTGGCAAAAACGAGATTGAAATTAAGGTTCGTGATTTAGCCGGAAATGAATCAAAAAAGAATATTGTGATCGAGTATGATTTTTGAGGATAGACACCTGAGGCTTAGTAAAGAAGAAAGATAGGAAATAGTACCCATGGGTATAGTAATGAGTTGGCAAAGAACGAATGGATAAGGGTGGAAAGTAACAGTATTTTTTTAAGTTGATTTTTGCTTTTAAATTCTTTTTTGATAGCGAGTAGAAAAATGAACAATCCGATTATGCCCGTTGTAGAAAGAATTGTTATCAGGCTACTGTCAAATCCGTAATTGGCATGGGAATCTGGATTGTTAATAGTTCTGGCTTGATACAGATTATTGTATCCATGTCCTAGTATTGGTTTTTGACTAAAAATTCGTATGCCTTCTTTATAGTTTTCTATTTTTGCAAATATTGTTGATGTTCTGTTTAACCTGGTTCCTTCTCCGGCTGTGTTTGGCAAGATAATGATGGTAAGCAACACAAGTAATAGTTTGGTTACAAGGATTTTTATGTTTTTTGTTTTTATTGATATGTAGGTAAAAACAGAAATAAAACAGAGGAGGGTGGAGCGACTGTAAGTTAGAGACATGGCTATATAGGAAAAAGTTAGTAGTATTTTTTTTAATAAATTATTTTTTGGCGGATTTGTAAAAATTGAAAAAAACAAAAAAAGATAGATAAGTCCCGTAAAGGTTGGGTCTAGAAAGGTACTGATTAGCCTATTTAGATGTGGGTCCCAGTTGAGAGATTTAAAGTAAATAGAATTTGGCCAAACAAAATATTGAATTAGGCCAAAGACTATATTGGCAACAAGTGCCAGTTTTAAAAAGGATTTGTTTTTTTGATTTTTGATGGATTTGTTGATGGGAAAAATAAAAAATGAAAGTAGAACGGAAAGACGGATTAAATAAAAAAATGATTTGAGAGAAAAATTATAATTAAATATTAAGTTGTAGATAAAAGAGATATAGAGAGTTATTAAGAAATATAAAAAGAATTTGTTTTTTATTGATAGTTTATTTTCGGATATATTTTTATATATATTGAAGGTCGAAAGGATTATTAGACAAACATCTATAAGAGGGAAAGATACGGAAAAAAGTTTTATTTTTGCCAATTGGCCAAGAAAAAAAATAATGATAGTTATCGATGTGATTGCAGTTGCCATAAATGCCATAATTTTGCTCTAACCAAAAAGGAATGAAAGCTCATTGATAATGCCATAATGATTCCTTGGGTGCTGTCCAAGAAACCGAGTTTAAGAAAGTAATTTTGGATAAATTTTATTAATGGATAAAATATAATTTGAATTAAACTGGTTTTTGTTTTTTGATCAAACAATTCTTTTGATCTAATACTGGTATAAAAGTTGATTTTTTTTATCAATCCTTTTAGGTTTTTGTGTGAATAATGGGTAATTATTAGTTTTGTTTTTTGATTAGTTCCGGTGTTGTTCCAGGTTTCGTGTATTTTTCCTGTGAATTTTCCGTAGTTTTTGTCAAAAAGTCGAATGAAGTCAAGATGGCCTGTTTCTCCATATTTGAGTTTTTTTCCCAAAAAGTAGTCTGATCGTTTAAAAGAAAAAGAGTTGATATTTTGAGGGAAAGAAAAATTATTGAGAAAATTGATTAGTTTTTTAGTTGGTTTTTCGTCAGCATCGAGCCATAGAATCCAATTGTTTGAGCAGTTTTTGATTGCAAATGTATGTTGAGCAGAAAAATCGTTGTTTAGTGTTTTTTTAAAGATTTTGGTTTTTTGTTTTTTGAGATTGTTGATTTGTTTTATAGTGTTATCGGTTGAATTGTCGTCGATTACAATAAGTTCGTTAATGATTTTGCAGTTGTTAAGCCATAAATAGTTTGCTTTGATATTTTCTGATTCGTTTTTTGTTAATAAAATAAGACTTATTTTATTTTTATTATTTTTATTATTCTGCTGGTTCATTTTTGATGTAGTGGTAAAGGGATAAAAGATTTTTTGTTGTGTCAAAAATTATGTTTAATATTGCGCTAGAAATGATATTTGTGTGTTTTTTAAAAAAATATTTTCTTGATTTATACCAGTGTTTGAGAACGGTGTTGTATTTACTGTTGTTACTTCCTCCTCCGTAATGTTCGATTTTGCTTTTTGGATAGTAGATTACCTTGTAGCCTTTTTGTTTTGTATTTAAACAAAAATCTATATCTTCAAGGTATAAAAAATATTTTTTGTCGAACAAGTTTATTTTTTTATTTAAATATTTTCGAAATAGTAAGAAAGCTCCGCATAAAGAATCGACCTCGATTGTTTTGTTATTTTTGTGTCTATTTTCAATCCAGAATTTATTAGTAAAAATATTATTTGGGAATAATTTTTTGAGATTTGTGAATTCAAACAAACCCGTAAAAAAGGTTGGTTTTGAGGTTGCCGTCAAATAATTTTTTTTGTTATTTTTGTATTGTTTAATTTTTCCTCCTATTATTCCCCACCTCTTTTTTTTCTTTATGGAATTAAACATCTTAATGATGGAATTGTCGATTATTTTTGTGTCTGGATTTAATAGAAGAATGAAATTGTTTTTTGTTTTTTTTATTCCTTGGTTTACTGCTTTTGCAAAACCAATGTTTTTTTTATTTTTATATATAGTAATTTTTTTATTTTTAAAAAGTTTTTTAGTGATTTTTTCTCGAGGATCATTATTAATAATTATGATTTCCTCGATTATGTTGTCAATTTCTCTTGTGCTTTTAACAAGTGTTTTTAGAAATTTTATACTGTTATAATTTATAATTACTATGGTTAGTTTTTTGTCGGATTTCATTTAATGAAGAATATTCTTAGTAAACTCGTTTGTTTCTTTTTTTCTTTGATTGTAATTTTATCATTTTTAGAATCTGGTGATGTTTATGCTACTGTATATTTTGAGGATGATTTTTCTCTTGGTTTGAGTAAATGGATTGTTCCGCATGATGGGTATAGTCTTGATGAAAACGAAGATCCTATTGTCGGTGAGTATGGTTGGCGTGTTTTGGATAATAAATTAATTGGTGAAGCCGGATATCATGAAAGATCGTATATTTATCCTGATATTAATTACGATTTTTCATCGTTTGAGTTGGTTGCTGAGGTTAAAAATTTGAATGGTGTTGATCAATCTTTTTGGTTTCATCTTTCTGATGATAGAAGTGATTTTTATGAAATTAACTTTAGATTTGATGAACCTGATTGGGATCAAGATCATAACAATATCACTTTGAGTAAAAGCGTTGGTGGTTCTTATGGACGCCTTGTTGAGGTTTATGGTAAGTCGGAGGGTGAGTCTGTTAACTCTTTGGATTTTGATATAACTCAAAATGAAAAACATGTGATAAAAATAGTATTTGACAGTGTTCAGATAAAAATATATTTTGATTCTGTTTTGGTTATTGATTATACGGATAATAATTTTTTGAGTGGTGGAATTATTGCTTTTAGGAATTGGGGTGGAGATTTTTACCAAGGTTCTTATGGCAGGGTTTTAAATGAATTTGACAATCTAAAGATTAGTTCTGTTTCTGGAGGAAATAATTCGGATACTGTCGTGGTGGTGCCGGGGCTGGGAGGGAGTTGGAATGGGGAGGGGTTGTTGACGGGAAGTACCAGTCCTTCTTTGGAATGGAAAATGCCTTTTTTTGTAAGGAATGTACCGTTATACACCTAATGATGTGTATTCGACTATTTGTTGGTAATAATTATGTGTGTTGGTTGGGTGGTAAAAATTTCGTAATTGACTTGGTTTTGCTCCCCCACCTTGGAGGAGTCAGGGACCTGTGTGGGATTTAAACAAACTAACATTTTTCTTGTTTTAGGTCTTGGAATTAGATTTGTCCCATCAAAAAAAGAGTACTTCCGAAAACTTCAGATTTTGCAACATTTTTCTTTCTAAATACCTTAATCTAATGCCATTTCTGCTTTATGTTTTAATCTGCGTAGTGCAGAATTAAAGCTTGAACCCTGAGTCTCAAGATAAATATCATCAAAATAACCATAGGCTTTATAACGAGTGCCCTTAGCTCTTTCTGTTTGCTCAACTACATTACAATCATAATCTTTAAGAAAGATTGATATTTCAGTTTTCATTTTCCATATCTTACTTCGTGTGTTTCATACAATCAACTTATTTACTATTTGTGTGTGCAGGAATTTTCTATAAGTTTTGGGTTTTATCTCGAAAAATACTAAAGACTGGAGTTTGAGGCCAATATGTGCGCTTCGTGTACTAAATTCCCATTTATTTTTTCATCTTCCTCGATAACTGTTCCTTCTTTAAATTTTAATAATTCTGTTATTATGTGTTCGTCTTTTGTAAAAACACCCATCCGTGCAATCTTATCCATCTCTTCACGACTAAACTTTTTTATCATAAAGGTTCTCAATAGCAAGAAACACTCTCTTGTGTTCTCGTCATTTACCCAAGGAGCAGATAAGATAACGGTCCATTTTTCAGTATATTCGTCCATCTTCAAAATAGCGAACAAATTCACTTCGCCCTTTCTGGAAACTATTTCTTCTAGAATTTCTTTAAATATTTTTACCATTTTCTCCTCTTCCTAATTATACTTATTATTCCAAATCTTGATTCCAAGAGATAGTCGTATAGCTTCTCGACTTTTTCTTCATCCCAAACAAGGTCAGTATTATATCTAATTTGAGGCCAATTAGCAGGATATTCTATAGTAAATTTACCCCAGTTATCCCACGCCTCCGCCGGTCCTCTGGAACTAAAAATATTCTCTAATCCAGAAATGAGCAAGAGTTGTTGGAAACTATGGGTCATAAAAACGGAGTCAATATTTTTCTTTTTTGTATTTTCTGGGTAAGAAACCAAATTTAAGGTTTTACAGGTTACGGCCTTTAGAGAGCATTCCAATGCGTAGGCTAGCATATACGCTGCGCCATGTCAGTCATTAACATTCATAAGTATCTTTGCACTTTTAAGTCTGGCTTTTGCGATCCCCCTTAATTCCTTACAGCTTGCCATCACCGAATTGTAACATTTGTCTATATCTTAGACTATTTATCAGTCCAAAAGTTTCTCGTAAGCTCAGTGTATTCAACTGATTCTTTTGACATTTTTGATTTTTTAATTAAATTAGGACTATTATCCTTTTTCGCTTCTGACCTGAAATCATAGTTTTCTTTTAGTGAATCAAAATATTCGTCGTAATTTTCTCCTGTTTGTAGTTCAAATATTTCTCCGTTAAATATGTAGATAGACCAAGCCACTCGTGACCCCTTGTCACCCGTTTCTCTTTGGGCAATTTTTATTGCTTCTGTCGCATCATTTCCAAAAACCTCGCTAATCATGTTTTCTATATCATCGCCAAGTTCTTTTTTATCAGGAGGATATTCGTCTACATATTCAACAACACCTAGCTTATTGTTACCCCCTAATCCTCCCAACAATCCTCCCTCAACACCTAATTCTCCGCTAGAGTTATAGAATAAACAATCGTCTATGTTCTTGGGATTTTCCACTTTACAGATTGGAAGCAATAAATCATCCTTCAGTTTTAAAAACATAGTTTCTGTTTGGTGCGGTCCAGCAATTACATCAATTTGTACAAAATCATTTAACGAGCAACTTATGGGTGGAGTAACAAAACCCAAATGACTTGCATTGGGTGCTGATCCAAACCACTCCGGTGTTCTTGCAATGATATTTTTTTCACTATCGTAAAGAGTTAGATGTGGTTTTGCCGAATCAGTCGCTTCTTCATAGTCGTCAGCCATAACCGGATTGACTAACATCTCATATATTCCGTCACCATTCATATCAAGAGCCACTCTGTCAGGGTACATCTTTTCCTCTTGTTCCATCTTTTTATTTATTGTCCAGTTAAGTTTCATACTTTTTTTGTTATAAAAAAACAAACCAAACATAGTAACCGTTGATAGAATCAAACTAAGCCTAATATATTCCCCAAAGGGGGTCTTCATTAATTTCAAGACTTTTTTAGGATAGGCAATAATTACGGCTAAAATTGTGAAAACAAAGGCAAATAAATGTTGTGGTGCGATAAGATCGGGTGAAGATATGGAATATACAATTATCAATATAGTAGTTAACAAAAACAACACAGAAGATGAAAAAAATTTCTTTGACGGGGCAATAATTGTTCCTACGAAGATCCAGCCAAAGCCTAGTAGTAATCCAGATATTATTTGATAGGGAAGTAATTCTGACTGATTAGGAGCTTCTAAGCCTGGTACTAGGTCGGCTAATGGTTGATATAGGAATAAGTCGGGTTTTAACTCGGCATATTTTTCACCAAGTAAGAAATATACACCAGCAGTGATTAAAAAAGATAAAGGTAAAAAAAGTAACCACCTTATCCATTTAATTAGCCATTTTGAAATAAAGAAAACTTTTGTGAAAATTGATTTTAATTTTGTATTCATAGATTTATTTATTCCAAATCTAGCCGTGTTCTAGTGTCCTGGAGAAGTTAGGACCTTTGTGTGTGAATTTAAATTGAATGAACCTCGTCTTCAAGGATAGTTTTGTACAATATCTGTATTTCTTTCATTTTTTCTAAAGTGAATTTGGGATTATCTCTTATTGACCGAAAATCATATTCACCACCAGCTAATTGATACACCCAAACTGTAAATAGTTTATCTGGTTTATCTTGAAATATAATTGAGACCTCTACTCCACCTGCAATACTGTCATTCATTGAAAATACAATAAATTTACTCTTGTAGTATTCTTTGTCAATTGAAGATAATCCAGCCGTATATTCCTCTACTTTGTGCGTTTCAATAACAAGTTCTGGAGAAGCCATCCCAATATTTTTGCCATTTAAATAACCATCCAAGACTTTTCTGATATGAAGTACATATGGATTTTTAGTTGTTTGATAGTACTCATCTAATTGTTCTTGGGTAAATACGATTGGTTTTGTCTTTGTCGGTACCGGCTCTTCTGGGGTATTGGTTTGAATTTGGTCAACAATAACTTTGTTGTTGTTTTTGTATTTAAATAAAAATAATCCAACTATAACTAATATTGAGACTACTGCTAAATAAATTTTGTTTTTTTCATTTTTTGTTATTTGACTTACCAAGATATTAATAATTATAGATTCCATCTAGGACACTTTCAGTGCATATTTTATTTAACCAAACCCTATCCCAATTTCCTTCATCCACAAGTTCATAATATGTTCGGCTTAAACCATCAAAATCAAACCTGTCTTTATCAAGAATCTCGTTAATATTTTTACCCTTATATTGCTCAAAGTCATCTTTAGAATTAAATACTAATAACCGACTATTAATATCAAAATGCGGTGTAAGGTGCTCTTCTTCAAGAGCACCATCAGATAAAACTATTTTTCCAGATATGGAATCTACAATTGCATAACTTAAACAACTTGTTCCACATCCCCATGTTGCAAAAGTATAGTGTCCGGCAAAGTTTGGACCTAAAGCAACTTGATTTGTAATCGCAGTATGAAACTGTGCCGCAAAATCATCGGTTGAAAAGTCTACCTTAGCAGGTTTACCTTCATATTTTTTAACAGGATCTAAAACTACCCTTTTCATTACTTCATCACAAACTGATTTAGATATTACTGATCCTTTAGTTTTAATTACCTGCTTGGTTCTTAAATTGTAACCAACAAACAAACCAATTAATAAAATTGGAATTTTAAATAAAATATTTTTTTTCATTTTATACTTATTATACCTACTTCCCTGTCGCTCTTGCCTCTATCTCGCTTAAGTCCTGCTCCAGATTCACCAGACACTGGTGTCTCGTCATGCCGTGTTCTTTCATCAATTTCTGGATTGCGTCCTCGATCTGCTGGTCGTTGTACTTTACCAGTGTCGGGAACTCTATCGGGTTGTATGGTTGGGGCTTATGTTTTATGAGAATATTTTTATTGTGTTCACCTATATTTTTCTTAGTAGGATCGTTTGCGGGTATGGTTAAAATTGGCTTTTTGGAGTCTGAGTCGCTTTTATTGTGATATTTAAAGAGACCATAAATTAGAACTATTAATAACTGAGCCGAGTAGACAATTAGTAGCATTGGCATAGGCATATCTATTATGCGAGCATTGTCGGTGGTTGTGGCTACTGGAGAATAGGTGATTGTTGTTTTCAAGCGACGAAAAACTAAAAGACCAAAAGATAAAAAGTAAGTTGTTTTGTTAGGAGAGATTAATTCTGTAATAAAGGCAGAAAAAAGGTTTAAATAAAAGGTAATTGATACAACTGCCGAAATAATTGCGGGAAGTAGAAGGATCAAAATTACAAAGTTTTGATTTTTTATGAATTCCCAGACGACCATATATCCATACGAAAGCATGATATACACTAGGAAAAATAATAATTGGCTAATAGGTAAGAATAGAATCCACTTGGCAATGTTTTTTAATTTATTCATTTTTGGATTTGATACTTTTTGATGTCATTTGTTTATCGGCAATATTTACTTAATAATTCATCTAGTGTGTCTTTTGCTACCGAGTAATCTTTTTGATAACAGCCTTTTTGAAAACTGGCAATTTGTTCATCCAAACTCATTCCTTCTTTTTTTTCACCTCCGTTACGAAAACATTCATCCCTCTTAACCTTTGCATTGTCTACACCTATAGATGCGTTCTTAACCTCAACAACATTACTTCCTTGACATGTTTTTGTAGCATTGATACTAGGGATAAATATTCTTAATTTTTGATTTGTTGACTCTTGCTTTGGCCATTTTTTATTTTTTTGATAATATTCTCTCTCGTATTTTTCAAGTTGTTCAGAGCTATCAAGAATGGACGCAATTACACCCAAATCACTTATTCCAAATTCGTTTTTAAGTACATTTTCATTAATAATAGACAGAGGTTTAGTATTGATTGTGGGTAAGGGTTTCTTTGTAGGAAGAGGGGCTATCGTATTCGCTGGTATTAGCGTTGGTGTCCCTTGAATCACAGAAGGCGCAGGGGCAATGTTTTTTATTGTTACTTCTTTTTTTTTAGTTTTTTTAAACAACTTATTTATAAAATTGGTCCAATAATTTTTTATTCTTTGCCAAAATGTTATTTTGCTAGAACTTTTAAAATCATCCGAAGTAACAGTAATGTCATCTTCCTTTTTTGCGGGAATAGAGATTGTCGGTGAAGCACTGGAAGTAACGGTGAGTTTACTTGTCGTGGGAATATTATCTTTTTTATCAATTAACATGGGTATTGGAGTAGAAGTTAGCCTAACTTCTACAGAATCATTCTTTAAGGAAACGCTTGGTGTTAGTGTTGGTCTCGCCGTTAGTGTAGGATAATCTTCGTTTGTTCTTGACGGTCCGTTTCCTGTCGTAAAACTAAAAGTATAATCTTGATCTAAATACGCAAAATATTCACCATAATCATATTGGGCCTTTACCCCACTCGTTCCTCCTTTAAAGGTTACCGAATAAGTTGAATTTGGCTCAAGATAATAAAGATTACCCAATGAGTTAAATAGAAACAGGGCGTTTGAATGGTAAAAGCTATCATCGCCTCCTCCTTCTGATTCTCCCATAACCTTTATTTGAGACGGGTTGTTAGACCCAGTAATTTGAATGGTTGAAGTATTAATTGAATCCGGTACTAAAAACGGATAACCATGCCCCATTGGGCTTTTATCTGAGTTTCCTAGGCCAACCATTAAGGCACAATACTGGTTTTGGCAGTTACCATCCTTTAAATTAGTTGGAACACTGTTTTCGCCGTTTGTGGGGTTTGTCGCCGTAATTTTAAAGTTATAAATAACTTCTTCAGCTCTCGCGATCTGTCCATAAGGTATAGCTAAAACCAACAATACAACTAAGAAAATAATCCTTCTGGCTAAAACTAGTTGGTCAACCCTGCTTCTCATTTCATATTTTACCACTTACTACCATACTAGTGCGTGGTATTACTGTTGTGGTTGTCTTGTAATAAAGATGTGAAACCATCCACTATTGATACACAAAAAGACAGAAAAACTGAAAAAGGGCGATTTGGTATAGAGTTTGGCAAATATTTAAGAAAGATTAGAGAAAAGAGAGGAATTAGCCAAGAAAATCTATCTTTAAATGCAGGTTATTATCGGACATATGTAAACAAGATTGAACAAGGTTATTATTCACCTAGTCTTCACACTGTCTGGAGACTTGCACATGTTCTTGGATTAACCCTTTCGGACTTTTTAAAAGGCTTCTAAGATCTCTCTAGGCTTCTGTTGATATAATATTGCCTATTATTTCTTATTTTTATAGATTAAATTTTTTCTTTAAAAAAAGGCGGAGTTTGTAGAGAATCGACGGGGTTTTTGGAGTTAGAATGATGTCTTTGGTGATTTCGCTTCCGTGGGAAATAGTGATTTTGTCTGTTGCTTGATCGTATTTTGATTGGTTAATTAAAATAGTGGTATCACCGGCTGGGACAATCATTTTGTAACTTCCTTTGCGGTCTGTAATAGCGCTGTTTAACCCATCGCTGGTTTTGATTGATATGTTTTTCAACCGATCACCTAGTGTGTTTTTAATTGTTCCTTTGATGACACCTGGAATATAGTAATTTTTAATTATTTCAAATGCCTGACGGGTTGTACCGTCACTGTTAAGCAAACTAGTTGTTCCATCGGTAATTACCCAGTAGTTCATCCCCAGCACATTATCTTTATGTTTATAAAATTGTATAAAAAGTTGATTTATAAATTCTGCTTGTTCTGTTTCATCCATGTCTCCGTTGATGTCTGGAATAGGAGCGCCGAATTCTCCAAGCAATACTTTTGTGTCAAAGTTTTGAGAAAAGTAATCAATGTATTCACCCATTCCCAAAGGATCTTTAATGTAATGATCAATAGTGACCAGATTGTCTAATGTTTTAAATGTTTTTTTGTTTAATACTTCCTTGGCACGACCTCCAATAATGGAAAACCAGTTGCTATGTACATCTTTTTTTATTTTGGAAAAAGATGTTTTTACCGCTATACGCTGATTCTGAATAAATTGATTATATTTTTCGTCATCTTGAGGCTGTTTCCACCACCCCGAATTTTCGCATTCCGGACAAGGATCAAAGGCGTCGCCATCTTCAAATAAATCCGGATTGGTTTCTATAAACTCAACTGTTTTTCTAATGTGTTCCTGTGGAGTCATGTTTTTTTCATATTCAAACCAGCCTTCCCAATTGGACCAATTGCCGCGAAACCAAACTTTTAGCCCCATTTTGCGGGCTAAACTTATCCATCTTTTTAAAAAGGGAAGAAATTCTTTGTCGTATGGAGTATCTATGGCCACATAATTTGCCCCTATTTCTTTTATAAGTGTGAGTTCTTTTTCTATTTGAGTATCAAAATCGGGATTGTTTAATTCAGCCCGCGCTTTGTCTCGTGATGTTTTCATTGTGTCTATAGAACGAACAGGCCAAAGTTCGGGATGTGTGTTAGAAGCATAGGTAAAGTTAGGACCAAGAAAAAAAGAAAAAACCACAACAATATAAGTAAATAACTTAATTATTTTTTTCATTTTGCAATTCATATATCTCAAAAGTTCCATAGCTGTGTACTAATTTATAATTTTTCTTGAAATCCGAATTGTTTTCCAACGCTTTGTAAACAACATCAGGCGGATAAGAAATTAGGGCAATATAAGAGACCTTTTTTGATGGCATTTTTAAAGCTTCCTGCCAATGCTCTCTGGTGCCTTCGTGAATATAAAGTTTCATCGGTAGGCCTGTTCTGGCTACAAAAGCATCGTGAGAAGCTAGGCTGGTAAGTATCAATCCTTTTTGGTAATTTTCTGCCAACCACTGACTGGCTTCAACAGTATGGTATGTATTTTTTAATCCTCTAAGACCATCAATTAAAACAACCGGTTTGCCTTGAGGAATGAATAATAATGTTTGAATTGTGATTAAACCAAACATTATCCAACCAAAAGGCTTGACGGAAGCCAATATGCCAACTACAAAAGCAATTACAGGCAACACAAGCAGTCCATAGCGAATATTAAAATAACCTGGATTAAGAGTGGCTTGAGGCACATTCATGGCTGAATGCCCCATATATAAAGCCAGTATATTAAAAAGAAGAGGAGAAGAAATAGCCAAAAGACTAAGTATTTGCTTTTTCTTTTTTAAAATAAGGAGTGTTGCTAATATTCCGATCCCTCCGGTTAAAGTTAAAACAATTCCATTGTTGGCAATAATTGACCAAACAAAATAAGAAGAGGCGGTAAAAAGATTGCCTTTAGTTGGCAACTGTCCTACGCTTTGTAAAACTTCCTGCTGGGCGTGGGCAGAATAAGGTCCAGTCATAAAATAAATGGGATCGCTGAAAATAGCCCAGTTCCATAATAGCCAAAGTAAAATGCCAAAACCTCCAATACTGGCAAACAAGAAAAAAATACCTTCAGTTCGTTTTTTGCCAAGTGTAAAATAACCCCAAACAGGCAATAAGGCGAGTAAATAAACAAATAAAAACCAGCCATCATATCTAACTAAAGTTGTCATCATTACAAATGTTCCGGTCAATACTAAGTCGAGAATTTTTTTGTTTTGAACATATTTAGCTAGATAATAAACAGACACTATCAAGGTAGCCAAAAATAACGGTTCTGTCATTGGAGTACTTTGGAGATAAAGAAAATTGGGATTTAAGGCCATGGCCAAGGTGCCTAAAATTGCTCCGTATCTGTGTTTGCCAACCAGATAAATGAGCTTATAAATAAATACAACGCTTATGATAAAGGCCCCCATGGAAACAAGACTTCCGGCTATGGCGGTATGCCAAAGAAAAGTGCTTTGGACCAACGGCAACATGAGTAAATGAGGTAAAGGCAACCAGACAGTGCCGATTTGGGCAATACCAGGTGTTAAGTTGTCAATTACCCGCCTTGCAATATTCAAATGCGAAGCGGCGTCGTTATAGGTGAGTACAAAGCCCGATCGATAAGAAATAATCCAAGCGATTATTGATAAAACAGTAGCAAAAATAAAAACAGATTTTACTGATGTGTTTTTACTTTTAACCATGATAATTTTTTATAAAATGGAAATAAACAAACTGTCCGATAACTTACCTTGATTATACTTTATAAAGCTTAATTATTTTCCGTTTCTGAATCGGTTTTTGAATTTGTTTGGATTCTCAATTATTGACGTATATAAACTTGGTATTTATCGTTTTCATATACAAGATCGTATCTATTAAGAAAATTTATGTTTTTTGTTATCTCTATGTTGACGATATCTCTTTTTTTATCTCTTTCTTGTTTGGTAGAAATTATATACTTAACATGGTTTGTTGGTTCTTTTAATGTGGCCTCTAAAATATCAAAAGAGCCGTCTGTGACAAAATTAGAATAATTTAAACCAGAATTAAATATAACTTGGTTTCCAACTGCTGAGGAAACTAGTATTTTCCCGGTTTCATGATTTTTTTTTATCCAATTAGCCAAATTAATAGATTCGGAATTAATTTCGGCGACCGCCGCTTTTAGTGTAATAGGGTGAAAAAAGGTTCTTGAAAAAAAGACTAATTGCAAAACGAAAATCAACGTAATTACCTCTTGTTTCCTTTTTATCATTGAAATCATGAATAAGATCATAAAAGTCAACGAGGGAATCATAAACATACCGAATCTGATATTGAAAGTACTGTCGGTTAACTGGAGAACGTGTATTGGTGCGTTTCCACTATAAACTGCGTAAATAAGAAAAAAACATGGTATGGAAGCTATCAATGCAAAAACAAGAAAGATTTTTTGGATTTCTGATCTTTTAAAGATTGCTTTGTATATTAAAAAAAATATAGAAAAGATACCAAAAAAGGCTAAAGATCCTCCGGCATTTTCGTATATTGACCAAAAATATGTTAAAGCTGACATGTAGAGGTTTTTATATGAAACCATGTCTGCCTCTGTAAGAACAGCCAATGTTTGGTATTTTGATGAATAAATACTATGTAAAAAATATATCGGATCGCCAAAAATTATCAGATTCCACACTAACCATCCAGCAATACCCAATAAGGCAACTGTACCAAAAAGGAAAAAAGGGCCTTCTGATTGATTTATTTTTTTTGATTTGATTAAGGATATTATAAATACGCCAATTGCTAAACCTAAAGATAAAAACCAACTTTCGTAACGAGTTAATGTAGTCAATAAAATAAAAAATGATGAGGCAATTAAGTCTGTTGATTTCGACTGTTTTATCCACCTTAAGTAAAAATAAAAAGACGCTGTAACGGTAGCTATGTACAAAACCTCCGTCATGGCAATGGTTGACATGTACAATATGTTGGGATTCAAAATATAAATCAAAGAAGCAATAAATCCACTTGAATGAATATTTGGTAGTATTTCTCGTCCTGTTTTGTATAAAAAATAGATGGAAAAAATAAAAGCAAAAAATCCTATCAAAGAACCAGCTAGGCCAGATTTCCATAAAAAATTTACACCTATTAACGGAAGCATCAAAACATGAAGAAATGGTAACCATATACCACCTAGTTGAGCCAGACCGGGACTTACATTGTCAATTACCCTTCTTGAAATATTCAGGTGTGTGCTGGCATCTCCATAAGCAAGCAGGTTGCCGGTTGAATAGTAATAAGAAAAAGCTATTAACCAAACCAGAGTGGCAATTATTAATGTGGCAACTTTAAAGTTTACTTTGTTCATAATTTTCATACTTTAATTTTTGTGTTTTTTGGCAATAATTAAATTTCTCAAATAAAGAAGAATGTTTAGACATGAAGCAACGATAAAAACAATGTCTTTTCTTTTTATTGAATAAATCAAAATCATTAAAGTACCCATCATACTTAAATACCAAAAAAGTTTAGGTATAACTGTCTTTTTAGCTTTTTCAGAAGCCCACCATTGCACCACAAAACGTAGAAAAAAAACAAACTGAGCACAAAAACCAAAAATTATCCACCAGTCTATGGCATTAATGTTAAATTGTTTATTCATGTTTTACTTTTTATAGATGATATGTAATAAGGTCTTTCGGAAGATGTTGAAAAAAAATTTTTTACACAAATGTCTGTTATTATCCCCGATACGAACAGTTGAATTCCCGCCAAGACAATTGTGGAAAAAATAACAAGTAGCATGGTTTCATAGGGCAGGTTGAAAAATAAAAAATGATTAACAACAATACCGACTATGCCAAAAATACCAACAGTGGTTAGCAAAAAACCAAATGTTCCAAATACATGCAACGGTCTGTTTGCAAATCTTCTCCAAAAAAGAATAGTTAACATGTCAACCAAAGACTTGATTGTTCTTGTCCAGTTATATTTTGTTTTCCCTTTTAGTCTTGGCCTGTGATCCACAATAACTTCGGTAACCTTAAAGCCTCTTGATTTTAAAATAATATGAATGAACCTGTGCATTTCTCCATATAAATCTAAATTATCAAAACATTCTCTTTTGAAAACTTTTAATCCACATCCTGCGTCATGAATGCCGTCTTTAAAAATTATTTTCCTTAGTTTTCGTGCTCCGAAAGAAAAAAACTTTTTTAATGTAGGATCTTTTCTTCTTTTTCTCCAACCAACTACAACATCCCATCTTTGTAGCTTTTTAATTAGTTTTGGTACATCTGCAGGATTGTTTTGTCCATCACCATCCATGGTTACAATTACATCACCTTTTGAATTTTTAATTCCTGCGTCTATCCCTGCGGTTTGTCCATAGGAGCGTCTAAGAGTGACAATTTTAACATTGTCTAATTTCTCTAATTCTTTTTGTGTGTTGTCGGTAGAACCATCATTTATAAAAATTATTTCATAATCAAATTTAAGTTTTTTGACTACTGCGACAATCTCTTTGTGAAGTTGTTTTAAACTTTCTTCTTCATTGTAGAGAGGTATCACAAAGGATATTTTTTTTATATTAAATTTCATGTTTGTTTTTTTAAAAGGTAAAAATAACCAAGTATTAATCGCCGTTGGCAGTGGCGGGGACTAGGATGGCTTGACCGGTTTTTGGGTCTTTTTTCAAATGTAAACCATGAGTAGTTTTGGGCCAGTAGTGAGGATTGGTTACAAGTTGGACCAATGCCATAACTGCGGCTACACTCATCATCAACCAATAAATTGGTGTTAAAAAGGCGTATTTTATCAGTTCCCATTGCTCTTTTTTGGCACAACCAACCATGTAGTAATACATATAAAGGAAGTTGCCAAAAACAAGTGAAATAATTGCCATGTAAAAAATTGTGGGTGGATATAAAGATTCTATAAAAGATCCTACTAAGGGGCGCAAGAGAAAATAAGAAATAGTTGTCAGCCACATTAAAGGATTAATAAACATTGATACAACTTTGCCTCCAACCACTAATTGAAAAGTAATCACATGCGGTTTTTTCCAATCAGAAAGAAATTCCTGTGGTCGGCGCATATGGACCAGATAAGTTTGCATGTAACCCTTTATCCATCGGGAACGTTGGTGAAACCAGTTTTTAAAATTACTGTTGGCTTCTTCCATGGTGGTAGAGTCAAAAATTGCAGTAGAGTAGCCTCTTTTGCAAAGCCTCATTTCTAAATCACAATCTTCGGTAACATTAAATGGATCCCATCCTTTTAATTCGTTTAAATCCTTAACTCTAAAATGATTAGAGGTTCCACCAAGAGGAATCGGTGCTCCAATTGATTGCAGTCCGGTTAAAACCAGATTAAACCACAAAGAATATTCAGCCGTAAAAAGACGGGTTAAAAGATTTTGATGTGGATTATAAAAATTAAGCTTGGCTTGGGCACATACAACATTTTCATTTTGAGTTTTTTCAAAAGTTAAAATGGCTTTTTTGAGCTGTAATGGATCCGGAATGTCCTCGGCATCATAAATAACTGCGTATTGGCCTTTGGCATAAGCCAGACCATAATTGCAGGCTTTTGGTTTTGTTTTTGGCAGAGAATGAGGAACAATAATTAATCGAAAATATTCAGGCAGATTTAAGTCTTTGGCTACTTGTATAGTTTCTTTGTCGCTTTCTTCCAGAAGAAGCAACACATCAAGCTTGTCCTTTGGGTAATTAAGATCTTGAATTGCCTTGGCAAATTGAGCGATAACTTCTGTTTCTTTGTAAAGCGGGCAAAAAATAGTATAGATAGGCCAATTTCTTTTTTCTTTTAATTCATTTTTGGTGAATGTGATTTCTTTTGGTTTTTGAAAGCTTCTTATGATTAAAAATAAGTTAAAAATCAAATCGAAAAAGTAAAGAAGGGTAATGGATCCGATTAAGAAAACTAAAGTTTTGTGCCAACCGTATAAAAAGAAGATAGTTAATATGATGAAAAGAAATGCAAAAACAATTATTTGCATGGCAGATAGGTTTTTTAATGCACTTTCCTGCTCGGAGATATCAGTATGAGTAATAAATTTTTGTCTTTTGTACACAAAGCCTGAACCTTTCATGTTTTGGCCATTTTCCGGTGGAATTATTGCCGGCATGATGGGGGAAAGTTTTAATTTAACAGCCATTGAAGCCATTTCTAGGGCGGCTGGAATTAGTTTGAGTTTTTTTGTTCCTTGTTTGCGTGGTCCAAACTCGATATCAAAAGCCTCAATATTGTAACCGGCGTTAAAAGCTTTGAACAAAAATTCTAAATCAAATGTCCATTTAGTGGGATTAAGAGAAATTCTTTCAATTATTTCTCTTTTAAAAATTTTTAAACCTGATTGAACGTCATAGTTGAGTCTAAAAAGAGTTTTGCCAAAAATGGATTGAAAAGTTTTTCCTAAAATTTTACGAATTTTGCTTACATCATGAAGATAATTTCGATTAGCAATTACAATGTCACAATTTTCAAGCTTTTGAAACATTTGAGGAATTGCTTCCGGCGGATAAGAAAGATCAGCGTCAATCATTCCTACTATCGGATATTTGGCCAGTTTAAAACCTTGTAATAGTGAATATGCCTTGCCCTGTCTACCTTGTTTTCTATAAAGCCTAATGGGTGGGATAGTCATTGCCAGTTCTTTTAGTTTTTCAAATGTGCCATCAGTAGAATGGTCGTCGATGAAAATTAATTCATATTGAAATTTGGCTTTTCTTAAAGTTGTGTTAAGACGCAGAAGTAAGATTTCAATGTTTTCTGTTTCGTTAAAAACGGGGATGATTAGACTGATAGCGTTGGCAAATTTAGTAGATAGTTTCATTTTCATCTTACATAAAAAAAGAGACCACAAAGGTCAAGACGGAATTATATCCTGTAATAACTAATTTCTCAACTAGATAGGGGGTTAAATGTGAAATAAGAGTTCACTGAATGAAAAGTCGTTGCCATAGAGCAAGTAAAAAATTCTTGGGCTAATTAGCTGATTTTTCTTTTTTTGTTTTTCAAAATGCTGTAGCCCCCATATCCTGCACCTGCCAACAAAAGCCCACTAACAGTACTACCGTCATTGTTATCTGAATCTTGATTTGAATCACTACCATCAATTGATCCCAGCACCTCTAGTGAATCAGTTGAGGTCACGGTTGGTTTAAGGGTGTGTGTAGGAATAATAGGCTTAGAGTTACAACTTGGATAGTATGGAGCGCATTTAGCTGACAGAGCTGAGCCATCACAACAACGACAGCCACAAACTCCGCCATGATGTGAACAACAGCCAGATCTTGAGAAAGCGGGCAATGGAGAGATTAAGTAGAAAAAGAAGAAAACGGGTAATATTTTTACCCAAAGTTTCATTAGGGAATTATAATTTAAAACGGAGCATTATGAGCTACTATGAGAAAAACAAAAAGAGTATCGGGCTAAACAAAAGGCAATTAGCAAGAGGATTGAAATGTCTCTATTTTCAACTTGGCGCAGGCAGAAGAAAGTTATAAAAGAAGTAACTAGCTCCCTCGGTTGGTCACTGCTCGAATGGTTAGGGGGCAAGTAAAGGAGTTTGTTTTTGAAGTGAGAATGGGGAAAAGTTTTGTATTTTTTTATTACCACTCAAATACGTCCACGATATTTTTGATAGCATTCTTTATTTTGCTAACAACACTCCCAAACTCCAGTATTTTTGGTTGTTGGGGGAGTAAATCGGCGATTTCTTGATCTTTGGGTGTTTTTTGCGAGTAGACATAGTCACCAATCAAGTTTTCCATTTTTTCTACTGGTATACTTTCTGTTTCAGCAACTTCTCTCAACACCCTCGACCTCTCACTTTTCCAGAACTCGCTAAACGCTTTTTCAACATCGTCTGATTTACCAATTTTTGGAAGATTCTCTTCGATAAATTTCTTGATTAAATCTTTCTTTTTACGTAACTGTACATCCTGATCAAATATTCGAAGTATTTCTTCTGTTTTCTTATTTCTTACTGTGTCGGATTTAATGTTTTTTAGACCAGCGATCAGGAGAATAATATAGTCAAAGTTTATGATATCTCTAACTGTGAGTTCTAATTCAAAATCGATTTGATCAAGAATCGATTCAACGCCACTATCGTCTTTTTTGCGTTCATCGTAAATGTCTAAGTATTTGCTTTGATAGTCATAAAACTCTTGTTCAGATATTCCTAAGTCGTCAAATGTAAATTCAGCGAAAGTTTCTAAGGATGATTTGATGCGTAACAGATCTCTAAATGTTCTAACAAAGCCGGCTCTTTCTTCTTCGCTGTGCAATTCGTCTATTGATTTAAGTGTAGGTGTTTTTTCCTTTAGTTCTGTTAACTTAGTTTTGAAATTATTTTTCTGTTCCTCATAAGGTTTCTTGAAAACAACTTCTTTGGCATTTTCATCTCCAAACAAGGCAAGTGCGGTGTCTGTGGCGTCTTTTAGATTTCTAAATGAAATAATGTTTCCATGAGGCTTATCAGAATTAAGAAGTCTATTGGTACGAGAATATGCTTGAACTAAACCGTGATATCGTAGATTTTTGTCAACATAAAGAGTGTTAAGTCTAGGACTGTCAAAACCTGTTAAAAACATATTTACTACAAGTACTAGATCCACTTCCTTATTTTTGATTCGCTTTTGTAGGTCTCGGTAATAGTCATAAAAACGGTCTGTTGAGTAGTTGGTTGAAAACTTTTTGTTGTAGTCTTCAATGCAGTCTTCCAAAAAATCTCGTGAATGCTTATTTCCAGTAGTTCCCTCTCCCGCAAATACGTCTACGTCGAGCATGTCTGAGCTGTCATCCTCATTTGCATGATAAGTAAAAATGGTTGCCATTGAGAAGTCGTCTGGTTTTTTGTCCTTCAGTAAAGTGTAGTATTTTTTTAGCACTTCAATGTTTGGTGTGGCAAATAAGGCATTGAATTTACCCCGTTTAGTCTTACGCTTCCAATCTGCTAAGATGTAATCGGAAATTTTTTCAAGACGACCATCATCTTCTAGAACCTCTCTTGTGTTAATTCCCTCGACCATAGTGTCGGCAAAGATATCTGCATCAAGTGTGTCCGGTGATTTCTGCTTATACTTACCCACATACTCAACGGAAAATCCGAGTACATTATTATCAGAAATGGCGTTAGTGATTATGTATTTATGTAGTGGAGGAGAACCAAAAACATCTGCCGTGGTTACTCCACCAACATTATTGTCAGCGAATATGGGGGTTCCGGTAAATCCAAACAATTGAGCTTTACCAAAAAACTTTTTAATTCTTCCATGGGTTACACCAAATTGACTACGATGACACTCATCAAAGATAATTACCACTTTTTCGTTTTCTAAATGCAAGAGTTTTTTTAGATAACTTTCCCTGCTAACAGCAATGTCTAATTTTTGAATAGTGGTAACGATAAGTTTTCGATTTTTGTCTTCTAATTGTGCCACAAGGTTGCGAGTGTTATTGGTTCCATCGACTGAACCGTCTGAAAAAGAGTTAAACTCTTTGGTGGTTTGAATGTCCAAGTCTTTGCGGTCAACCACAAACAAAACCTTTTTGATTTCTGGCATTTGCGACAATATCTGACTGGCCTTGAATGAAGTTAGTGTTTTGCCTGATCCGGTAGTGTGCCAGATGTAGCCGTTTTTATCTGACTCTTGAACTCTTTTTTCTATAGCTCTGACCGCGTAGTACTGGTATGGTCGAAGCACCATGGGGATTTTCTTTGCTTCAGCAAGTACGGTGTACTCGGCAATCATCTTTGACACGAAGCATTTCTCTAGAAATGCATTTGCAAATGCATCAAGCTTAGTAATCTTCTTGTTTTTTTCATCTGTCCAGAAAAATGTTTGTTCAAATGATTGTTTTGGGTTGTTTGAAAAATACTTAGTATTGACCCCGTTTGAAATAACAAATATTTGTACGTATTCAAATATAGTTCCTGTAAATGAGTGTTTATGGTATCGCTGGATTTGGTTAAAAGCTTCCTTCATCTCCATCCCGCGACGTTTGAGTTCAATATGAACAAGGGGTAATCCGTTTATTAGCAACGTAACATCATAACGGTTCTTGTAAGAGCCTTCTTGGGTGATCTGGTGGGTTACTTGATATTCATTCTTACACCATTGATCCATGTTAAAGAAACGGATAAAAATTTTGCTCTCATCATCACGAGAAAGTGCATATCGGTCTCGTAGAGTCTTGGCTTTTTGAAATCTATCCCCTCTGTTAAGGTGGTTCATTATTCTGGCGAACTCAGAGTCAGAAAAAGATGTTTGGTTAAACTTTTCTAGTTGAGATCGTAAGTTATTTTTCAAAGAATTATGATCTTTTATGTCCACATTAGAGAAACCAAGCTCATGTAATTGCTTGATTAAGGCAGTTTCTAGTTGTTGTTCGGATTGGTGTGTCATATTTATACAAACATTTGTTGCATCAAGCCTTTTTTCCAGCTCTTAGCTTTTGTAACTTGACTGTTTTTTGATTCGATCAGCGTGTCAATAGAAATTAGGAAATCAGCAATTTTTTGTTGTTCTTTTTTTGAAACAGGTAGTACTAAACTTCTTGACAAAAAAGTTTTGTTAGTGATGTTCATTGTGTTTTTTGCACCTTTCTGTACGATCGGAGCTAGATAATTATGTGTATTTATATTGGATTCGAAATACGCATTTAACATATATCCAAGCCCTGACGTCTCGGGGGTAAACACACCATATAGCGGAGACACTATCACGTTTTTCCTGAGTATACTCTGTTTAATTATTCCAAAAGGAAATCTCCCCGTTGGGCTCTTTGTATATACCACATCATGTGGTTTTACCAAATTGTAATGCCCAGTATTCTTGGCGGAGTAACTTCTACCAAGATGCTTAATCTGATTGATCAACCCCTTATGTACCGAAACAGAAAACACTTCTTCCTTTCCACGGCTCTTCATTTTGTGTTCTGTAAGTATTTTGCAAAAATTCCTATCTTCCCACCCTGGGAAATCTTTTCCATTATCGTCTTTGAACCTAATCTCCCGGCTAAAGATCTTTTGTATAATGCCTTTTTTATAGTCTTCAAGATATTCTTTCTGAAATTGTAAGTTGTTAATCCAGGCATCTACTGGCCCTAGAAAGTTGGTAATTTTTTGCTGTTCTAATTGTCTTGGAAATTTGATTGCAACATCATTGAAAAAATCTATAACGCTCATGTTTAGTAAACCATGATTTCTCGCACCTTCTTGAGCAATTTTACTTATTTCACGATTAACATGTCTACTCTCAAAATATTTTTCAAAAAAAACTTCGGAATAATTTGCGTTATCCAATCTGAAACAAATATACAAAGTTGAAACTACGCCACGATCATAATTGACAAGTCTCTTAATTACCCCTATAGGGTAACCTTTAGAATGGCTTCTGTTGTAAGCAAAATCGTTTTTTTTAAGAAAAAAATAACCAGTAATATTTTTTGCTGATACAGATTTGGTGAAAAAATCTTTTTGATTAATTAATCCTCGTTGAGCCGAGATTGTTAAAACATTTTTATTATTAGTCACATTTTTATCTGTAATTCTATTAAAAACATCTCCTAGTTTTTTCTCTTTCCATTCGTTAGAAAATTCAGAAAAACGAAGTCGTGGAATCATTGGCGTTGCCTGTGTGCTTGGAGTACTCATGCTCAAAAGGGTTTAGCTATTTTTAATTCATCACAAAATCGAGCTATTTTCTTTTGAAGCCCCAGCTCCTCCTTGTTTAGCTTTTTAAGCTTTATTGCCACCTCTTTAAGATCAATAGGTTTTTCTTCCTCAAAAGTGTCTACATATCGAGGAATGTTCAAGTTGTAATCATTTTCCTTAATCTCCTCTAGCGAAGCCTTATGTGAGTATTTATCACTTACTTTACGCTCCTTGTAAGTGTTAAATATTTTAGTGATATTTTCATCTGTAAGATAGTTTTGATTTTTTTGTTTTTCAAATTCTTTTGAAGCGTCTATAAACAAAATGTCCTTATCCTCTCGGCGACACTTCTTAAACACCAAGACTATTGCTGAAATACCCGCACCATAGAAAAGGTTTGAAGGAAGACCAATAACAGCATCTAAATAGTTCTGTTTTTCAATGATGTATTTGCGTATTTCACCTTCTGCACCATATCTAAATAACACTCCGTGAGGCAATACAATCGCCATGGTGCCGTTATCTGACAGGTGGTGAAGCATATGAGTCACGAAGGCATAATCAGCCTTACCTTTAGGAGCTAATCTACCATATTGCGTGAATCTTTCATCATTTGCTAGTGCTGGATCATCAGTGCTTTTCCACTTGGCACCAAAGGGAGGATTGGCTACAATGGCTTCTGCTTGAAGGTCTAAGTGCATATCATCTGTTAGAGTGTCACCGTGACGAATTGAGAAACGGTCAAAGTGTATATCATGCAGAATCATATTCATACGAGCAAGGTTGTATGTTGTAGGGTTAAGTTCTTGTCCATAATAATCGGAGACAATATAGTCTTTAAGACGCAAGAGAAGAGAACCCGAACCACACGTAGGGTCGTATACAGAACGAAGTTTTTTCTTGCCCAATGTAACTATTTTGGCAAGAAGTCTAGAAACCTGGGCAGGAGTATAAAACTCGCCACCCTTTTTACCCGCACCTGCAGCAAACTTACCGATTAGATATTCATATGCATCACCCAGAAGGTCACTTTTAGAATCTTCGAGCTTAAAGTCAATACCATTTAGAACCGTAAGAACTTCGACAATGACTTCATTTTTCTTTTTCTCGCCTTTTCCCAATTTGGATGAAGTTAAATCTACATCATCAAACAAACCCTTGAAGTCGTCTTCGCTGGAAGTACCCATCGAAGTCTGTTCAACAGTGTTAAGAATATTTTTTAGGTCTTCTAAAATGAAGTTCTCTTGATTTTTGATCTCACCGTTTCCTTTTTTGACGAGATATGAGAACAGCTGGCTGGGTTTAAGAAAAAAGCCAAGATGATTGATGCTGGCTTTTTTTACTTCTTCTACAATCGCCTTACCTTGTTTGGTGTCCTCTTTTATTTCTTCAAATGTGTAATTCTCACGGGAGAGGAGTTTTCCGTTGACATATTTTTCAAGTCTTTCCGAGAGGTATTTATAAAAAATAAAGCCGAGGATGTAGTTCTTGTATTCATCGGCATTCATTTTTCCTCTGAGAATATTTGCCACTCCCCATAGTTGTTTTTCAAGTAATCGTTTCTGTTCTTCTGACATGGGTTTTCATATTAATATTAATAATTCGCCTTGTTGTTTGAATTATACCCTTTTGGGACTGTTTGTACCTGTGTTGTATTTTAGCTGAAATTTAATTGTGGGATAATTAGATATGTCCTCTACAATACGTCAAAAAATAGCGGTCCAGAAGTTATCCGAAAATATCCGAAATTCGGGGGGTAAGAAAATTGTCCCGATGGGTAAAATTTTAAAAGAATCGGGCTATTCACAACAAACATCCCGAAAGCCTAAATTAGTAACCAGAACAAAAGGATTCCAAGAGGAGCTGGCAAAAATTATGCCTGATAAGTCAATTGCCAAAAAACATGAAGAACTGATTGGAGCGGTCAAGCTGAAGATGATTAAATTTGATGCTGTATTAACTAATCAACAAATAAGAAGAATAATTGAATGGCCAGCTGGATTTAAGGTGAAAATGATTGTGAGAAAAGAAAAATGCAATCAGGTTACTTGTTATTATTGGTCCCCCGATTATATGACCAGACTAGTGGCAATAAACATGGGTTACAAAATAAAAAATCTTTATCAAGAAAAAGGGCAATTAGTCAACGATACTTCTTTGATTGTCCAAATGGTGAGCTATGCTTCAGTAAAAGGAATATAAAAACAATACTTAGTAAAATTGGGAAGAATGAAAATGACAATGGAGATGCTTATGGCTGAAAAAAAGCATATTACTATTTTTATGTATTGAACAAATTATGTTTAGAGAATGGAATGGTTTTAGTCTTTATTTTAAACCCGATATTCGATGTGGACTGATTCCCCGTTGACAGTTATTTTTTCGATAAGTTGATGGATTAAAGACTTTTGTTTTTCTGGTGATATTTTTGCAAATGTTTTTGGGAAATTTTTGATTAGTTTTTTAAAATTTTTGCTTTTGTCCTTTTTATCATCAAATTCTTGTATCTCTTTGTCTATGTTTTCAACTTCCATGGTTAATCGGAGGTTGTCTTTATCTAGTTGTTTTTTTTCCTCTGAAAATTCTGTAAGGTTGATGACTTCATTTTCGTAAGCTTTGAATATTCGGTTTTGTTTTTTGATGTTTGATTCAAGTGAGTTTTTTAGTTTACTTTGGGTGTCTTTTAGATTTTTTATTTTATTTTTTACACTAGCATTGATGTATTTGTTTGGTGTTTCTGCTCCTTTGGTTAGTTTTGCTATTTCGTTGATGACAATTTTATCGAGTTTTGGGGCAGAGATGATGTATCCCCTACAAGTTTTGAAGTAAACATAACTTCGGCAAACGTATTTGGTATACAAGGAGTTCTTGTCTCTTTTGGTGACAAAATAAGCTCTTTTTTTACATCGGCCACAAAATACCAAACCTGATAATAATCCTGGGGAACCGATTGATCTTCCAGGAATTTTTCCTCTTAATTGAAGTCTTGCTTGAACCCTATTAAATTGTTTTTTATTAATTAGAACTTCATGTGTGCCTTTGGCTAAAATTATTTCATCTTTGTTGGCGTGAATTCTTTTTACAGCACCAGATATGCTTCTTTCTTGTTGGTATTTTCTGCCTTTCATTCTTCCCCATCGGATAAGGCCTGTGTAGGTAGGGTTTTTGAGAATATATCTTACAGCTCGGTGTGTCCAAGCTTCTAGGCCTGTTTTCCCGCTAGGTGATTTGATATCAACAGTGTTGAGGTGATGGGCGATAGATCTGATCGATTTCTTCTCTATATCGTAGAGGTCAAAAATCATTTTTATAATAATTGCGTCTTCGGGAACGGTGACAATTTTTCGTGTGGGTTTGCCATTCTTGACTACAAAGATTCTTTTGTATCCGAATGGAACCCTGATAGGGAATATTCCTCTTGAGGCTATCTTACGCAATGCCCCATGAAATTTTTCTGCCCTTTCATAGTTATCTTTTAGATCAGTAACAAGGGAGAAGGCGTTCATAAACATTGATGAAACATTGTTGCCGTAAACATATTTTTCTGGTGCTACCGGTTCGGTTGGTGAATTTCCAAAATAGACCTGTATTTTGTTTTGCCCTAAAAGTCTGATTGTTCGAAGTCCAATATCTGGTTCTCTGGCAAGACGAGATGAGTGATAGAAAAGTACTAAGTCAAAAAATTTTTGTTTGGCGTCTTTAAGCAATTGGCCTCCTGCTTGTCTTTCTTCAAATTCAGTCTCCCCTATCACTCCTGGTTCGATGTATTTCTTTACATATTGCCAATTTTTTTCTTGACAGATTTTCTTGGCCCAATCTACCTGCATCTCAATTGAAACCTTGTCTTTTTGTGCTTGTGATGATGTTGAAACCCTACTGTAGCTTGCTACTCTCATTTTTCATTTTCATATTTTTTTAATGCCTTCTTGGATTATTTTTAGAATGTCCTCTTTTTTGAATCTCATATCTCCTCTTGTGCTTACCCTGGTGGCTTCTAGCCTCTTTTCTTTATTAACCCATCTTCTGATAGTGTGTTCACTTATATTGAGTATTAGAGAAGCTTGAGTGAGTGTTAATAAGGGTGGCCACGTTCTTGGAGAGGTTGGAGTGAAGGTTGGGTTAGAGAATGTTATTTTATTTGAGTTTTGCATATGTTAGTATAGGTTAGCATATAAAATATAAAATGGAAGATGGATAAGAACAGATCAAACTTACTAGTAAAAGAACTACGTGTTAGGATAAAGAATCTTCTTCCAGTAGATGATTCTTTTCTTTTTTTAAAGGAAGTTGGGCGACTTGGGGAATGGATTCAGAACGGAAAGGAATTTGATATTCAACTTTTAAACTTAGAAGTTCTTAGAGATCAAGCCGAAGATGAGCAAAGAAAATCTCTTTCAAGTTTGTTTAATGAGTGTATGAGGGTTTGGGCAGATATAAAAAAACACAAAATTCTTTCAAAAGACCTATCTCCTACAACAGCAAAACATCTAAACCAACTTAAAAGGATGGATAGGGAGAAAGTGTCTTATGTGTTGGATTTGTATTACGCCCTCATCCATTTTATCGAAGAACTGGCTCTTACAAAGTATAAAAAAATTGTTGCTCCATATTACATACAAAGAATACAGGAGAGAATACCTCAAGTTTCAGGAAAACTTCATGATTACTATCTTAAATTACTTGATGATAAGGAAGAAACAAAAAGACAACACAATGATTCTGTATGGGGTGCTATGGGAATGGTGAACCAAATAGTATCAATGTGCAAAGGAGAAAACCACTTGCTTAGTCTCACACGGTGGGCAAAAGTGTTTAAGAAGCAGGAATGTTTAATTTATCTAAACAAAATCGCAGACTACTTATTTGACTATCGTTCCTCTCAAAAAGTTAAAGAAACAATTCCCTGTGAATACGCAAAAATACCTGCATACGAACTTGCCTGTTGGCCTCGCAAGCTAGAAATGAAAAATCACAACTTAACCATCGGAGAAGAAAATTTATCGTTTTATCCTGAAAAGTCGTCAAGTAAACAACTTGCCGAAGGCGAAAATACTGACAGGGAAGAAGTTATTAAAATGCTTATCCAGTCGGGAAAAGAAGGAATCTCGGAAAAAGAGTTGTTTGCAAAAACAGGGATCGATTCAAGGCAGATCTGTTCCACCCTGGGATCATTAAGTAGGAGATTAAGATCGAACTTCGAGTTATACGATGTGAGTATTAAGAAATACGGACTGAGAAAGAACTACAAACATTGTTTATTTATCGTCCTTCATTCCAAGGAAAAACAGACTCGTCGTGATGATTAGCTAAC
>Ga0180015_1000034_pt1 | contig 40793 bp, 51 predicted proteins | sample KR13_S2_MetaG_FD_116508 | JGI IMG/M metagenome (GOLD analysis project Ga0180015, IMG submission 116508) | Groundwater microbial communities from the Olkiluoto Island deep subsurface site, Finland - KR13_S2_MetaG | ecosystem: Environmental > Aquatic > Deep subsurface > Groundwater | place...
ATAGCATATAAATGCTTCGATACATAACGATTATTTCCTTTGGAACTGAGGTTATCAGATAAGAAATCGGGTTTTATTGGGTAGGCTGGACATTATAAAAAAATAGTTTTTACACAATCTGACGTATATAAGATATCTTTGCCATCTCATAATCCAACGATCCAGAGTGTGTATCGAGCTTAATGTCAAACCCATTATTACCAAGATACACAGCAGTTATAGTTACTCCCGCTTCTGAATTCTCTCTTGTTTCAGATGAATCCGTTGCAGATGTTTTATCTGAAGAAGCGGTAACTACAGTAGCGGGTTTTTCGGTTTGAGGTTCTTTACCTGATAAACACCCGCTAACTGCTGCTGTAATCAAGATCAAAAGTACTATTATTATTCCTATTATTTTCATGTAAGTTCCTCTTTTTTGTTTTAATCAACCTGACTTTCATGGTTTTGCGTACCATATTTCACATTTTTCATCATGACAAGATGCATTAGAGGGCAGAGCAACCAGTATCCCAAACGAAAGTATTTTCTGCGAAACTCCTTCAACCCACAGAATCCCGAGGAATAAAACCGGGATTATGCAACCAGACACCATCATTAATGTATGCTTATGCTTGCTGAAAATCCCGTCCTTTATATTTGGGTTATTTGTATTGCTTTCCATTCATGCACCTCTAATTTTGGGCGAAAAAAATGTTACCAGAACTTCCACCAGGGTTTTTTATCGCCCATACCAACGGGCCTGCTTTTCATGTATTTTTCAGGCTCAGCGTCAAACGCTTTCTTGCATCCTGGCGCACAGAAATAGTAGGTATCCCCGTTATATTCTGTTTTGTACTGTGCTGTGTTCTCATCTACCTGCATTCCACAAATTGGATCTATTTTCATATTTCTTATATCTCCTTTTTATTTTATTCATATATCTACTTTACGTTTAGTGTAAAGTGAGTATCCTATGATGGCAGTGAGGTATTTGTTCCAACACCCCTGCCTGAATACTTGTCATCAATGATTTTTCTGACCTCTTTTAGCGAGATTCCTTTCATCAACAGGTCTTTGGCTTCAAGTGTTATATCATTGCAAAGCCTGCAATTGGATGCATGAGGCTCGTAGCTGCCATCAGGTTTTAGATAACAATCCTTCAGGCTCCTGTGCTGGATGAGGCTATCTGTATGTTGCATGCCTGCGCACCCGCAGTAGCATGAAATGTACATGACCTGATCCTGGTTATTCACTGCGAAAGTGTAGGCATCCTCTACACGCACGGTTTTATAGGCGAAATCCGGAAGCTCTGGCTTTATGAATTTACTTATATTTTTGCCACTCAGATTCTTTTTACTCATTCTGTCAATAAATTGAGTGCCACTAACAAGAGCAAATGCTATTATTAAGATCGCAGCAACCGAAATTATAATAGAAACTTGTTTTGATCTCATATGTCTTCCTCTTTATCATATTATCAACAGTACCACAAAACCCATGGCTACCATGAACAGGCCCATTATCAACTTCATTCTGATTCTGTTCCTGGACTGCCACTTTATCATTTTATCAACTACGATCCTATTTGAAGAAACAAGCAGCACAGCGATAAGCGGGATAACAAGCATCAGATTATAAATCAGCAAGTACAATACACCCTGAGCAAGCGTAGATTGCAATGCCAGAAGTCCCAGTACTGCAAGATAGATGCCCCCACTGCACGGCACTGTGCAAAGACCGACAAGGACACCGGCTCCAAAGATACCGGGAGCGGATGTACGCTTGATCCATCGATTTATCATATCATGCATACTCCGGGGTATTGCCAACCCGAAACCTCCCGGAATAAAATATTCCTTCATGATAACAACACCCAGTATCATGGAAACAAATCCAGCAGCCTTGCCCACCGCATGAGTAGTAGAAAAGAAAGAAATAGCGCCCAGGAAACCAACGCCTATTAACACGTAGGTTACAAATATCCCGCTAATATATATCAAACCCACCCTCATTAACCCATACCTGTAATTAGTCTGCATTTGCAGCATACCCATTGTAAAAGTTATAAAAAGCAGCAGAACTGCAAAGGCGCAGGGATTGAAGCCGTCAATTAAGCCTGCCATAATTACGAGTGGAAGCGTTAATGTTTGTGGGTCGATCGTCATAATGCCTTCAAACCACCACAAGTGTTCCATGCATGCCGGGATTATCTCTACCTCCGCAGCACGAATCACAGTACCAGTGATATTCTCCTTTCTGTGTAGGTGTGAACGTGAAAACCTTCTGGCTTTCAGGTTGGACTGTGATGTTCATGTTCGCTAATCCTGCTGTAAGAATGAAGTTGTGAACTCCGCCGCCGTCGGTGTGATGCGAATTGTCAGGGTTGATAAGATTAATGGTGACAGGGTGTCCTGCCTTTGCCCTGATAATGTTGGGTTCAAACCCTGCCATGGTTATTGTCATTTTTATAGCCTCTTTGTCCACAGGCTCAAGAGCTGCTGATTTGCTCATGACTATAGAAATCGCAGTCCCAAATATCGCAATAACAATAACCATGAACAATATACTCATGTAGGGGGGCTTTTTTTCTTCATCATCTTTCAACCACCGTTTTTGTTTTTTTGATGTTGACACTCTTAATTCTCCTGACCTTTATTTTTCAAGTTATCGATCTTAAAAGAAATCTGGATCGCCTTATTCCTGTATTCTTCCATCAATTTCCTGTATTCTTCAGACCCTCCAGGCCCTGCGTGTTTTTCAAATCCATAAATGGTCTGGAAGATCTTTCTTTTCTCAAGTTCAAGTTCTTCCAGCGTTTGCTCTTTTGTTCTTCCCCTTTTTATCTTTCCCTTAAAAAGATAAACTAAACCTGTTGAAAATAAAAAGAACAATGCGATTACTGCATAGAGATAACCCGGGTCCTTCGTCAATTTTACCGGAATACTGACGGTCTCTCCTGCCTTGAGATCATTAAAAGCAACAACATTGTATTCAATTCCAGATAGTGTGATAGCGTCATATGACCCTTCCAGATCCATACCACTTTTTTTATCAACGAACATCGAAAGTGAAGTTGTATTGTATATTGTACTCTTATTGAACACATATTCTGTGCCCTGAGGAATTATTGTATAGGATATCTGTATCTCGAAGTTTTCCCAGGGCTTGATGGGCTGCATCGGATCCATATATACGATCCCTTCTTCCTGCACGAGACAGCATTCCATTGCCTGGGTTTTCAGATCTCTTATATCCAGCGGGGTTGATATGGCAAAGTAGGTATGGTTATCCTTTTCATAATATATCTCTTGACCCTCATTCCTGAATATAACAATTTCAGATATCTCAAGAGAATTGTTTTTATTTGATATGAAAATATGGTCAAGGGCAACCCTTATATTGTATGTCTGGTTGCTCAGGTTTTTTGTGTTTATCGAATTATTCTGAGTATTTTTTTCATCAGAGACTGTCAAATCGGTTTGTGCAAAGACCAGACTTATAAAATAAAATAATACTGTTAACACAGAAATCTGTCGTTTAAATGTAAACCTCATTTCTCCTCCATTTCACTGACAAACGTCCTGTATTCTTCTTCGAACTGCTCTTCGTATCTTTTAATATTGGGTAATGCCTCCAGTTTCGTTCTTCTGGTGAAAATGTATCCAAGAAACATGAATAAAATGATCAAAGATGCTACAGCCATCCATAATAACATTGAATTTATTTTTTCCGGATGTTTCAGGATATCCTTTCCGTACTCTGCCTGGAGAGCTGAAAATATCTGATTTTCCGAAAAGCCATTTTCTTTCATCTGAGCTATCTCTTTTTTAACTTGAATTGCAGTAGTGCATTCACATGTCGAAATAACCATGGCGCATTCACATGGGCAGATAAGATCAGAAGTAATGCCCTCTTCTGCCATACCATGATCGATTCCTGATATTAGAAGAATGAATATGAAGATCGTTTTGAGCATTATTTCCCTGGTTTCCAGATCGCGGAGACAATATTGAACAGAGATGCGGGTCTCCCCGCGATCTCATGCATATTTACTCTTCGCGTTCGATATCATCTATCCTCTGTTCAATAGCCTCTTTTAATTCTACCCTGTTATCTCCTTCTTTTTCTCGCTCCAGCAGCTCTTCCAGAATATCTATGTCGCCTATGTGCGCTATCATGGTTTCAAGCGCAGGCACAGGCTGACCAAGATCAAGGTTCAAGGCTGCTTCTTTCAACTGTTTTATAACAAGCGTTGCATATTGTTTATGTTCTTTCTTAAGTTCCTTGTACTCTTTTTCCGGAATTTCTCCCGCATTGAATTTATTTTCAAGAGCAATGATCGATTCAAATGCAGAGATCTTTTCCACGAGCAATTCACCGAATGACATTTCAGTTATGTCTTTCCCCGCGGCATTCTCTGAAACAGCATCAGTCTGCAAGATAACTTCATTTTCTTCAGATGTTTCATCGATCGATACATTTGAAAATGGTGCTTTTTTAATAAAACGTCTTTTTTGCTTTTTTCCGATCTTGTTCTTAAGCAACGGATACGAAACCGCTCCGACCAATATTAACGCCACTACAGGGATAAGATAATTAAAGTCTTCAGGGCTTCCTGTTTTTGACGGGACATACCCTGTGATCCTGATGTCCAGCTTCTGGTCTTTCGGAACATTCATGAAACTTAAGACTTCGAATTCCTTCCCTTCGTTAGGAACTGTTTCCTTTTTAGCGAATTGGTTATCGATACTGAAACCGTTCTTCTTGTCAGATAAAACTGTCATGTATGAGGTGTTGTATATCATACCTTTGAAAAACAGGTTATTTGAGGATTCTGGATTGAAAACATATGATATCTGCGTGGTAAATGTTTCCCCTGGCATGATAGGGTTCATCGGGTCTATCCAGGCTGAATCCTTCTCCCTCACAAGGCAACACTCCATCGCATCGGTCGTAAACCTTGTTATACCCTCTGGCGTGGAGATGCCCACATATGCCCTGTCCTTACTAAAGAAAACTTTATCTCCTGTATTCATGAATACAATATATTCATCGACTTTTATCCCGTTCGATGTCTGAGACAGGATAATGTGGTCAACATTCACACTGAGAACGTCTCCTTCTTTTGTGGAATCATACACTATGAAATCAGCGTTTTCTGATGCGTTCACATTCTTCGTGTACGGAACGTCTGCATATGCAGCTTCGACAATGAAACTCTTTCCAGCATTGACCCTGTTGAATGAATATTTCCCGCTTTTATTTGTAAATGTGCTCATTAACTCGATCCCGACTTCATCCATGAGGCGGATGGGGATCTCAGCAAGAGTATTATTGACTTTCAGTACGTATCCCTCGATCTTTTCAGAGAGATTGAAATCCGCAACTGCTTTCCCCTTAAGACCTGTATTTTCTCCGTATGTTATGCCGTTATAGGTCACATTAACGCGGTACATGCCATCGATAAGGTCGCTAAAGGCATAATCCCCGTTCTGATCTGTTGACGTTTCCAAAAGTTGCGTAAAATTATATACCATGCCTCCTTCCTGGCTCTGCGTGCCGGTAACACTGTTCAGTGTGACTTTCAGGTCGGCAAGCTTTTTCCCGAAGGATGCCACATTGCCGCTGATCTCTGCCGCTGAAGCGGCATTCGTGAAAATTACCAGTATCAGTAAAATTGAAAATATTTTATTCATGTTTTTCTTTCTCCTGTAAGAATTTTTCAAATTCCAACTCAAATTCCTCGTTCTCATCCATTCTCTTCCTGCTGATCTTATAGACAACAACCCCGCCCACAATGATCCCAACAGGTAATGCCAGCCAGACTATCCAGTCAAATCCCTCTTTCGGAGGTGTTGCAAAGACTTCCCTTCCGTATTTAGCTTCAAGCTCTTTGTATATCTTGCTTTCCGACATCCCTTGCGCGACCATTCCACGGACTGTTTCTTTCATCTCATTCGCGCTATCCATCGGACAATCGATGACCAGCATTGTACACCCGCCGCCCTCAGGGCAGTTCAGGTTCGAGGTGATCTCTTCCTCTGTTACAGCCAGTACAGGAATAGCAAGCACAAGCAGGAAAAACCACGCTGCAATTATTTTACTCATCATATATCCTCCTCAGCAATTGTTTTATTGTCTTGATTTGTATTTATATCGTAGAATGTTCTTTTCGGTCTTATGGGCACAACTGTTGATATGCATATCAGGATCCCGGCTATGAGTACATAGAATCCCCCGATCCACATCAGGAACATCCAGGGCATTACCTTGATCTTGACAGTAGCGCTGTCAGCAGTGATAGCCTGGGCTGAGAAATACAGGTCGTCTATGCCAACGGTGTACGCCATGGGTTTAACAGTTGTACTTTCCTGTTTTACATAATGGTACATGCGCGCTTCGGCATTTGTCAAAATCCTCTCACTATTTTTATAAACATCAAAATACGCAGCCTGTACATCTTTATTTCCTTTGGTGTACTGGTCGATACTCGTAAGTTTAAAATTATAATCGCCCAGACTATATGAGCCGCCAACTCTCATGTTGAATGTCTGAGTTTGCTCGTATATGACAGCGCCTGTAGCGCTGACGATGATCATGAGAATTGCAATATGACATATATATCCACCCAATGTACGGCGGTTATTCCAGAACGCCCTGTAAATATTCTTCAAAGTCCCTGCATCCTCAAGTTTTTTCTGCCTGTTAACGATCCTCGAAAAATCTATAAAGTGAGTGGATATGACAAGCACAGAGCCTGCGACCCCTGCAAAAAGGGCATATATATCACGGATACCAATAGCAAAAGCGATAACCATTGCAACTACTGCTGCAACTATTGGTTTTGTAAAATTTCTTTTTAGATGGGAAATAGAAGCTTTCCTCCATCCGATGAGGGGGCATATCGCCATAAGGAACAGGAGCGCTATGCCAAGCGGCACATTTACCTGGTTGTAGAAACTCGGACCTACCATGACCTTGTAGCCGCGGAAAGCTTCCGAGAGAAGGGGGTATGTGGTCCCCCAGAGCACGGATGCGGTGGCAGCAATGAATATCCAGTTATTATAGAGGAAACTTGCTTCCCGTGATACAAAGGATTCAAAGACTTTTTTGCTCTGTATCGATTTGTATTTCCATGCTACAAGTATGAGAGTTGCAGCAAGCACCACGACCATATAATTGATGTAATACGATGCAGTGACCGATTGCCCGAAGGTATGGACTGATGCGATGATTCCGCTCCGTGTGAGCAGGGTCCCATAAATTACGAGTTCCCAGGTAAAAAGGATGAGCAGGATATTCCAGAATTTCATGCCGCCTTTGCGTTCCTGTATCATAGTGCTGTGATAGAACGCTGTCATCGTGAGAAAGGGCAGGAACGAGGCGTTCTCGACAGGATCCCAGCCCCAGAAGCCGCCCCAGTTCAATACTGTGTATGCCCAGTAACTCCCGAACAAATTGCCAAGAGCCAGTCCAAGCCAGGCCCAAAGAGCCCATCGGCGCGCGCGGTATATCCATGTATCGTCTGAAAGATAAATTCCAGCGACCATCAAGGCGAAGGGAATTAAGACCCCGGCGTAGCCCCAGAAAAGCGTGGTGGGGTGGAAAAGCATTCCAGGGTCATGAAGCATTGGATTTAATCCGTTCCCATCCGCTGGCATGAAATCAAGCATCTTGAAAGGACGTGAAACCGTAAGAAGCATATAGAAGAAATATGCAAGAGTGACCAAAATTACAGGCATCGCATGTTTTATCAGGTTGTCGTAGGATTTTCCCCGCGCCGCGATTATCGCAATATAAATGGATATCAGCCATGCCCAGAGCAGTAGGGATCCGTCGGAGCCTGCCCAGAACGCGGAGATGGTATATACCATCGGTAAGTCAAGGCTGCTATATATCGCCACATATTCATACTGGAAATTTCTGGTGATGAAGAGATTGAAAAGCCAAATTGAAGCAATGGTGGTCAGGACTGCTAATCCTATGATGGCTATCCTGCCACTGTCGAAGAGTTCATTTTTCTTTTTCCATATCCCGATTATGTGCGCAATAAGTGCATAAACGGTCAATAACAGGGCGATAGTTAATGCTGTCTCTCCTAATTCCATGAAAATCCTCCTTTATGTTTCATTATGGTCTCCGTGATCAATGTCTCCGCCGTATTTTGAGGGGCATTTAGTGACTACCACGGTCGCCTGGAAAGTGCCATTTACAAAATAGCCTGTCACGACTGCAGGGATCTCTTCTTTGTAATTTCCGGGCATTCCTTCATTTGATACCACAGTGATCGTACCATTGTTATCTCCAAGTTTGAACGTCAGCCTGGCTTTTTCAGGCTCCCAGATAGTGGAACCTTTTACTATTGTGCCGTTCACATTCACCACTTTTCCGTTCAATGAATCCGCTTTCTGGACGAATTCGCCTACCTCATAGTAAAATGAGAGTGCATTGCTGAAGCTCTGGGCGCCCAAATATATTATTAATACAGCCACGATACCGATGCCGAGCATGTTTTTGAGTTTTCTGTTCATTCAGGTTCCTCTCATTTACTTTAATCCAACCTCAACTTTACGATTGGTGTAAACTAAATCAAATAAGAATTTACCTTTATAAGTGGGTTGTGGTTTATGAAAAACAAATTTAAAGGATGCTTACTTGTAATTTGTAAACCCGGAATTCAAAATCGATTGGATTTATACTACCATGTTTGATATATTTGGATAAACAATACCTGAATGAAAGTGATGGGATAGGTGTGACCGGAAGATAGGAGTGCGGAAAAAAGGTGGTTTTTTCCGGTCACTAGTTTACTAATATGCATACTTTTTAATGTGGGTTGTGGTTTAAGAATGCAAATTAAAACACTGTTTTTCTTAAAGTAAGCAAATTTACATCATGCGTTTCATGTCCGCACCTTTCGAACCCATCATTGAACCCATGTCATATCCCATATCACCACAGTGATCTCCGTCTTCTGCTTCCGCATTGCCTGAAGTAGTGCTGCCGCCCATCATTCCTCTATGGCCTTTTGCACCATCCATCATATTTTCACATTCGGCTGATTCCATCATCTGCTCCGGGCAATTTTTTGACATATCCTCCATCATCTCTGGAGTACAATCATGATCTTCCTTGTCCATTCTGTTCTCGCTACTCGAATTCTGCGCCAGCGCCACAGCAGCGCCGAAAATTAGCATTATTCCGAGAATTCCTATTATTAACAGTGTCTTTCTTTTCATAGTCTCATCCTTTTGTAAAGTACGATATTGCTATAACTGCAATGACCATAACTACTAAATGCAGCCACATACCATTGGCGCCGCCACCACCGCAACAACCGCCGCCAGCGTGGGCATGCTCTTTCTGGGCGGGACTATTTTCACTGCTTAGCTTATCAGTTGTTGATTCTTTATCGTTCTCTTTGGGTTTACTTGATCCGCAACAATCCATTTTTTTTATCTCCATATTGAATTAATTGTGTTATGTTATGTATAGTCTCTATTTATGGTCTTTTTGCTTTAAATTTGGAAAGTTTCTGACCTTCTGGTGCTTATGAAGTTTCTAAACTTTCCACCAGCGAATTGCCCTGCAAGAAGGATTATATACATTCATTGAGTTATTTACTTGACTTTACAAGAGATGTAAAGCTGGAGAAAAACTATGAATAAACCGTTGATTGTATTATTTACGATCATGCTATCGGTGGTGTTTTCACTGCTTGCAGGCGCAGCAGTGTCAGACCCGATGGACATGAACGACCATTCGAAAATGAACACTGCTGAAAAACACGATGAAAACACATCTGATCCACATGCCATGACCGGGGGAGTTAACTGGTATGCGATCATATCATTTCTTGGTATTATTGGAGTTGCAGGGTTTTTCGCATCAAACACTGAAAGACTCAAGAAAGTAAATTTCCTGAACTATGCCCCTCTGAAGGCTCTTCTAAAAAGCCGGTGGTATCCTCTAATATTTGTGCTGCCCACAATGATAGTTTTTGGCATTATAATTATACAGCTCTTTTATGGGAGCGCCGAAACTGCATATAATTTCGGATCAGTTATGGTCTGGATTTTCCTCTGGCCCCTTATGCCTATAATGTTCCTGCTTTTCGGGAGGTTTTGGTGCTCTGTATGCCCGATGTCAAGAGTAAGCGATGAAGTGCAGAAAAAAGTCGGGATGAATAAGAAAGTGCCAAAATTCATCCAGAAATACGGTGTATGGATTATAATAATCGCTTTTCTGATAATTACCTGGGCTGACATTGTTTTCGGGCTTGTAGAATCACCAACAAATACCGGTTACCTCCTGCTCTTTGTATTTGCAGGAGTTGTCCTGATGGGAGCAGTGTTCGAGAAAAGAGCATGGTGCCGCTACCTCTGCTTCCTTGGCGGGCTTTCAAGCAATTACTCCATGAGTTCAGCTCTTGAACTTCGAACTGACAGCGCGATATGCAAGACATGTAAAGACCCGAAGTGTTACAAAGGAACAGAAAAAGTTGAAGGCTGTTCGATGTTCGAATATCCCAGGATAATGGATTCAAACCGTTTCTGCAACTTCTGCGGGAACTGTATCAAGGCCTGTCCTCATGCCGCCATAAAGATAACACCAAGACCTCCCACAAGCGAACTATGGTTCATCAAGAAACCCAGATTTGAGGATTCTTTCCTTGCAACTGCGCTTATCGGAATAGTAGTAAGCCAGACAATTGTCATGCTAGAAGTATGGGAGCCATTTATGGAATGGTTTGAGAGTACCACAGGCATCACAGACTTTACCATCGCATGGACTATCATATTTGCTGGAGCCATGCTCATACCTCTTGTGTTGATGCTTGTCTCAAGCTTCATATCGACCCTTTTCCCTGAGAAGATAGGAGTGCCAGGCATGATACCTGACCAGGCTGCCGAAGCAACCCTTGTAGCTCGAAGTATTGCCGAGAAAACGATGTTTTCAAACTTTGTGCGATATGGCTACGCCCTCATACCTCTTGGACTTGGCATCCATCTGGCGCATAATGCAAAACATTTCCTTGGAGAAGGGCTCTCTGCGATATATACATCCGCATCGCTTGTTGGAATAAATCTGACCGGAGAAATGTCCATCCTGAACATGCCAACTATTCAGGTTATCCAGTATATACTGACATTACTTGGAATTCTGGGTTCGGTATATACAGCGCACAGGATATCACTGAATAGTCCAAAAACAAAGGCTTCAGTGCTGCCTTATATCATTTTGATATTGATGTTCGGCGCAATAGCACTATGGATGTACTCTGTCCCTATGGCAGCAAGAGCGCATTAGAAATGAGTGATCAGGATTTGAGAAAATGCAACTCCTGATATTTTTTTTAAAGTACTCCGTGTACTCTAGCATTCTTTCTGTGAACGTGGTTTTATAATTGGTATCAATAAACTACGTTTATACTTTAAGGGGGTGTAAAGAGATGGGGTGACCGGATGAGATAGGAGTGGTTAAAAAATGATTGATTTTTTCCGGCCACTAATTTACTAATAGAACTCCTTTTTAAAGTGGGTTGTGGTTTAAGAATGGAAATTAAGAAACAGTTTTCTTTAAAATCTGATGAACTGCTTCGGTCCATCATTTCACTGCAGCCTTACACACCATCCATCATATTTCCACATTCGTCAGATTACATCATCTCCTCGGGACAGTTCTCTAACATATCCGCCATCATATCAGGGGGTGCACTCATGGTTTTTAGCATCCTTTTTTTCTCTCACTTTATTGAATTTATTATGTTATTTGTTATGTATAGTCTATATTAATGGTCATTTTGCTTTAAATTTCGAAGATTTTGCACCTAATTTATTTCATTTTTTTAAAGCGCAAACTATATTATTCACACTGCCTGACATGTTGATGCTATGAAATATGATCCATGAGAAAATGACATATGACAGATGATGAATTGGATGAGATTGAAAAAGAAATTCTGGAAGAATTGAAAAAGCCAAAAGGGAAGCGAATACAGGTCTGTCCGGTCTGCGGTTCCAACGAAGTCACATATTATATGGGTCTGAAAACAGGCTATCAGTACCAGTGCAAAAGCTGCAATTATGTGGGCGCCCTGGTGCTGGAGAATGATATTACTTCATTTGAAAAATGATCTTACTATATACTTTTATAGTACAAAATCAAATGTTATTAGTGGAGGTAAAACATGCAAATCGGAATGATGGACGGTTATGGTAATGGTATGGGCTCTGGAATAATGGGAATTCTTTGGCTGATATTTTGGATACTAATAATCATCGGACTTGTGCTGCTTATCAAATATTTATGGGAGGGCAGCGGGGCCAGGATGGAACAGGAATCCGCACTTGAAATCCTGAAGAAAAAGTACGCCAGGGGAGAGATCAATAAAGAAGAATTTGAAGAGAAAAAGAAAGACCTGTTATAATAGGGGATGGAGGTATATTTACATGTATAATTACAAAAAATCAACTCCGCTGGGTTATTCAGATGCAGTTGCAAAAGTAAGGGAAGAACTGAAAAAAGAAGGTTTCGGAGTCCTCACAGAAATAGATGTCAAGCAAACGCTTAAGACCAAACTTAATGTAGATTTCGAGGATTATATAATCCTGGGAGCATGTAATCCTCCGCTGGCATACCAGGCACTAACTGCCGAGCGAGATATCGGAGTATTGCTTCCCTGCAATGTCATCGTTTACGTTCAGGGCGGAAAAACCTATGTCGGTGCAGTCCTACCTACTGTGCAGCTTGGAAAAGTTGGCAATCCAGAGCTTATACCGATTGCAGAACAGGTTGAGAGCAAACTAAAAAAGGTTGTTGATTCCACAGCCAGGAAATGACAGATTTGAGAATTGGCTGGGAGGTAAGTTATGGATAAAAAAACACTTGGTATACTGGCTGTTGTATTGATTGTTGTAGGTATCGCGGGATTGGTTCTCAGTTCCATTTACTCTACTTACGCTTATGGTGGATATTCATCTCAATGGGATGGCTATGGAGGTATGATGGGTGGTGGAATGATGGGAGGCTATGGGGGCATGATGGGATCAGGTATGATGGGCGCTGGCATGATGGGGAATATGATGCGATGATGGGAGGGAATATGCTCACAAGCGGGGGCGTCCCCTATAATTCAAATGGAAGTTTGGTTAACCTGGAACAGGCAAAGTATATCGCAGAGAAATACCTGTCTGCCCAGAATAACCCTGACCTTGAGCTTGGTGACCTTGAGGAATGGGAATTCAACTTCTATGCCGAATATAAGGAAAAAAGCACCAGAATTAAAGCATTTCAGATTGTCGTTGATAAGTACAGCGGTATTATTTCTCTTGAAATGGGTCCAACAATGATGTGGAACACAAAATATGGAATGATGGGCACACAACCAGGCACCATGACCCAGACAAAAGAGCAGGCAAAGGCATCTGCTCAGCAGTTTCTGGATTCTCGACTCCCGGGAACGAAGGCTGAAGATAGTGGAATGTTTAATGGTTACTACCATTTTGATGTAAAGAAGGATAACAAAATGTATGGTATGCTGGATGTGAATGGATACTCAGGACAGGTATGGTATCATACCTGGCATGGGAATTTCATACAAGAAGACTAAATAAAAAAGAAGATTTCAGTTAGTACAAATTTAAGGAGATAAATTACGAATAAGCTCTATAAAAAAATCCTGATAGCAACAGATGGGTCAGAGCATACTGAAAAGGCAATAGCCCATGCGATAGAAATTGCAAAGCTCACAAGAGCGGAATTGCATGCTGTTTATGTGATAAGCCTCGTTTCCCCACCTGATAATTTGGAAATAAAACCCGACTCCGATCCTGGATCATACGGAACCATAGATGCATCTATGGAGGGTTTGAAGAAAATTTTGAGACATGAAGGAGATGAGGCAATAAGATACATTGAGGAACTGGCAAAGATAGAAGGCGTGAATGTAAGGAAATGGCTCATGGAAGGACAGCCAGCAAAGGAGATACTGCGGCTTGCTGAAGAGCAGTCCATTGATCTGATAGTTATGGGTACACTGGGCAGGAGTGGGATCGAAAAATTCCTGCTTGGAAGCGTGGCTGATAAAGTGATCAGGGGTTCGAGGATACCTGTACTGGTTGTTAGAAACCAAATAAAGAAATCACCAGTATGATTTTTCAAATTTAAACCAAAATCCAGTTAAAGAATAGAAGAAATCTATACGTACGAGGTGAAAACAGTGAAGATCAGAAAAATAAAAAAAATCGTCAGAGGAACCTGTAAATGCCACTCTTCCTGCACTTGATCAAGATTTAGAAGGTTTTAGTTTTTCTTTTATTTTTTCCTTTTTGGCTAAATAATAAAATAAATAAATACAGGTTAAGTGATGACAAAAAAAGAAATAAGTCCATATGTAACCCTTATCTGCACCCACTGCGAATTCTTCAAGGAAGATGATTTCGAGCTTGAATGTGCAGCATTCAAGGTCTTAAAAACCATGCTCCAGGAGGGCAGGATAACACCTGTTGAGATAGAGGATGCCTTCAAATAAATTTCCCCAGCTTGTATCAGGTCAGATCCTGCGTGAGCTTGAATCCCCTGTTGTTTATGATATCATTAAGGATGAGTTGTACGAACTGGATGACGAAGCTTTCCAGTTCTTAAAAAAATGCAATGGCATAAATCCTTTCGCAGATATGCTCGTGAATGGCAAAAGCGATGAAAATATTGATTTCATGCTGGATGAGGGGATCATCCAGATGACAGACGGAAAAAAGATAAAAAAAGTGAAAGCTCCCCATTCACCGATCCCCTCACTTCGTTATCTTCTTTTAAACATTACGAATGAATGCAATCTATCCTGTAAACATTGCTATCTCCAGGATCCAAAAAAACTTGAGATCGATCCAGACGTTTTTGAAAAAGCAGTGTCGCAATTTGAAGAGATGGGCGGTTTGAAACTCATGATATCGGGAGGTGAACCGCTTATTCATTCAAGGTTCTGGGAACTAATGGAGATACTGCGATCGTATGAATTAAGAGTGATCCTCCTGTCAAACGGTACTCTCATAGACAGGACTACGGCAAGAAAATTGTCAGGTTATGTTCATGAAGTTCAGGTCAGTATCGACGGTATCTGTTCTCATGACGTGCTTCGGGGAAAAGGTTCGTATTCAAGGTCCATGAAAGGCATTTCAAACTTAAATGAATCCGGGATACCCGTTTCCATTGCTACCATGGTACATAAATTCAATAAAGATGAGTTTGAGGAAATGGAAAAGCTTTTTTCAAAGATGGGGGCAATCTCATGGAGTGTTGATGTTCCATGTATCGTGGGTGAGCTTAATGAAAATAGGGATTTTGTTCTTGATTTGAAAGAAGCCGCCAGTTTCTTAAAATATGGGTTCGGCGCAGGCGCGCATGAAAGCCATGGAGATCACACATGCGGTTCTCACCTTTGTTCTGTGGCGCCTGATGGTTCAGTCAGTAAATGCGGATTTTTTGAAAATGAACCTGCAGGGGATGTTAATGATCTCATATCTGCATGGCAAAACATCTACAAGTCCTACTTATGGAAACTTGATGAACTTGAATGCAAGGATTGTGCAGTACTTTCCGATTGTAAAGGCGGATGCAGGTTCCGGGCAAGACAATATAAAGGGATACTTGCGCCTGACCCTTTGATGTGCCATGCTAATTTACCTGATAGTTTTATCTAACGGTTAGAAATAATTAAGGCTTGTTCAATAAAGAGTAACCTTTCTGCTGCCACTCGCGCATTCCTTCTTTCAGGTTCAAAACATTCGTGTAACCCAGATTGACCATTGTCTCAGATGCTATTGCGCTCATCCGACCGCTCATGCAATACAACACTACTCGGGCGGCTTTATCCTGCGGAAGCCTGTTAATGTTCTGGTCGAACGCGTTATAAGGGATGAACAGATCCGTCTGGGGAAGTTCCCCTTCATAAGGGATGTGGACGTTAATTAGCACAAAATCCTTATTCTGCAGCATTGTCCACAACTGCTCAGAAGCGATATTGCGATAACTTCCACCTGACTGCAACACCAGCTATGAGGAAAAGAATGAGCTTATTCACGTTCCTCCTCGGTTTGCATTATTCTTTCCAATTTTTACCTCATATCCATATAATTTCATTTTACAAAAATTATTTTATATCTGGTATCCTATCCTCGCTAATCCGACACGGCGCGGTTTCATCCTCCACACTGCAGCATTTCCTGAGAACCACAACAGTAGCAAGTCCACCGGCAAAACTGGCTATACTTGACCTGCCGCATTTGTGAAACGGCCGTTCTTCCGGGGTAAGGAAGCGGAGTTCTAACTTTTTCTTAAGCAACCGCTCCATTAGATTCGAATATAGCCGTCCAGTCATATCGGTGGGTAAGCTGTGAAAAACATAAATCACATAGCCGTCTTCGTTGATCACACGAAGAAACTCCGCCACTGTCTTTTTTGGGTATTCCAGTGTCTCAAGCGCCCATGTACAGGTGACTACATCAAAAGAATTGTCTGGATACGGTAGAGTTTGAATATCCTGAACATCGAACCTGACCCTTTTATCTTTTATCTTTTCCCGTGCTATTTTCAGCATACCTTTTGAGATATCGATACCCATAACTTCTGATGGGTTCGAGTTGTTTAGTATAGCTTTGATCGCTTCTCCTGTCCCTGTACCGGCATCAAGCACTTTTGCTCCATCTTTGACATTTTTATGCAACAACTCTTCGTAATAGTTCCATACTCCTTTCCCAACACTATTTTTCCAGATGGATGCGTAGGAATCGTACTTCTCCGCTATCGAATCATACATCTCCCGAACATCTTGGGGTCTGGTTTTAAGAAGTCCAAAGAATGCCAGCATTTCAATTCCCGCTTTGCTCTTCATCTTGTCCCAAAGTTGCCCATAGCTTGCCTCTCCTCTAACGATATCGAAGATCAGCTCATAAAATTCAGGGTATATCTCACGGGCGATTCGCTCCTGATAACTTTCAGTTGTGGTATTGCCCTGCAGCATATCATTTGCCACATCCGATGCGATCTGACCACTGCGTATCGCATAATATATCCCCTCACCCAGGAAAGGATCAACAAGAGCAGCGGCATCACCGCAAAGCATAGCTCGAGAACTTGTGATCTTTGACCCTCCATCAAATATCGGGATAGTATACCCGACCTTATGCTCGCTCTCTATTTTATCAGTAAGGTACTGGTCAGACAGGAAAACTGAATAGTATGGCCTTGGATTTTTTATCATTTTTTTCAATCCCCCGACTCCGATGGAGAGATGGTCAGCTTTCGGGAATATCCAGCCGTAGCCGTATGGAACTGAGCCGAAATCAAACAGGATTTCTTCAGATAATTTCTTAAAGATCTCCTCCCTGACTTTGACCTCGCCCTCTAAAAGTACAGCTGTCCTCTTTCTTGGTTTGAGCCCTAATGTTCGTGCGACAATGCCATTGACACCATCAGCCCCGATAAGAAGCTTTGCAGCATACATATTTTTTTCAGTCATCACAAGCACGCTGTCCTTTCCTTCTTCAATGTGAGTGACTTTTTCCTGCTCATGTATTTCAGCACCTGATGACCTAGCTTTCTCGACAAGGAAGTTATCGAATACATCCCGCATCACCATATGCACAAGCGGTCGATCAGATACGGCATGGATGTCGCCTGATCCTTTGAAGGTAAAGTTTACTTTAGAGATAGTTCTCTCAACTACGCTTTTGAAATCCGGCTCCAAAATATTCTCTATCCTGGCAGTGAGCCCGCCACCGCACGGTTTGTATCTGGGATGCTTCTGTTTATCGAGTGCCAGCACACTAATACCTTTTTTACTCAATTCATAAGCTGCGGTTGCTCCTGCAGGTCCTAAACCGACCACTATGGCATCATATTTCATTTTACCTTCTCTGCAAATCTCACAATGAAGTAATTGTATTTCGACACGAATATCACACTATATTGTATTTATCGTTTATCATTCTACATAAATTCCTTCTCTTCAAGAAAAAAGGAACAGCATTATTAAAAACGATATCAGGTATGTTTCGGTTTAAACTTAAGATGCGCAGAATGTTTTCTTGACGATTTTTTATTTTTAATATATGTTTGATCCCTGGATAGTTAAAATCTCTATTCAGGATCCCTTTCGCAACCTCCTCTCCTGATAGAATAGCCTGATATATTCCTTCACCTGTCAGCCCTGATGCAAAACCGCCTGCATCGCCTGCTAAGAACCTGTTCCCGAAAACAAACCCCTTATAATCAATGTTAATGCGTGCACCTTCGAACCTTGTTCTTTCAATGGCTAGCTTATTGCATAGCTCATCAAGATGGCGCCTCATCAATGCGCCTTTTCCAGTCTTTCCTCCCATTCCTATTGATGTAAAGCCCCTGTGAGGAAATATCCAGCCATATCTAAAGATGTCTCTAAAGTCGTCTACAAAGACCTCAAAATCCTTTCTCAGTGTTTTGCTTATATACTGTATCCCTATTCCAGTCTTTTCAACAAGTATATCCAGGGATTTCCTGACGATCGAGTTAGAACCGTCAGCACCGACTAAATGATCAAAACCGATTTTTTCACCGTTTAAAACGATATGTTTTCCATCAACAGCACTGACACGGCTTGCTGTCCTGATCTGGGCGCCTGCTTTTTCAGCCTCATTTGCCATCCACTGCCCGAGTTTTTCCCTGTCCACCGTAAACACAGGGCGGCTGCCCAGGTCAACTTTGTATGATCCTTTTGCTGTATGAAGGAGCATGTAATTAAATTCAGCATCAACTATATTTTTTGGAAAAAAATTCAAATCCCTGATGGTCAGGCCGCCAGCGCATATTGTTTGCCCGATAGCTCTGTTTTTCTCCAGTACCAGTGTATTTTTGCCTGCTTCTGCAAGGACCCGTGCAGCCCTTAGCCCGGCAGGACCTGCGCCGACCATGATCGTATCATACTTTTCCATATTATTACACCGCTGCCTGTTATTAGATTACATCAGCAATATAGCTGCCAGCCCAAGCGCTGCAACAAATATGAGCATAAAAAATATCACCATTATCATTTCTTTATCCTGCATGTTGAGTCACTTCTTCGTAACCTATTCTATTATTTGTTAAAGCAATTTTTGGTTTAAATTTACAAGATTTCTGATGGGATTATTTATGATTTTCAAAAAATAAGATTATTGATACTATAAAAAATAGGGAAGAATAGTTAGTTTATGTGCCTTTCTATTTCTCCCATTTGTCGTTTTTATGCTGCCATTTTGCGGCATTCTTCAGCACATTTCCTGCATTCTTCTGCGCACTTCTTGCAGTGCTCAGCTTTATGTTTTCCACATTCGGCTGCACATGCATCACAGATATCAGCACAAAGGGCACAAAGTTTCTTCACAAACTGACTGTCTCTCGCCTCGAACCTTGCACATAACGCACAAATATCTGCGCAATCACGGCAAAGCTGTATGCATTTTGCCATCATCTTTACGTCGCTCTCGCTAAGACAGGCTGTAATGCATGATTCGCATGCTTTGACACAGTCGTTACAAGCGTCTATACACTCCTGATGTTTACGATTTTTCAATTTTTTACCTCCAATTATCTTAATGGCTGTCTTCTCTTAAGCGAATTCTGGTTTAAATAGGCAAAGAAAATCATAAATAAAAGTTTGATTTTGCAAACTTACGTGGGAATGCCTCTGGCAACATTTTGATATAATCTTTCAGTTCATGGTAAATCTCATGCATCGGGCTCACAATTATCACATGAGCCGGAGGATGAATTTTCCTCAGTTTGCTGATCGCGGCACTGGCTGAATCCATCAACGGTACAACAGCCGCAGCCGTGCACCCTATTTTTAAAGGAGACTTCATTATATTTACAAGTATGCTGTCTGCAAAACCTGGTTCAAGCCTTTTCGGTACGCTGGAGTATGACATATGACCATACTTCACAAGGTCACGAAGTGTTGTGCTCAATTTAGAACTGTCATTCGCTCTAATTACTGCCAGTGAATTCATTTTTCCTATCTCGATTGATTTACCTTACTTGTAACTAATTTGTTTATTGATTCAATGCTTATATGATACTCTTCAGCTATTACATGCTCTGCTTTTGTTAAGGCACCCCGTACATCCAATCCTTTTGCGACAAATTCGTCTCTTTTTTTACAAATATATGTTAGTATATCAACTGTGTCCAAGACTTCACCTCTTAATTTTTAATATGTTAGTATCTACGCTTATTCCTTAATCGGTTTTTGCTTTAAAAAGTCAAACAACATTTACTGATTTTTTTCTTTATAATAAAAAAATACCATTTAATTTTGGAATAAACATCCATGCTTATGATCCATTCCACCAGCGATACTACGAAAACGATAATCGCAGCGCCTCTATTTTTACGGTCACGATTTTCTCCCACCCCGAAAAACAGCATATTTCTAACAAGGAAAAAGGCAATTTTAGATAGGAAGCTTGCAATTGTAATAACAAGCATATCCCTGTTATTGACATGGCTCAAGTCATGGGCCAGCACCGCTTCAAGCTCAGGCTGACTTAATTTCTGTTTCAAAGAAGTGGTAACTGCTACAACAATTTCTTCTTTGAACTTTTTAGCATCATTAGCCACCGCATTGCTGTTCAGGAGAGCGTTTTCCTTTGTTCTCTATATCAGACACATATTCTTCGGCATGTTTCTCTGAGCAAAAATACTTCCCAAAACGCTGAGGCGCGGTCTTCTTGTCAACCTTCATGCCGCATTTTACACAATATTTGTCAAACCAGCCCATTTTTTTCACCTCCAATAAAATTTTGTTTCAAGCGTGTTTACTTATCCTTATAAATCTCTTCTCTTAAGCGACTTCTGGTTAAATAGATAAAGAAAAAACTCAATGAAATTTTGCAAATTTAAACCAAAAGACAATTAAAGAATTAAAATAATTTGCTGAAAGAGGTGAAGACATTGAAGATTATAAAGATAAAGAAAATCGCCATCGTGACATGCAAATGCCATTCTTCCTGCGCTTAAAGAGTGGACGAATTTATATAAAGAGGAAAGTTAATGGTTAAAGGAAGTTTCAGCAAATTACGTTACACTCCCACTCTAGATAATATTGTTCTATGGCTCAGCAGGCTTTTTGGGGTGTTGAATATTCCAATTGCTTCTATTGCTGTAATCCACCTCTCATCTGCTGTTTTTATCAGGGCTGTTCCTATTACATTGGAGCAGTGGACAGGCTTCCTTATTGCAATAACAGTATTAGCAGGCGCTGTAGCAGGATTAACTATAAGAAGCAGTCATTCGCTGAACAGGAAGATAGCGCATCTCTTGATTGCAGCATTCGGGTTAATATTGACTTTTGGTTCTCTGGTGAGGCTTATTAGAACTTTATTATTTGCAGGCTGGCTTTCATAGATGTTTGATGGACACAATTTAAACATTATTCAATATTTCGCACTCTGGGGTCTGGAACAAGCACCAAACTCAAACGTCCTGAAGAGGTCATATACTTTCCCGGGAACACCCTGCTTAACATTCAAGCCAAAACTCTTTGCAACATCAAATATTATGGGTGTATCGTGGGTCATATATCCTCCTGTCAGGAACTCTGCCAGTTTCTCTGCCTTCTCCGTATCCATTTTATCTTCCAGCAGCCACAATACCATTTTCTGTACCCTTATCAGGCTCCTCCTGGCCTCTTCTGAGAGCATGATGTATTCATCAGATATTGTCTCGACGGGCTTTTTTTCTGGCAGTGAGATCAATGCCCCTGCCGGCATACCGCCTATCTGCGGGTCAACAGGACCGAGAACGCTGTCTTTCTCCATCATGATCTCATCTGCTGCAAGAGCAATCAACGTGCCACCTGACATGGCATAAAAAGGGATGATAACAGTTACCTTTGCCGGATGGTTCTTCACTGCCATAGCGATCATCTCAGATGCCAGCACAAAGCCTCCTGGTGTGTGAAGTATCAGGTCCACATCCTCTGACGTCTGTCTTATCCTCATCAGAACATGCTCGGTATCCTCGATGTTGATCTGGTTTTCATCTGTTTCTTCCCACGGCTCCCTTCTGTGGATCATTGTTATGACTTTAGTACCCCTTTCTTCTTCTATATCTTTGATTATAGCATTCCGCTCTGCCATTATCACTGCTTTCATCCTTCCCTTTTTCTCAAGCCCGTCGAACATAACTGAGCAATGCCGACTGCAGAATTTTATTTTATCTCCATCGATTTCTTTAGCAATTCCTTTTCCCTCAATTTCCATACCGCAGTAAATACATCTTTCTGACATGCTTATCCTCCTGAAAATAATAATAATATATATTCAGATGTCTTTTCATAAGGTTTCTGCTTTAAATTCATAAAATTTTGCAATATTTCAACCAAAACGAACATAAAAGATAAACAAACATTGAAGATAGAGAAAATTCAATTACATAAATATCATATAAATACAACAAAATCTGGAGAATTAAATTGGAAGACGTTTTGATAAAGATCAAAGGTATGATGTGCGAGCATTGCGAAAAAAAGGTCAGTGAAGCAGCGACGAGTGTTAAAGGTGTCAATAAAGCATCTTCAGATCATAAAAAAGGACAGGTTAAAGTTTCGTATGATACTTCTATTACTGACCTTGAGGATATAAAAAAAGCGATCGCAGCTTCCGGATATGAAGTCATCGACGAAGAAGAAGCCTGCCCGGTACCTGTTAAACAGGCTGTCGCTTTGCCACCAGTGAAAGAAGAAGCTAAATCCGGTGGAATTCAAAAAACCACTTTGAAACTTACAGGAATGACATGTGCATCATGCGCCCAGAATATCGAGAAGGTCCTGAATAAGATAGATGGAGTGAAAAAAGCAACAGTCAATTTCTCGGTTGAAAAAGCAACGATAGAATATGATGCCGGAAAAGTGAACCCGGCAGCATTTGAAAACGCTATTACGGGCATCGGATACGGGGTTGCAAAACCGGAGACCATATTAAAAATAGGTGGGATGCACTGTGCTTCGTGCGCTCTTAATATAGAAACCGCTCTCAAGAAAACAGGCGGCATAACCTCTGCAAATGTGAGTTTCCCTCTTGAGCAGGCAAAGATCATCTATGACCCGGAAATTGTCTCGATCCCGGAAATTAAAAAAGCCATTGAAAATGTTGGTTATACAGCCTCTGAAAAAGTTGATAAGACTGAAGCTGACAGGGAGCAAAGAGCAAGAGAATCAGAGATAAAAAAACAGAAGATCAATTTTATTATCGCTGCAGCTCTTGCAGTTCCGATCTCGCTTGGCGATATGGGGCGAAACCTTGGCTGGGCGTTCGTGCCTGAAGTCCTGAAAAACGATTATTTGCTATTTATTCTTGCCACCATAGTAATGTTATTCCCTGGGCGACAGTTCTTCGAAGGAACATACAAAGGCTTAAAACACGGCGTCACCGACATGAACCTCCTGATCGCTACAGGAACAGGAGCTGCATATGTTATCAGCGCTGCAGCAACTTTCCTTGATCTTGGTGAAGCATACAAACATACCTATTATGACACGGCAGCGCTTCTGATCATGTTCATTGTTCTTGGGCGGTATCTTGAAGCCCTGACCAAAGGAAAAACTTCCGAGGCAATAAGGAAATTAATGGGCTTACAGGCAAAGACAGCCCGTATTCTCGTGAACGGGGAAGAAAAAGAGATCCTTGTAGAGAATGTCAATGTAAATGATATAGTGATAGTACGACCCGGAGAAAAAATACCTGTTGATGGAAACGTCGTAGATGGTCTTACTGCAATAGATGAATCAATGATAACAGGCGAGAGCATACCTGTTGAGAAAACGGTAGGCTCAGAGGTTATCGGCGCCACAATGAACAAGACCGGGATGATAAAATTCACGGCAACTAAAGTGGGCGCAGATACAGCGCTTGCCCAGATAATTAAATTAGTGGAAGATGCCCAGACCCAGAAAGCTCCCATCCAGAAACTTGCAGATATTGTAGCTGGACATTTCATTCTTGCAGTCCATGTGCTTGCACTTGCGACATTCATTTTCTGGTTCTTTATCGGATTTGAATATTTCAATGTTCCCGCAACTTTCGGGATGGGAATGATATCTCCGTTTCTCTTTTCACTGTTGATATCAATAACAGTCCTGATCATCTCATGCCCATGCGCTGTGGGGCTTGCCACGCCTACTGCGATAATGGTGGGCACAGGAAAGGGAGCCGAGAACGGTATTCTTATAAAGGGTGGTGAGGCGCTTGAGCGTGCTCAGAAACTTGATACTGTCGTATTTGATAAGACTGGAACGCTTACAAAAGGTGAGCCTTCACTCACGGATGTCATAGCAATTAAAGGGGCAGAGAACGAGATCCTGAAACTTGCCGCTGTTGCCGAGAAGGGGTCAGAACATCCCCTGGGTGAAGCTATACTGAAAGGCGCGAAAGTTCGCGGTATCGAGATCCCGGATGCGCAAAGCTTCAAAGCGATCCCTGGAAGAGGAATAGAAGTTAAATTCGGTGGAAAGCGAGTCCTTGTTGGCACTCGAAAACTGATGACCGAGAACAATATGGACATCACACCCCAGAATAGCAGGATGGAAGAACTCGAAAACCAGGGAAAAACTGCCATGCTTGTATCATCCGATAATGAAATAGTAGGGATAATCGCTGTAGCAGATACTCTGAAAGAGCATTCAAAGGAAGCAGTGAGTGAACTTCATAACATGGGATTTACGGTCGCCATGATCACCGGAGATAACAGGCGGACAGCCGATGCAATAGCAAAACAAGTTGGTATCGACATTGTATTGTCAGAAGTGCTGCCTGAGGAAAAAGCATCCCAGATAAAGAAACTCCAGGCTGAAGGGAAAAAAGTGGCGATGGTTGGCGATGGCATTAACGATGCGCCTGCACTTATGCAGTCAGATGTTGGTATCGCTATTGGAAGCGGCACAGATGTTGCGATCGAGTCGGCACAAATCGTCTTGATAAAAAGCGATGTGCGCGATGTGGCAAAATCCATACGCCTTAGCAAGCTCACATTGAACAAGATAAAGCAGAACCTGTTCTGGGCATTCTTCTATAACACTGTAGGAATACCCATAGCTGCAGGAATTCTCTATCCCTTCACTGATCCACCGTTCTTGTTAAATCCTGCACTTGCAGCAGCTGCAATGGCAACAAGCTCTGTTTCTGTGACATTGAACACGCTTTTGATGAAGCGAATAAAACTATAGAGGTGAGTTATGGAGAATAAAACTGGATATTACAGCGTTGCAGCAAGTACGGTAACATCGATTTTGATCGTGGTATTATTTTATATATTTGCGATCCAAAAAGTTGGTTCATCCCCGCAATACACTTACACCGATGTGTATGCGGGAATGTTTTATGTATTCCTCCTTTCGATGATAGTCTCGGCTTCCATATGGCCGGGTGTAATTGAAAAAAGGCTAAAGAAGCAATAATTGGAATATTGGGGATATATCCTTTATTTTCTGATATGTCCTTTATCTTCTTAGCCAGCCCTTCATTATCCTTCCACTTTTCCATCCCTGAAATGTATTATCCTGTCCGCCATCGCCCCCAGCTCAGGATTGTGAGTCACCATTATAATAGTCTGATGCTGGTCCTGGTTCAGGGTTTTGAACAGTTCCATGATCTCTAGGGTTATCTTTGTATCCAGGTTCGCAGTTGGTTCGTCCGTGAGCAGCAATTTGGGTTTGTTCGAAAGGGCTCTGGCGATAGCTACACGCTGCTGTTCCCCTCCTGAAAGTTCTGAAGGCAGATGATCCGATCTTTTATTAAGCCCGACAATTTCAAGAAGTTCTTCCGCTCTTTCCCTGTGAAAGGGATGACCTGAAAGCATCATTGGGAACATGACGTTTTCTACTGCTGTCAGTTCCATGAAAAGGTTGAAGAACTGGAAAATAAAACCTATGTTCTTTAGACGATATTCGGTACGGGTTCGTTCATCCATTTTAGTGATATCCGCGCCGTTTAAATATATCTCCCCGCTTGTCGGTATATCAAGCATCCCTACAAGATTTAAAAATGTACTCTTTCCGCTCCCTGATGGTCCCATAATAGCCACGAATTCACCTTCATCAACTGACGTTGTGACACCATTGAGAGCATTCACTTCAACCTTTCCAAGCCAGTATGTTTTTTTTAGATCTATCGTATCTATTATCTTCATTTATGTCCCCCATATTGCTTTGATAATGTTTGTCCTGCCGGCGATTAGGGCAGGATATATCCCGGCAAGCACAACTACTGCTCCTGAAACTATAGATGCATCGTACAGCAAATATGTATAGAATTTCGCACTGATGTAATCCTTGATTATGGGGCAGTAAAAGGGCTTTGTCTCAAGGTACTTTGTACCGACATAGCCAAGCATATCACCTACGGCTATCCCTATACCAGCCAGAAAAATAGCCTCCATCAGGTATATTGTGAATATTACAGAGCCATTCATTCCTATTGCTTTCATTATGCCAATTTGTCTTCGCCTGTTAATGACATTGACATAGATTATAACTCCAACAGATACGGCAGCTGCAAAAAGCCCTACTGCTATTACGGTATCGGTCATTTTCTTGATAGTATTCATTGAACCCACTATTCCCTCTATCTCCTCCTTCCAGACCTTTACTTTCGTAACTTCAAGCTCCTTTTTCAGTATGATGCTGTACTCCTCAGCCAGCTCGCGGTCAGAAAGTTTGACCATTATTATTGAGGCTTTTCCGGATAATCCCAGAATCCTGTTCACCTCATCCATGTACATTATGACGCCGCTGGCATCAAGGTCCATTACGCCGGTGCGAGTAATTCCTTTTATCCTGTATGTCTTCGATCTGCCGTTCTCAAATACCAGAGTGGCTTCTCCGCCTGCCTTTGCACCCAGGTCTTCAGCAAGCCTGTAGGATATAAGGATCTCATTTTCTCGTGTAAGAGTCCCACCCTCAGTAATCTTCCCGAGAATCGTTGTCACGTCCCGCTCTTTTTCTGGGTCCAGTGCTATGATCTTAACTGTTTTCGTTTTCCCTTTATACGATAGTGTACCGCTGGAATACAATCGTGGAGAGTGGGCTACTACGTTCTCCATCCCTGAAAGCTTCAGTTCCTTTACTCCCAGTCCTTCAATATACCTTTCATTCTCTTTTGGATAAAGGTTGACATGGCCTGAAGAAATATCCAGTGTCACATCCATTAATGAGTTTGAGAAGCCATCCATAAAACCGTTTATGATAATGATATTTGCGGTCGCAAAAGCAATAGCTATTATGATAAGAGCAAAAACCCGTTTATTCTTTAATGTATCTTTTCTCGCAAAGAAGAATGCAGTTCTAATATCGGATCCCAATCCCATATGTTATCCCCATATCGCTTTTATAATGTTGGTATTTCTTGCTTTTAATGCCGGATATATCCCGGCTATTATTGTGATGCCAAAGGACACGATGGATGCATTATAGAGGAGATATGGATAGAACCTGGCCCTGAACCATGTACGAGTTATGGGCTCCCAGAATGGATGTGTTTCAAAATATCTTGTTCCGTAATATCCCAGAATGTCGCCTCCTGTCACACCCAGGATTGCAAAAAGTCCTGCTTCGATGATAAATACGATAAAAACAAAAGAGTTGCTTGCTCCTATCGCCTTCATGATACCTATCTGCCTTCTTTTGTGAACAACGTTTATGAAAATAATTACACCCACTGAGATTGCCGATGCTATTAGACCGACGGCTATGACCATATTTGAGAACTCAGACCATGCACCCATGGACTTCACAATATGCTCTATTTCCTCAATCCAGGTCTTTACTTTGAATACACCGAGTTCATCTATAATGACCAGCTTTTTTGCTTCAGCCATATCTTTATCAATAAGTTTAACAAGGATGATGGATGCTTTATCACCAAAGTCAAGATGTTGATTTAACTCGGTTTTTGACATGAAAACAGTATCAACATCAAGTTCATACATCCCTGTGTGGACAATGCCTTTTATTTTATAGATCTTAGAAGCCCCATTCTCAAAAACTATAGTGACATCGTCTCCGACATCTGCCTTCATATCCTCAGCCAGGCGATAGGAAATGAGAATATCTCTATCATCAGGTTCCAGAGTGCTGCCCTTATCAAGTTTTTCAAGAAGCTTTGTTATTTTTCTTTCGTTTTCAACATCAACTGCAATTATGTTCACTGTGGTTGTGATATCACGCAAAGACAATGTGCCGCCGACATACGATCTTGAAGAGAACGCCACAACATCTTCCATGGAAGCAAGCTTTTGTTCCTTAAAACCGATCCCTTCTATGAACCTGTCATCATCCCTGGGATATACATTTAGATGTCCCACAGAAGTTTCTATAGAATTATCGATAAGGTCATTTGCAATACCATCCATGAACCCGTTCACAACTATGATGTTAGCCGTTGCAAATATGATCGCTGCTGTGATAAAAAAAAATACCTTCTTTTCTTTTATTATATCCCGTCTTGCATAGAAAAAAGCAGCTTTTAGTTCTGAAAATTTCATTTTTTATTCCTTCGGGCCAGGATTATCACAAGCATTGCACCCATGGCAAAATACCATTGAAATCCTGGGGCTGCTGGTATGGGTGTTGCAGGAGTTACAGGGGTCTGTTTTTTCTCAACTGTTATAGCCTTATCATATCTTGCAATTGTTCCTTCACCCCTGAGTTCAGTGGCTATGACGTACACACCAGGTTGAAGACTTTTACTCCAGAGCACATCCACGGTTTTTTCCCTGTCATTGGACATGATATATGGGGCCTTTACTTCCCTGACCTCAAGTATCGTGCCATCCTGTTTCAGCGAAAATATTATCTTTGCATCAAGGGGGACCATTGACATGCCTTTCACGGTCGCGCTGGCGCCTATACTGTCACCATAGATATCAGTGGTCGTTGCGTCCATAATTGCAGTAAAATTCGCGGATGCTGTAGTGAGATATTCCACATTCCCATTCTCGACCAGATTAATCTCTGCCAGTGCAGTATAGCTCCTACCTTCTTCAAGTGAGACATACCACGGTTGCACTATTTCAGCCGTGCCGCCAATTGTTTCTCCAACAGAGATCTGCCTGACCTTTTCAGAAAAAATACTCTTCCCACCATCCATGAGGATAAAATCCACATTCACAACATAAGGCTGAAAATGAGCGCCCGAATGGCGTTCACTGGCTCTTAAGAGGAGCTTTAATCCATTAGAATCTGCATTCACACCATCAACATAGATTTTCGAGAAATACGCATCAGTATCTGCCCCAGAGACAGGGATAGACAAAGTGAAAATCAACAGAATTATTATGCCAGTGATATTTTTCATATGAACACCCCATTTACCACAGAAAATTTCCGGATCATCATATTTGCGTCACCATATTTTCCACCATGGTTTACCTTTCAAGTATTTCTCAGGTTTAGCATCAAAAGCCTTTTTACATGCAGCAGAACAGAAATAGTAGGTTTTTACTCGATGTTCTGTCTTATGCCTGGTAGTCTCTTCTACCATTTCCATTTTACACACAGGGTCAATTGCCATTTCATACCACTATTAGTATTTAGGCTGTCCATTTCTTAAATGGATTTTGGTTGAATTTTCAAAAGAAATTAATACAGATTTCTTTGTTTTATTAAAGTATTATTAATAACATAGATGGAAAATAAAAAAAATCAACAATCTTATTGTTTGCCTATTGCTGTATTTACTTTTTCCAAGCCTGCCTGCAAGAGTTTCCCGGAGGGTACCGATAATGTCAGCCCATCTCATAATGAGGTCTGTATTTGACATCCTAGGCGAAGGTATATATTACTTTACATCGTATGTAAACTCCGGACATTAATAGCATAAGAAAAAATACAGGTTTTAAAAAACATGGATCCTTCCGCCCCATCGCTTATACTGGTTTTCATAGCAGGCATCGTGACAATAATGAAGCCCTGCTGCCTCCCGCTTGTCCCCATAATCTTCTCTGGCTCTGGCGGTCACAGATACCGTCCTTTTGCCATTGTAACCGGAATGACACTCAGCTTTACCACAATGGGCGTGCTGGTATCTGCATTTGGCGCGACCTTCGGTTCATTCACTGATACTCTTCGCATTATTGCCGTCCTTTTCATAATGGGGATGGGTTTTGTGCTTTTTGACGAGGATGTGAACATGGAGTTCATAAAGCTTACAGGTGCAGTGACACAGGGTATGAGGCAGAGCCTGGGTTCAAAGAGCGGTTATTCATCAAAAGTGCCGGAAGGAGGGCTTGTCGGAGGCTTTTTCCTTGGAATGTCGCTGGGTGTCGTCTGGATTCCCTGCGTTGGACCAATACTGGGCGCTGTCCTTGCATACGTTGCTTCGGTGGGTAATGTCCCATACGGCGCATGGATGCTATTCATCTACTCGATAGGTATGAGCCTTCCCATGCTGGCAATAGCTTTTTATGGCAAGAAGGTCACAGGCAGGTTCCAGTGGTTTGTCAGGAACGGGCCTGCGCTTAAGAAACTCTCGGGGCTGGTGCTTATAGTGATCGGGGTAATGCTGCTATTTAATATAGATAAGCTATTCATCAGATTGTTATCCCCCTATTTCCCGACCGACTTTTATGGGATATAAGAATTTCTTTTTTTACACGCTACAACTACTGCCGTTGCTGGAAGCTTTTTGGAGCATGCCCATTTCCTTCAATTTCTTGTGCATTATTCCCCAGCCTGAGCTGCTGGAATACTTCTGGCTTACTATTACCTGAGGGTCAACATCCTTCCAGTCCTTGCCTTCCGTAACTTTGAAGTATACTGCAAGCTCAAGGTATTGCCGGGAGAACCATATACTGTTCGCGGCTTTTACTGCTTCCATGATCTGCTTCTCGGTAGCACCTTGTGATGCCAGGAGTTCAGCTAATCCGAGCGCCGCTGCACCGTGATTACAGTCCGGAAAAGAAGTAGGATTGTTGCAGCAGGGACGATAGCTGTTTGAAGCAGCACGCTCAACAATGGCTTGCTGCTTTGGTGTGAGTTTGATGATCTCTGCACTATTTAGGAGCTCTCCGCCGGGTTTTGTTCCAAGATTCCACCCACCAGTGCTGGCGAGATTACCAGCTTTGCCATTCTCAGCATATTGACCCATCAGCCCCTCGCTGAGGAGATCGTTTTTATTTGCTATTCCTAAAGCCCAGAGCGTATTCAAAATGAAATGCCCGTTTTCTGGTGTCATGTATATTGTCTCATTCGAACCTTCGGTGAAAAAAGTTATCTGCTCCTCTGTCAAAGGACGACCCGAACTCTCATACAGTGATCTGAACTTCTCAAGATCAATTACTCCACTGGCGATAAGCCTGGGGCCAATATTTTTCCATGTGAAAGGGAATGTTACGCCTTCTGGGGGCACAACTTGCGCGTATAGCGCTGCGGTATTGATCTCTTTAATTTGCTTTTGATAAGTATCTGCAAGTGTTGCACTATTGTTTTCTATAACTGAACTTTCTGGTGTTTTAATATTTGATACAAAAAGATATACGCTTATGAATAATATTGAAATTATTACAATTATCAAATATAGATTTGAATTCTTGAACCTCATAGCAGTATTTAATATATTTTTCATATCATATCCCATCATTATTCATGACCGAAGGAGGACTGAAAAGCAACTGGGCATATACTAGCCCATGCCTTTTGTTTTTGTTTTAACACTCATTATCAGAATTATCCCGATAGCAAAGAGTATGATCCCGATCCAGGCAAGATCCACTGCAGGGATTATTTTAAGTGTCAAAGGAATATACCCTCCGCCAGTTCCCTGGAATATGACATATACGTCACCTGCAAGGAGACCCAACGAGGGATTGACCATCGGGAATGTACCGCTTCCGCCCTTTCCCTGAAGATATTCTGCAGTGCCGCTTGCGATCTTGTTATTTCCCTGATAGACCTCAAGTTTGACGCTCTGGACATTGTAATTTCCTGAGTCAGCCCCTGCCGCTTCCCCGACGTCATCAGGACGCGAGAATATTACCAGATCAAAAGTTCTATCAATGGAAGAACTCTTGAATTGCGACATCAGGAAACCCTTTGCTGAACGCGTACTCCCCTGTTCAATAGATATTGGTTCAGCAGCCTGTGTTGCCACCCAGATACTGCCAGTACCGTCATCAAGCTTGAAGTATGCAGTATACGTGATTGGAGGCGTTTCAGTCTGAGTATATATAACTTCAGTTACCTTTCCTTGAATATCGACATTATTGGTGGAAAATCCCCCGGGATTTGAGAATACGTCTAAGATCTTTGTTCCACTTGCTGAGTTGCTATCTGTAAGGCTGCGAGATGATAGCTCAACAACCCTTATTCCATACCCGTTGCCCACATCAAGGAGCTGTCCCTGTGCTCCGGTCGGTATATTGATACCTTCAATGCTTGTGGTCCTTATAGAACTGATCACAGAGCCAAAGATTATCAGTACCACAGCGATATGTATCATCGTCATACCTATGCCCTTGATCCTCACACGAAGGTTGGTGGAGCGCATATGTCTATTGAGATATTCGATCACAGAGGCAGTGACGTAGATTAAAGAAGGGAAGATGGATAATATTGAGATGCTGCCAATGAGTTTGTATACTCCTGGTTCCCTTGTCCAGAATGGGCTGTTGTGGTCGAGCACATAGAAATTATCAGTGCGCGGGAGCATTGTCAATATAGTAAGCGCCGCAACGATGAATAGCGTCTTCTTCTGTTTTTCCTTTACTGATTCTTTATAGTTCAGGCAGAACCCGAGAGCAAGGAGTAGTACCAGCGTAAAGGGATAACTCCAGACATTGAAGAAGTTCTTGGTATCTGACGCCACGTTCACCTTCAGACCCTGCGTGATCTGGATAAATACCGGGTATGTTATGCCCCAGAAGGATACGAACGCCAGCACCACGAAAGCGAGCAGCGTGATATAGAAAACATTTGTCTTATTCCAGAAGCCTTTGTCTTCTTCCTCAATTTCTGTATCTTCAAAATACCGTTTCATTCCAAGACCAAGAGATACGAGCGTGGTCAGACCTATTGATAGTAGCAGCAATGTTCCCGTGGAGGCTTCTCCAAAAGCATGCACAGAGTTGAAAAGACCGCTTCGCACCACTATGGCTGCATAAATGATAAGGATAAAAGAGACCGCTGAAAGCATTGGCGCAGCTATCGCAAAGGTGTTCTTGTTCTTCCTGTGAAGCGCCGTAGCATGAAGGAAGCCGGTGAGTGTGAGCCACGGTATGAACGGTCTCCACAGGATCCCATGCCCATAACCCACCCCAGCCAAGAATGAAATATGCCCAGACACCGCCGACTGCGATGCCCATTCCAAGTACCAGCCAGGTAAAGCGCGCCCACTGCCTGCCAAGCTCTTCCCATCCCTCCTCTTTTGTAAGAAGGTAAACAATGGCGGCTGCAAATGGAATTGTCATGGTCGCATAGCCTATGAACATCAGAGGCGGGTGCACTATCATCCAGAAGTTCACAAGCAGTGCGTTTAGCCCATTGCCTGCTTCAGGCACAAAGTTGGCAGGCAGACTACCACTGGCGATCATTTCAGCGATGTTAGGTAACTCGTATATTGATTTAAATGGTGTCTGGATAAGTGTGAGAACTGTGAAATATATCCCTATAATAAGCGTTATTATTTGTGTTCTTCTTGCAAGCGGGGTTGAATGTTTTGTCGTTACCGCAAGCCACGCTGCAGATAGAAATATCACCCATACCCAAAGGAGGTATGTTCCGGGCTGACCTGCCCATGTGCCTGATAACTTATATATCATGGGCAAATCGATGCTTGAGTATTCCCATACATATTCGTACGTAAAGTCACTCACCGCGAAATAATAGGTGAGGAGCAGGTATGCGAACGTGAAAAGACCAGCTGATAAAAGGATGGCTGGGGTTACGAACTTTGTAACAATCTCGCCCTTTTTAAACTCTTTCAACAACAATCCAAGAAGCGCGATTGCGCTTACAACAATGCTGACATAAAGTATCTGGTTTCCAAAAGTGATCATATTATTAGCTCCTGACCAGGTCTCTTACCTGCGTAACAATAGGAAGGAATGTCTCGGGACCCACCGCGCCTGCGATCCTGTCGATCACATTCCCTTTCCCATCGAGGAAAATCACATATGGGGGATAGCTCACACCGTATTTGCTCGATACGTCCCTGTCAATATCAAGGTCCATTGCTACGCGTACATAATCATTTTCAAGGATCTTGTTTATCTGCGGGTTCCCAAGTGTTTCTGCCTGGAATTTTGCGCAGTACTGGCACCATATAGCCCAGAAATACACCACAATAGGCTTATTTTCCTGTGAAGCTTCCTGGAATCCTTTCTCAAGACCTGAAGCAGAGCGGTACCATGTGAGGTCTGAGATGTATGTGTAGTTCCCATCGCTCAGCCTGAAATCTGAAAGTGAGATATTGTATGTTCCAACTGCGATGGCAATGATCATAAGCAGCACGAATATTGAGGTCAGTTTTTTGGTTTTCATATATGTGTTCCTAACTTTTTTGAGGGAAATTCATATTATTGGAATTGTCAGTATCTTCACTCCTAATAACAGATAAACAATAGCGGTTACGCCTATCGCAAACATACTCTGACGCAGTTCTTTTTCGCTTTTTGACAGCCTTTTGCTTATAAGATAGCCTGCCCATACCGTGAAAATGAAACCTGCAAGAAGGAGGAGGATCTGAATATTGTTTATCGTCTGGAAATTTATTGCAAATTCCCATGCTTTTCCGAACATTTTTCCCATTGTGCTTATTATCAGGAGCATTCCTTTCAGGAACCTGAATGTATTCTCAGCCAGGTAAACTGACAGTGCAAGCGGGATAAAGGCATAAGACAGATCGATGAACTTCTGCCTTGTTCCCTTTCCTGAAAAAGATGCCTTTGTTGAAAGATACATCAGTCCTGCTGCTCCAAGTGTAATAAGTGTAAATATGATGACAGCCCACATGTTCCTGTAATAGCTCGCGAAAAAAGTGAAGTTGGCTACATAATCGAACGGCGCTGTCCACCTGACAAAATTTATGATAATATTCCTGAACTCGAAACGTTCCATTCCCATGACAAACAAAAATATGATAATTATTCCGTGGACAAGATAAGCTTCGTCCATATGTGTCTTCCTCGATCTGATCATGTCAGCACCCGGAAGCCTGGGGCTTATCCTTATATTATCCTTTGAGCAGGACTTCACGCATTCCATGCACATGATGCAATGGTTGTTGCGTTCCATCGTCTGAGGGAATTCGCCCACAGGACAAGCTTTCCCTGCTTCAGTACCGATGACACATTCTTTTAGATCATGGTCATGGCATGTTTTCTTTGATTTGCAGCGAAGCTCAATTATAGAGAGCATAGAGAAAACACCAAGCACAAGCCCGATCGGGCAGATGTACCTGCAAAAAGCTCTTTTTTCAAATATCGCTCCCATCACCACAGATAGTCCTATGAAGAAAATCAGCAGTAATGCTGTGTTCGGGGGATTTCGTGTGAACATGAAAAAATGGCGCTCAGCAGCGAATATCACCAGGAAAAGTATTACAGCTATCCAGAGGTTGCGGTATTTTTCAGGATATTTCTTTTTGAGGCTGAATACTGACTGCGTCCAGTCACATACTGCGCCTATGGGGCATGTAAAGCACCACAGCCTGCCGAAAAAAATGATTGTAAAAGCAAGGATGGGATGCCAGAGATCCCATATCATGGTCGTAGCAAATGGAATGCCACCATGGAAGCGCAGGTCAGATTCGCTCGCGAGACCATAGTAAATGATAATGAGAAGGACTGCAGAGAAGACTAAATTTACCGCGGGTTTAAATAGCCTGTTACTGATAAGGTTATTGAAGAAATATACATCCAGCAGGTCGGGTTTATCGCTGTTCCCATTATCCATATCATTTTTATTCATGTAGCCTCAGAAATATACCGGAAAATAAGGCAAAAGCGCTGCCTACTGACGGAGCTACTGTCATTAATAAGTGTCCTTATATCTCGATTCCGTAATTTTTAGTCGCTTCTGAGATGACGCTTTCCATGTTCGAGGTCATTCTAATTATTAATGTATTGTTCTGCATAAGGATATCATATGACCTGAATCCCCGCCCTGAGCTTGAGTTCTTAAGGTTGTTGTAAGTTTCCAGGGGTACCACTGCTTTGTCCTTGATGTTGAATGCTATTTCTCCTGTAACATCGCTACCGGACTTTATGAGGCCGATGTAGCTCACATCAGCGAAAGAAGGTGCGATGGTGTTTATCTTGGCAAACCCTGCATTTTCATCATCCACTTTTTCAAGAAGGGATTTGTATGAGTTGTATGCGTTTGCATTGCCCGGTTCTTTTAAGAGGGCCATCACGCCATTCGTGCGATCTTTTGTGCTGTATATGAACGGTCTTGTTGACAGGATATTATCTATATTGTTCCCTGCATTTGACTTAACGTTGGCAAGGCTTTTTCCTATATCATGCAATTCCACAAAACTCCCATCAGAATATTCTAAATTCAACATACCGATTATTACTGTACCGTAAAAATCCTGACCTGGCATAAATCCCTGCTCTATGCCTGTTCCCTGTTTCACGTTGGTGAAATATGCCCATGAAATACCAGCTGGAATGAACTTCAAACCATCGCTTAAGGACTTGAAATTATCAGGCAGGGAGAGGGATGAAAGGTCTGTTTGTGGGGTGGTTTTTGCATCTACGGGAGCTGGCGCAGGAGATGCTTCGAGTTTCCCGGTGAGAATAGGCTTGTAATCGTCGCTTACTGGCGGAGTGTTCGTTCTTCCGTCAGCATACTTGATGCCGAATTCCTTATCTATCAATGCCCTGGTTTCCTTAAGCGTTTTACCAGATTCGAGATGGTTCTGGGTTTTCATAGCGAGCCCGATACATACATCGCAGTACCTGGCATGTTCGTCATATGTCCAGTCATCATGAATGAAACAATCGCGAAGGAATCTGTGGCCTGAGTGTCCACCGCATCCGCAGAAGCAGGGTATCTGTTCAAGTATCTCCGGATTTTTGGTGACATATGTATATGCACTAAGCGCAAGCGCATCGGTATAGACATAATCCGGGAATTTTATTGCACTGTCCTCTTTATCAGATGAAGAACCTCCATTGAACGCAACAAACGCTATAGCAGCTAGCAGGATTACCGCTGCTGCGCCAATTATCAATGTGTTGTTTCCCTTCTTTTTCTTAACTATCTTATTCCTAGCTTTTCGTTCAGGTCTCATTTTTTAGTCCTCTTGTTAAATTTGCTATCTCGGTTATGGTATTAAGGAATGTCTGGTTATCGACATATCCAGGCAGCCTTTTTATCTCACTGCCATTAGCGTAAAGGAAGAGTTCATGGGGAGTACCTCGTACTCCATACAATTTTGTAATGTTCTTCTGTTTGTAAACGTCGATCGATACTACCGTAAAATTATTTGAAAGTATCTCAACTATGCTTGAATTCGTGTAAGATTCCTCTTCGAACTTCTTGCACCACCCGCATGTGTCAGATCTGAAATATAAGAATAAAGGCTCTCCTGTTGTGTTTGAAACCTCAAAAGCTTTCGTGAGGTTTGTGAAGAATTTCAGGTCTTTTAATTCCAGTTTACCATAGTCTGGATAAACATCCTCGATACATCCTGAAAATAACACCGCTAATAGAAGTAATACGGGTATCCATCTCTTCAAGGTCATTGACTTTACGATAGGTGTAAAGTGATATAAGGATTGCGGTGATTTTCGATAAATAAATAGGACATATAAAGTATTATTCTCTTTTTGTCCTCGCAACTCCAAGCCCAATAGACTGGAAATGACTGGAACATAATTATTTTAGCACTGAAGGCCTGCTATTGGACTACATATAAGTTGTCAACCGATTGGATATGATTGCCAGTGAAAGTACGCACTAATAATGCATAAAATTGCCTATATCATTACAATTCCAGAACCGAACCATCAAAAGTTGCTGATTTCTGAACCGATATAAGTATAGAGTTATTTATCAGGTATCTGGTGAAATAATGAATCACATCAAAAGAAGGAATCGTCTTTGTCTCTGACAAAAGTAAAGTAAAGAAAACTCCAGTCCTCAATACATTGAGAGGGTGGCGTGATTTCGAATACTCACGAACGAAAATGAAAACGCCAATACTTGAAACGCTTGATGCGATGATCGCACGAGCCGAGCAGGAACTGGCGCATGGATCGAATAAAGAACAAGAACTTAATTTTAGAGGACGGTGAAAAAATGACAGATCTATTATTAGTACTATCAAAAGACCCGCATACCACCGAGATACCAAATCTCGTGCTTGATATCGGGTTAAACGCAAAAGCAAAGAAAGGCAGCAACGTATCCCTGTATCTTGTGGAAGACGGGGTAACCGCTGCAAGGAAAAGCGAATTCGGCAATAAACTTCTTGATGCAAAAAAGAAAGGCATCAGAATTCTCGCCGATGATAAAGCTGTCCAGTCCCGCGGACTTGAAGGCAAGCTCATAGAAGGCGTGGAAGTAAAGGAAATTGGCACCCTTCTTGACCACATAGTCGAGGACGGCAACAGGGTAGCATGGTTCTGAGGTGATAAAATGGCAAACAACGGAAACAATAAAACACTGACCATCGTATCGATCAACGGACCGTATCGCGATGAATCGGCATACACGCTTGTCAGGCTCGCCCATGCTGCGAAACAGAAAGGTATCAATGTCAACTTCTTCAACTACCTTGACGGGACATTGATCGGGCACAAGGATCAGGGACCAAAAGAGTTCCCGGTCGTTGAGCATCTCTTTGGCACTGTGCTTAAGAAAGGTCTCAAGAATCCAAAGACAGATGCCATCGCATGCATAAAATGCACGGATGCGCGCGGCGTAACAAAACAGCAGACTGAAGGCATAGTGATAGGCGGTCTCTATGACCTCGGAGAATGGACGGCAGAATCAGACAAGACAATATTACTGGGATGAGAACATGAGCAAAAAAGTAAATATAATCGTGACCCAGCCCCCTTACGGCAAGGAAGACGCTTACAGCGCGATCCCACTTGCAGAGACGCAGGCTGCGGCAGGCAATTCGCCTTCCATCACTTTCGTGAGCGGAGGCGTGCATAATATCGTAAAAGGACAGAAGACAGGTTACGGCGATGCCGCTGTATGGCAGAAGGATGTGCCGAGCATTGAAGCCGCCATCATCAAGGCAAAGGATAGCGTTAAGTTCTATGCACTGGATGCAGACCTTAAGAAAAGAGGCTTGGTTGATGGCGAGATCATTGATGGGATATCAAAGTTGAACATCGATGACCTGACTAACAGGATACTTGAGAGCGAAGTGACACTGGTGTTCTGAGATGGCAATAGTGCATGACTTCGAGCTGGATGTAAGGGGCGAAGCCTGCCCCTATCCTTTAATAAGGACAAAGCAACAGGTGGATAGGCTTCAGAAAGGAGAAGTGCTCAAAGTCCTTGCCAGCGACCCTGTAGCTCCGCAGAACATCGATGCGTGGGCAAAGAAATCAGGGAATGAATTGCTGGCTGTGGAAGTGGATGGGGGAACCTACAATATATTTGTGCGGAAAGGGTAAGGAGCTTCTTTTAATATTATTGAACAACACTAACTAATGGAGCTGCAAAAACAAATAATACGAGCAATTTTTGCCTTAATACAAAATTACAATAAATCAGGATTCATAGGATTACACATGTACAAGATAGACGCCAGAGGCAGAGTATGTCCTTTGCCGCTGTTCTATACCAAGAAAAAGATAGATGAGTTAAAAACAGGTGAAGAACTTGAGGTATTAATAGATGATGCCACTGCAAAAAATACGATTCCCCAGTGGAGCAGGGAACATGGGCATGAAGTAGTTAAGATTGAGGAATCGGGCAGCGATTTTAAAGTGGTTATAAGGAAACATTAATTTTTTTTCTAATACAGGAGGTGAAAAGATGGAAGTCGCTTTCTCCCATCTTGATTGCAGTTGATATACAACCATGATGCTTCATGGCATATTGCACATACTATCTCCTGGCTATTTAAGTATAGTAAAAGGGCTGATTTTGCTTTTAACATTTTCATTATGTGATCAAGGAGGAATAATTTGCCTTGATTATTCTGGGTTTGGAAGGATTGGGATAATTGTTGCTGATTTCTCTAGAATTATATGAGTTTGAGACGTTGTTTGGCGCATGGAGCGATAAAAAAATGATTAAAAATTTAATAATAATACTGGCATTTGCGCTAATACTGGCAGCGCCAGCAATGGGAGCAAATGTGACAGCAGTTGAAATTCATGGTGTGGTTTTTGACTCGAGCTCAAAAATCTATAATAAAACATTGCAGTGGGACGCCCAGAACTTCACGGGCTTCTGGTATGCATCTGGTGGAGGAAAGCAAACCGAGACCCTTACAATAACAGAATCCAATTTAACAGCCAGCAGAAGAGTAATTCAGAAAGAAAATCTTCTGTACGAAACTGTCCGCATAGACCAGAACTACACTCTGTACACCCAAACAGGAAAGAAGGTTGAAAATGGTCTTGCAACTGGATTTATCAAAGGCGCAACAGGTGGCAAATATGCCAGACTGGGCTGGTTCGGTGATCTCTACGTGGCAGTGAATGGTAAAGCGAACAAGTTAGCAAAGCTGATAAAAGAACAGAAGAAAGAGGAAAAGCAGACCTTGAAATTGGGTACATCCTGGAACCTCGGGGAAGGTTACAACCTGACGGTTGAAGCTCTTGATACCAAAACA
>Ga0180015_1000035_pt1 | contig 40230 bp, 27 predicted proteins | sample KR13_S2_MetaG_FD_116508 | JGI IMG/M metagenome (GOLD analysis project Ga0180015, IMG submission 116508) | Groundwater microbial communities from the Olkiluoto Island deep subsurface site, Finland - KR13_S2_MetaG | ecosystem: Environmental > Aquatic > Deep subsurface > Groundwater | place...
GAAGCGCCGCTCCGGCAAGGCGCGCGACCGAGTACGTACTCCTGTAGTACTTCGAGGGAGCGGAACGCAGCCGGAGTGGATGCAGCGGCGTTCGAATGCCAGCGTATCTATGGAGCGGGGTACCACGTGGAATGGAGTGAAGATGCTGCTGGGAATTGACGTAGGCAACACCCAGACGGTCATTGGCTTATACGATGACGAACTGGAGAACCACTGGCGGATATCCACCGAGATGGAACGAACCGCGGACGAGATGGCCCTCACGCTTTCCGGTTTCCTGGCGTTCAAGGGGCACAGTCTGGACCAGGTGGACGGGGCGGTCATCTCCTCGGTGGTACCGGAGATGACATCGGCGCTGGTGCATATGGCCAGGGACATAATGAACCTGGACCCCCTGGTGATAGACAGCGACACCGACACCGGCATCCCCATCCTCTACGACGACCCCCGGCAGGTCGGCGCCGACAGGCTGGTCAACGCGGTGGCGGTGATCGACAGGTACGGCTCGCCGGCGGTGGTGGTCGATTTCGGTACCGCGACCACCCTGGACGCGATTACCGGGTCGGGGGAGTACCTGGGGGGGGCCATCACACCGGGGCTGGAGATATCGGCGGACGCCCTGTTCCGTCACGCGGCGCGCTTGAGCAGGGTCGAGCTGGACGCGCCGGAGTACGCGATCGGCCGCAACACCGTGGAGTCCGTCCAGTGTGGGCTGATATTCGGGATCGCGGGCCAGGTTGACCGCCTGGTGGAGCTGTTCAAGCGGGAACTGGGGGAAGACGCCGCCGTGGTGGCCACCGGGGGCCTGGCGGAGGTTGTGGTGAAGAAGTGCAGGACAATCGAGGTGACGGACCCCCTATTGACCCTCAACGGGCTCAAGTTGATATATGATAGGAACCGTAAGACCTGAAGACGGGACGCGGGGTTAAAGGAGGAGCGACATGGGCGTTTTCAAGGATGCAGACCAGCTATACGAGTTGCTGGGGGGTTTGTTTGACGAGCTTACCAGCGACGAGAACATCGCGGAGAAGTTCGCCAAGAGCGCGCTTATCATCCATTTCAACTACACTGATCCGGACGCGGAGATATGGTTGGACGCCAGCCAGCAGGACCCGGAGAACCTGGTCGTCATAACCGGGCCGGCCGAAGGCATTACGGCGGAGGTCGAGATGTCCATGAAGGCGGACATCGCCCACCAGTTCTGGCTGGGAAACGTGAACCTGATGGTGGCCCTGACCAGGAAGCAGATCGTGGCTAAAGGACCTATCCCCAAGATAATGAAGCTGCTGCCGGTCCTGAAGCCTGCCTACGTGGTGTATAGGCAGATGCTCGAGGACAAGGGCCTGGGGGACATGATCACCGAGAAGTAATGCCGGACGCGCGCGGGCGGCGGTGACGGGGAGCAGGAGAGCGACCGGTTGCAACCAGGTGGTTTCTCCTGTGCGCCGATGCCCGTGTGGTTACCGGAAAATCCCTACTGAATTGACAGCTATCGGGTCGTGCGTTTGACAGCAAGAGAGCACGGATTGTGTTATACTTCCGCTGAAGTCGGCTTGTATATGTTTGCCGGTATAGTGCCATAGAAAGATGGCGCTTTTTGCTGTGAGAGGTTAGCCATGGCGGACGAAGAGACAGTAGAATCAGGCGCCGGGGAAGAGGCCCTTGTTGCCTCTGAAGGCGTATCCGCCGAGGCGATACTTGAGATGATCTTCCGAAAGGAGGACGAGATCAAGAAGCGGATAGAGGAAGCCGAGGCCGATGCGCAGAGGATAGTGGAGGAAGCCAAGCTGAACGCCGCTGCCATGAAGCGGGAGGCCGTCTCCCCGGAGGTAGGGAAGGAACTGAGGGAAAAGGAACTGCGCAAAGCCAACGAGGAAGCCGGGAGAGTGGCCTCCGAGATAGGGGAGCAGGCAGAGCGGATAAGGGCCAGGGGCTCGGAGCATATCGAACGGGCGGTCGAGCTCGTGATCGAGAAGGTGCTGCCCGGCGAAGGGGTTAACGTTATCCGGTCTCAAGAGGGAAGTGACTTGAGATGATAGAGAAGATGGCGAAGGTGGAGATCATCGGGCTCAAGGACGTCTCAATGGATACCGTAGACGCCATTCAGGATCTCGGCACGTTGCATATCGAGGACCTGTCCGAAAAGATAGAGCGTATGAGGAGCAAGCGTGTCACCCGGATGGAGGTCGACAAGAAGTCGGCCGAGTACGACGCCAAGCTCAAGGAACTCCGTGTCAAGGTCGGAGATATGATCAGGGAACTGCAACCGGATGTTGGTGAATTCTCTAAGAAGGACATTCAGCGGGAGTACGAAGCTATCTGGAGAGACGATGTTGCTTTATTAATCTCGAGGATCGAAAGGCTGCTGAGCGAGGTCGAGAGGGAAACCATTGATCCCCTTGAGAGGAGAGCGGACCTGGCCATGGAGCTCGCGAGACTTCAGAAATACGCCCCGATGATGCAGAAGATACAACCCCTCGTCGAGAGGGTCGCGGGCTCAGCGGAAATGGCGTCCATCGCCCTGATAATCGAGCGCAAGTACAAGGCGATCCTTAACTACTTGAACGAGGAGATAGGCAAGATAACGGACGGAGAGAGCGAGGTCGCCGCCGCCGACGTGGACGATGAATCGACAGCCGCCCTCGTTATCTTCAACCGTCGATACCTCAAGCAGGTCCACGAGTTCCTCGCCCTGCAGGACGTAAACCAGGTTCGCCTGCCCAGCGACTTGGCCAAGAAGCCCATAGACGACGCGATGGACGAGGTGCGCGCGAGAATGGCGAAGATACCCGCGGGGATAGGGAAGATAGACCGGGAGTTGCGCGAGGCCACTGAGAAGTACTCGATGAAGCTGATAGCCGCGCGCAACGTGATACACGACCGTATCGAGGCCATGGAGGCGCTTCCGAAGTTCGGCCAGACTGAACAGGTTTTTATCATAAGCGGATGGCTCCCCGAGGAAGATGTCAAGTCCATGGAGAGGGTGTTGAAGGAGAAGTTCGGGGACACGGTGCTTCTCGCGGTGGTCGATATTCGTGAGGAGAAGGAACTCGAGGAGACCCCGGTGACGTTGCGCAATAAGCCGTTCGTGCGATACTTCGAGGCTATATACATGCTCATGAAGTACCCCAAGTACGGGACCGTGGACCCCACGTTCGTGTTCGCCATATTCTTCCCCATGTTCTTCGGCCTGATGGTGGGGGATATCGGGTACGGCATCATCATCATGATACTCGGGTGGCTTGCCCACAGGAAGTTCAGCGATAAACCGCTGATCAACATGATCGGCTACATGCTATCGGTCGGCGGAGCCTGGACCATCGTGTTCGGTGTCATCTACTTGGAGTTCTTTGGGGACCTCCTGGAGAAGGCGTTCCACGCCTGGCACATACACCTGCCTCTCCTGGGAACCGAGACGTCCACATTCAAGCTCCCCATCATCCGGATCGACGCGTTCGAGTTCATGCTGGTGGCCTGCTGCCTGATCGGTTTCTTGCACATATCCATCGGCCTCATCATCGGAATAGTCAACGGCGTCCGGGAGAAGGACAAGAAGCATATCATCGAGAAGGCGGGGACCCTGGGGTCCCTGGTCGGTATAGTGATGGCGATATCCAAGATGATCTTCGGCTGGATGCCGATGTGGGTTGTTATCATCGGCGTGCTCCTGTTCATAGGCGGCATGGTGGGCGCGGGCATAGGCGGCGGCATGGGCGGGGTGGTGGAGTCGATAGTAGGCGCCGGCAACATCCTGTCTTACTCCCGGCTCATAGCCATCGGGCTGGCATCGGTCATCATGGCCGAGGTGGCCAACGACCTGGCCGGGGAGATGTGGGGAGGGGTATTCGGCATACTGATGGGGCTGTTGATTGCGACAATACTCCACTCGTTGAATATCGTCATCGCCTGTTTCAGCCCATCCATACACTCGTTACGTCTGCATCTGGTGGAGAGTTTCGGCAAGTTCTTTGAACCGGCAAAGTACAAGTACGAACCATTCAAGAAAACTGGGGGTGAAGGTTAGTGGAAGAAGCAGTACGAATTGGGTTAATTGCATTTAGCGCGGCGATCGCGATCTGCGTGCCCGCCCTTGCCACCGCGTGGGCGCAGTCAAGGATCGGAGCCGCGATGGCGGGCGCGGTGGCGGAGAGGCCGGAGCTGGCGGGTAGCGCCATCATCATGGTGGCCATCCCGGAGACGATGGTTATCCTGGGTCTGGTTATAGCGTTCATGATCACGACATTGAAGGGTACCTAGGAGCGAGTAGCGACAGGAGGAGGGCTAAGGTTTGGCTCTAGAGGATATCCTTAGGGCTCTCGAGGAAAAAACCAAGGCGCGTGTCGAGGCCATAACTATGGAGGGCCGCCAGCGTGTCAAGGAGATAATGACCGATGTCGAGAGGGAATCGGCACACACCAGGCGCCTGACGTTGAAGAAGGTCGAGGGCCAGGTCCGAAGCGAGGCGACCGTGGTGGTCTATTCCGCCTCGCTCAAGGCCAGGAGCGAGCTGATCAAGGCGCAGGAGGAAGTCGTCGGCGAGGCGTTCCGGATAGCGGAGCAGCGCCTTCTTGCTCTTCATCAAGATGAGAGTTATTCAAGGATATTCGAGATACTCCTCGATGAGAGCCTTCAGTATCTCTCGGGGGAGGTTGTCCTGGAGGTCCGGGAGGATGACCGAGCGCTTGCCAAGGAGTTGATGGCGGCCAGGAAGGTGCCTTACAGCGTCTCAGACACCCCGCTCGAGGTCTCCGGCGGGCTCATCGCCGGTTCGGCCGATGGCGACGTCACCGTCTTCAACACGTTCGAGTCACGCTTGGACAAGGCCAGGGACAAGTTGAAGCTGGAGATATCCAGCGCCCTCTTCGAGGCCTAAGCTTGAAACCTGTATTCACTGCGGGGTAATCACTGTGGTTAGAGTCGATCTCTCCGGTTACGGATATGTAAACGCGCGCGTGCGCGGCATGCGCGCGCACCTGCTCAAGAGGGATTTCTTCAGGCGCCTGGTCGAAGCGGAAAGCTTCGAGGCGTTTCACTCCCTCCTGGAGCAGACAGTCTACCGGCGCGAGGTGAACGAGGCCATCCTGCTGGACCCCGAGAGCCCCGACTACGACCTGGCGTTCAACCTGAACCTGATCGCCTGCCTGATGAAGATACACGAAGCCACCGGGGGCCAGCCACGGAAGCTCGTCTCGATTCTTTTCTCGCGGTACGACGTCGAGAACGTGAAAGTGATACTCCGGGGGAATAAGGGCGACGCGACGGCGGGAGAGATGCTTAGCAGCGTGAGCCCGGTGGGAAAGATCAACCTGAAGGAACTGGAGGACCTGGCCCGAGAGCGGGAGATCCCGGACGTGCTGAAGGCGATGGCCGAGATGCGGATAAAGTACGCACCTCCGCTGGCCGACGCGATGGAAACGTACTACGAGCACGAGAAGGACCTGGCCGTCCTGGAACTGGCCCTGGACAAGTTCCATTTCACCGACGCCATGGGGTTGCTCACAGGGAAGGACGACAACGTCAAGATGGTGCGCCGGATGTTCACGGCCCAGATCAACATGCGCAACATATCCACCCTGGTGCGCACCCGGGGGATCCGCCTGGAAGACGAGGAGGTCCTGGAGCTCCGGATCCCCGGGGGCTCGCTAAACCCGCTCCAGTTCCTGGAGCTGCACCGCCTGGGCAATATCGCCCGGATGGTGAGCGAGTACCCGGACCCTGGGTACAGCGAGGTTCTCGGGAGGGCGCTGGCGGAGTACCAGGAACTGGACGTGGTGGCGTTCGACCGTGAGCTGGAGCGGGAACTGATCACGGAGGCGGTCGGCATGAGCAACCTCGACGTCCTTGGCATCGGGGTCATACTCGGTTTCATCGCCGCCAAGCAGAACGAGATAGTCAACCTACGGATAGTGATAAAGGGAAAGAGCATGGACCAGACCCGGGCGAGGATATGGGATGACCTTTTCTTCGTTGAGAGGGAGGACGGGGAAGGTCCTTAGTAAGAAAAATGAACGGGAAGAAGCATGTACAAAGTGGTCGTGTTGACCGACCGGGAGACGGCGTACGGATTTCGACTCGCGGGCGTTGACGTGTATGAAATCGGTAGCCCGGAGGAAGCGAACAACGAGATAAACCGCCTCCTGGAGGACGACAGGACCGGAATACTGGCCGTCAACGAGGGTTTCCTGGCGGGGATTGATGATAGGATAAAAGCGCGAATAGAAGCCACATACCGGCCGATCGTAGTCTCACTGCCGATAAAGGAAAAACTTGGGGCCATCGGGGAGAGGAAGGCGTTCCTCGCCCGCCTGGTACACAAGGCGATCGGCTTCGACGTGACGTTGAAGGAGTGACGGGCCGGTGGGCGGCCACGCTTTCACGAGGGAAGAGGTGCAGCGCATTGATTGAAGGGACGATAACCAAGGTATCGGGCCCGGTGGTAGAGGCACGGGGCATGGGGGGCTCCCGGATGTACGATGTAACGTTCGTGGGGGAGATGAAGCTGATCGGGGAGATAATCCGCCTGGAGGGCGATAACGCGGTGGTGCAGGTGTACGAGGACACCAGCGGCCTGGAGGTCGGTGAGATAGTGACCTGTAGCGGTCACCCGCTGCTCCTGGAACTCGGCCCCGGTATGCTCTCGTCGATATACGACGGGGTGCAGAGGCGGCTCCCCGACCTGGCGGAGCGCTACGGTGACTTCATCACCCGCGGCACCGCATCGGACCCCCTGGACCGCGATGCCGAGTGGGAGTTCGTGCCCGAGGTGGAGCCGGGCCGGAGCGTATCCGCCGGCGACGCGCTGGGCTACGTCCAGGAGACCAAGGTCATCAAGCATCTGGTGATGGTGCCCCCGGACAAGGAAGGCGTTATCGCCGACATCAAGGGAGGCAACTTCAAGGTCGAGGACGTGATAGCGGTGACCGAGGACGGGGTGGAGTTCACCCTGATGCAGAAGTGGCCCGCCCGAGAGCCGCGGCCGGTGCTGGACAAGCTTGACCCCGTGGTGCCGTTCATTACCGGGACCCGGACGCTGGACACGTTCTTCCCGGTGGCCCAGGGGGGCTACAGCATCATCCCCGGCGGGTTCGGAACCGGCAAGACGGTAACCGAGCAGACGCTGGCCAAGTGGGCCGAAGCGGACGTAGTCATCTACGTGGGCTGTGGCGAGCGTGGAAACGAGATGACCGAGGTGCTCTCCGAGTTCCCCGCACTCCAGGACGTGAGGAGCGGCCTGCCCCTGATGGAGAGGACGATCCTGGTGGCCAACACCAGCAACATGCCGGTGGCGGCGAGGGAGGCCTCCATCTATACCGGCATTACCATGGCAGAGTACTACCGCGACATGGGGTACGACGTGGCGATGATGGCCGACTCCACGTCCCGGTGGGGGGAGGCGTTGAGGGAGGTATCGGGGCGCCTGGAGGAGATGCCCGGCGAGGAGGGCTACCCCGCCTACCTTGCCACGCGGATCGCCGACTTCTACGAGCGCTGCGGAAGGGCGAAGTGCATTGGCTCGAACGGGCGCACCGGGTCCATCACCGTGATCGGGGCCGTCTCGCCCCCCGGGGGCGATTTCTCCGAGCCGATGACCCAGAACTCTCTCAGGATATCGGGTGCCTTCTGGGCCCTGGACACAGGGCTCGCCCACCGCAGGCACTTCCCCGCGATCTCCTGGTTGAAGAGCTACTCCCTGTACCTGGACAGGGTCGAGGAGTGGTACTCGGAGAACGTGGCGATGGACTGGAAGCAGGTGAGGGACAAGGCGATGATGATACTGCAGAAGGAGGCGGAGCTCCAGGAGATCGTCCAACTGGTGGGCCCGGACTCGCTTCCCGAGTTCGCCCGGGCGGTCCTGGAGGTGGCGCGCATGCTTCGCGAGGATTACCTGCAGCAGTTCGCGTTCAGCGAGGTGGACGCCTTCTGTGAACCCATCAAGCAGTATCAGATGCTCAAGGTGATAATCACCTACTACGATGTGCTCCAGGAGGTGCTGGTCAAGGGAGTCTCCCTCAAGGAGGCACTCCAGATACCTTTCAGGGCGCAGATATCGCGCATGAAAGATATCCCCAACCAGGAGGCGACCGAGCGGCTGGACGCGCTGCAGGCGGAGATACAGAACGAGCTCAGGAAGCTGATAAGGTACTGACCGGGGCGGGAGGAGATGGAGATGGCCTCTGACAGGCTTGTTACGGCGGAGTACAGGACCATACACGATATCGCGGGGCCGCTTGTTTTCGTGCGAAGGGTAAAGGGGGTCTCCTACGAGGAGATGGTCGAGGTGGAGTCGGCCGACGGCCGTGTCCGCAACGGGCAGGTAATCGAGCTGAACGATGACCTGGCGGTGGTGCAGGTCTTCGGGACCACCCACGGGCTGGACGTGAAGGAGTGCAAGGTCCGCTTCCAGGGAGACGTCATAAAACTGGGCGTCTCCATCGGGCTCCTGGGCAGGGTCCTAAACGGCCTTGGCGAACCGATAGACGGGGGCGGGAACGTCTTCCCCGAGAAGGAGCTGGAGGTGACCGGCTCTCCGATTAACCCTTACATGCGTGACAATCCCAACGACTTCATACAGACCGGCGTCTCGGCGATAGACGGCCTGAACACGCTGGTGAGGGGCCAGAAGCTTCCGATCTTCTCCGGGTCGGGCCTGCCGGGAAACGAGCTCGCGGCGCAGATAGTAAGGCAGGCAAAGGTGATCGGCGGTGAGGAGTTCGCCATCATCTTCGGGGCGATGGGCATAACCCGACGCGAGGCGTCGTTCTTCCAGCACAGCTTCTCGGAAACCGGGGCCCTGGAACGCGTGGTGTTCTTCATGAACCTGGCCGAGGACCCGACGGTGGAGCGCCTCATCACCCCGAGGTGCGCGCTTACCATGGCCGAGTTCCTGGCGTTCTCCTATGACATGCAGGTCCTGGTCATCCTCACCGACATGACCAACTACTGCGAGGCGCTCCGGGAGATATCCGCCGCCCGGGAGGAGGTGCCGGGAAGGCGCGGCTACCCCGGCTACATGTACACCGACCTGGCCAGCCTTTACGAGCGGGCCGGAAGGATCAAGGGGAAGAAGGGATCGATTACCCAGGTCCCCATACTGACAATGCCCGACGACGACATCACTCACCCCATTGCCGACCTGACAGGTTACATCACCGAGGGCCAGATAGTTCTTTCCCGCCCGCTGCACAACAAGGGGGTGTCGCCCCCTATCGACGTGCTCCCATGCCTGTCGCGCCTTATGAACCAGGGTATCGGGGAGGGCAAGACCAGGGGCGACCACCGGGGGGTGGCCGACCAGCTCTACGCCTACTACGCCGAGGGTGTCGACCTGCGTCGGCTGGTGGCGATAATCGGCGAGGAGGCGCTCTCCGAGGAGGACCAGTTGTACCTCAAGTTCGCCGACCAGTTCGAGGAGAGCTTCCTCAACCAGGCCGACGAGAACCGCGATATCGAGGAAACGTTGGAGATTGGTTGGAACTTACTGTCCATACTGCCCTCCAGCGTTATCAAAAGGATCAAGCCGGAGAACATCGAGAAGTACTACCCGGGTGAGGTCGAGGTTCCCGGCGAGGAAACGGAGGCCGAGGAGGTCGCTGAGGAGGAAGTGGAGGCCGGGGCGGACATCGTGGAGGAAGCTGAGGGCGGCGAGGCCGAAGAGATCACCCGTGATCTCGAGTAGCCCCACGGCCGGACGGACGAGGACCAGGCCATGGAGAGGGTAAAGCCTACAAGGAGTGAGTTGCTGTTTCGCAGGCAGCAGATCAAGCTTGCGGCCCAGGGCATGGAACTGTTGAAGAAGAAGCGGGACGCGCTGCTCCGGGAGTTCCTGCCGATTATCGACGAGACGATGCGGCTCTCACTACAGCTCGAGCGATCAACCGCGGACGCCCAGGAGGCGCTGGCGATGGCCAGGGCGGTAGACGGCAAGTCGATCCTGCGGTCGATTTCTTTCGCCACCAAGGGAGAGGTGAAAGTGGACATATCGGGGACGCACGTCATGGGTGTGCCGATACCGGTGATACGGAAGGCGGAGACCACGACCAGGACGGAACTGGAGCGCGGTTACTCGGTGACCGGCGTGAGCTCACGAATAGGCCAGACCGCCTCCAAGTTCGAGGAGATCATCGACACCATGATAGAGAGCGCCGACATCGAGACCCGGTTGCGGCGCCTGGGAGAGGAACTGCAGAAAACGAACCGCAGGGTCAACGCCCTGGAGAACGTGGTCATCCCCGAACTGGAGGCCCAGGTAAAGTTTATATTCAACTCTCTCGACGAGAGGGCGCGGGAGGACCATTTCCGGCTCAAGAAGGTCAAGAAGAAGATCCTGGAGCGCAAGAGGAAGACTTAGCGGCCTTCCCCCATCAGGCGATATCCCAGGTCCCTGGCGGCCGAGTCAAGCTTATCGTGGATGTACTGCTTGTTGTAGTTCCCCCTGTTGATGATGAGCTGGTTGACGACGTGGAGCAGGTCCATGGACGCCGCCCTGACGCGGGCCGGTTGCCAATCCTCCGACGCCAGTGAACGGACGAGTTCGGCTATCAACTCATGTTCCTTTTTCTTGGCGAACTGGTCATCCAAAGGACACCTCCCACTGCCGATGACGCCACGTCGGTGGCGTCACGATCTACTTTGCTCAGACGATATTTCGATGGCCGGATGTCCGGCTCCTGTTTTCCGCCGGCACGATAACCGTTACAATTCTAGTTGAGATGAAGGAAGGTCGCGGTTTGGAAAAGCTGATTATCAACGACGGCGGGCGGCTGAGCGGAACGGTGCGGGCCGGTGGCGCCAAGAACTCGGTGTTGAAACTGATGGCGGCGGCGCTGATGGCGGGGGGCCCGTGCGTGATACACAACGTCCCGGATATCTCCGATGTCCACTCCATGGTCGAGGTGCTCAGCTATATGGGGCTCCCGGTGACGTTCGACCGGGGAACGCTTGACATCGCGCCCGCCGATGACATCCGGTGTGAGGTCCCCTACCACCTGGTCCAGCGCATGAGGGCGTCGGTGGAGGTACTGGGGCCGCTTATCGCCAGGTACAGGCGCGCCCGGGTGGCAATGCCTGGCGGCTGCAATATCGGGACACGCCAGATAGACATGCACCTGAAAGGGCTTAACCAACTTGGCGCGCGCCTGGGGGTTTCCCACGGCTTCGTGGAGGCGGAGGCGGAGGGGCTCACCGGCGCTCACATACATCTGGATTTCGCCAGCATGGGGGCCACTGAGAACCTTCTCATGGCGGGAGTCCTCGCGGAAGGCCGGACGGTTATCGAGAACGCCGCCAAGGAGCCCGAGGTCACCGACCTGGTGGATTTCCTCACCGGCATGGGAGCGCGGATATCCGGGGGCGGGACATCCACCCTGGTGATTGACGGGGTCGATTCGCTCTCGGGAGTCGAGCACACGGTCATAGGGGACCGTATCGAGGCCGGAACGTTCCTGCTGGCGGGGGCCATCACCAGGGGTGAGGTGGAGGTGACCGGCTTCAACCCGGGGCACCTGGAGATCGTCATCGACAAGATGGGCGAGGCGGGATGCCGGTTGGACGTTGGGGAGGACCGCATCTCGGTCTCGGTTCCCCATGGAGTTAGCGGAATCGAGTTGTCCACTCTTCCCTACCCCGGGTTCCCCACCGATCTGCAACCGCAGATGCTGGTGCTGCTCTGTACCGCCGGGGGGACCTCTTTTGTCACCGAGAATCTATTCGAAAACCGATTCATGGTGGTTGATGAGATAAACCGGTTGGGCGCCGATATAAAGACCAAGAACCATCACGCGATAGTAAAGGGGGTCCCGTCCTTGAGCGGCGCGCCGGTGTCCGCCCCAGACCTGCGCGCCGGTGCCGCGCTGGTCCTGGCCGGTCTCATCGCTGAGGGCACCACGGAGGTGTACCAGGTCCAGTTCATCGACCGTGGCTACGAGAGGTTCGAGGAGAAGCTGAACTCCCTTGGCGCCCACGTCCGCCGCACCACGGTCTAATCGACAAACAAACGGGGTCTGGCCCAAGCTGGTGTCGTTCGATTTTTCACTCAAGTCCATCTCGGTAATGCAACAGCGGGCCTGACCCCTGCCTTACCGGCAATAACGTCAGACAAGATACGCCACCCCCGGGCTGTTGCCGTTGCAACATCCACCCAAACCCAACCCCAATATGCAACATCCCCAGGGCGGGACCCCTCCCCCGTTGACCAAAGGGCGGTCCCTATGCCGGCAAGATGCCGGCGCTACAAGGGAGACGTTATGCAACATCCCCAGGGCGGGACCTCTCCCTCTCCAGTAAACAAAAACCAAAAAATGACACGCTGGTGCCTGGCACCAGCGTGTCATTTTGCAACAGCCCGGGGCGACCCTGTGTCATAATATCCGCATGAGTTTTAACCGGGGGAGACGGAAGAAAAGCGCATGCATGGCGGCGGCGATTGTCCTTGCCGCCATGATGTCGGTGATACTCCCGCAATCCGTGGCAGCCACCGGCGCGGTGCCGGCGAAGGGGAAGGTTGTCCTGTTGATAGTCGATAGGGTTGCGGTGGGAGAGTTCCCTGGGGAGGAAACACCTTTCTGTGCGAGACTCGCCCGCGATTGGTCTATCGGTCTGATGTCAACCAGGACCGGCGAGAGCAATGGCGGGCACGATACGGGGGCCGGCTACGTATCTCTCGGGGCGGGGATTCGTGCCCGAGGCGACGCCGATTCCCGGCTATGCTTCAACTCGTGGGAGAGCTTTACCGGGTACGCGGGCAACCCGACCGCGGCGGATTTCTACGAGGAGTATTCAGGGGAAGTGGCTCCCGAGTCGGGGGTCGTCTGCCTGGGATGGCAGGAGGTGAAGCGCAGAAACGAGGAAGATGACAAGGACAAGAACGTTGGCTTGCTGGGGAAACTCCTGGCCGAGTCCGGGCTCGAGGTGGCGGTTGTCGGCAACACCGATACCGGCGGGCGCGTCAGCCGCCTGGCCCCGCTTGTTTGCTGTGACCCCGCGGGCGCTGTGCCGATGGGAGATGTCAGCGACCGGACGGTGGTGTTCGAGCCGGGCTGGACCGGCGGCTACAGGACCCGCATCGACCGTCTCCTGGAGGAGAGCGCGCGCCTCCTTACCGGTGCGGACATGCTGGTGGTACAGACGGGAGACACCGGACGCCTGTACTCAGAGGAGGGAAACACGGACGAGGAGTTCCTGGAAGCAGAGCGCCGTGAAGCCCTTCGCGGCGTGGACCGGGTGGCGCGTGAGCTTTGCGAGATGCTCGACCTCGAGAGTTCACTGCTGGTAATACTCTCGCCGGAGCCCACGAGCTCCGGGAGAAAGGAAGGAAACTACCTTACCCCCTGTGTAGTCGCCGGCGGTGTTTTCGGCACGGGGATGCTCAGCTCGATGTCCACACGCACCCCCGGCATCGTCAGCAACTCGGATTTTCTCCCTACCGTCCTGGAGTTCTACGGGATCGAGGTCCCTGTCGAGGTCTCCGGAGCGGCGATGTCGGCAGAAGAAGCGGAAGGCGCGCTGGAGTACCTGCGCAAGCTCGACTCCCAGCTGGTGGTCACGCGAAAGGCGAGGTGGCCGGTGCTTATCATCTACGTCGCCATAGGCCTTCTCACGTTGATTCTCGCCGCGCTTTGCACGCCCGTGCTCCGGTCGAAGGTCGGCTGGCCCCGCAGACCGGAGCGGCTGGCCCGTTTCCTGGCTCCGATGTGCGTGGTACTGCTTGCCGCGCCGCTCTCTTTCATTGCGGTATCGGCGTTCTCCTATGGCGGTTACGTTTTCCCCATGATCTTCTGCTGCGCCTTCTCGGTAGCAGTCGGGCTCGGAGCCTGGCTGATGGCGCGTGGGCGCCCCACACTGGACCCGGTGGTGTCTATCTGCCTGCTGACCGGCGGCGTGATCGTGGTGGACCTCGTCATGGGGGGCGGGCTGCTCATGCTGCCCCTGTTTGGGGTGAGCACGCTGGAGGGGATGCGGTTCTTCGGGCTGACAAACACCATCGCCGGGCTCCTCATCGCGGTGTCGATATGGGCCGCGGCAGGCCTGGCGGGAGGGAAGACCCCCACCTCGAGAGCGGGCAGGTGGACCTTGATGATCGCGCTGCCGGTGGTCTCGCTGGTTGTGGGGTTGGGGGTGCTGGGGGCCAACATCGGCGGTTTCATCACCGCTATCGTCACCGTGCTCCTGTTTCTGATGGTGACATCAAAGCGCGGCCTTACCGGGTGGCGGATAGCGCTGGTCGGACTCATCACCGCCGCGGGGACCGCGCTGGTCATACTGGTGGACACACTGTTCTTTCGCACCCATGCGGGAAGGGCGATTATCGCCGGGTCGGGGGGGTTCCTGCCCATGATCGAGCGCAAGGTATCCATCCAGATAGACGAGATAAACTTCTTCCTGGTGCCGTCGCTAATCCTGCTCTTCACGGTTGTGGCCGCCGCGCTGTGGATAAGACGCCCCCGGTCGCTGGGGACGGAGTTGTGGAAGAACGACAGGCCAAGATCCGCGGCCCTCTTCGCCCTGCTATTCGGTGGGATCATCGCGGTGGTGTTCAACGATACCGGGATCGCAATGCTCGCGGCGATGATGGTGGTTACCACGCTTGCGCTGGCCTACTACGTAACGTCTGCCGTCAGGCCGTTCCAACTGCCCGCCGCTATCGACCCGTTCGAGGCGGCCGCTACTCCCGCCGGTTGAACTGCCGGATGGCGATGCCCATCATCATGACCCCGAAGCCGACCATCACCAGGACGTCCATTCACCCGGAGAGGCCCTGGAGCGGGGTACTTAATGGCAACACCCGTGAGGAATGATCGTTGACCGGAGTGCCAACGTCTATTATTGTAGAAGCGTGGAGGTGGGGATGTTAAAGACGAAAAAGTGCCCGGAGTGCGGGACACAGAACCAGATCACCAATATATTCTGCCCGACCTGCGGATACTGCTTCGTCCCCGAGCCGGAGAAGCCCGCTGAGCCGGCGCCTCGGGAAACAGACAGTAGAGGGGAACACCGGCTGTTCAAGGGCGTCACCGTGGCGGTGATCATTGTCCTGGCGCTCATCACGGGGCTGGCGAGTTTTCTTATCTCCAGGGAGATAGAGAGGAGCCGGATGGTGATGGTCGAGACCGGCACCATCTGGAAGTGCTCTGAGTGCGGGAATATCTATAAGAAGCGCGTGGTCACCGTCGAGGTGCCGAAGGCGGACAGCGATAATTACACCGTGGAGATAGTCGAGGGCAAATGCTTCAGTTGCAGGTACGGTCCGGAGGTCGGCAGGTACCAGACGTTGCTGGAGTCCTTATCCCGGCCGGACACGCCACTCAGTTCCACGGTCGAGATGCAGCCCACCGCGGCCGAGTTCTTAGGCGAGCACCTGGAACTGTTCCCGGCGGAGGATGTTGCCCTGGTCCGGGACATAGCCAGTGAGGCGGACCCCCGTCTGGTGGAGCGGGATTTCGAGCAATTCGCGGGCAAGCCCATTCATGTCACCGGGAAGGTGGTTGCCTCCGAGGTAATTAAGGCCGGTGATGGGACCGAAATAACCTACCTGCGACTGATACCGGTCATGGGCGGGCAGGAACTCGAGGTGGTGTTTCTGATCGTCTACCCGGGAGTGTCCGGGCTCCTCAAGGGGGACGTGGCGGACTGCTACCTGCTGCCGGTCGACCAGGTCAAGTACCAGTCCGGCGACCGTAACGTGAGCGCCGTCCTCTGTATCGCGATGTTCATGAGCGGGGGCCTGACGCCACCATAGGCGGACTGTCCCCTCCTTCTTACCAGAACAACGTGAGGGCGAGGAGCGCGGCCATCGCGGTGATGACTATAACCCCGTAGGCGATGTCTCCGGTGAACTGCCTCGCCCTGACGTACGACGCCAGGCCGGCTATATCCATGGGCAACAACAGCATCCTTTCAAACGCCGTTTTACTGAACCGGCGGTAGTCCACGCCCAGGGCCTTGAGGGTGCCGTACAGGTACATGCCGATGCCGGAGGGTTTTATCACGTCCCTTAATCGATCGTACTCCTCTGACATGGCCTTCCATGAGTCGTAAAGATACTCACCGAAGCTTTCCGCAATCGGCCAGTAGACAGATCTGAGCTCGGCATTACGTTTGGACCCGGCGAAGCAGAGCCGCAGGAAACCGAGCTCGGTGCGGGTGTAGAAGTAGGCGACTCCCACCTTTTTCGGCAGCCTGAGTTGGAACAGGTCCCAGCGCGTCGCGACAAGGAATATCCCCGTGCCGATGGCCAGGGCCGGCAGTATCGCCAGCAGGTTGGCCGGGGTGAATATCCTTATCTCCTCGAGGTGATGAACCGCTTGGGGGTCCAGGTTCACGAACGGGCGCAGGGCCGGCAGTATGATCTTCCTTATAACCAGCCCGGGGAAGACCCCGAAGAGGACGACGCCCGTCGCCAGCCCCCCCATCCCCAGGCGCATCGCCCAGGGCACCTCGGTTATCTCGTGGGCGCTCTCTTCCCGGTGGTGCCCGAAGAATGTGAGGATAAGGAGCTTGGCTACGTAGCACACGGTGCCGCCGGCCGCGACCATGAATATAATGTCCACCGCCCGCATCCAGCCGCCACCCACGCCGAGGGCTTCCACTACCGCGTGATGCAGGAGGGTCTTGCTGGCGAAGCCGTTGAACAGGGGCATGCCCATGATCCCCAGCCCTCCTATACAGGTAAGGGCGCAGGTGACCGGCATCTTTCGCCAGAGCCCGCCCAGCCGGGATATCTCCAGGACGTGGGTCATGTAGTAGACGGCGCCCACCCCCAGGAACAGCAGCGACTTGAACAGGGAATGGTTCACGATATGGTAAATGCCCCCCGCCAGGCCCATGCCCCCCTCCGCCACCATGTAGGCGCCCACCCCCAGCCCCCTCAGTATGTACCCCATCTGGCTGATGCTGGAGTACGCCAGCAGGCGTTTCGCGTTGTCCTGTACAAGGGCCAGGACCATTCCCACCACCATGGTCAGGATGCCAAACCATATGATCACCCATCCCAGGGTCTGCAGGTTGTGCATGAACACCGGAACCTGCGCGGCGTGTCCCGCCTCCCCCGCACCGGAGGCGACCATTCCCATCCCGCTATGCGCCGGGGCGCCGACCTGGAACGTGCCGATAATGCGGAGGAAGCCGTAGGCGCCCGCCTTTATCATAACCCCGGAGAGAAGGGCGCTGGCGGGTGAAGGGGCCGCCGGGTGGGCCAGCGGCAGCCACACGTGAAGGGGCACCATGCCCGCCTTCACCCCGAACCCCCCTATCATGAAGCCGGACACCAGGAAGCAGGCCGACGTGGTGAGATAGGCACTGCCCGGGTGGGCCGTGAAGCCGAGCCCCCCGGCGTACATCAGGAAAAGGAACACACCTGCCAGCAGGGAGAGGCCGCCGTATACCGTCATGAATATGTACTTCACCCCCGCCTTCTTCGCTTCGTAGGTCTGGGTGTGCACCACCAGCGCGTAAGCCAGCATGCCCATGAGCTCGAAGAACACGAACAGCACGAAGAAGTCGGAGGCCAGGAAAACCCCCAGGGTGGCCGCCTCGGTTAGAAGCGAGAACACGTGGTACCGGGTCCGCCGCTCCTCGTGCTGGATGTAGGCGCGCGAGTAAATCGTGGCCAGCATCCATACCAGGGAGGCGAAAAGCGCGAAGAGGAGGCCCAGGGAATCCGCGGTCAGGCGAAAATCCCCGAAAAAGATCGGCAGGCTGACTGTGAGCTTTGTCCCCTGGCTCATCACGGAGGGGAACATCGCGGCGCAGGTGACAAACGCCCCGGCGGCAAAGACGGCGGCGGCGATGTCGCGCAGCCGCTCGTTCCTGTTTCCGATAAGGGCCACCGCGGCCGCGCCCAGAAGCGGCAGGAGTATCGCCACCGCCGGCAGGACCGAGTTAGCTATCTCGATATGGACCGCAGCATGTTCCATCTGTTATCCGGAGTAGGTCAGAAGACCGCTTTGACGACTACCTCTACCAGGGAGTACGGGAAGCCCTTCACGGTTACAAATACGCCCAGTATGATTATCATGCCGGCGCAAATCATTACCGGCACCAGCATGGACCGTTTCGTCTCGCGCCGCAGCAGCCGGGACTCCCCTTCGGGGGACTCTCCCTTGAAGAACGCCACATAGACGATCGGCAGGAAGTACACCGCGTTGAGCAGAGAGCTTATGAGCAGCACCGCGATGAAGCAAGGATGGTGCGCCTGGATCGTGCCCAGCCCCAGGAACCACTTGGTGATAAACCCGCAGGTAAGTGGTATTCCCATCATGCCCAGGGCCCCGACCGCGAACGCGGCCATGGTGAGGGGAATGCGGGACCCTATCCCGGACATCTCACTCACTTTTTTCTTACCGGTCTCGTGGATTATCACCCCCGCGGCCAGGAACAGGCAGCCTTTCATGAAGGCGTGATGGGCGATATGCAGGAGCCCCCCGATGGCACCGTCCGGCGCCAGCAGGAACAGGCCCAGGACGATATATGCAACCTGGGCCACGCTGGAGTAGGCGAGGCGTCTCTTGAGTTCGTCCTGAGTTAAGGCGAACAGGGACCCCACGATTATGGAGAAGCTGGCCACTATGAGCATGGGAAGTGCTACGCCGAGGGTCTTGAGGAGCTCGATGCCGAAGACGTCGAACATCACCCTGATTATCCCGAAGATGCCGACCTTGAGTATGACCCCGGAGAGCAGGGCGCTTGCCGGGGCCGGAGCCGCGGGGTGCGCGTCCGGCACCCATCCGTGCAAAGGCATGATACATGCCTTTACCCCGAAGCCGAGCATGTATATCGAGAATATCGTAAGAAGGATCGGCTTGCCCACCTGAGAGAGCTTGAGCGTACCGTGGCCCAGGAATGAGAGTGTGCCCCCGTAGTAGTACTGGAGGATAAGCCCCAGCATTATTACCGCGCCCGCGGAGACGCTGTAGACGAGGTACTTGAGGCCCGCCTTCCGGGCCTGCTCCGTCTCCTCGTGGATAATCAGCGGGTAGGTGAAAAGCGTCATCAACTCGTAAAATATAAACAGCGTGAACATGTTGGCCGAAAGGGCCACGCCCAGGCAGAACGACAGGTTAAGGGAAAGGAAGCAGTAGTAACGGGTCTCGTTCTTTTGTATGTATCCCAGCGAGTAGATGGAGCAGAGCAGCCACAGCACACCAAGCAGGAGCGCGAAGTAGAAGCCGACCGTGTCAACCCTGAAGGCCAAGCTTATCCGGGGGGCGATGCTCACCAGTCTCTGGGTCGTGATCGCCCCGTCGAGCGCCCGTGGGTACAACGGCAGGATCGCCAGTATGGTAGCTACTGTGCTGCCGATATAGACGACCTTGGCGAGCCCGGGGCGGCGCCTGTTCCAGAGCATGGCGCCCACCAGGGCAAGCCAGGGCAAGAAAACTATTATTATTGGAAGAACCGATGTGCTGCTCTTACTCAGAAAAGCCCCCCGTCCATCCGGATCCAGTGTCCCCTCTCATAACTTAACCGTACTCATGAGACGGAACACCGATAGACTATATCACCTGTGGTGGTCACTGAAAACCGTTCTCCCCAATGCACGTTCTTCACCCCGCCAGGAGCGCTTGGGCGGCCGAGCTCAGAGACGGTAGAACAAGCGTGGCGAAAATCCCAAAAAACAGTGTGGCCGCCGCGAACGACGCCGCGGGAACGATCATCGTGGCGGGCCCCTCGTCGATTTCGGCACTGTGCGAGCCGACGAAGAACATGTAATATACCACCCGGAAGCAGTAGATAGCGGACAGAAGACTTCCCAGCAGGACCATCACCATGAACACGTAATGCTGCTTCTGGAGGCACCCCCACAGTATGTACCACTTGGCGATGAACCCGGCGGAGGGGGGGAGCCCTACTATCGAGAGGGACGCTACGGCAAAGGCGCCCGCGGTAACCGGCATGCTTCTGCCCAGTCCCCGCAGGCTCGTTATTCTCCTGAGGTCGTGCTTGTAGATGATGATTCCGGCAACCAGGAAGAAGCACCCTTTGCCGAGGGCGTGGGCAAGTATGTTGTAAAGCCCTCCGGTCAGGCCCTTGTCGGTAAGCATGCAAATCCCCAGCAGGATATAGCCGATGTGGGCAATCGACGAGTAGGCGATCATCACCTTGAAGTCCCGCTGGATGATCGCCATTATGGAGGCCAGGACGATAGAGATCGCGGCGCACCAGGCGATCGCCTGCAAGAGGGCGGTCCAGGTTCCTTCGATGCCCGCGAACCCGGGCGTATAGACGGTAAAAAAGATGCGCAGAATGCCCAGGACACCCATCTTTATGACCAGCGCGGAGAGCACCGCGCTTATTGGGGAAGGGGCGATGGAGTGGGCGTCGGGAAGCCAGATGTGGACCGGGAACAGGGCCGCTTTTACCGCGAAGCCGATAAGGAACAGCACCAGGGCGATGCTGGCCACTGACGTGTAGCCGCCCATGGCAAGGCGCCCGGCGATATCCTCCATGTTCAGGCTTCCCACCGTGCTGTAGAGAAAGGCGATCCCCAGCAGGACCATAACACTGGATGTGGCACCCATGAGCAGGTACTTGAATGCGGCCCGGACGGCCCTCCGTTGCCCTGTTATGGCGACCAGTGCGTAGGAGGAGATGGAGAATATCTCCATAAACACGAACATGTTGAAGATGTCCCCGGTCACCACGAAGCCGAGCATCGATGCGAACAGCAGCATGTAGAGAGTGTAGTAGTACGGGATCTTTTCGGCGTCGAGCTCCCTGGAGACGTACCTCCAGGAGTAGACGAGGACCGCCAACCCCACGGCGCCTATGATGGACGCCATGAAAAGGCCTACGTAGTCTATGCGTATCTGGATGCCCAGCGGCGGCTTCCACCCCCCGGGGGTGTAACTCACAACTCCTTTGGATATGACCTTTCCCCACAACGAGAAGATGAAAAAGCAGGCCGCCGCGGCGCCCGCCACCGAGAAGGGGAAGCACAACTCCCGTTTCCACATTCCGACAATAGGGCAGAGGGCGGCGAACGCCAGTGGAACGGCCACCAGCAGGATCGAGTAGTGGGAGGAGAAGCTCAAAAAAGCTCATCCCTTCCCAGGATCTCAAAAGCGTTCAGGCTGTCATAATGCTCATGGATCCTGATGCACAGCGAGAGCGCGACCGCGGTGGTGCTGACCGCGACCACGATGCCGGTGAGGATGAGGGCCTGAGGTATGGGGTTGACCATCGTGGCCGGTTTCACGCCCTCGGTTACCACCGGCGCGTTGCCGCTTCCCACCATCCCGATGGAGACCATGAACAGGAAAACCGACGTCTCCATGATGTTGAGCCCCATTATCTTCTTTACCAGGTTCGGCTTCACCGCGATGGTATACAGCCCCAGGAGGAACAGGACCACTGAGAAGACGTAATTCAGGTTATGAGCTATCCGGCTGAAGTTCATACTTGTCCTCTCTTATCATCGCGAACATGATAGACGTGAAGATTATGCCCCCGGCGAACCCGATGCCTATCTCGATGACCATCATCATGACCTGCCTGATCGTCTCCGCCGCGTGCTCGGAGAGCCCCGGCATAATGTAGGTCAGGAAGTTGGCCCCGAAGAGTATCCCGGTAAACCCAGCCGCGAGAAAGGCGATGACCGCGAAGCTCTCCAGGGGGACCCTCGACTTCAGCGGGATCTTGCGGGTGGACTCCGGAAGCCCGAACGCCAGGGTGAACAGTATGATGCTGGCCCCGATGATAGCGCCGCCCTGGAAACCGCCGCCCGGGGTCTCCTCTCCGTGGAGGATTATGTAGATGGCGAAGAAGATGATGACCGGGACCAGGAAGCGGACCGTCGTCCTGACCACGACGCTGGCCTTTACCCTGGAGACGTCCATGTGGGTCCTGCTGAGGCCCGTTTTCTCCCGGCCCAGGACGGCCACGACCGCGCACAGGGCGCAGAAGATGACCGCTACCTCCCCCATGGTGTCGTAGCCCCTGTAGTTGAGTCTGACCGCGGTGACGACGTTGGACGCGCCCGCCTCCTCCTCCCCGTGTTCCAGGTAGCGGGGGGCTACATGGGTCTTGTCCGGGTTGCCGCTGTCCCCCATGGGAGGCATCTCGCCGACGGCGTAGATGAGCATCACCCCGATGCCCGCCAGCGCCAGCAACATGATCGCCTTTCGCATCAATCTTCCTTCCTGACGGTCCTGTAGATGGTGATGATGAACAGCACCGTGGTCACACCGGCTCCTACCGCGGCCTCCGTCAGGGCGAGGTCAGGCGCGCGGAGCTGGGTCCACAGTATCGCCATTACCAGGCTGTAGGCACTGAACACGATTGCCGCCGCCAGCAGGTCGCGGATCCTGATGACCGCTATAGCGGTGGCCAGGAGGAGCGTCAGCAGCAACAGGTTTAATGTCCAGTCCAACGGTCTCCTCCTTCCAGGGGCCAGGGAACGACCCCTTTCTTGTGCCAGGGCATCACGCCGTTCATGAAAGCGCTCCTGCCGATGGCGTGGCCCGACGGGGCGCTGGTCATAAGCAGCAGGAAGATGACCACCAGGATCTTGAACAGGGCCATGTCAAGGCCGATCTGGAGTGCCAGCGCGACGGTGATGGAGATGGAGCCAACGGTGTCGCACTTGGTCGCCGGGTGCAGACGGGAGTACAGGTCGGGGCACCGGAGCAGTCCAACCGTTCCGCCGATGAAGAAAAGGACCCCGGTCAGCCCGAAAATAACCGTCAAGGTGTCTTTGACCACGTTACTCAACTGCTCTCCTTTACGTCTCGATATACCTGGATATCGTGATGGTGACCACGAAGTTCAAGAGCGCGTAGGCCAGGGCGATGTCAAGGTACAGCTCCTCCCCCAGGAAGGTGGATAGGATAAGCAGCACCACCATCGTCTTAGTGTTCACGATGTTGATGCCCACGATCCTGTCTTGAATGGTGGGCCCGGCTGCCGCCCGGTACAGGCAGAGGAACGCGTTGATTATGAGTACCACGGCCACCGCCAGGAGGAACTCGTTCGCGAAATCGCTCACCTGAGACTCCTGACATCGTCCGGCCCCTCGGCGAAAAGCCAGGCCACCATCCGCTCCAGCTTCCCCTCCAGCAGGCCGCTCTCGTGCTCCTGGGCCAGGCAGTGGACGTAGAAGCGTTTGCCGTCAATATCAATGGTCACAGTCCCGGGGGTGAGCGTTATCGAGTTGGCCAGCATGGTCTTCGCGATATCCGAATCCAGGTAGGAGTCGAACTCGATGATCCTGGGGCTGATGGGAAGGCTCGGCCGGAGTACCCTGGTAAGGACATCCCAGCTTGCCTTCATTATCTCCCAGAAAAGCAGGATCGCGAACGGGAAGAACCTCAAGCCTACCTTCCAGTTCAGGTTGGGGTCGAGCTTGCCCCCGATCATGAAGATAGACACCCGGGCGAACAAGGCCGCCACGATGAAGCCCAGGAGGAGGTGCTCCCAGTTTGTCTTCTCGGTGAAGATGATCCAGAGGAGGAAGAGGAATACCGTGAGGGGAATCGTTTCTCTCACCGTTCTTGCCATGGCCTTTAGCTTCAACATCATTACCGCCCTGGCTCGTGGCTTTCTTCCCGGAGTATCCGCTCTCATCAAACGTTAGCCGGTAAGGAGCTGATATATCGTCTAGTCTATGTTCCACGGTTTTTCGGTGTCAAATAACCATAGAGGGAAGCGGAGCGGCGTCAGCCACATGCAAACGCCCGCATCCCACCACCCCCTGACCAACTGTTCCACGCGCCCGCCGGTAGTCCTGCCTCGAACCGGACCTCAACGGAACCGGCCGGGACGCGGACTGAACCCCGCGCTTCCCCCCACACCGCCTGAGGGGCGACTTTGGTCGCGGTCCCCCCCGTAGCGCCGGCATCTTGCCGGCGCTCGACCGATCAGGTCAAGTCTCGAAGGCGAGGCTCCCTCTATGACTTGAACCGGGACATGTTATCCCGGCTTCTACGAGGCGGATCCCGCCCGCCTCGCATTTGACTCAATCTCCGGGGGGGGGGGTATTATCATCTGGAAGCGGGCGGCTGTTGATGGGCGGCATCTCATGGGCTCAGAGCCGGAAGCGGGAGAACGGAAAAGCGCGGGAACGGTTCGTCGTGCCACGCATATCCTTGGGTCACTGGCGTTCCTCTCACTGCTTCTCGTAACCTTTGTCCTTCTTGCCCCCCGCCCAACAGCGCGTGCCGACGACTTCGTGGTCACCGACCCCGGCGACTCCGGCCCAGGTACGCTAAGGAAGGCGATAGAAGATGCCAACACCAACGGCGAGCCCGACACCATAACCTTCTCCTCAGAAATGACCATCCAGCCATCGAGCAGTTACACCCTTACCGAGGGTTCGACGACCATAGACGCGGGTGCCAATACGGTGGTTATCGACGCGCAACTGATACCAGGCCCGGGTTCACAGCACTGTTTTCTCGTTATGTCTGACGGGAATACCATCAAGGGGTTAAGGGTGGTTGGAACAACCGCCTGGTATTCAGCGATAGCCATCTACAACTCAAGTTACAACACCGTCAGTGGGTGTTTCATAGGAACGAGAGATGGCCAGAGCCCGGATCCAAACGGTTACGGGATAGTGATCTCCGGCAATGGAAACGTAATCGGCGGCGATACTCCGGGTGACCGGAACGTCATCAGCGGCAACGATCCTTACGGCGTGGGCATTATCGGGGGTAGCAACAACGTCGTCAAGGGAAACTATATCGGGGTGGACCAGCACGGCAACAATTCGATGCCGAACCAATTGTACGGGGTAGTTGTCATGGGGGGGTCTTCCGGGACCGAGATCGGTAACGAGATATCCGGAAACGTCGTCGCGGTGGATGGCGGGTGGAACGTAGCGATCATGGGCGCTGAGGGGACCGTTGTTTCGGGAAATCACATCGGCCTGAACGCCGCGGGAGATTCTCCCGCGGCCAGCTCACCTTCATACGGCGTTATTATTGTTGACTCCTCGAACAATGCGATCGGTGGACAGGGTCCCGCGTCAAGGAATGTCATATCGGGAAACATCAACGGCGTAGTTATCGCCGCGCAAAGCGAGGAGACGACCGGAAACGTCGTTACGGGGAACTACATTGGCACCAACGCTGACGGGGATTCGGCTATCCCCAACGGAGTAGGTGTCGGTATTTTTGGGGGGAAGTACAACGTTATCGGAGGGGATTCATCAGGAGAGAGAAACGTCATTTCAGGGAACAATATGAGCGGAGTGTATTTAGTCGGTATCCCCGAAGAGCCTGTTACAGAGAATAACATGGTATCCGGCAACTATATCGGGACCGACGTAACAGGCGTGAACCCGATTCCCAACCTTCAAGATGGGGTACGCATCGATTGTTGCCGGAGCAACCTCATCGGCGGCGACATACCCCTCGAGGGAAACGTCATCTCGGGGAACGCAGGAAGCGGCATAAGGGTCTACGGCGTGCTGGACCTGGAGGCGTACAACAACGTGATAAGCGCCAACCACATAGGCTGCGGCAAGAGAGGTGAACCGATCCCCAACGGCGCCGGTATCGACCTGGGAGCTTACGCACAGAACAACCGGGTCGGGGGAGCCGGCACCCAGGAGGGGAACACCATCTCGGGCAACACCGCCGAGGGCATCGTGCTCTCGGGAACGGACAACTACAATAACGCCATAATCGGCAACTTCTTTGAGGGAAACGGGGGTCTGGCCGTAGACATCGCGCCGGACCCCGGACCAAACGCCCCCCCGGGCTCCTTTCCCTATCCCACCCCGGGACGACCCAACCTCTGGATGAGCATGCCAGAGATGGGAAGCGCCCTCGAGTACGAGAGCGGGACCACAGTGACCGGTACCTGCGTTCCGGACTCGATAGTCAGGCTCTACCGGGCAGCGGAAGACCCGACCGGCTACGGGGAGGGGGCCGAGTACCTCGGCTGGGCCCAGTGCGACGGGGACGGGGAGTTCTCCCGGGAGAACCTCACGCTCGAGGCGGGTGAAACGGTAACCGCCCTGGCCACGGACAGGTCCGGCAACTCGAGCGAGTTCTCAATGTGCGTGACAGTGCTCGACCGCGTGCCCCCACACGGATCGGTGGCCATCAACAACGGTGCACCCCAGACGACCGAGAGCCTGGTCAAGCTCTACCTTGACGCATACGATAACGTCACCCCCAAGGACAAGATGCGGATGATGGTCTCCAACAGCCAGGGGTTCACCGGCGCCTCCTGGGAAGCGTTCACCGAGCAGAAGGAATGGGAGCTCCCCCCCGGCCTTGGAAAGAGGACGGTCTACGTCAAGTACATGGACGAGGTGGGCAACGTGAGCCCCGCCTACAGCGACGACATAGAGGTGGTCCAAGCCGACGAGCCGCCTGCCATATCCCCGGTCTGGTACTTCGCGGAGGGTTGTACCAGAGACCCCTTCCAGGAGTGGATAGTCATAATGAACCCCAACGGGGAGGACGCCTATATCGGTATAACACTATACATGCCCGGAGAGGTAGTAGAGAGGAAGTGGCGCGTTGAGCCTTACCGACGTGGTTCACTGCACCTCGACTCGGCAGAAGAGATCGACGGCCGAGACGTAGCGGTGAAGATCGTCGCTACTGACAAGTACGGGACTCCCCTGGGGGTCATCTGCGAGCGCACCATGTACTGGCGTGGGCCGGACGGCGAGGTTAGCCCCCACCGGGATGAGTACACCTACAACATGAACAGCGGTCCCTACTGGTGGGAGAGGACCGACGGCCACAACACGGTGGGGGCCACCGCGACCTCAAAGGAGTGGTACTTCGGCGAGGGCTGCACCGCCTTCGGTTTCGACACCTGGATGCTGCTGCTCAATCCGAACCAAGAGACCGCCCACGTGACGCTTCGGTGCATGACAGACTGGGGCATTGAGACGATAGGCCCGATAGGCCTACAACCGGAATCAAGGTTCAGCGTCTCGATAGACGAACACCTCCCGGAGGCCAACGTGTCAATCAAGGTGGAGTCCGACATCGGCATCATAGCCGAGAGGAGCATGTACTGGGACGAGATGAGGGGAGGCCACAACACCATGGGGGTGACCGCTCCGTCCCTCCAGTGGCTCTTCCCCGAGGGAACAACAGCCTGGGGCTTCGAGGAGTGGGTCCTGGTGCAGAACCCGAATGACGAGACGGCGGAGCTTGAGCTGCTTCTCTGCGGCAAGGACGGTCCCCTGGAGAAGCTCGACCTTGTGGTTGAACCCCACCGGAGGAAGACGGTTCACTTGAACGAACTGGCCCCCGGCATGGACGTCTCAACAGAGGTCACATCCACCAACGGGGTTCCGGTAATCTGCGAGCGCTCAATGTACTGGGAGACCGGCGGCCACAGGGCCGGCCACAACTCAATGGGCGCACCAGACGCGGCGCGCAACTGGTACCTGGCGGAAGGGGAAGACCTGGCCTGCCTTGACATCGAATCGTACCTGCTCATCATGAACCCCACCGATGAGCCGGTTACCGTTGAACTCTACTTCCGGGGGCCCTCCGGGATAATCTCCTGGGAGGTCATCCCCAACATCAAGCCGCACTCGAGGTACACACTCAAGACCAAGGACTATACGGCGGATAGCGTCTTCTGCGTGGAGGCCAACGTAGCCGACGAGGGAAAAGAAAAGAGGGTCGCAATCGAAAGGACGATCTACTGGTGCCGGAAGTTCGGGGGGCACGTGTCGACCGGCTACGCGCCCCCGGCGGGTGAACGGTAATCCGAAAAGCACATGAACCGACCACGGTCCATCGTGAAGAACAGACAGGAGAGAAGGGCATTGCCTCGTTTCCTTGAGTACAGGAGAGTTCTACTTGCCCTGGCCATTGCCGGCATAGTTATCCTGGCCGTAGCGGCAGGCCCGGGTGCTACAGGTGAAGAGGAAGCGACTTGGCCCGAACCGAACGATTACGCGACAAGAAGAGTCCTTGGCCTTCAGGCCTGGGACAGCACCTGCGGGATGGGCGAGCAGAACAAACCAGATCCCGGGATAAAACTGAAGACAAGTGCCAGCATCTGGGCTTTCCTTAGTAAATCAATTCCCAAACTGCCTGACGGGTCATACGATGTTGACAAATGGAAGAAGCGACTCTCCGACTATATAACGAACGATTACTTCGACGGTTATTCAAGGGTTGGGATCGTTCCCTTCACGGAGAATTCCTATGAGGAGTCATTCAAGTACGGTGATTTCTTCGTATCCACAGGCCTGCTCCTTTCAGAGTCAAGGGCGATGGGTTCCTCGGGCAAGCGCTTTGACAAGTTCGATAGAATCCTGAACAGCCTTGGGGAGTACGGTTTCTTCGGCACGAAGGTGACCACTACGATCAGGGTACCTGACGGTTACGAGTGCTACGACAACTCCGGATGGCTCAAGTGGTCGGGTACCAGGGATGGCTCACCTGACTCTTCCGGCTTTCCGTTCGTTCCGGCTCTTGAGCCTGATGGTGAAACGATTGTTGATTGGTCGGGGGGCATACCAACTCCCGAAGAGGTTGATGAAGATTACAAAGATAAAGTACATCCATTGACTTTAGAACCGTACGATTGCGGGCCTTACAAAGCCAGAATAACGGAACTCGTCAAAGCGACCATCTACCGGGGCGCAGGCATGGAGTTCTACCGGGAGTACTTCAGGGCCCTTTCAAACAGCGACAAGAAAGAAGCCGATCAATCGTCGCGCGGCTACGGCAGCGCAATCGGCTACTACGAGCCGGCCGAGGAACCGGGGCGCGGGTTCAACCTGATAGAAAGGCAGTACGACGCTGACTATCTCGCGTCTACCGGCGAGTTCAAGCTCGCCAACTACTGGGGACCCCAGTACGCATGGATTCATTTCTACGGCTGGCCGACCATAGACTACCCGAGGCTCCAGCAGGTGGCCTACGACGAGATAAAGGAAAACGATCCGGGCGGTAAGTCGTGCGTTATAAGCGGCGACCTCTACGACGACCAGGCGTATTTGCCCGTGCACCACGAGTCGGGCCTTCACGAGAACTGGGATTCCTACAACCGGGCGCTCGACGACAACGGCAGGCCCGGTCAGGCGGTGAGCGCCAGGATCGAGTCGAACGTACCCGTACTCTGCGAGCGGCCCATGTACTTCAACTACAGCGATAGGATCCCGGGGGGTCACTGCACTTTCGGGGTAGTAGAGCCTGAAACGGAGTGGTACTTCGCCGAAGGCTGCACGTTGGAAGGTTTCGAGGAGTACCTGTGCATCCAGAACCCGAATCCGGCGACCGAGACGGCAACGGTAACAGTTGAGTACATGACGGAGAACGGTGTAATCACCAGAGGGCATGAAGTAGCGGGAAACAGCAGGAACACCATCACGGTTCACGACTCCGGTCAGGCTGGCCCGGACAAGAACGTTTCGGTCAAGGTGACATCAAACATACCGATAATCTGCGAGCGGCCCATGTACTTCAACAATAAGGGAAAGTACAGGGGGGGCCATATCGTTGCCGGAGCCAACGCTCCACAAGATGAATGGTACTTTGCCGAGGGCTGCACCCGAGAGGGCTTTGAGACCTGGCTCTGCATCCAGAACCCGCAGGTAAACGCGGCAACCGTTGACATAGTCTACATGCTGGACGGCGGAGAAACGATATCGAAGCAAGAGACCGTCGACGCAACCAGCAGGAAAACGGTGAAAGTCAACAATCACGTACCCCCAGGCCGGGACGTATCCATCAAGGTGACCTCCAATCAGGCCATTGTCTGCGAGAGGCCGGTTTACTTCGAGTACCCGGGAAGGGGAAACGTCCCCGGCTGCAACGGTGGCCACAATACCCTGGGGGCGACAGGCCCTGCGAAAAACTGGTACTTCGCCGAAGGCTGCACCAGGCACGAAGCCGGGCAAGGCAAGTTCGAGACCTGGCTCTGTCTCCAGAACCCAAGTAAAGAGCAGACTATAGCAAAGATTACGTGCATGAACGAGGAGGGCACGGTAATAGAACATGACCGGAACTTGCCTGCCCATAGCCGTGTCACACTGTTTATTGAAACAGACATTGTGGATGATGTAACGGGAAGCACCGTGGGCCCCCAGCGGGATGTTTCCATTCAAGTGCAGGCCGGTCACCCTATCGTGTGCGAGCGGCCCGTGTACTTCAAAAACAACAGGAAGCTGCGGGCTCTCCGCTACGGAGGGGGTAACTGGAGACGGGACGTACAAGGAAGGCTCAGCAACGCCTTTGACATCGAGAAGGACAATGGGGCCAAGGTCGCCGCCGCAAATGCGTGCCTCAATATGGAGGAGGAGTGGCAATATACCGAGCAAGAAATCATGGGATTGATCGGTACGACGCCCGAGGAAGAAAAGCGGGTAAACTATCACTGGGAGTTCTACGACGAAAGTGTATCGGGCGGCCACAACGTCATGGGCAGCGTCCAGGGAGGGGCCACCAAGTGGTACTTTGCCGAAGGCGCGGTAGGCTCGATGTGGCCGGGGCTCGAGGTGAAGGACTGCACGGGAAACGTATTCGAGGAGTATATCTGCATCATGAACCCGAACGCTCAGGAAGCCGAGGTTCGGCTCTATGTCCAGACGGAGGAGGGCCAGGAGATCAGGGGGCGGAGAGATACGGGGACCACAATCTACAAGATACCGGGAAAATCAAGGAAGACCATCAAGTTGAACACCGAGCTCTCCTTTGGCAAGAGCTGCGATGCGATAGGGGTTCACCTCTTCGGCCGGCCGGGGGACTGGGAGTACGCGTACGACAGCTTGAAGAGACTCCTTAATGAGTTCGTGCGAAACGGCAATTCCGCGTATACAAACAAGGAGCTGGTCGTCTCGAGCTGCGGGTGGCCCCACGGGGACCCCTTGCCCAATGAAGAAGGAGTAATTGTCCCAACTGAAAGGGGCACCAGCACCTACGAGAACCAACTCATGTCAATAGAAGAGATCGAGGACTTGATGTCCCATAACGCAAGCGAACCCCCCGACGAACATGGTCGTACCGACCCCCCAAGCTTCTGCGACAAGGTCTGGGTCTACAAGGACGTTGACGAGCAGGTCGCAAAGGACGCCTACTTCGGGTACTTCAGCTACCATGAGACTGACCCCGTTCCTCTAGAGGTAGGTAACACAACGCTCTGGGCCGAGATCAAGAAGCAGCTTGACGCCCTGACCAGCCCCAAGACCTTACCGGCGAACCGGTTTACCGTCAAGACGGTGGAAGAGTACCTGAAGGAGTATGGGATAATAAAGTAGAGGTTGTGAGGATATGCGTTTACAGAAAGCCTTCCGGCTCACCGCACCGATAGTCGTTCTCCTTGTCATGGCGCTAATGCTACCCGCCGCGGCCCGGGCCGAACCTGTCGTCCACTGGGCGGAAGGTGGGGTGGAGGTCGCGCCAAATAAGAGTATGCATCCAGATGGACACGCCTCTGCGGCCAAAACAGAAGACGGAGGAGTACTTGTTTCCTGGGTGGATTCTGAAGGGATCCTTGTGGCCCAGAAAATCACACCAGATGGGAACATTGCCTGGGCTCCCGATTGCGTGCAGGTGAGCACTCTGGCAGTTGAAGAAAGATGGCCAAGTATTGAGCCTGATGGCATGGGAGGGGCATACATCTGCTGGGGCTGGGGAACTTACTCAAGGGGTGGAACGCTCTATCTCCAGCACCTGGATTCAGATGGAGAGTTGTTTGATGGCTGGGAAAAGGAGGGCAAGGCAGTTGTCTCGGGACCCGAGGTCTCACCAAGCATCGGCCTTATTGCAGACTCCGCGGGGGGAGTATATGTGGGTTTCTATAACGACGGTGTTAAATCCTACCTGCGTTATGACCCAAACGGCACGGTCCACCCCGGCTGGCCCAACGAAGGAAAAAGGGTCTGCACCGAAGGCGAATTCCACGTTTTCATTAGAACAAAGCTTCTGTCTGACGGTGGCCTTCTTGCCGCGTGGGAGGGCCGAAGGACGGACGAATGGTCCGACGTATATGAAGGAATCTACGTCCAGCGCATAGACCCCGACGGTGACTACCACAAGGGGTGGGACCCCGAGGGAAAGCTGATCTACGAACAGTTTGACGATGAATACAGTAACTTCTATACAGATTCTATGATACCCGAAGACAAAGACTGGATGCTTCTATCCTGGAACAAGAACCCCTATGGGATAGTCGGCCTGTACATAGATGAAAACGGAGAGCCGCTCCCCGGCTGGTCGTCGGAAGGGAAACTGCTGATACCGGACAGCGAATTTCCGGGAAATCCCAATCCCAATTTGGGCACCGAGTATTACTGGGGTACCACCACCGACGGCGCGGGCGGGGCCTTGCTTCGATGGGAGGATCGGGGCACCGACGACTTGAGGGTTGCCCACATCGACGAGAAGGGCTGCTTCGACCCCGTCTGGGGCGGGGAGGCGGGGAAGGTGCTAAGGTCCGGAGATGGTTCTCCGTTCTCATATGAAGATGGTGGAGCCCCCGATGGAGCCGGCGGCTTATTTATAAGGGACTACTATTGGCTTCACCACATAACCAACCAGGCCACCGCCGCCGAGGGCTGGCCAGATAAAGGACTGCTCATTTCAACAACGGATAGTTTAGACGCTGCTTGCGGCGAAACACTAGGCTTAATATACATCTGGTCTGAAGACCGTGACGGCACCGGCGACCGCCTCTACGCCCAGAAGATAACCGACCCCTCCAACTTCTCCACCTACGTGCTAGTACAGAACCCGGGGGAGAAGCAGGCCAATGTGAACGTGGAGTTCATGATCCCGGGGGGATTCACCAGGAGCGAGACGGTAACCGTCCCCGCTAACAGCAGGAAGACCATAGACGTGATGGAGTACCTGGCGGGAAGGGAGGTATCCACCAAGGTAACCTCGGTAACCGCCGACACCCCCGTAATATGCGAGAGAAGCATGTACTTCGACTACAAGGGAACCTATGAGGGTGGACACGACTGCACCGGGGTCACCGCTCCCGGTACCACCTGGTACCTGGCCGAAGGGTACACCGCCAACCGGTTCGACACCTACCTCCTGCTCCAGAACCCGGGTGAGAACACAGCGGAGGTCACCGTCACCTACATGCTCCCCGGCTCTGCCACGGTAGAGGGCACCTACACCGTACCGGCCCACTCCCGCTACACGGTCTCGGTTGACGCGGTACCGGGCCTGGAGTCAACCGAGCTCTCCATGAAGATAGACTCAAGTGCGCCCATATGCGCCGAGAGGGCCATGTACTTCAACTACTACGGCAGGATAGGGGGACACGACCAGGCGGCCATCGGCTCACCGGAGAAGACCTGGTACCTCCCAGAGGGGTACACCGCGGAAGAGTTTGATACCTACGTGCTGGTGCAGAACCCGGGAGACACCGAGGCAAGCGTCACCTACACCTACATGAACGATGAGGGCGCCGTCATCCCCGTCGAGGAGAAGGTCGGCCCCCACTCCCGCTTCACGGTCAAGGCTGACGACATCCCCGAACTATCCTCCTGTGAGTTCTCAACGAAGGTGTCCTCAAACGTCCCGGTAATAGCCGAGAGGGCCATGTACTTCGACTACAAGGGCAAGGCCGGAGGTCACGACTCTGTAGGGGCCACCTCCCCCTCACCCACCTGGTACCTGGCAGAGGGGTACACCGCGGGGGAGTTCGACACCTACGTGCTCATGCAGAACACCGGGGACACCACCGCAACCGTTGAGGCCACCTACATGCTTCCCTGGGGGGACCCGGTGGTAGAGACCTACGACATCCTCCCCAACTCCCGCTACACCGTTAAGCTGGACGACATCCCCGGCCTTGAGGCAACCGAGGTCTCAACGAAACTGGAGACCACAGGGGGCACCGGGATCATCGCCGAGAGGGCCATCTACTTCACCTACCAGGGCAAGTGGAGCGGGGGGCATGACGCTATAGGGGTCACCCAGCCGTCCGCCACCTGGTACTTCGCCGAGGGGTACACCGGGTACTGAGAGGGAACTCGAGAAGCCTCCCCACGGAGTCCCCGGGCTGTTGCACGCCCCGGGCTGTTGCATAACAGACATCGTTTGAGTGGATGTTGCAACAGCAACAGCCCGGGGGTGGCGTATCTTGTCTGACCGCCGCTTGTGTAACGCGTGGGGACAGGCCCGCTGTCGCATTGCGTACATCGTTCTGGGTGGGGAGGTCGAACGACAACAGCCCGGGCCAGTCCCCGTTTGGGCAACGGCAAGAGCCCGGGGGTGGCGTATCTTGTCTGACCGCCGCTTGTGTAACGCGTGGGGACAGGCCCGCTGTCGCATTACGTACATCGTTCTGGGTGGAGAGGTTGAACGACAACAGCCCGGGCCAGTCCCCGTTCGGGCAACGGCAACAGCCCGGGGATGGCGGGTTGTTGTCTAGCGTTATCGCTTATAGACGGGGTGCCAGGCACCTGCGTTGCATAATGGGGCATGAGTTTGGGCGGAGATTCCAACAGCAGCACCGGAGCCAGGCACCGTTTCGGTGGGGACTCGAAAGACAACACCTGAGCCAGGCACCTTCGGGTGGCGGGGAAGGGGCGGAGGGGGGCGCCGCCTTCCAGGCGGCATCATGCGTACGGAATGCGGGCTGTCGCCAATACTGATCGCTGGCGGTTGCGTTACCTTTGCTTTATCGTTGTACGTATTATGAATGAGAAGTGGGTGAAGACATCGGTGAGGCTGGTGGACCGGGCTGGATTTGAACCGGTGACTCCAGGCCAGCGGAAATCCAGGTTCAAATTCAGCCGGGCGAAACGATGTACAAGCGCTCCACGAGCAAACGCACACGAGCAAATGAAACGATACACATTTAAGCTGGCGGTCCTGGTCGCGGTGGTGGCGGTGACCCTGCTGGTGATGTCTCAGGTCGCCCTGGCCGCCGGGGACGCCCAGGTGATCGTCGAGCTGCAGCAGAACAGCCCGAGCGGTGTCACTTATCCCGACAGCTTTGCCGAGCAGAAGATAGCCGGGACCAACACCGGCACCAAAGAGGAGTACAAGTTTCAGCGGCAGAGGGAGGGCGGGCATTTCTCCTACGTGCTGGCGAACCTCGACCCTTCCACCGCCTACAAGGTGGAGCTGAGCTTCGTGGAGCACGAATTCTCCTCCAGTGGCAAGAGGGCGTTCAACGTTTACTTACAGAACATCAAGGTGCTCAACCGGTTGGATATCTACTCCAGGGTAGGAAAGGACTGTGCTTACCAGCGGACGTTCACCACCCTGTCGGACACCGATGGGCGACTGGATATCGTGCTGCGCTCCGACGAGTCCGGCGGCAAGAACTACGCCACCGTAAGCACGATACGGGTCTACAGGGGGTCTTCCACCAACGTGGTGGAGATCGACGCCTCGCGTAGCCGGCAGAACCCATTCTTCGTTTACGAGAATTCCGTATCACCGCCGGTGCGACGCACCGATAGCGGTTCCCAGAACACCCGGGAGACGGTGCTTGGGCGCATGGGCTCGCGGACGGTACTTAACCTGTTGCCCCAGAGGCTGGCCTGGCGCTTCTCCTCGCTGGGGGACGGGACCGGTGACCTGTCCGACCTCGTCCTGGCGGTGAACGACGGGCTCGAGACCCGCTGCCTGCCGTTCACCGACCGGTACCCGGTGTGGGAGTCTATAAGCCAGTCGCAGACCATGACCTCACAGTCGTATGAGTGCGCCTCGCCGCAGACCGATTTCGAGATGGACGTTACGTTCCGCTCGCCGTTCTACCCGGGCGATGAGAAGGTGAGTGGCGCGCCTTTCTTCTACGTGGACGTGACGGTGAAGAACGCCGGGGGCACACCGGCGTCGGGCGATGTCATCCTGGCCTGGCCGAGCCGCCGCGACTTCTCCTTCAGTGTCCCGACCGAGTTCTCGACCACCACCGAGGAGGGACTTGAGTACACGACGAGGTATCCGTACTTCGATGAGACATTCGGCAACTGTAACTGCGAGACCGCAAGGGAGGCCATCGCGGTCCCGGCGGGGGAGGCCGCGGGGGTCGATTTCCGGGGGTCGGCGGAGGCCGAGTTCACCGATTTCAGCGGGGATCGCCTGTGGGGGTACACGTCGCCCGGTGGTTACCCGGACACCTACAACGATTACAAGTCGCCCACGTTCACCTACTACCCGCGTGGCTACTTCGGGGCGGTATGGTCGGTGGCGGGACTCGCCCCGGGGGAGTCCGTGACGCGGCACTTCGTGGTGGCGGGGTACGTCGCCGACAACGTGCTCAAGGTGAAGAACAGCGAGTACGAGGACGATACATTCAAGTTCAAGTACACCAAGCAGTTTGCCGACGTACAGGAGGTCGTCAACTACGCGGTCACCTCCCGCTGGACAGGAGACATGATCGAGGACAAGTCCCTGTTCTTCGATTCCACCATCTCGTCCGATTCGAACCTGACACTGTCATCCGCCTACCGGGACGACGTCCGCGGCCTGATCGCCTACTCGTTCAAGAGTTTCCTGATGAACACCTGGTGGGCGGAGTCGGACTCCGGCCGGGAGTGGTTCAGCGTCTGGGAAGGCAGTTGCTGCAGGTTCCACAGCACCGTGGACGTAGAGTACAACGACGCCTGGTTCTACTTCAGTTACTGGCCGGAACTACTCGAGAAGACAATGGACGAGTGGGTTCTGTACCTGAAGTCCAGTCGCCAGGGAACCTACCTCTCACACGATATGGGCTGGAACTACGATTGTTCCGGCCAAGCGTACCCCCACGACATGGGGGTGGAGGAGAACACCGATTTCATCCTCCTCCTCTACAAGTACTGGAAGAGCACCGGTAACACCGCCTACATGCGGGGCAAGTTCCCGCTGGTTCGGAAACTGATCGACTTTATCATCAACTGTGACGACAATAACAACGGGTTGCCGGACCAGTACACCTGGAACACGCTGGACCAGTCCACCCCCGCCCTGCAGTTTTCGAAGGACCAGACGTACCTGGGGGTGAAATGCCTGTCGGCGCACCAGGCGGCGCGGGAGATGGCGTTGAACCAGTCCGTGCCGGATCTTACCTACGAGAAGAAGTGCCATGGCCAGGTGGAACTGATTAACCAGACCCTGGCTTACGACCTCTGGCTCTCGGACCATTTCGCGGTCTGTCTCGACGGCAACGTAGAGGCCGCCGACCGGGAGGCGTACAGCATCTATCCCTCGAACGGGCTGCTGTACCTGCTGGGCGGCGGCCGGAGCACGGGGGTGACATCCGGCAACATGGAGCGGTTTCGCACCGATATCGTCAACTCGACCGACAAGACAATGAAGAAGTACGGTTGCACCCACTCCACCTACAACGCCTACAACCAGTGGGTCTCGCAGAACCTCTGGAGGGACCAGGTGGCCTGCTACCTGGGGGTCCAGCTGCGATCGGAGAACCCCCTGGCGCTTACCGGGCGTTACTGGGATCTGCAGAAGTACTTCGCCAGGAACATGAACGGTAGCTTCTGGGACGTTCTGATATACCCGGGCGGGTCCGGCGGTTCCGGCGGGTCCGGCACGCTTGAGGAGTCGGGCAGCTGCCGGCAGCCCGCCCCATTGGATGGTTCAGGCGCCGGATCGCCCGCCGACGGGGGCGCGCGACCGGGCACGGTTCGCGCGGAGTCTTCGAGTTACGGACAGAGCCTCGGTTACTACCCCCGGGGCGCGGTGAGCCTGGGGCTACTGGAAGCGGTGGCCGGGATCGCGCTCGACCGGGGCGCGAACGCTCTTTACTACCAGCCTACAACGTATCCGCTGAGGGTTCCCATATTGAGCTGCGCCGATTGGGGCAACGCCGACCCCGCCGCGAGGATTCCCACAATGTACTTCACCGGCGCTTCGAGCCCGCCGGCAGTTACCAACGGGGGTCTGTTGCCCTCCACCGTCGCGCCGCGCGAGATGAGGGATGTCTCCAACGTGGAGGTGGGGGGCCACGCTATCAGCCCAAACCAGGACGGGGTGAACGACTCGGTTACGGTCTCCTACACTCTCCCCCTGCCGTCGAATGTTGCCCGGTCGGTCTGGGGCGGAAAGGACCGCGCCAGGTCGCTTGGAGCGGAAAGCCAGGGCGCGGGGGTGCACAGCTTCGCCTGGGACGGCAGGGCGGATGACGGCTCGGTGGTGGCCGACGGCATCTACACTGCGAGAATCGACGCCCTGGCGAGCGACGATAAGTACGCCATAAGGCCGGCCTCGGCGCCGGTCTACGTAAACAGTTCGATACCCGACCTCTCGGCCGACTGGTACCTGGCGGAGGGCTTCACCGGCCACAACGAGACGGGCGGGGAGTTCGAGGAGTACGTGCTCATCCAGAACCCCGACCCCGCGGAGGCGGCGATAGACGTGACATTTATGCTGTCCGGAGGGGAGACCGTCGAGCGCTCGTACCGGTTGGCGCCGAACAGCCGTTTCACCATAACGGTTGACGACATCCTGCCTGACGCGGAGGTGAGCACCCACGTGCACTCGGACAGGAACATCGCGGTGGAGCGGGCCATGTACTTCAACGAGCGGAAGGCGGGCCACGCCTCGATAGGTGTTTCGGCCCCGTCGGAGATATGGTACCTGGCCGAGGGGTACACAGCGGAGCACTTCGACGAGTTCGTGCTGATACAGAACCCCGGCGACGCCGAGGCCGAGATCACCGCCACCTTCATGGTGCAGGAGGCGGACAACGTCACCGAGGAATACAGCGTAGGGCCGCACTCGAGGTTCACCATCCACGTGGATGACATCATCCCCGGCCACTCGGTATCCACCATGATCGAGAGCGACCAGCCGGTGGTGGTCGAGCGTGCCCAGTACCTGAACTACATGACCGCGGGCCACTGCTCCATTGGCGCCACGTCCCCCTCGCGAACCTGGTACCTGGCCGAGGGGTACACTGACCAGGGGTTCGAGGAGTGGGTGCTCATCCAGAACCCGCAGGACTCCTACAACAACATCACGGTGACGTTGATGGAGAGCACCGGGGAGAACATGGTGAGGAACTACCTGCTGCCCCCGGAGTGCCGTTTCACCATGTTGATAGACGAACTTCTTCCCGCCAGCGAGGTTTCCATCAAGGTGTGCTCGGAGAACCCGGTTCTGGTCGAGCGGGCCATGTACTGGAACGACCGGAGCGACGGCCACGACTGCATCGGGACCCCAACCCCCGACTCGGAGTGGTACCTGGCCGAGGGGTACACCGACGGTGGGTTCGAGACGTGGATACTGGTGCAGAACCCGGGCTACGAGCAGCGCAACGTGACGTTCACTTTCATGGAGCCGTCGGGCGTGAATATGACCAAGGAGTACCAGGTGGCCCCCCGCAGCCGCTTTACCGTGGGGGTGGACGAGATACTCCCCGCCTCCGAGTTCAGCACCCGGGTATCCGCCGACGGCCCCATAATCGTCGAGCGCGCCATCTACTTCAACGACCGCTCCGGCGGCACCGATTCCCTCGGTATCCGCGGCTACTGACCCCACTTGACGGGCGACTCCGCTCCTTCCCCCCTCTGGGGGGAAGGCCGGGATGGGGGGTCCCTGTCGCCCTCCGGGTAGGTCCCCTCAAGTCCGCGTTCGGGGTGGGCCGCGGTCAAGCGAAGGTTCCGGTCGGCCGAATATAGAAGTAGAGGTGTGATATAATTTGTTAGTGAACTAAATACGATTCCTTTTGCCAGGGAGCCGGAGTCAGACTCCGGTCGGTCCTGGCGTTTTGTTTAGGGGGTTCTCGAGTTGAGAGTGATGAAAGTTGTCATACCGGGGGTGGTCATGCTTCTGGCCCTGTCGGTTACACCTGCCCGCGGGGCGGGTAACGGCGGGAGGACGCTGGTGGTATGCATAGACCCCGGTCATGGCGGGGAGGACCCTGGTGCCGTATGTAACGATGTCGAGGAGAAAGTGGTCAACCTGGAGATATCGCTGCGGATCCGCCCGCTCATCGAGGCGATGGGTTACCGGGTGGTAATGACCCGGACGACCGATATCACGCTGTCCCTGCAGGAGCGATGCGATATCGCCAACAACGCCCGGGCGGACATCTTCGTGAGCATCCACAACAACGCCCACCTGACGACCTCCGAGGGGACCGAGACGTTCTGTTACTTCGACTCGGCGGAGGGAAGGCACCTGGCGACGCTCATCCACCACGAGGTGGTGAAACGGATCGAGCTGACAAACCGGGGGGTAAAGGAAGCGGGCTTCTACGTGCTCAAGAACACCGACATGCCGGCCGCGCTGCTGGAGGGCGCGTTTATCACCAACCCGGAGGAGGCTGAGCTACTCCAGGACCCCGAGTTCCAGCAGGATATAGCCGAGGGAGTGGCGGAGGGCATACACAAGTACC
>Ga0180015_1000037_pt1 | contig 39665 bp, 31 predicted proteins | sample KR13_S2_MetaG_FD_116508 | JGI IMG/M metagenome (GOLD analysis project Ga0180015, IMG submission 116508) | Groundwater microbial communities from the Olkiluoto Island deep subsurface site, Finland - KR13_S2_MetaG | ecosystem: Environmental > Aquatic > Deep subsurface > Groundwater | place...
AGTATCTACTCACAATACCTCATTGGTCGTGCCTTCCTTCTTGAACCTTCTTACCCACGGCTTTAGACTTCTCACATTCTTTCTTCACGATAACCGGAGCGTTCAGGCCAGTTACCCACACTTTTGGGAGATGAGCCGAAAAGATAAGAAGAAGGTTAAGTCAGAGGTTCCACCTATTGACTCGTTCGGGCTACCGAAATCCCTACTCTTAACATATCGTTTGTATCGTTCTGGACATGGATTACTGTAGATGCGGTGTTGCCTCTTCCGATGTTCCCCACATTTACATCAGCCGGCCATATCCCGACCGCGCCAGCCTGGGCTACGAATATGGCAGACACAAGGCACGCAGCCAGTTTGTTCTTCACCGGGATAGCCTCAGGCGTGCCTTTATCTTCCTTCGGGCCCGGAAGAGCGCGTTGTAGATCGTCTTCTTGTCCTCTCCCAGAATATCCGCAAGTTCCCCCCTGTCCCGGTCGCCGAAAGCCGCCCCTATCATCACCGCTGCCTCCAGGGGGGTAAGCTCATCCTTCGCCATATTCATAAGCTCCCTGATATACTGCCTCTCCACAACCAAGGACTGCGGGTCGTTGTCGGGCTTTCTGGAGCACGTTTTCTCAAACCCATACAAGGGACCGTCCAACGATAGTTCTTCCATCGTGCCCCTTCTCTTGGCCGTCCACTGGGTCTTTACGACGTTCACCAGGGCAGTCCTTGTCACTACTCTGAGGAAACCTCTTACCCCTTGTGCGTCAATTCCCCTCGACCTGTCGAGACGCATGATCCCAGAGATAAGGGCAAGGCGAGCTTCCTGCTCGAGGTCCTCTCGTTCCGGTCCCAGCGAGTAAAAGTTGGATGCAGCCTCCATTGCTATTTCATCGAAGTGTAGGCAAAGCCTTTCCAGGGACTCCCGGCCCCCCCTTTTCGCCTTGCTTATCTCAACCCACAGGTTAAACTTCATCATTCCCCCGGCCCGGAGACCCCGTCCTTCAGAACGGGGAGGAGAGCCGTACTCCTTTCTGTAAGCAACGTATCTGCGCACTCCAGTAACGTGAAGTCCTTAACCCTTGCGGAGGCATGGATTCTTGTCCCATCCAGTTTTCGTATGTCAAAATAACCAGATTGCCTTCTGCCGAAAACAAAGCACTCAACATTGTTCCAGAGGACCTTGTCGTATCGGTTATGCCCGTATATGGGTTGCGGTGACGTATTCCTGATGTGGCTCCTGGCTCCACGGTAAAGCTTCCTGTTGCAGCTTCGCACCTGCTTGATGAGGTAACGGCTTGAGCTTCTCGTTTGCCCTCCCCCACCGGCTATCACGAATGCGTCGTTCGCGTGGCTCTTGGGTAGGCCAAGCGCGATTCTCTTTCCCTTGGTGATGTACCCGTAGGTGTGGGAGACGCTGAAACCCTCTTCACGCAGCCGGTCCACCAGCTTCCACCGCACTGTCGTCATGAACGTTTCCGGCCTGAATCCCTTCTTCGGTGTGGCCGTCAGTACGATCTTCCCTGCACTTATCCCGTCGTGGCACGTTTCGCACGTCGTCAGCAGGTTGTCGGGCCTGTTCCCTCCAGTTTGCCTGGATTCCATGTGGTGCACCTGCAGAACGTGGTCACCGGACTTCCCGTGACAGACCTGACACGTATGGTTGTCACGGTGCAGGACGTATTCCCTCGCGTTCCAGAACCCCCGCTGAGGACCTTCCTGGTACTCTTCCCCTTCGATATCGGGATTCTTTATCTTCTGGATGTCAAACGAGGCGACTTCCACCACGACATTCGTGATGGGCAGTATCTCGGCTACCTGTTTCACAACCTTCACGTGGGCGTCCAGCTTGTTCTCGATGCTGGGCGCCAGCCACCCGGCAGGCCTCTTCCTGTTGAGGAAACGCGGCTCGCGGTGCCAGGCCTTTCTCCCTCTCCTGGCCCTACGATACTGCCTTCTCTGGGAGATCAACTTCACGATGTCGCTTCTTAGCATCACCTCTGCGGAGTAGACCTCCTTGCCTTCGGTGACGGCGGAGAGCCCCACCGTCTTGAAGCCACCATCAACGCCCAGTGACACCGGCTGCTTTGCCTCCCTCACGTCATAGAGAAGCTGGATGGTAAAAGGTGTGCGCTTGATGACCTTACCCCTGCTGTCACGCAGGAGCACCCGCGCTTTGCGCGGGCTGGTTGGCATCAACGCATCGCCTTTCTTATTGAGGACATAAACGACGGGTACGGTATTACCCTGGACCCGTCCGGGTGTCCTCTTTCCCGTTAGATTCGCATCGGAGATGTTATCGGGAGTTTTTGAGCGTGCCGCACTGTCCATGACCCCCAACGGACTGTTTAACGACACGTCACAGTTGCCGCGAGCTTGCGAAACACTCGTGGGTGTGTATGTATCTCTTCCCGATAACTTCTGCGCGTTTTTCAACGTGCCTCCTTGTCAACCAGGGGCATAGAGGCTTACGCCTTCATGCCCCTTCCTTTAGGGAGGGGTGGTTGACCTTTTCCTTTGTCAATACGCTTTCTGTATAAACAATAACCACGGGTTAGATAATACGTCAACAGATGTTGGAAAACGTCCGTTCCTTGCGAGAGGAGTATCTTTGCCCTGCTCCTGTAGCCTTTTTGCTAGAACCACCTGGGCAAGAATTGTGCGAGAGCAACCCCGATGCCTATCGGCACCGCATAGGGGATTGCCCAGCTTGTTGTGCCTAGAGACTCTTTGCTGAACACTAAGCGCATGTTCTTAAACGTCTCACCCACTCTTCTGGTCACAACCATTGAGACGAGCGCTATAGCCCCCGAAACCAGGATTGCGTAGATTCCCGTGTATATTACGAAGGTGGGGTATGTCATCGCTCCTACGGCGGTTAGCAGCTTGACGTCTCCCGCTCCCATCCACCCCAGTCGCCACATCACAAACATCAACGAGAATCCGGTTATCGCCCCGGCAAGCCCGCCGTAGATCCCCGCTTTTCCCACGAATATCCACTGAAGCCCAAGTCCGAGGATGACAGAGCTGTAGGTGAGCCAGTTGGGGATTTTTCTCCACTTGATATCGAACAACAACGCCAGCGCTAGTGTAGCCACCAGTGCTACATCTACCGCTGGCGCTCTGCCCATCTGCGCCTCCCGGCTTCTAGGTCAACGCGGCGGCGATCTTCTGGAATATGAGCTCGATCTTGACGCCCACAAGCCGGAGAGCCCCCAACACAAAAAGCACAACGAGAACGGCGACTAATGAGTATTCTATGAGGTGCGCGCCGCTCTCGTCCTCGTGGAGTTCCCTCAGGGTGCCCCGTGCTCCCGCGAACAACATGAGCCCCGCTCCTACCACCGCCATGATTACTACCAGTTCCATGTCCCCCTCCTTCTGCCTCGAAAGTGTACCTAAAACATAATAGATTATATATACTAAATTGTCAACTATTGCGTCTTCGCAATCACGTCTTCAGGTATTTCTGAGAAAATCGGCGACGGTGATCTTTCCTCTTCCTTGCCGTTTATACAGGTCCTTTTACACCACGTCAGGTAGGCACCCTTCCTGGCCTGCATCAACGCTCTATAGGACAACGCTTTCTGTGTCGCCCCCCTCCTCTCTCCTTTGTTTAGTTGTTCGTGTGCGGACGGCACCCCTTCGTCCTCCATCCCGGGCAGGATTACGTAATCAACATCGTAGTCGATGAACTGCGTGGCGATCCTTACCTTAACGCCCCTTGTTGATGTCGGGACATCCCTTGCCTGCAACGCAACGATAGCATCGCTGACTTCCTTCTTCCTCCTTGGCAGTTCCTTGATGATACACGTGGCAAAGCTTGCGTACTCCCTTGCCTCTCTTCCTTCCTCCGAGTTCCTCCCGAGCAATCCCAGCCGCTCGATGGCCTGGACCACCATGTGAACGTGGTCTTTCGTCTTGTCGGCCATGCGGCTTTGCATGTTCATGAACCGCTCCAGGGCCTTTCTCTCCTCCCCGGTGAACCCCACCTGGTCAAACTTGCTCTGCTCCCTCAGCACCTTCCACAAGTTGGCTCGGTCCCCGCCACTCTGTCCAGCCAGGCGTTTTGCCTCATCTAGCTTGCGGCCGTCGATTTCTTTCCAGTATGTTTTAAGTAACCTTTCCACTTCATCGCTCGTGTAAGGCATGTGGGCCGCTTTCATCCACAGGAAGATCAGCTCCCCGAAATTGCTTTTCGAGAGGTCCTCCGTCCCCTCGAACGGGACCCCGTACTCCTTTAGCGATTCAGCGATATAGCATGCCACATCCTCGCCGGGGCAGACTACCGCTATCCTGTCCAGCGGTATCCGCTCGCTCCTGTTCAGATAATTTATCTCTTCGGTTATCCTTGTTGCTTCCTCCCTTCTTCCTTCGTAATCAGCGATAGCTACCACTCCGCCCCTCTTGGCGAACAATATGTCCTCTCGCCCTTTTCTTACTGCAAGCGCGGCCCTGCCTATTTTCTCCGGCGCTAGAAAGACCTTGTTCAGATAACTTATCTTTCCGCCAGTCATCTTCTTGAATACCTCTATCCCGCCACCCTCGATGTAGTCGAGTATTCCCCTCTCTCCGGTATCCCAGCACACCAGAAGGTTGTTTTCTTCATCAGTCAGCCTACCCACGAGCTCGATCTCGGCCGGGCTGGGTTCCACAAAGCCGTCAACCATCACGAAAGCAAACTGGTCTTTGACCTCAAGCCTGAACCCGGGCCCCTCTTTTTCCACGAGTTCGAACAACGCCAGCGGGTAGTCTATCTTCCCCGACCTGTGCATCTGCTCTTCAATTCTTGCGATTGCCTTTCCCCTCTCGAGCAGCACGTCCGCGGTTTCGGTGAGCTCCGGCGCCTTTTTCTGGTAACACCTCTCCAGGTGTCCTCGCCAAACACCTTCCATTTGCTCGGCTATCTTCTGCTCCTCCGGCTTTACCTGGAGCACCAACTCCCACGCCATTCGCCTTGCCTCTTGGGAAGACGTTAGCTGAAAATCCCCCTCTTTCTTCGCGTATGCGTAAAGTCGCCTTACCACCTCTTCGATTTGCTCCACGATTACGTTGTCTGCATTCGGGAACCCCTCCAGCGACCTCAACATCTCTTCTTTCTGGTGCGAGAATCGGGTGATGATAAGTATTCTCTCGGAATGTACCTCCATGGCGTCAGTCAGCCATGCCGCTTTTCTTGCGACAACCAGCGATTTACCGACCCCGCGGTACCCAAACAACCCCTGGGTTCCGTTGGTCATCCTGGTTGCGACAATCTGTTCTTCCGTGAGGTCCGCTAAAGCGGGGTGTATCTTCGCCAATAAACTCGTCCCCTGTTGCCGCTAATCGAAGTTCGGCTCTATAGGCCAGCACGGGTTTATCCCAAGCCAGCGTAGGATCTGTTCCCACTTATCGTTGTAGGAACCGGGCCCCGGCGATTGCTTCCCGTATTTTTCCTCGTACCACCGTTCATACACCCTGTAATACGACCTGCTCGCCGAATAGACCCTGTGGTGGCCCCTATGTTCCATTCTGTTATCGCCCCGGAAGTCTATGGGCTTCGGGTTGCGCTTCTCTTTCTTCTGAAAATATAAGACCTCTTCCCTCAGTTTTTTCTTCATAGACCCTATCTCACCGTCCCCCGCCGCTATCTGTACGTTCTTGAACCCTGCCTTGTCGACAACACCTTTCCACGACAACTTCTTCTTGGGGTCGAGGTGTCTGACCAGGAACTCGTAATGGACTTTCGGGCACTGCTTACCGGTCACCTCGGATATCTGCTCCTGTATCGCGAAAGGCTTCACCATGTATGTTTTTGGCGCAATATTCACTCTCTGCACGTTTCTTAGGCTGCCGAACGCATAGTCCCATATTGCGAACCTCAAGGGGAAAAGAGTGTCTACCTTCACCGGCTTTGGGCTGCCCCCCTGCTTCCTTAATTTTCCTCTTTGCCGACGAAGCTTGTCCCTCTTTTTTTCCTCCGGCCTGGGGTCGGTCATCCTTACCCCGGTCTTCTCATACTCTTCAAGAACGCGTTTCCTCTCTATCGTTACACACTCATCCAACAATCTTTTGAAAGTCCTCAGGTTCTCCAGTTCTTCCTTTCGCCTTTCCGCAATTGTTTTGTCCGCCGGGACTTTTGCTTTCCCCCACGCTTTGCCCCAGGAACCAAATCGAAGCATATAGATCGTGGGTGAAGGATACCTCGAGAGCCCCCCGCCTCCAACCACACCGCTTCCGCGCCGTTTGATTTCGGCCGCCCCAAACTTTTCCCACTCGGAAACAGACAGCCTTCTCCCGTACTCGGCGTATGCTTCCTGCAACATCCTTAGAAGGTACTCGTTCTCAAACGTTGCACTTCTCCCCTTCCTTGTCTTCTTTCCCTTCGGGTACAGCCCCGCCTTTCGCAACGCGTTGCTCCACCCATTAAAGTGCGCGATATACGTTGTTGTGTTGGGGACGTTCCTGCCTTTCAATCCCATCTTGCTTTTTAACTTCACCATTTCCACATCGGGGTAGCCCTTGCCCCCCTCATTAGCTCCCTGACAGAGCCTTAGCCACTTTGTGCTTGACGGCACTTCCCTGGTCACGTCCTTATATTTCCGCAGTATATCCAGAAGTTCCTGGTTCTGGTAGCGCACAATAGACCTCCCTTTCTTTCGTGGCAGATATTACAACGGAGACAAAAAGATGTCAACAGTTAAGAAATACGCTGAAATAATATTTGACGTATTAATAAGTATGATGTAAAATTGATTTGGTCGAAGTTGACGGCTCGCAAGCAGCCCGTGGCCAGTGGTTTTTCAGGGTTGATATGTCACACAATCCGATGGTTCTGAATTATGACAACTGCATACAGAAAGCAAAGTCTCAAGACACCGGCACCGAACCAGCGAGGGTCAGGAACCAGGTTGTAATCGCCGGGCAGGTTACCTCTGTTACCCGGGGACGTAACGGCCTTAGGGACTACTGCCTTCTCTCCTCCGACTTCAACGGAGCCTTTGTTGTGATTAGAAACATTCACAGCTCGACCAGGGTAGAGCTTGTCCCGGTTCTTTTTCCTGATGCGGACATAACCGATTTTCCCGACATAACCAAGAGCCCCCCGGTCTTCCTCAGGGTTAACGGCAGCATAATGGACTTTCAGTACCAACCCGAGAACTGCGCAAGGCCCAGCCGTGCCCTCTACGTCTTGGCAAGTGATTTCGCCCTTTCCGTCATGGACAACCAGGAGAACTCCGTTAGTCTGGTTGGTTCCATTGACGACCCGATAAAACTCAGGCCATCACGTATTTCTGCCGGTGGCTACAGTGTGGTCTCCATAGACCGAGAAAGGATTGTAAACGACCTCCCTCTCCTTGAGGCAGAACTCGCCCGCCTGCCCGCGTCCGATGTTCGGGACATGTCCACGGGCGCCCTCGAGATGCTGGGGTCTCTTGAAAAGCGAAACTATCTCAACGACAACGACCAGGCCCGCACTCTCATTGACAGGTACGGCGATTACTTCGAGGTAATTGAAATAGCAAAACAGTTCATCAACTTTCGCCTGTCTCACACCATTGAGGGCCAGAAGCCCCCGTTCATTCGCGTTGCCCTTCTTGCCACGAGGGCGGATTACGCGCAGAGATACTGCCGCTATATCAAGAAGAATGCGATAGTCCTTGTCGAGGGCACCCTTAACTCTGACTTTTTTGAGGGTCACACACCCTCTGTGCGCCTGAAGGTTTTCGCACAGCCATCGGGGTTCCATGTGAAACTCCCGAGAGCTTAAGCGTTAAACATACTTTTTATATAAGCAGCCCGTAGATAACGTGGTTGCTTTTATTTCTCTCAGAAAGGAGGGAAGATGGAAAGCATGAACCAAAGAACGAAAGCGCCCGGAAGCGCTCACGTTCAAGCAGCCCTTCTGGGCTGCACGATGAACCTCGTTGCCGCCTTCGACTTCTTGAAGAAGAAGGGGGTTACTTGCCAATGGTTCTCGGTGCCCGAGTATGCCGACATATGGAAGGCAGCCGAGCACAACCAGGGGCTGGTAAAGGATGGGGTTTATGCCCGAAAGGATAAGGCAGGCGAGAGGTTTTTCCTCGAGCCAACAGCGTTGATCCAGGGGGTCAAACAGCTTGCGTCCCAGAAAGGCAAGTTGGCAACAGACCCGGTTATCCTTGAACAGAAGGTTATGGACGTCTACAGGGGTGGCTACGATAGCCACAACTACAAGGCGTACTACGAGATGCTCGAGGAGGACTACTACTCCAGGAGTATCTGCGGCAAGGAGCAGAAGGAGGCCGCGCAGGCGGCAGTCCTCGGCACTCCTGGCGGACCTTCGATCGAGGAGCACATGGAGAGCGGCATCAAGTGGAGGAGAAGGCTTCTCCAGATGCGACGCGGCAAGGATGCCCAAGCGACGGCCAAGGCGCTTATAGAGCGCTGCGGTTGCGGGCATCTCACTGAGACCGAGAAGGGTGAGCTCAGGACCACCGGTGCCCTGACCACCAACAAAGGTCTCGACAAGGCCTGCGGTGGCCGGCACAGCAGGGGCCTGAAGAAAGGGACCCTTACCCTTGTCTGCGCCATGGCCAACGTGGGGAAGTCCCAGTGGTGCTTGCAGGTCGAATGCGACTCCCTTGATGCTCGGCTGGCCTGGGCGAAGAGGCACCCGGACGACTACCGGTTTGCCAACTTCCAAACGGCCTGGCACTACTCGACCGAGATGTCCAAGAACGACAACCTCGACCGCCTCGAGCCTCTCTCGCACTGGCGTGACATGCCGGATTGCGTGAGGAAACAGAGGTTCTTAATCGAGGACAGCGTTAAGGACTTCGGCGAGATGAAAGATCAGCACCAGCAGTTCACGGTCCAACGCATCAAGGACGCGCTTGACCAGGGCGCACCCACCTGGGATTTCTATATCCCGTACCTGGTGACATTCGACTTCCTTCATCAGATGACTTACGACAAGATGAAGGGTCAGCCGGATTACAAGGTGTTCGGAGAGATAATCAAGCAGGCGAAGAACGAGATCGCCCGCTTCGAGCACCGCGACCAGGAACTCCTGGATTACGGTGTACCACCGATCATCGAGACGACGGTTATCATGGCCGCACAGATTAACCCTCGACTCTACGATGTGAGGAAGAACGCCAAGGAGATGATTTTTCAGTCTTCCGAGGCGGGCTTCTACTCAGACTACATCGTATTGCTGGTAGACGCCGGGAACAGTGCCGTGGTGGTCAGGCTTGACAAGAACAAGTTCGGCCCCAAGTACGGCCAGTTTCCTATGGTCTGGAAGGACGGAGTGATGGCCTGGGACTACCAGTCCCAGATTACCGTCCCGGGTCCTGGCGATATCGACGGAGGGCATCAGAAGCCCTCGGCCGGTGCCGTACCTTTCGGCAAAGGGCTGCGCCAGCAGCCCCAGTCCACACCACCCGACGGCAATCCACCGTCGAAGCCACACAAGACTCAGTCTTTTGGCCAGGTTATGGACGAAATCGTTACCCGTGGGGGCCGGCAAGCGTCTTAGACGCCTCTCAATTCGCTTTCGAGCGAGGTAGTTGGCCCCCACAACTACCTTTCCTTGTACTCCACTTCAGGTTTCTGTATTTTCACGCTGGAGACCAGCCAGTCGTCACCCTCTTTGACCATCTGCACTTCGCACCGCGTTCTGTTGTCTGCCCCTGCCCTCTCGATGATCTTATTGGCCGCAACATCCACCACGTAGTTGCGCGGGATGAAGTCAGTCAATATTCTTGCAAAGTCATCACCAAACGACTTGATTTCCACCATTTCGTCTTCACGCCTTAACACAAGCTTTCGATTTTTCTTAAAGTCTCCTGCGATTTTCTTCGCGTAGATTTCCGCGAGCTTGCTCGTGAAGTAGTACCCTAGCATTTCTGTGTTGCCGCTCTCGCTTGCCGACCCCAGGTTGTCGAGGGCCATCCTGTATCGTTCTAGCAGTTCCCCCCTAACCCCCGTGGCCTCCCCTCCCCTCTGAAAAAACCTGCGCTGGACGACCTCCTCCTCAATCTCGGGGGCAAGCGCCGCCTCGTCCCTCTTTAGGGCCGCCTGTTCCGCTCTCGATGCCGTCCATTCTTGGACCCACCTCCAGGCTGCGGCGACCAGTATAGGGACAACAAGTAAAACCACGATAACAATGATTACTACCTGAAGTTGCTGGTTTTTCGATAATACAGCTATAAGTTCCATAAAACATTCGTTCTCTTGCTGTCCATATTATACGCCTTGTCCTGCTAGGCTATCTTTGCCTCTCTCAGGTTCGGCCTTTTCTTTCCCTCCTCGTTGTAAAGGACATGGAGGTTTCTCATCTGCCACGCCTGCCAGTAGTCGATGACGTTGGCGGCCATGTTTTGGGCTTCCGCTATCGAGAAGACGAAGGCCCCCTCTTCCCTGTCGGCACCCCTTGTCGGCTTTACTCCTCCCTTTCCCAATCTCTCTCCCGGCCCGTTGGTTATCTTGACCACGAACCCCATCTTCCCGGCAAGCTTTCCGCTCTTCACCTCTTCGTACGTCACCCGCAGTACCCTGGACATCACCGGGTCTCCTCCACCCCCGTATATCTCCAGACCGTCCGTGTATACCTTCGGGAACGTCATGTTCTCAAGCGAGGCCAGCGCCCCCCTTACGTCGTCGATATTGACGTAGGCGAACACCCTCCTGGTCGCCTTGAAGTCGTCCCCGTAATAGACGACCCAGAACTTGAACTTGCCGATTTCGAGATTGTCCTCGATGCTCAGCAACTTCTTGAAGCCGTGTTGTTTATAGACCTCTATAGCAAACTTTCTCTCCATGCTGTGCCCCTTCCTCTAGGTTTGTACTATTAGCATAGTTTGATACAGATAGTACGTCAACCCAGGCCAGCACTATTTGATGATTTATTATTATTTCTAACCCCTATGATACTCTAAATTGGTCATTCACAAAAGCCCTCTCGCATCTTTTGCAGACGGCACATAACGAACGCCGTGAATTATAATTGACAAGTTGGTAACCATAATGTACTATTGACTCATGGCAATCACCCGCTTCGGCGGGTTTTTTGCGTAATGGCACCTTGATAAACCTATAGAGACATCATGGAGGTGATGTTATCGTGGACATGAACACGGTAAACGCCATGTTCCTTACCGAGGACATGGTAAAGGTCGCCCTTGACAAGGGCGATATCTCGGTTTCGGCCGAGGTAATGGAAATCGGCAAGGACAGGCACATCGAGTGGACTGTCAGGGTCGACACGCTCGGAGAAACGAAACTATCGAGCGTTTTGGAGAACGGCAAGCTCTACGTGGAGCGTTGCAACTGCATCACTCGGATCGACAAGGAACACTGCCCTCATCTACTCGCGGTCGGAATCATAGCGGAACGCTCACTAGGCGTCTCCGCAGCCGACATCGTGGAGAAGAGCGGAATCCAGAAGCCACTGGATTTCAAACCCGGAACAACGGTTGACGCCGCCGGGAACGTATTCCAGAAGCAGATGGATATGCTTGAGTTCTACGTCGACATGATCCGAAGCGACCCCAAGGTGAAGGTACAGCCACCGCCCGACACCTCGTCGGCGGGAGTCCCGCTCTACAAGCGCTTCAAGCGTTACCCCGAGCTGGACGACTTGATGACGGAGATAGCCCGGATTCAATCCTCGGGCATCTACGAGTCCATCATCATACAGGGACCCACGGGTACGGGAAAGAGCCATCTTACCCGTTACTACGCGAACCTGATTCTTCAGGTTCCCTACGGTTGCCTCACCTGCAACCGACTGAAGGGGAAGGAAGGGGTCTACGTCGAGGACTTCAGCATGACGCCGGGAGACGATGGCATCAAGGCCGTAGTAAACGACAAGATCAAAGTACTTTCCCACGGAGGGGTTCTGGTACTCGACGAGTTCCAGGAGGCTCCTCAGCCCTGGGTGACTTTCATCCAGGCGTTGACGGAGCCGGAGACTCTCTGGCTGGAGATTGACTTCGCCAAGGGTAACCCCTCGGTGGAGATCGCAGAGCGGGCGATAACAATTCTGCTCGGCAACAATCCCAACAAGAAGTCAACACCTTCCGAGAAGCAGGCGTTCAAGAACCTGCGCAGGCCAGCAGCCATCTTCGACATGCCCCCGCTTCCGTTGGGGCTGTTCAAGGAAGCGATTGGTCAGTGGGTACCGTACCTGGATCCTCGGATCAAGGTAGTGCCTGCGATTCCCGACAACGTTGTGTCTATAAACAAGGGTGATCCGGACATTGGGGTCGTGGCCCTACAGCCGGACGCCACTCTTCTGGTCGACGAGACGGCGTTTCAGCACGCACTCGACCAAATGGGCATGATATGGGACAAAGTCGAGCAGAACATCAGTCTCGACCTTCGGCCCGCGCTGTACAATTACTCACGCTTGATGGTGCGTTACCTGTACAGCACCCGCAGTTGGAGCGATGAGAACACCGTTGGCCTACTCAGGACCTACCTCGGCAACGCGGTCCACTGGTGTGACCGCAAGCAGGGGATAGAGATAGGCCAGACTTACCTCTCCGCTGTTGGTAGCAGGTGCAGACTTGAGGAGGTGTTCTAAAATGAGCCTTCTTCTCAAAGAGCCGTTGTCAGAAACCAGGGGGAATTACGCTTACTTTGTGGCAAAGGCCTTCTTCCGGTACGTAGGCAGGTACCACCTGTTGAAGTACCGGTCGATATTCAAGCGTATGTACCCGCCCGTCAAGACGGGGGACAGCCCGCGCTGTTCCCCTGTGGGGCCCATATTCCCCATGACGGTTGAGGGGTTCCTCAGGTGGCTGGGGATGCCCGAAGATACCATCGTGTCTCATGTCCTCATGTGCGGCCTGTTCAACTATCTGGCCGGCCACGAGGCGGGCCACTTTCGGGACTTTCTCGAAGGTTGTTCCGCATCGTACGGCCTTGAGGGGCAGTGCCAGAATGTGGTCCACGACTGTTTCTGGGACCATTTCTGGTCCAACTCAAGCTGGAGGTCGTTTGAGACCTACCTGAAGGCTCACTCGAAGATTGAGATGGAACTCAGGGATTTCTCCAAAGCATTGGCGGAAGTCGATGCCAATCCAGTTAAGGGTGCAAACCTGATTCTTGAAGGTATCATCTACGTTGGATGCTACGGCGGATTCCCCGTGGGTGACGTGGTCCTCGACCACGTCCCCTTGCCCTCCTGGCACAAGTTCGAGCCATTCATCCAGGAATCAAGGAATGGCGAGACTTGGCAGGACAGACACGATATCGCAAATAGGCTGTACTTGCTCCTGATTCAGGAGTTTAAGTTGGACAATAGCGATATTGACCCGAACTCCCAGGCTGAGTTCAGGTTCGCTCAGAGGAGCGACATGCCTGACATCCCGGCTGCTGTCGCGGCCGCGGAGGCGGTCATGACAGGACAGGAGCCCAAAGGGAGGACAGACCAGAAAAGCCAGGAAGACGGCGATAACGGTGCAAACGGCACAGGAAAGGACGCCACACCTGGTGACGAGTCAGACGGTTCTTCGGATGACGACCAGAGCTCCTCAGTTCCCGGCGGTCAAGACGTTCCCGGCGATGGGGACGACGAAACCCCCGGCGAAGAGGACAGCGCAGGAACCACCGACAGTGACGAAACCGACGGCGACGAAGCTGACGGCAATGCCGACGGGGGGATGGCTGGCGACGAAGCCGGCCACGAACCTGTTGGCGATGCCGACGGTGATGCTGCCGACGGTGATGCTGACGGTGACGATACTGATGGCAATGCCGACGGGGGGATAGCTGGCGACGAAGCCGGCCACGAACCTGTTGGCGATGCCGACGGTGATGCTGCTGGTGATGCTGCTGGTGGTGACCAGGTGAACCCTGTAACTGACCCCAGTTCGGGCGAACCTGATTCCCCAGAAACGTCAGCCCAGCCTCACGAGGGACCGCTTCTCGGCGGTCCTTGCTCTGGACAGGACATAATCATGGACTATTTGGGCAACATCATCGTTGACCCAGATCGTGTCCAGGATTTTGTCGAGGCGCTCAGGGAAGCGGAGGAGTACAATACCTTCGCTCCCTCCGATGTGCTCAACGCGGAAGAGGGGAACCTCAAGTCTTCAGCAATGTGGAAGGCAACGGTTTCCCCGTATCCCTCGGTTCGCAGGGAACCTGGCCGGCTTGAGCCGGAGGTTCCCCTTGCGGTTGGTCTCCTGTTGGACGTCTCTGGCTCTATGGGGGCCACAGGCAGGGAAGGCCTTGTCGTTGCCGGCAAGGAGCTCATCGTTGATGAGATACTTGCTTGCCGAGAGGCGGAAGTTTCCTATGCAGTGAGGCTTTTCAACGGGGATGTCCATACGCTTAAGCTACTGGACGCACCTCCCGATCCTGAGTCTGAGGAAGACGTGATCGCAATGGTCAAGCCCTTTGGCACCACCGCGCTCCAGAAGGCGATGGAAGAGACGTTCGAGGAACTGGCCAACGCGGACACTGACCGCAGAATGGTATTCTGCGGGACTGACGCGGAGATCAGGCGGGAGCAGTGGCAAGACATGTTGCGAAAGCTCGGACCGGTTGCGGAATCATCCGAGATTTACGCGCTCATGTTCCTGCTTCCCGGCTCGGTTCCTGACCCGAATATGTTCTCTCTCATCAAGAGAGACGTGCTGGTGATGGAACCCGGCGATGTCAACATCTCCGGTGCCGGCAAGCCCGCTGATTGGTTGGTTATCTGTGACCTCAGGAACTGTAACGATCTGGACGTTGCGCCTGAAGTTGCTCTGGACTTCATGAAGGAACATTACGCGGTCCTATAAGCCGTATCTAGTTTTTGTTCTTCAGGGGTCCCTCGCAAGAGGGGCCCCGTCCTCCCTGGGCAGCATATATGCTTCCCTGGCGTGGGCGGGGCTCTTTTTTATTCCGCCGGTTCCCCGGTCACCCACATATCCTCCATCATCCTCGCGATCGCTTGCATTTGTATCAGTTGTTTTATGTCTTTGTAAGGCTCGGGCGCCCCTTCTATCAAGTCTGCCGTGATCCGGTATTCTACAGGCTCTCCCGCCTGGTTAAACACAAGGGTTAACATCATTCCCGCTGGAAGTTTTGCGAGCTCGTCGATGTTAGTGTGGTCGTAGTTCATCGGGTAACCGTACTTCGGCATTATTTTCCCCAGCGAAGTCCACGGGTGCCATTCCACTTCCACCAGGAACCATCCCAAATAGGCCGCTATCCTTATGAAGCGCCTCTCTGAGAATATGAAGAAAATAAGCAGGGTATCAGGTACGTCGACCTGCTCACCCTCATCGTTTGTCTGCTGCCGTGTGGCGTCCACGGTAACCACCATGTAATCCAGGACCCGGTCGCCCTTGTCTCTCTCCTCCTTGTCCCGGTACATCCGGTTGTATGCGTCCCCTATTACCAGGGGCCTTCCTCGAAAACGTTCATTCTTCGCGAGTTCCACAAACTCGTTATCCAAGTCCTTTGTCCTGTCCACGTCAATCTCCCCTTTCCGAGCCTTCCGGTAGTTTTACCAGCGCTACGTCAAACGGACCCTTTCCCTCTCGCCTGTTCTCAACCTCAACCTCCATTATCCGGGCACAGCCGGCTGTCCCGATCTTTATCCGGTCAACGTATTCAGGCCTGTCTAACCGTATCGTGTGATACCTGGCCTCCAGCAACTTCGCTCCCACCCTCTCCGCGTACTCCGTCATCCCCCACAGGAAGCTCACCACTACCAGTACCCCTATCCCCAGCGGGTATACCCACACAGGTCTCGTCGGGCTTATTATCAGCCCCAGCGCGAACGATCCCCCTGCCAGGAGTGCCGGGAGCAAAACCCAGGAGACCCAACTGAATCGTCTCCTGCCCCCCAGTATCCTCTCTGTTTCTATCAACCCCACCGTCGGCCTGTCTTTCAGCATATCTATCACCTCACCTAAATGGTAAAACAAATTATCTCACTTTTCTTCAGGAATAATAAATAATTGACGGTTTTGTAAGATTATGTTATACTCAGAACAGCCGTAAACCGGCCCCTTTATAAGCTTTTAGCATGTCCCGGTTGGGTCCAGGGCCGTTGGTGGAAAATGAGGCGCATTACGCCAAGTGTCTTTTGGGGCCGAACGATTTTGGTCCTGGTGTTTGTGTCGGTCGGGCGCTTTTTCAGTAAAAGCGTCGGCCCGACACAAGCACCTAACAGCTCCTCGTGAGCAACGTTACAAAGATTGGCGAAGCGATTGAAGCCGTTTCGGTTTCCCTCTTTATAATATTCTCCCCCTCCTTGGGGACACGGCATAAACCGTGTTCCGAACGTAGGGGAGAATCTAAGAAGGCGCTTCCCAAACCAGGAGCACAAAGACTAGCGAAGGTGCTGGTAGCCACCCGGTACCGACCCAAGCAAGAGCCCACTTCGGTGGGCTCTTTTTATATAGCACCTTGACAATCAAATATAGCGAGACATCTGGAGGTGATGTCAATGAATGCTGCTCCAAGGCAGCGCGTCTTCGTGACGCGCTCGGACACGGAGCTGGATGCCGCCAAGACGGAGTATGAGGCGTACCATTCGGGTCTAATCGCAGTGGTTCATGAAGAGGCGCTCAGACAGGGCTTCTTCAAAAACTACGAGGTATCCCCGGACGACTTGACGCCAACAGAGGGCATTGATCTGCTAGACACGATCACCCTCGACCGTAAGTTCCGTAGCCAGGCGGCAAGGGACCGCAGTACTTTCAAGTACTCGCGGCAGCCCAAGAGGGCCTGCAAGGATGTGTTTGAGTACCAGCACATCTTCGAAAAGGTGAGACTTGTCCACACGCGCTCGAAGCGTGGGTTCGACCACATCAAGCTGGACTTCTCAGGAGAGTTTGAGGTCCTGCGAGACGGTGCGGCGGTAGATGAGACCGTTCGGTTCACTCCGGACGACCTCAAGGGCTACCCACGGTTGAGCCCCAAGGTCTACGGATTGACGATGAGCAAGGATGTTGGCGACGCGATTCGCTTCCCTGCACACATCGCAGCCGTACACAACTTCGAGTCCGCCGGCGAGGGCAACTGGTATCTCACGGTAGCGTTCGGAGCTGACGGCGACCAGGGGTACTACTGTTCGTGCCCTGCGTTCACTTCGTGGACGGTAAACAATTGCCTGCTTCCCTGCAAACACTGGATGGTGTTCAAGGCGCTGGTGGTTCCTTACCTGAACGCGCAGGTGAAAGTCAACGCGGAAGTTTCGGGCGATGATCCCAATGCCATGTGGCGTTCCATCGTGACTGGCAAGGGGGACACCGCAGCCCTCGAGTGGAAGGAGTACCGCAATGCGTGTAACAACCTGAGCGGTCTCACTCCTCAGTTGTTCGAGGTTACCAGCGGGATCGAGCACGGTGGGGGTGATACTCATGACGACGAGTAAACACCCAGGCCACCGGTACTTCTCACCGTTCAAATGGTTCCTTCTGGAATCATGGACCACTGCCCTTTTGCTTGGGTTGGGAGACCCTCCCGACCCCTGCAAAGAATGCCCAGCAGTTATGGGCAGCACGAGGGGCAAGGTCCAGCCCTCGGCGATACCCATTCCCAGAGAATGGGCTCGATACTCTCGTAATGTTCTCACCCCGACGGAGAGGGTTATGAGGCAGTATTACGGGAAAAGGTACGAGGAAGTAAGTGGTTTATGGGTTCCCGGGTACTTCCCGGGTAAGTGCCCAAACGCCGGTGGCTACGGATGTCACCTCTCTTACTTCATGTTTGCGGGCTGGACGTGCGCCGAGGAACATCTGGCGCATTACCAGGTCCTCGCCAGCAGGTGGGGCGTTTCCGCCGACAGCGTAAGGGACTTTCCCTGGACGGATTTTCACATGCTCAGCTTCATCCATGAATACGAGCTTGTAAATCCTCGGGAAAAGGGCCTTTGCTTCCTGTTTGCCCGTAAGGACACCAAGAGCTTCCTTCCAATGGGAGCATGGGACGCTTACGACGAGATGGCAAGGTGGGTGTCTCCTCTCTGGGACGAACACCCGACCTACCCGGAAGAGTCCGGGGGAGTTTCGCCCAGCACCTCGACGGCGTTCAAGAGCGAGATGCGGGCAACTCTGATCCACGCTATCAGGCGTTATCGCAAACGCCAGGTAGACCCCTCACTAGGCGACCTTCTTTATGGCAATCGGTTTGACATAAGACAGTCGGCCCAACTTCTCGGCATCTCAGCCGGGTTTGGCGAGGGGGCTGGACGTGCGCTGTGGAACCTGGGTCTATACCACTCAGGCAGGTGGGAGCCCGGACCAAGCGGTAATAGTAAGCCGCCGGAAAGGGCCGACAGTTATGGTTGCACCATCTCCGGATGGTACCAGCGCAGGCTGCATCCTACCACCCTGGATCTGTGCGAGCTCCTGGAAGGAGTTAACTCAATAAGCCGGGAAGGTGCGAGATCCGGGGTTCATGGGAACCCAGGAGATACCTTCACGCTTGAGAACACTCGTGTGGGCAAAAAACTCGATACTTTATGAGTTTTGAGATCGGGTTCGACAAAGAACAGGCTTTTCTGGAACCTGGGTCTATACCACTCAGGTAGTTGAGAGCCGCCCGAACCGGAACAGTTCCGGTTCACAAATCGAGACCTCCAGGACTACAGAGACCTGGAGGTCTCTTCCTTTTGGGGTAGTTTTCCTTGTTGCTTGGCGAGGATTGCCGAGAAGTTGTACCTATAGACCGACGGCACGCTGAAGCGGCACTAATACATCGTCGATGATGTCCTGCCTGTCCCTTGCCACGAGCTCTTTTTCGTCTTCCTTGGTGGGGACGTAATCCTTGCCGGTCACCGCTTTGTATTCGCTCAGGTTCTTCCTTAACGCATTCGCCTTCAGCCGCTCTATCTCTGAATCCTGCGCGTCGCCGGTGGTCCCGGACTTCTCCATCTCGCGGCGTTCCTTGTTTTCATGGACTATGTGCTTGGGCTGAGATATCCCGAACTTCATCCTTAGGTTGGTGACGTACGGCTGGGTCACCTCATACTGGTCAGCTATCTCGCTGTCTGACTCTTTGTATATGAACCAGTGCTTCGCAAGCATCTCCTCGCTGGCAAACGCCGTCCTCTTCCTTGGCCTGGCCATTTTCAGGTCCGTCTCCAGAACCTGCCTCACTCGCTCCGAGAACCAATCGTACTGCTTCTTCGCGGTCCCCGTTAGCTTCCTCACCCCAGATTTTCTCCAGCCCTTTACCTTCTCGACCATTTCCGGCGTCACCTCACCGCTGTCGAGCATGTGCTGCACCGCTAGCCTCCAGTACCGGTAAGAGATAGACCCCTGGCTGATCTCCGGGTGCATTGCGGCTATCTCATGCTCGGTATAGCCCGAAGGCAGGCGTTTCTCGTGAACCCAGCTGCCCGGCACCTTGGTTGTCGCGTAATCCCGCAACTGCTTCTCTGATATCGTCTCCTTCTCCGGTTTCAAGAAGCTCTTTTTCGGTTTCAGGTGCGGCGCCATTCGAAGTTGGGTTAACTGGGAGTTAATCTGCCCCTTGTCCACGACCAGCTTTGTCTGGTAGTTCAACTCGGCACACAGCCACTTGTATTCAGGGGTCTCCTTATTCTTGATAAAAGCCTCTCGTTTTTTCAACGACTCCTTGGTGGCCCCGTACAAGGTCACCTCGCACTCCAGCTTGACCTGCCCCACACGTCCCCTTCCAACCTTCTTGCCAGACTTCACTATCGGGTAGTACCCGAGTTGCTCCATGCTAAGCGGGTCGTGGAGGGACGTGCCGTCCGGAGCTGTCTCGCCCTCGTACGCACGCTTGAAAACCTCTGCGAACTCGCGGTTTTCCGGGTTTATACTGGTGGACCGGAACTCGTGCTCGAGCCTCTTGATCGTAAACATCTTTGCAGGCCAGAGAAACCGCGTGTTGGTTCGCCTGTTTGCAGGGGCTTTCTCGCTCTTCTGCTTATACATCTTTTTGGACTTCGCGGTAGAGCCGTTAAGTGCTATCTCGCAACGGGTTCGAATATAGCGCACCGAATGCACAGGGAACACCTGCTGCGTCTTGAATATGTGGTCCGCGTCGAGCCGGGCGTTTTCCCGGCACCGGTCGGTGTCAACCTCCTTCAGAGCACTCTCTGCTACACACCGCTCCTCTTCCGCGACCTGTTTTTGGTAACAGCGCTCTTCAATGGATACCCTTGCAGCATCCTGAAGCAGGTTCGCCATCTCCGCGTCCGAAAGCCCCCACTGGTCCTCCGTCCCCTCATAGAGCTTCCGAAAATCCCTGGCGAAGCCCTTGTTCTTGGTGAAATCAAGGGTTTCGGCAGCAAGGTTATACTGGCGGAAAGGGTTCTCCTCGACCACCATTTCTTCCACTTCGGCTATTTCGTTCACGGCTTCTTGCATACATCCTCTCTTTCTGTCGCTATAATAATACATTATTGATAGTAAGTCGTCAACTAATATGGCCATTATTCACGTAACAATATAGGAATACTTGACAATTTGGTATTTATTATCTACAATTCTAACTAAGCCCATATCGTTGTTCTAAACAGAGGAGGACCACTATGGAAGCACCCGACAGCAGTAAACACGAAGCCGAAAAACTCCTTGAACAGTACCTTCGCTCCGACGACGTCAGCGAGATACACCTCTCCGGGCTCGACCGCCTTTTCATCAGGAAGGCAGAGGACCTCTACAGGCTACAAGCCGACTTTCAGTCACTCGAACAATATTCGAACTTTGTGAACCGGATCCTCGAGAACAGCAGCATTCCTCGCAGGATCAATCCCGACGGCACGATGGTTGATGGCGGCAACCCCATAATCGACACAGCCTGGGTAGACCCAGAGACGGGCAACCGAGCCAGGGTCAACATAATAACCAAGCCATGCACGCTCGAGGGCCCCGTAGTTACCATCTGTAAGCTCACAAGCTCCAAGTTCGGCTTCGACGACCTAGTGGAACGTGGGTCCATGACCACGGCCATGGCAACATTTATTGAAAAAACGATGAGGGCCCGATGCAATCTTTTGATCGGCGGAAATACCGGTGCCGGAAAAACGACTTTGGCCAATGTCATTCTCAAGGAGGTCTTCAGAAAATCTCCCGAAGATAAAGTTGTTATCATTGAAGATACCCCAGAACTCACACTGGACCTTCCTACCGTCACCTATATCCAGGCGTACGAGAACCCCGTTGACCCATTTAGAAGCGTTGGCCTCGAGCTTCTCACTCGAAACGCCAAGCGCATGCGGCCCGACAGGCTCATAGTGGGCGAGGTTCGCGGTGGTGAGGCAACCCACATGCTTGCTGCCATGCGCTCCGGCAGTGAAGGGTCCCTCTGCACCATCCACTCAAACTCCACCAGAAGCGCACTGGACGCACTGGTCGATTACTGTTGCATGAGCAATGAAGGCGGCGACAAGAGCCTTGCCGGCCGGACCATCGAGAGCACCATTGACCTTGTGGTCCAACTTCAGTTGCTTCCCGACCGCAAACACCGGACCATTGAGATAGCAGAGGTTGATTACGCCAAAGACGACTACAAGTTCATAACGCGGCCAATATTCTCCTATGACGAAAAAACGGATTCCCATAAAGTCGGGGTTCGTCCCAGCGAGCGTTTCATTGAAAAGCTGAAAAACCGCGGCGTTGAGGTTGTTGAGGACATGTTCAGGAGAAACTTTTCACTATGAGCGGGCAGCGTGAGGGAAGAGACTGGATAACGATAGTTATAGTGTTGTTCGGTCTCTTACTTATAGCCCTCGCCTTTGTTTACACGTTGAAGCAAAGGTCGACCTACTCTTTTGCAGACGTTAAGCTACAGTCACCGTTGGCTGACGAGCCCATTGACGAGAACACCGAGGACGAAGCGTCCTTCCGCCTCAACATGAGCAGCTACGTTCACCCCTTGCTGCAAAAAATGGTTGATCTCACCGGCACACACAACGACTTCAATCAAGGAGAGGTTGCTCCAGAGGAGATGTCAGAGGTTCTCTCAAGCACCAGGGCGGTTGCCGAGAAGTCGTTTGCTGCGGTTATGAACTCTCATCCGCCCGTCTACCTAAAAGAGATGCAGACCCTTGTTATGAAGGACATCTCGGACTACAACGAGATGCTCAAGGTTGCGGAGCAGGCCCTTCAGGGCAACGATTTGGGCAATCTTCGCCTCTCGATGGAGGGCCTTATCCGCATATCAGACCGACTTATTGGAGACATGAATTGAAACGCTTAGCCGTATATACCCTGATAATTATTCTTAGTCTACTGTTCTGCCAGGCTATTCCAGCTACCACTGTTATGGCTGACCCCGTTGATGAATACTCCGAGGCTTACCAGGGAGAGCAGTCCGCCGCTTTCCAGGAGCGCCTTGGTGAGTCTTCAGAGAAAGAACGGGGAGTTGTTGCCCAGTTTGAGCGTAATCGCAAGGTAGCCGTCCTGAAGTATTACCGTGACGCTAAGCACATGGACATGGATTTTAGCGCATCGTCCGCCAAGTCAGCGGACCTACTAGGAGAGAAGATGTCTGGCCAGGAAGAGGCCTACATAGAGTCTCAGTACGGCCTTTCAAGGAGCTCTGACGATGCCTCAAAGAACCTGAAGGACATGATTGCGGAAAAATCTTCTTCCGCTTCGAGCCAGCACAAAGAAAAGTTCCGGGAGTCTACAAAGGTCTATCAAGAAAAAGCGACAGCTAAGGTTGCTGAATACGATAGTCGGAGCCAGGAGAAGTACGACTCTTATAACAAATACAGCGAAACCGAGATGAAGAATGGCATTGACTACCTCAAGAACGTCGCCAGCACCGCTCTCGCTGCCGGCGCTGTTCCCGGTATACCCGGTAGCGGAAAGGGGGCCGATGCGGTGAGGGTCGCCATGAAGTACCTGGGGCTTCCCTACGTCTGGGGTGGCACTACACCGTCAGGCTTCGACTGCTCAGGCCTTATGCAGTACGCCTACGGCCAGGTGGGGGTAAGTATTCCAAGGGTCACCTACGACCAGGTGAATGCGGGGGTTGAGGTCCCCCGAGGCCAGGAACAGCCCGGGGACCTGGTGATTTTCAACACATCCAAGGAGTCCAACGGGCACGTGGGCATGTATATCGGCGGCGGCAACTACGTTCATGCCCCTTATACCGGCGAGGTGATAAAAATAGCTAGCCTCTCTTCCAGGACCCCCTCTCATATCAGGCGCGTTGCCTAACGGGGCCCCGCTTCTCTCTTCCACTGGTAGTGCATGGTCAGAATCTTATTGTCTTTGGGGTCTATCCAGAACTCACCCACCTGAGTAAAATTGTACACTTCTCCGGTACTTTTGGTTGTCAGGCTGAAAGTGATCATCGTTTTTACCACGGTGTACAATGGCTTGCCAGCTATGTCGGTGAAAAAGATGCAACTCGTTGTTTGCGCGCTTCCAACGTCTACCGAAGCTACATCGTCCACAACCGCAGGAAACAACGCGACATCCTGAGGGTTTTCCATAAACTGTTTGAGAGCATCGTCCTTTAGTATTCGCCCGAGCTTGCCGAAATCTCCACCGGCATAACAGCTTGGGTCAATCCAACCGTACCGGTAAAAGTCCCCTGCGACCCCTACCGCCTTTCGCCCCTTCTCCGCAGCTTCTCTGCCGGCCCAAAACACCTGCACCCCTTCTTCGTCGTTTGTGAAGACCGACGTGCCGACCGCCGTCTGGCTGGAACTGAAAACGTCTGTTATCTGGCCGGGCTTATCCCTTATGCCCTTTGGGCTGAACGGGTTCGGCTCGCCCTCGGAATCCTTGGCTGCATACTCGCTCACGACGTCCTTGCTTTCCGCCCCCCCGTTGCCGCAGCCAAGAACAGAAAAAGCGAGAGTAATTGTTGCCGCCGTTAGGATTAAGATCGTCAGAGGGCGAAGTCGATGCCGAGCCTTTCGCACTGCCTCTTTCCCCTCTCACTGCTAAGATAGCTCCTTGACGCGTTGAAGACTGCGTTCTTCTTGGACCGTCCTTTGCCCCGGGCTATCTCCCTGTCTCCAGCCATGATTCTCATAGTGAACAGGGGTTTGTGCTCTGCTCCTTCTCTCTTGATTAGTTCGTGCATTGGCCTCACGTGATAAGTTCTTGCTATTAACTTGTCGATTTTTTCTACCGGGCTTAACGCCGTGTCCCCCGAGACTAGCTGCATCACCCTGGGCCCCATAACATCTTTGACGAACTTCCTCGTCGTTTTGTCCCCGCGGTCAAGGTAAAGTGCCGCCAGCACAGACTCGAACACGTCACACTGAATCCTCTCGTTACCCTGTAATTCCTCTCTTACCTCTGGGTTTCGGTTTTCGTCTACCAGAATAAACTTCGACATCCCAGTTCTTCGGCACGCATCAGCCATCTCTTTCCTAACCTTGAGCCTGCCCATAATAGCTGTCGATACCCCAGGGCTTGCGTCCAGCATCTCATTGATTATTACTGCCATGTACATGCTGAATACCGCGTCGCCAAGAAACTCCAGCCTCTCGTAATCTCTAATCAGTTGGCTATTTCGGGTGGCCCCCCTATGCGTTAGCGCGGCAACCAGGAGGTCATGGTCTCTAATGTCTACGCCTGTGCTCTCCCTAAACTTCCTGCAATGTTCTTCTACGTCAACCATCAATAGTGAGCCTCCGTAAGGTCTGCGGTCGAGGCCCCGCTAACCCTTATGCCGTCGCCCCACTTGCCGGTTAAAACCTCGATAAGTGGGAGATTTGTGGATACGGCGCTGACAGACACCGTTACATGTGGACCGTCGTATTTATACGGCGGGTTGTTCTTTACAACAACCGTTATCCTTATGGTGCCCATCTTCGTCAGCTTGGGATCTATGTTGGCCTTCGCGTACTCATTGGCAACCCTGGTTGCGGCGATTTTGTCTATCTTTATCCTGGCGCCAGGGTTTATTTTCAGTTCGCTTAGGTTTACCTGTCTGACCGCCGCAGCTGCCCCCATGTCAGCCGCAGTCTGAAGCTTGTTTTTAATGAGGTACAACTTGCCTATATCCAACACCAGCGAGATGAACCCGATGAGTATCACCAGCATGAACGCGGTAAGTATGATGACACTTCCTTCTTCGCGGTCCCTGATCTTTCGCAGCATCCTGTTTATCTTAAGCATTCCTAGATCTGCTCCGCTCTTGCCGCATACGTAACATCAACCGTCCTCGTGTTTCCCAGTAATCCAGCAATCAGCGGCACTCTTACCGGGTAGGAGTAGACCACCCTTACGGTTATAATCAACCCTCTTTTCGCCGCCGGGTTATTTATTTTCTTTGATGGGTTTTCCCCTTTGGCATAAGTCTTGTTCCGCGGCACTATTATCCTGTACTCACCCCGGGGGACCTTCCCTTTCCACTCTTCCACGTTGTTAGTAACCACGACTTTCCCCGTTTTTATCCCGCCATTTTCAAGTATGGTCATCATACTGTCGGCTGCTGTCTTTGGTTTCCCGTATGAGAACCCTCCCTGTATTCCAGCCTGTCTCACACCGTCTCTTGCCGCCCTTTTCACTGTGTTGTTATTAAAGAAAAGAAGGGACCCTTCGATGATGGCGAAAATGGCTATCAGGAAAATAATGAAAACGAAGGCCATCTCAATAATATGAGAGCCTTCTTCGTGGCTGGCCCGCTTTCTTGTCCGCTCAGTCAAACTCATTCTTGCCAATGGCTTCTCCGTCTACCGTGACCTTTCCGCTTCCCACGAGTTGCCTGAACAAAGGCGTTATGACCTTCTGTGTATATCTGACATCCACACTCACCGATTTCCCAATGTGTACTTCTGCCTTGTAGGGAATCATGCCGTTTGACTCCATTATGTATTTCACTCTTTTGTTGGCCGAAGACCCACCTTCGACGGTTGTTCGTGACCAACTGCCATTTACGGCCGCTTTCCTCGCGCCCTCCGCCGCCGCCCCCTGGCACGTAGCCTTCCTGTCTATGAGAAGGCCTATCTCCAGTGCTCCAACCATTAGCAGGACAATTATTGGCAGTATGATAGCCATCTCGATTATCGCGCTGCCGTCTTGTTTGAAAAATCTTCCCATGAGGCCATTTTACCTTATGTTGGCTTACATATCAAGAATAATAAACCGCCTATTATTAACTGATCGAAGATAGTAGTATCTGTATTGCCGGCACCAACGCTATTAGGATCAAGGCGGGGAGCATCAGCCCCACAAGGGGCAGAGCGAGCCACGTTGTAGTTTTATTGATTTCGCCGTCAATATAATTCCAATGAGCGATCCTGATACTTTCTGCCTGCTTTTTGAGCGCCTCCCCCATGCTCTGACCGACTATCTCCGCCTGAGCTATGCTATGCCCCAGGCTCCTGACTTCAGGTACTCCCGTTCTGTCTGAGAAGTTCACAAGAGCATCAATTGGCTTGCCGTACGCCGCGATTTCCCTGTTCAACTCCCTTACTTCTTGAGCGAGGGGACCCCTCAAGTATCGCGGAACTTCGTTCAACGCCTCTATCCAGGTCTTTGACTCGGTAATCACCAGCAGCATGTCGATAAACTCCGGCAGTGCGTTCAATATCTCTTTCTGCCTTTTGTCCACAGCGGAATCGAGCCGCAGGTTGGGGAATATGTATCCTACAACTGCGAAGATTACAACTGCCCACAGGGGCAAAATGCCAAATACCAGGTAGAACAACACCCCTAGCAGCGTAAATCCGAAACAGCTGGTTAATCTCAGGGCGACGAACTCCTCGGGTGTTAAGTTGTACTTGTTCCCCGACCAGGTGAGCTTCTGTCTTATCGACTCCATGCTCCGGGTGTCCGTGTAGAACGCTCTTACCACGGGGATCCTCGCTACCCTGTCGTTAAAACTGAGTACTTCTCCCCAGGCTCCCTTCCGGCCGAACTTTGGCTCCTCCTTCTCCTCTTCCACCGGGACCATCTCCAGCTCCCTGAAAGTCTCGTATTTCTCCTCCTTTTTCTTCGCCGCTCTGCTGAGGACCAGCCCCGCAAATATGAATACCGCTCCCGCCGCCGCCAATATTGCTATGACCCCTATCACGCTAACCGCTCCTCTCCCGTATCAGAGCTTTATCCTGTTGATTATGCGAAACATAATATATATAGCTAGAACTTCCATAACTAACGCTATGAAAAAGACGATAAGCCCGCCGGTTGTGCCCAGCAGCTTATGCCTTATATCTGGCGTCGACATGATCATCAGTAACGCAACCAGCGGCACGATCAACGCCATTATCACTGCCGCAAGCCTCTGTTCAGCGATCGCGGCGGCAAGCCTTCCCTTTTTCTGGTTTCTCACCCTGACGCTCTCGGCGATATTGCTCAGTACCTGCCGGAGCTCTTTGGTGCCGTACTTCTGAGACACCCTGTAAGCCCCCACAAACAACCTTATCTCGTCCGAGTCAACGGTTTCCGACCACTGTTCGAGCGCCTCATCCAAAGGGGTTCCAAGATGGTACCTTTTCAAGACCGTTTCTATATCGCCCCTTATTGGTTCCTCGACCCTTTTCGCTGCTTCGGCGAGCGCGATAGGGAAGGGCATCTCTGCCTGAAGGTTGTGCTGCACAAAAACGAGAAGGTTCTCGAGACTCGCGTCAAACGATTGCTTCCTTTTGCGTATTTTGCTATCAATCCTCGACTTGCTTACTATTGCCACCGTCACAATGCTTACTATGAAGAGGACAAGTATGTTCACTCTCAAGGACACGAAAAGAACCACCGTTGCTGCTATCGCCCACAAGAGCCTCTGCAACATATAACTGGGGAAACTAATGGGCCAGTTGGCCAACTTGAGGTTTACTTCCACAGACGTGCGGAACCGGTGATAGATGCCTTTGCCCTCTTTTTCTGTTTCCTCCTCTTCCCCGCCCCCCAGCACCTCTTCGGGTTTTGGCAGTGCTTCCATCTCACCGCTTGTCCGCGGCTCAAGCGAGCCTCTGGACCTCATTATCCCTATATACACGAGAAGCGCAGCTATCCCCGCACCGAACCCGATTATGGCTTCCATGTTACTCTCCCACCCTCTTATCCAGCCCTCTCACCGGCGTGTCCCAGTAGTCAAACTTATTCTCCAGCGTACCTGATATGTAACCGACCTGCTCCCAGGTTTCCCCCTCCTTGGTCCACCGATACCGGAAGATGTCTTGAATCATTATCTCGTCGTTCTCCGGGTCCACCCCGACAGGTTCCGCCACCTGAAGAATCTTCCGCTGCTTCATCTCCTTATTAACGCCATCTACCTCCACAAGCACTGTCCTTTCCGCCATGCACACAACCAGGTTCACTGCCTCAACAAGGAGTTGCCTCAAGTATCTTGGCGCTATATTTTCACTGCCAAAACTGGAGTAGAGTTCCAGTTTGCTTAGCCCATTTAATGCGTCGTTGCCGTGGACGGTGCACATTGACCCATAGGATCCACTGCTCATAGCGCTAATCAGGTCTATAGCTTCCTTCCCCCGGACCTCACCGACCACCAGTCGCTTTGCGTCCTTTCTCAGGCTCGCCTGCACCAACTCCCGGATGCTTATCTCGCTGCCGCCCTCAGTTGTGGGTGGCCTTCTCTCCGTCCTTTCCACGTTCAGCCCCGGGTCAATCGTTAGCTCGGCAGTGTCTTCAACCACGCACGCACGGTCCTTCAGCGGGTCCATGTAATTTATGCAAACCCCCAGCATGGTGGTTTTCCCGGAACTCATCGGGCCCACAAATGCAAAGTTACTTCTTGCTCTCACCGCACTCATCAAGAAGTCCGCGACCTGCTGGTTCATCGTGAAGTTCTTCACCAGGTCTTCAAAAGTGAATCGCCTGCTCCGAAACTTCCTTATGACAATGCTTGGGCTGCCGACGGCAGGCGGCTCCAGGGTGATGACCACGCGGCTTCCGTCGCGCAGCCTAGCGTCACATATGGGGCTCGAAAGGTTTACATCACGTCCTACGCCGTTGGCAATCCGCTTGGCAATCTGAACTATATGGTCTTTGTCGCGAAACCTTATGTCTTTGGCCCGCTTAAAACCCTCATCGGTATCTATCCAAATCTTGTCCGGACCGTTAATGAGAATGTCTGTAATATCTTCTCTTTCAATTAACGGTTCAAGGGGCCCGAACCCAAGTATTGTGTTGAACACTTTCCTTGACAACGGCTCTACAGCCTCCCGGCTGAGCATCACGTCCATGTCTCTTGCCGCCTGTGTCACCAGCGCCGGGAACTTCTCGCGCTGCTTCTTCTTCTCTTCCGGGCTCACTGATATCTGGAAAAAGGCTGGGTCGTCGTTGTCCTTGATCAACTGCCTGACTCTGTGAAGCACCCTTTCGGCATCGTTTGGGTCGATGTCCTCTGCCCGCTGGCCGGGGTCCACCCTCTCGGGCTCTATGGGCATTGGAGCCTTCTTGGCATCACTCTTTGAGGGAGGCGGTTTCCTTTCCGGCTCTTGCTCCGGCTCTTCTGCTTCCCCCGCGGTCATGCCCCTTCTTCTGGCGGCTGATTCAGCTAGCGTCAAACGGTCTTCAGGCATCCCCCTGGTCCCCTTTCAGCCTTTTGATCCCTTTTAGCGCCTTGTCTGTTATGGACCCACCCTTCTTGTCCTTTGGGCCTCCTCCATTGCCTCGAAAGGGAGACTTTTTTCTTTTCTTTCCGTCGGAGAACAAGACAGGGCAAGCATTCTCGGCAACGTCTTTCATTGCCTTTGTTATGGGGTTTTCCTTGTCAGACATCACTGGTATCTGGTGCATGTTGTACATCTTCACCATCCACTGATAGTTGGAAGGTATTGTGCCGAGAATCAGGTGTTTCCCTTCACCTTTTGCCGCATTGTAGTCGGTCGCCCTGAACATATCTTGGATGTAATCGGGGTCTAAATGGGTCTCGTCCACCATTTTATTGATAACAAAGCAGACCCTGTCTGGTTTCACGTATTTGAGTTCTTCCAGGTAAGCAACCATGTGTGCCGTGCTGAAAATCGAGTCCCTTGTTGGCTCGGCTACAAATATCACCGGGTTTCCCTGCTCGTACGGCCAGTAGTCATCTTCAAACCTGGGGTCACACCCCACATCCCAAATGACCACATCGTAGATGTCTTTGATAACGGAATATATCCTTTCGTAATGTCGCGTCCTTAACACCTCTCCCTTCTCGAGCTCTCGCGGTGCGAAGATAAAGCCAACCCCGGAACTGTGCTCGTTAACCACATCCCGGTAGTTGCTCGTGTTGAGATTGTCTATTTTCTTCAAGCCCGAGAGTATCGTCGGCGCGCTCATCATGTTTGTCAGAAGAGACTGGGTCATCGACTGCTGTGCATACTCGATAAGGCAAACCCTGGCCCCCGACGCCCGCGCGTAATGCACTGCCATGTTCACCGCGACCGTGCTTACGCCGACCCCCCTTTTCGCCGCGCCAATGGTGATCTGCCGAGTCGTGTCCGTCTTTTTCGACATCCACTGTTTCTCGTCGGCAGGCCTCTCTTCGGCCGGCGCCTTTCTCTCGACGTCTGCGGAACCTACCCGTGCCAACATGCTGTCCGGGTCAACACTCTCACTTTCTTCCATTATCTTGCGGGCGGCAGAACCCCCGATAGCTCCGTAGGTCACTCCGTTTTCGTCCCTCTCAACCTGCTCTAGAACCTCATCCCTCTTGTGACCCGATTTCTCTTCGTGTTTTCGCATTCTGTCTGCAAGCGCGTTGAGGCCGTAGTCTTCTCCGGCGGGCTCCGCTTGTTTCCTTGGAACATCCATGAGTCCGTCTACCTCTTCTTCCGCGGACGTTGTCTCAAGGAAATCATCCATGTCTCTATCAACCTCAACCCCCACCGCAGAAGTTTCAGGGACCACCTTCTTCTCGGGCTCCAGCTTCATTATTAACTCAGAAGCCCTGGCGCCTTCCTCAACCACCATTTCCGCTTCTTGTTCCAGCCTCCCCACGTCTTCCTTGTCTTCCTTCACCTCACGCCCTCTAAGCGTTCCGCCCGTTCTCTCAACCGTCAACTCAACCTCTTCGGCCTCGTTGGCGTACTTCTCAGAAATGAAAGGCGCATCAGGCAGTTTTCCAGCGGACACACCCGCATACGCCCCCCTGTTTATAGCTGCGTGTATCTCCATCATTGGGAGCATTCCCCCCCGCTCCCTTCCTAGAAAATGGTGAAACTCCAACCCTAATGATCCCCCAAGTTGTTTTTTGGTTGCGTCATCTGGTTCTTCAGTGTTGCTCAAGGCAATTACGTTTGGGACCCACCCTTCCTTCTTGTAGCGGTTTACCACCTCGATTATGGCGGTCGAGTAGTGCATGCCCTCCGCAACCGTGCTGGAGACAAACAGACATCCCGGCAGGCTCTTGTAGTCCTTAGCGTCAAAGGCCTTCTCCAGGAAATCCATGAACTCGGCGACCGATGCGCTTGTCCCCACCAACTTGGCTTCATCAAGGCCGCTTATGACCACCTTCAAATCAGGAAGGTCGCTTACGATGTAAACCTTGTTGCTGTCAGGGGTGGGCTTCCCCTCAAAGGTTCCCATGGCAAAAATCTCCTTACTGTCGCAAATCGTTACTGAATCGGAGATGCCGGCCCGAAAACGTTTGCGGGGTCGGCCCCCGTTGTTCCTACGGGCTCAAAAGAGTAGGGGTCTTTGGCTAGATAGACGGTTGCGTTTACCGTTGCGTACACGATCTTCTCTCCGTCAACCGGCGATACTTCCAATATTACGATGCCGCTTTCCACCTGTACGGCAACTTCCTCTTCGCCTTCGGTCGTTTCTCCAGACGCGACCATCCCCACATCCAGCACCCTGGTGTTCTGCAATATCGTAATGGCCATATTCTCGTCACAAACGACTACATCAACCCGGTCGTCCGGCTGCAATGTACCTCCCACTCCCTGTGGAAGCGACACCTCTATCGCCAGGGCCCTCATCCCGGGGTTCACGTCAGCCATGTAGTCCCCCGCCTCGCCGCTCAACTGTTTGCGCCAGACAGGCATGCCTTTGAATATCTTGGTGGCGCTGTACTCTCCCACAATCTCGTCCATGTTTCCCAACATGTCCTTGGTGACGGTCCCTTTGGGCATGTCCTTCATTTCAAGGTCGCCCTCTTGTATCTCCGTTCGCGCCGCGATGTCTTCTTTCGCAACGGGCACCTTGACCGTGCTCCTCATCGCGTTCAGCCACAGTATCGCCACCACAAAGACGATAATGAATATGGCTGTCCCGATAACAATCCAGCGCAGTCCTGTCGTCCTCTTCTTCATAAGCCTCCCCCTTCGCCTTACTATGCGTTTCAGATATTACGTCTATATCAAAACTATGTCAACAATAAACATCATTGTTCAAATGCCTGGCGGAGCTCGTCGTCAGTGGGTTCACTCAAAGCGAGTGGCTTCGTGTAGGAGATTGAAGGCTCGCTGTCGACGTACTCGGTGAAGTAACCGTACCTGTTCACAGAGTAGCCCCGGGGCAGGCGGGTGAGATACTTAAAGAGGTCTCTCGACTCATAGCGCCACTCCTTCGAAAGGGCAGCCACAATGATCTGTTTGTCTTTTTCCACATCGGACCTGTGTGCCATAAGTCCCCCGGCATTATTGATGCAAGCTATTGGCACCCGTTCCACACTCTGTACGATGGCGGTCGCGTAAAGCCCCTGGCTCCTGCCTTCGTTAAACAGGATCTCGCTCCACGTTTCCGGGATATCCATTGGGTTACTTTCCTTCGCGGAGGCCTCCATAGTGCCGCTCAAAACCTGGTGGGCTTCCTCTAAGACCAAAAGTTTGCCCCCAAGCCCGTTGTCGTCCAGGAACGACCCGTCTCCCATGATTTTCCCCCTCAGGAATATTCCTGTTGCGATAACAGAGATAATAAACGTCTTTGCCTGGGGGCCGAGACCAAAACCCTCCATTACTATTATCTCGTCGTTCTTAATAAAGTCGTCTACCGACCTTTTTCCCTTCTTCGAGTACATTGTGCCCAGGTTTGTGTGCGGCGCGTAAAATCGAAGCCTGCTCATGATGATGGCTACGCTGTCTTTGAAATCAGCACCTACCTTCGCACCCATCTCCGGGAGCATGTCTATTTCCTTTTTGATCTCACGGTAAAGGTCTGTCATGTCAACATCACCTGTTTTTTCAGGATCTTCGTCTGCTCCAACCCTTTTATAGAGCCTCGAAATCAGACTGACAATGATCCCAAACCCGCGGAGACCCAGCCCATATGCGAGTGCGAACGACTCGGCCAGACTCGCCGCCCAAGTCTCTGCGTCGACACCCCGCGGAGCCTTGAGGAGGTTGAATCCTATGGGGCACAACTTAGGGTTCCCCAGGCTGTAGAACTTGAACTTGAACTTCTTGCCGTTAGGCCCTGTAATATTCTCCACCAGGTTCTTTAATGCCCGCCACTGCTGGGACCAATCTAAAATAACCGCAAAGCATCCAAACGCCTTGATTTGGGCATATACCATACGTATTGCTGATACGGATTTTCCCGACCCCGTCTGTCCCGAGATTATCCAATGATTTTTATATTGGTCCTCGGTTATGACCCTCGGCAGGTTGTAATCCACCTTCCCGGTCTCTCCGTTGTAGAGGTACCCGATCTTTGCGTACTTCTTCGTCTTGTCTACTGTAGGAAGGCGGAAAACTGGTGCATTTTCCATGGCTGTGCTCAACCCGGGTGCTTCGCAACGGGGTGGGTGCGTCATCGCGGCCATCTCGTTGCTGTTTATGAATGTCGAGTAACGATAAGGCTCGAGTGTCGACAGTTTATGGCTTCTCTCCCGGCAGAAGCTGAACGCCTGGGCGTGGGTGGCCATATGCTGTTCCTTGTCGTGGGGGAGGTCTATCGTCTCTATGGGCAGCGGCCATGTGTTAGCTCCCCACCAGGCGCTCTTTACCAGCGCCCTCGCTTTCGGCTGGGCTTCCGGCTCTTCCCGGTCAGTCAGGACGTACATCTCGTACATGAATCCGCCCTCTTGGATGGCCATGAACAACCTGTTCCTGAACACGTCCAGGATCTCCGAAATGTTGTTCGCATTAGCCTCGAAGGTCTGAAGGGTTTTCATCCAGTTGATAGAAGGAATTACCCCGACAGACGAAGCGATTGCCGACGTTCTCATCAGGCTCTGGCTGACCCCCTGCGAGTCGGTCAACCCCTCACCGATACCGCTGCCATACGACTGCCCGCTTGTGCCACCGTCTGAGTGCTGTGTAGTTCTTCCCTCGCTGTACCCGTAGGCGTCACTGTTGCCGGTGTTGCGGCCGTCCCCGAACGACTGGCCGGCGGTGTCCCCCCTGGAGAGGCTCTGGCTCGCCGAAGCCTGCCGTGTCTGCCCCAGCCGCACCCCCTCGGTCATTCCCTCACTTGCCGACTGCTTGAACCCGTTTGAGTCAGACTGTGAAAGGCTCTTTCCCATCGTCGCACTCTCGTTGTTGCCGTACGTTTCGTTCCCACTCAGGCTTTGTGATTGCATCTGGGAGTTCGAGTTAGTATCTGACGCCTGCCACGTGTTCATCCTCGACCATGAATCCGAACTGGTCCACACCTCGGAGTCGCTTTCGCTCGCGTTTATGCTAAGCGCCTCGTCGACCTCGCTCCCGTTCGTACTGTGGTTGTGAGCGGTAGCATCGGTGTTACCTGCGCCGCCGCCAAAGAAAAACGACAAGCCTCCCTTGTCGGTCTTACTGAAACTGTCGCCGACCGTGTCGCCGACAGTTGAGGACCTTGTGAGGCTCTCGTTCGAACTCGTACCCTCTCCCAGCGCCGCCATTCTGTTGGTGCCCCCGATGTCTCCCTCGGAGCCCCCACGTGAAACCACCGTTGATTCTCCGGTTCCTTCACCCCTTGACGTGTTCCACCCTTCACTTTGGCTCTCCCTAACTCCCTGCGATGTCGATTCGTCGAAACCTCTCCCGTCGCTGAACCCCTGGGTCTCGTTGACCGAACTCCTCTCCCCCATCTGGTAGCTTTCCCTCTCTCCCTGGCCTTCACTCAGGCTGACGCTCTCCCCTTCTTGCTCCTGGCTTGAAAGTGAATCTGACCTGTTCACCCCGTCTGTTTCACTTACTGTATCCTGGTGTGTCATGCCCCATGATTGCCCCGTGCCCTCGCTCATGCTCTGGGAGTCCACGTGGGTCTCGTTTGTGCTTGTCTCGTACATATCGCTACTCGTTTGTCCCCGCGTTACTCCCTTCCCCTCACCCAGTGACCCCATCATTCCAACAGGGAAGATCAGGTTTACTCCAATGGACCTCTGCCCTCTTACCTGTGATTTATATTTACTCAATACATCGCTTATTTTTTGCAACTGACGCCCAATGTCCTTCTTGCTGACCGGGCTCCCCAGGCAGATGACCAGGTAGTTGTGATTTTGCATTCCCCTTATAATTTCTTCGATTTGCTCCTCGCTGGCGTAGTCGGTGTTGCCGTCCTTCTCTTGGTTGGCGTCCGAGTTGGCGGCGTTCCGCGGCCTCGGGACCCCCCTGACCACCAGTATCTCGTCCATTGTCTCCATCGTAGACATCATCCAGTTGCCGACATTCGCAGTAAGTGGGAAAATCTCTATCTGGCTGTAAGCCCCCTCGAGTGCGGCTACCAGGCCTGCCATTTTTGCGTCCGCCATGTACCTGGCCTTCCCCGGCTCATCCGCTACACATTGAACGCCGTAGCAGAATACGGTTCCTATTGAAGATTGAGTCGAGTTGCCGATGACCGTAACCATGCAGGCCTCGTCTTCATACATTGCGGAGCAGATGTCGCGCTGCACGTCCAGGAGCTCACGGTTTAGCCTCAGTTCCACCGGCACCCGTTCGACCCTCATCATCTTCACCGACTTCCAGAACACATGCACCTTGCCTTCCTCTTTGACAGCAAGGTGGTAGAGGAAGCAGTCTACACGGCCGTTATCGAGGACCATCCGTTGGTCGATTATCCTTATGTCGTCGTGAGCCGAGCTTTCTTGCTCGTCGGTCCCGTACGCCTTTGCTTTCTCCAACAGCCGCATTCTGGTCCGGCCCCCTATCCTCGTTTCAGAATTTCTTCGTCTGTCGGTGACTTGAGCGACAGTCTTTGCACTTTAACTGCGGTTGGCTCGCCGTCCAGTATCCTGTCGTAGTATCCGACCTTGACAACAGCCCAGCCCTGCGGCTGCTTGGCGAAGTAGCGGTAATAATCCCTGCCAACTTCGTCATAGCGTGACTCGCGCCCCAGCTTCAAAGTCAGCATCCGCATGTCGTTTTCGTTATCAACTCTGTGACAGATAATCGTAGGGGTATTAGTTAAGATTAATTCAGGTATCTCGGAAGGGTTCTGTAAACAGGCAATTAGGTGCATACCCCATTTTCGACTCTCGTTGAAAAGGATCTCAAACTGGGTCTCTTTTACGTTTAGAACGTTGCCGGGCTCTGCCCCCTGAAGGATTTCATGGGCTTCCTCAAAGAGCAAACAAAGCGGGGGGTCAAAAGGCTTGCCGCTCGCCTGTGCGAACTGGAATATACCCGCCGCCATCGAGGACAGGAGGAACCTCTTATTGACGCTGTCGAGTTCACCGGCTTCGAAGACCACCACCGGAGCAGAATCTATTATCTCGTCTATGGACCGACCGCCTTCCTTCCCGTATATCTTAGAGAGGTTCGTCCCCTCCCTGTAGTAGAAAAGCCGGTTTGCGACCGTTTGCAGCCTGTCCTTTGTTGCACCACCGGTGGAGCTTGCTTTCCGGGGCAGTTCATCTATCGTTGCCTGTACCGCCTTCTGGAGGTCGCACATGTCAACGTTGGCACTGTTCTCCGGGTGCTCATAGACGTTGTTCTCCCTGTACAGCTTATCAACGTGCTCGTAGGTAATACTCATCCCTCTAATCCCCAGCTGCATGCCCATTGCCCATACCTCACAGACAGTATCCAGCCACACGAAGGGGTCTATGCCAGACGGGACCTTAAGTGGGTTGTAGTGCGCAGGGTTCAGATCGTTGTTGGCAAGCGAGTATACGGCAACTTCTTCACCAAGGCACGACTGCAACGCCCGGTACGACTTTTTCCAGTCTAGAACGACAATCCGCATCTTTTTCCCGGTCTCCGGGTTCGGCGTCGTCCGGAGTGAATACAACAGTCTTTTTGCCGACTCGGTCTTCCCGGACCCCGACATCCCCGCCACGATCATGTGCCCGAGCCTTTTCTGCGGTATCGTGAACGGTATGTCGGTTATCTCAAGTCGTTCCCCGTTTATCTGGTGCCCTAAAAATATTTCATCTTTCGAGTTTTCGCTCTGGGTTACCAGCCGCATACGCGGCATCACTTCCGCCGTCGTCGAAAGCCCGGGCGCCTCGCACCTGGGCATATGCACGTATGCCGACTGCTCGTTTGATGTCAGGAATGTCGAGTACCTATATGGCTCGATCGAAGACATCCCCACGTTCTTCTTGCGGCAGGGGCTGAACGCCTGTGCGTGTTCCAGCAGGTGTGCCGCCTCACTACCGTCCGGCTCCTCGATGGTCACGGGCGTAGGGAAGCAGTCCATGGACCAGAAGGCCCCTTTTACGGTTGCCTTGCATTTGTGCTTGGATTCAACTGTGTCCGTCAAGACGAATACCTCAACGAACGAGCCCCCGGCCTGCAAAGCGTTCATCAGCCGGTCCCTGAAAGTGCCGAGGATCTGACTAACGTTTTGGCGCGATTCATCGAAAAACTCCCAGCTTTCCCTGTATGAGATTGAAGGAATCACCGACACCGAGGTCGACATGGCCGCCATCCTGGTAATCTGTTGACCCATCATGGCGCTGGTCCCCATCCCATCTGTCACCGAGGTCGACTGCGAATCGGAAGCTGCTCCACCAACCGACGTGGAAGCTGAACTCCCTCGGCTCGCCCCGTCGGTGGACCCCGTCCCGAATCCACTCTGGGTCGTCACTCCCTGCCCCATTGAGCGCATCTGGCTCTGGGTTAGCCCTCGGCTTGTGCCGACCGAGTCGTCAACCCCCCTCCCCATGTTCTCTGAAACACCATACCCGCTGCCGCCGCCTTCAGACATCCCCGTCTGCGCACTCATGCGCTCCGACTGTGACGCATCCCTCGAAAAGCTGTCTCCCTGCTTCCACCCGACCGAAGCTGTCTCGTCGCTCGAAGTTCCATGCCCGACACTGCTTTGCCCACTCTGCTGCGTTCCCACGCTCTCGGTCGACCTCTCCATGAACGATGCAGTGGGCATCTCCTTAAACGAGTGGCTTACATTGTCCCCGTAATTCGTACCATGAGATTCAGACCAGTTGTTGTCATGACCTACACCGATACGAAAATCTTCCCCAATACCAAAACCCAAACTCTCCTTGACTGAAGTCGTATCTGAGTGCTGAAAGCTGCTGCTTGCAGAATCTGATTGCTGCGATATCATCCCACCATTTCTGGTTGCGGTGTCCCACAGGGACTCCGACCCTTCCGGGAGCAACTCACTGTCATATCCTTTATTGGCTCTTAAGTTTGTATATCCAACAACGTCTTCCTGTGATTGGTCAAAAAGCCTTTCTCCAACCTCATAATGGTTTGATTCATCCATGAAGTTTTCTATTTCCTCTGGGTTCCCGTCAGCCATTGCGTCCACGTTAATTAGTTGATGCTTATGCTGACCCAGCCCCCATTCAAGGTCGCCCGCACGGTTGGCCTCCTCCGGGTACCTATCAACTATATCTCCATCGCGCACCTCGTTCGCGTCAAGGGGAGGCCCGCTACTATTGCGGCCCGGTTCAAAGTCCAAGTCACTAATGTTGCCAAATTCGTCTGCCCCCAGGGTAGATACTGACTGACTGCTACCCGTTCCGTGCCCTTCCTGGCTGCTGTTTGACCAACTGTTGCCGCTCGATTCCATCTGCGACACTGATGACCGGGCCGAGCTAGAAGAGCCTTGCTCGGTTGACACCCCACTGCTCATGCCCTCGCTCTCCCCGTAGTACTCGGACGCGCTCTCACTGTGGTCGAAAGACTCCGAGAACTCGTTGCCTCTCTGTAACCCCTGGTCTCGTCCTATGCTCTGTCCCTGTCCGACCTGTGCCTGTTCTCCCCTGCTTATCTGCTCTGACACCGAATCTCCCTGGCTCAGGTTGTGGCTTTGCGTCCCCGAACCTGACATTGTTATCCCCGCGTTGGAGCCCTCCGCGTCCGACCAGTTGGTTCCCTCGCTTGCGCCCTCCATCTGCGAGGTCCGGTACATCTCGCTCCTGGCTTGGCTGGTGCTTATTCCCGCGTTGTCACCCATGCTGGCGACGGCTCCGAACGGGAACATAATCGAAGCGCCAAGGCTCCTGGTCCCCTGCACCTCGGAGCGCACTCTCCCGTAATCCGAGCTAACGATGGATAGCCACCTTGCTATGTGCTTCGGCTTTATCGGGCTTCCCAGTATTATCATCATGTAGCTAACATCGTGTAGGCCACGTATCACCTCTTCCACTTGCTCCTCTGAATCAACCATCTCCGTGTCGCCCTCGAGGCCAAAGCTCTTTTCCGTCCTTACCGAGCTTTCGCGCGGCTTGGGAATGCCCTTCACAACAAGCAGTTCACGCATATTCTCAGCGCAGGAAAGCACCCAGTTGCCTTCTGTTGAGTTGAAAGCGCGGTGCTGTACCTGTGCGAAACTTCCCTCGATGGTTCCCACTAGGGCCCCAAAGTCCCTGTCTGCATTGAAACAGGCCTCCCCGGGGTCTTTTCCGGTTGCTTGAACACCATAAGCAAATATGACTCCCAGTGAAGAGTCGTGGACCCCAGCGTTAGTTATGAGTGTTACCGTGCATACCCCTGCGTGCCACAGCCCGGTCAACACGTCCCTGTGTATGTCTGA
>Ga0180015_1000038_pt1 | contig 39406 bp, 36 predicted proteins | sample KR13_S2_MetaG_FD_116508 | JGI IMG/M metagenome (GOLD analysis project Ga0180015, IMG submission 116508) | Groundwater microbial communities from the Olkiluoto Island deep subsurface site, Finland - KR13_S2_MetaG | ecosystem: Environmental > Aquatic > Deep subsurface > Groundwater | place...
CAATTTAATATTATCAAGGATCAGCTTATTCTTTACTTTATTCATGTATATCCATTGGATATACTCATTTAAATACCTTTCGATACTACTAGTTAGAACTCAATTGTTTTCGGAGATACTGTCAAGAATTTTTATTTCAATTCATTAAATCTTAAGTTCCCCCACTGTGCAAGCGAGTAAAATGTTATCTTGGTGGGTGTTTTTTTTTTGTTTTAATTTTACTTGATTTACTGACGCTGGCTTGATTTATAAATATTGTCGGGGTGGGAGTGATGGATTGATTATATTCAAATAAATTTATCAATATCTCTCAATCTTTCAAACATTGCTTTTGTAATTGCAAAGCATAAATCATAAGTAAAATCTTCATTCACTTCCTGCACAAAAATAAAAAAATAGGGACAGCATCATTTTTATTCATTTCTTCTATTCCTTTTTTTAGTCCTACGCCCTAACAACTTTGCAAGATTTAATGCATTTTACCGTCGATAAAATGAAAAAAACGCCCCCACCGGGCGTCCAATAACTTGTATATGTTAAGGGCTCAGAAAAATTAGATCTCTCTGTCGAGAATATGAAGTTGTTCTTTTGGGTTGATCTGATCAACTGCCATAATGCCGACGGTTTCTTTTGATTAATTATATGAAATAATCTTTAAATAGTTTTCGTGACATAAAGAGGTTGATAGGAAGTTTAATCAGCGGTCCCATGATCCGACGCTATTTTATATTTTAGCGAAGATGTATAAAGCTCAACTAGGTTTTTTGCCCACTGCGGAATGTGCAGACTTAGATTTTGCAGATAGTGTTCTTTCAGGTGATGCTTGTTTTGATAATAAGTTTCCATCTTCGCTATGGTCATTGAGTAATTGTTCCCACAAACACGAGGTGCAGATATTCTCGGTTTCGACTCTGCCATCAACAACTGTGCTTCTCATCACAATCTTGGATTCATCTTTTTCATTGCAATACTTGCATACCATGAAGCAGAAAGTTTGAAACAGGTTAAATACATTGTACAAACTTGCGAACTATCTATAGTAATTATTTCCATCCGGGAAGCTGTAATAATCTCTCCTGTATTTTATTATGTGGCATAGCTTCATGCTCAGATCACGCAACACATTGTTAATATCTGTAACTTTCTTTGCAATACCAAGAACTGCTTTTCGTGCTTTTGTTTCCAAATCTTCTTTGACCATTTAATCTTTTTTTTGTTTTAATTTAATAAAGGTAACAACTGAAGAGTTTATATATTATGTACAAGGATTGGGGATAAAAAATTATTCTTTTGTATTATGATGAATAAAAAAGAAACAAAGAAAAAGGTGAGTATTATTAAAGTACTTACCTTTGTTGAAGGCAATAGCGATGTACAGAAAACGTATTTACTCACAGAGCTTCATCAGCATTGCATTAGATTTATTAATAAACAGTTACCTCTAATTATAGGTAAATTGAATTATCAGATAAAAGTTATATAGAATCGAGAAGCCACCTTGGTAACAGCAAGGCGTATGAATAATCAAATATAGAGAGGAAATGGGGATAATTTTCAATCAAAATACTTATTCTTAAATAAGATTGCTATCGTCTATTTTACTCTGAAATTGCGCTTGATATGTTTTTAATTTTTTTATATTCTAATATAATTTTTGTTGCTACAAGGAACGAGTGACTTCCTGCTCGCTATTGTACGCTGGGTAACAATACAATGTATAAAGTTTCTGAGAAGTGACGCTAATACTCTTATTTTAATTCGGTGACCAATGGATCTAAGCGTAATTGTTACGATTATCATATTCATATTGGGGGGAATATGTATCCCTGTGGGGATACATTATTGGAGGCATAAAAGTTCTAATAAAAAGCTGGAAACGGATTCGCTTAAACTTAAAAAACAATTTGAAGAAGACATTAGACCTTTCATAAAGAATTATATTATTGAGATGCCGCACAGAACAGATGAAGAAAAAAAAGAGATAATTAGTGCGACCTCCAAAATACTTAAAGAATTTAAGCAAAATATTAAAAGAATATTATCTGTTCATGGTGAATTGGAGATCAGGAAAATTGATCCTCACTTTTATCAGCAAATTACTAAATTACATGCCAAAATAGAAAGTATCATTTCTGTACTTGAAAACGATGAAGTGGAAATTGATATGCGTTATGAACTTATATATAAAACAAAGAATGGGAAATCAAATCATTTACTTTCTCTTTACAAGAACCCTAAAATTTTGGATAGATAAATCAATTTATATCTGTTTACCTCGTCCGTATCTGCAATGTAAGTAGTCAAGAACTGAACAAAGGATGTAAACCTTGTCCATCGGGTGGATTTCTGGGATTTGTCCACTATTCCCTTCTTTATTGTCGTGTTCATTCTTGCCATTTTCAGCTTGCCATTGATTAAGCACCCAGATAGTTCCATGTTTGATATGTGGTAGATTCGTGTCTCCAGAATATTTGAAAAGCATGTTCAATGCTAGAGTTGTCATGTATATATCAGGTTTGTTATTTGCATCAAGCCAAGCCCATCCTCGATCCTTCCCTTCACTGGTGAAGAAAAAGTTTCTTGAAACAAATTCTACAGCATTCTCCACTGCATCAAAGTATTTGTCGTCACATTGAAAAAGTTCGCAATATTTAATCAGTGCGTTAGCCGCCAAGCATGTCTTATCCACACGTGGTCTTTCTGGAGAAATGCTATTGGACCACCCCTCCTTCACTCTGTTCTCCAACAGCCATTTGGCACCATCATTAATCAGCCTTTCAACATCAGACAAATATTTACAGCGGCTTCTATCTTCCTCCGGTCGAGTACACTTCTCATAATAGCGAATTAGAGTATATAACGAGTAACTCGTAGCTCCTACATCAGGACGGCTGTTTAGTAGCCAGCACCTATCCTCAAGGCTAAAGTACCTTATAACTGTGTCAAGATATGGCACACTTTCCATACTGGCTCCTCCTGCTTCAGGCGGGGCATATAGGAAAGCGAGGAGCCCATAGCTCGTATCATATATCTTTATACTGCTTGGTCCCAGCTCTGCTGGCAAAGAATCAAGTCCTTCAATAAAAGTATCATGAAGTTCACAAGCCTTATTTTTTCTAAGCCAGCCAAGCCCTTTTTTAATGTAAGGGTCTACGGAATCGTCACTCATGTAAGCCCGCCATTTCAATAAGGCTCTGATACATGTTGCAACAGTCCAAGCATTTGAAAAGCGAGGTCTTTGCAAGCTTTTGATTTCATCCTTTCTGGTTGGAAGAATCTTGAGTAAATCCTCCTTTGAGATGAAATCCCATCCTCCAGTGTCAGGAGCCTGAGCCTTCTTAAGATATTCCATGACCTTCTTTATATTGCTTTCAATATTCTCTCTTGCAACGATTATATTGCTGTGGATGATTGGCTTGATTTTCTCGAATGTAAAGTCTGCCGACAGCTTATTCTCTTTCTTAAATTCTTGCTCGAAGTACTCTCGCTGTTGAGAGTCATTCAGAAAAGCATATGCAGGACTTACCAGATAGTCGCTTCCTTTACACTCGGACAGAGTGTCAATTATACGAAATCTCTCTCTCACGCTCTGAAAACTACCTTCTTTCAATCGTGGATCATACAGCAAATTATGTATTGGGTCGCGTAATATCATTGTCGTGATTGCTTCAGTTATGGAAGACATTTGATGAACCGCAGTAAAATAAGCTTTCAGCAGTTCTAATCATCTCAACTATTGACGAAACTATCATATTTAAGGTTTTTTATTTTATTCCGCGAATTATGTTGCTCAGGGCCCATAGTAGGCAAAACAAGTATGTCTCTCTTTTGTTTTTCGGCCTAGTTGGTCCAGAATTTTAGGGAAAAATACGTGTTGCCAGATAAGAGTTTCGAAAAAGCTGCTTAGATTCATCAGTGGAAGGATTTCAACGGAAGCTATTTCTCGAGTGATAGCGTCAATCAAGGCCTTTAGATCATCTCCGGGTGCAAACCCATCTTTACAGAATTTTCGTCTACACTCGTTGTCCTTGTAATCAGAGGGTTTAGTACATCCAAATTTGAGTGTTTCTATCTGGTTCTCCGAGTTGTACTTTAATTCTATCCAATCACACTCTGCCTCCTTACTACTAATTAGAAATATAGGAATCGCTGAATTAATGAACACAGGGGCAATCTGTTTACAGTCAGAACTGGGTTGAATCGAAAAGCCAGCTATAAACATCTTATCTAGGGCTCGTGGATCTGTAACGATGCCCTTCTCGCATACCAGCTTATACTTCTTAATAAATTCTTCAGTTTCATCGACCTCACACGAGGTTCTTCTTTTGCCATTTACACGAAACTTGTATTCGCGAAAATAATTAGGATCTTTCAAAAGGTCTTCTATTTTAGCGTACTTCTTAAATTTCTTCGACACATTGAAATCGTACCGATCTGTTGTAGATTTATCCAAAAATACTATGTCTTTTGAGTAAGGCACAATTCTCCCCTTGCCCTTGTTCAGCCTACTACCATATCGGATAACAGAACTCAAGAACGCTCCACAGTTATTGTATCCCTAAGACCATATGCTCGTTCGACGCTCTCGAAAGATCGTTTAATAGTAGACATTAAAGGCAAGTACAATCTATAAATTGGAGCATAAAATATCAAAATAATATATTTTATGTAACTTTATCGTTATAAGATTAGGTCTGTCAAGCACAAATGTATGAATTTAAAGCCAGAAAAATCCGCTTTTGATGTCGAAATTGTAATGGTTATTTTTGGGCATAAACACTTTCTGGGCACATCATATCTGAAACTGCATAAAGTATGATCTGATGGAGAAATATACTTTTTTTCAAGTAGCATGAAGTAGGCCGTTTCTGTTTCCTTGTTTACCTTGTGGAGATTTTTTAAATTGTAGGCTGATGTCTTTATAGCCTATTGCTATCGAATAACCATTCCTTCTTCCACAACAATCTTATTGGCTCTTATGCTATTTTATACTAAAAATTTATATATCATATAATCAAAATAAAAATGAATTTGAATATCATTAATTGGAAAAATGAATTTTCAAAGTTTGCCGTTATCTCTCTAAACCTCTTAAATTTCGCTTTATGTTATTTTAACATAGAAACTAGCCCAAAGTTGCTCTTTGCAATATAGCAAAAGCTTAAAAATTTGTCCTTGTTTTAAAAATAACCTGCAACAACCGTAAAGGAATCGCAAATTTATCCGACCAGGCATTTCAATGCTGCGTAGTTTTAGAAAAGCTAATGTGTTAGTTTGAATCCAACATATTAAAATATAAATGGGCACTTTATAGCCATGCCCAGGGCTTTTAATTAATTACCCGTTAACTCATCAGGCATATGTAGTTCTCCGCCTGATTTCACTATTTCCTTGATAGCTTTTGGTATATAGTCATCCAAAGCTTCTGTTGTTATTTTTGTCATTGGTTTAATTATACCCAGTTGCGCATAAGCCAGCTTCAAGAGGTATAATTTTCTTACGTGCCTTGGTTCTATTTTGGGACTGTACATTTTCAACTCCTTTCATTTGTCCATTGCAGTCTGGACAACAGCACACTGAACAACTGCAATAAGGACATAATAGGCTATTTTCTGAATAAATCATTTGCGAACCACATTCAGGGCAGAATGTCATGGCAGCCTCCTTTCCAGGGCCGGCTCTGACTTCAAAAGGTTTGAGAATTGTTTTGAAACGCCTCTTAACCAGCCTGTATCAGCCATGCTGTGGAATCCTTCACCAATGATGAGGTGGTCGTGCAACTGCACATCAATGCTTGCCGCTGCAACTCCTACTTTCATTGTTATGGATTTATCTTCAGCAGATGGTTTGATGTCACCAGAAGGGTGATTGTGCACCATAATAAAGGCGCTTGCCTTGAGATGAATCAGCCTTTTGACAATTTCGCGAGGATATATTGATGAAGCTGTGAGGCTCCCAGAGAATAGGTTTTCAATGGAAAGAATTTTGTTCTGGGCGTCGAGGAAAAGGAAGTAGACCTTTTCAACGTCATCATCTTCAGCAAACAAAGGCTTCATAATGTTATAGACCTCTTGCGAGTTTGATATAGATTGCTTTTTTGATGATTCTTTGACCATTGAGACAAAACGACCGGATTTTAGGTCTTTCCAGAATTTTGATTTTTCAGTCATAAACACCTCCTCTTAAAAGCAACAGCCTCACAGAAGAAATTCTGCCACGCTGTCGAGAAAACTTGTTCTTCTGACTGGAATGGTAGTCGACACTGATAGATGATATCTTCTATTCCTTGCTCCCAGTGTATCTTGACAGGTATTCTGAGTTTCACTGCATATTTGATCTCAAAACATGTTCCACCTGTGTATCCACCCTCCTTGCTTATGAAGGCGTGGACAAAATCGCATTGTTCAATAAGCTCACGGTTGCGTTGGTAATAGCGTTTTGGGATATCGAAATTTGATCTGATATTGGTAAGATCTGGCGCATACACAAGCACCTCCATATCCCTCTGTTTTGCTTTTTTATGAGTCCATGAACAGACACCCTCACATCCGCTTGTTACAATAATTGAATTCTCTGGAAGACTGATTACAAGTTCTTCTACAGCCTCCCTGTCTCTAAATTTCCTTGCTCCGACAATTCCTATGAAAGCCATAAACACCTCCTTAAAACGCAAAAAACCCCTCTGGGTGAAACCAGAGAGGCTCATTGTTGGAATTTTGTAATTAGAATTACGATTTGCTCAAGTGCGCGTACTCATCAATAAGCAGCCCACAAAACGGGCAATGCCTTAATCCAAAATCATTGTAATCATTGCCCTGCTTAAGCCACACCAGCTTGTAAACATTACCGCAGTGCTCACATGTTTCCACTTCAACAGACTTGGCATCTTGAGTTTGCACATTTTCCCGGGTCTGCATAATCCCTCCTTTTGTTATTTTTTGTGAAAAGTTAATTTAAGAATTCACCTCCTTTCATGTGAAATAAAAATAAGGAGCAAAGTCCTGTGGAATCCCTTGTAAGAGAAAAACAAGACTGCTCCTTTTGTGAATCAGGCTGTCCTTTGGTTAGATTGTTTTTATGATAGATGCGTTGCTAATGACTTGAATTTTTCTTATGGTCTTGCCATTATATTCGTACTCGTAAGACGAAACTCGTCCCTGCAACCACACAACCTGACCAGAGGTCTGTAGCTGTTCAATGAAGTTCCTGACTTCATCACTTGTGTCAAAAAGCACACACGGAATTAAACAAGGCTTGCCTTGTTCATTTGCAAGATTGAATTTCAAAACCTTGCTGTTCAGATTTACATCAATAATTTTACCTGTTCCGGCAAAAATATTCATAGTGCCCCCTTTCTTAAAAGTTTGAGGCAGCCTGATTTCAATTTGTTACGGAAAAGGTAAGACGTAGGTGTTTATATGTTTTGTATAAGGATTGGGGAGGTTAAGGATTATATTTCATTCTTGACTTATCTTTTATTTTTAGATAGTTGGATTTATTATCTGCACGCATCACAAATTTTACCTTTATCAAGAGTATTCCCCATATGATCAAAAATACTGGCCATAGTCTTTGTCATTGGCATACGACAGGCCTAGGCAATACGCCCCTCACGCCTTAATATACCAACTATGATACTGAGTGAGTTCGGGTGTGTAGGCCATTAGTTCCCCCCTTAAGCATTTCAGTTAATATTCAAATTAAAAAAGCTCATGAAGATTTCTCCCCCAGGAGCTTGTCATTGAAATTATTGGGATGACACGAATTTAAGAAATGACGTTCTTGCCATCCAAAATAAGATTCAAAACCTTTTCAGTCTCAGACATTACATAAAGGCAGGCATAATGAGCCGACTTTTTGATCTTTTTTGCATACCGTTCAATATATCGAAATGAGTTGCCGGTTGTGTCGGCTGTTCTTTTCCCAACCAGCCTGCACAAAGCCTGGGCAGAAAGTTCAGCAATTATTTCTTGCAAAGGATCTTGGCCGCTTTTTAGATGACCCTTAACCCTTTCATGACTTGCATGAGCAAGTTCATGGAAAAAGACAATTTCTTCTTGGGAAGCCAAAGCAATTTCTTTTCTCTTTGAAGAATAGTAGCCGTAATAATTGTAATTGCCCGGTATCAATTTGATGGATATTCCCCATTCTATTGCTCTGTTTTTAAGAGGCAGGTCTGGAATTTCTAAATCTTGATAATCCAGTTTTTCTCCGTCCGTATCTTCAAGCCTGAAAACAGGGACAGGGTTAAAATATTTTAGAACCTTTTTTTCTTCACCGGATTCTTCGTCGGTTTCCTTTTTAAAATAAGGGGCAAGGATATGTATTGGGTGGGAACCTTTTTTAACAAATCTATCAGCATCCTTCCATTGTCTGTATCCTCGCGCGTCTCCTGTTCCTGACAAAAACATTATAATCCGGTTTGTAAACGACCAATGACTGCTTGGGGTGTCTGGTGTCGGGAAGCACGCCATTGCTACAGCTTGCGGGATTTCTCCTGACTTGAATTTTTCTACGATTGAAGTTAAAACTTGTTTTACTTTTTCGTTCATTTTTACACCTCCACTATTTAAGGGTTAGAAATAAAAAAGCCCTCTTGGAAAATTGCCAAGAAAGCCTTTGATAATCTAAAAATTTTGGATGTTTTAGTTGGTGTGTTTTGCTAATTTCCTTTTCAGAAAATGAAAAAACTATCTGGAATAATGCAGCTTTAGAGTTAATAATTATTTTTGGCGTGGAATATGTTTGGATAGAAAATCAGGTTGGTTAAATTTTTTAAATGCACAGCTAAGAAGTTTCGATTTTTCTTGGGACTTGCCGTTTAATCGAGTTTCTTAGCTGGTTTTGGATGAAGTTCTTGACTTCATGCTTTTAAAACAGGGCTTGCCTATTTTTTGCAAGGGTTGATTTTGTTGCCTTGCTTTAAATCGTTTTTACCTCCTTTCGTTTGAGGTTATAGTTGTTTGATTTTTTATTCTGGGAGGTTTAGGGGAATGGGGTTTATATGGGTTGTATAAGGATTGGGGCGGAAGGTTGTAAATATTTGAGAATTGTATGAGGGGCGATGTCTTTTATGTATTATTTATTGACACATCCTTACAAATTATTTGACAAATTAAGCACTTGACTTTAAATTTGTACTAGAGTACATAATTTTTATTCCAATTAATGAGGGTTACTATTGCAGGGTATCACAAGGCAATGCTCTTTATGCTCCCTTGCCCAAGATAGATAAAACTATCGAAAACTCCACCGTAAGCGTATGGATATAAAAAGGCTTAATTATAGAATCGTTCACCCCTATCACACAACAAATTGGCTTGACTTTTTAAGATGTTAAAGTGTGTACTTAATTTTTCTTATAGATTGTCTATAGTAAAAAAGAACATCTGTTCATAGGCAAATTATATCTGTTGATGAGTAAACTATTTAAACTATAAAAAGTTAATAATTACAGATAAACAATGGAGAGAAAAAACGATGCATTATAGAAATTTTGACCTATTTAAGAAATATTTGGAAGGTGATGTGGTCGATGAAGCAGATAAAGAAGATACTTACGAACTTACGTCCATGGGATTGGCTCGTATAGGTTTTACTACCCTCGACGATGAGACAAGGGAAACCGCGATGCTTACTCCTCTTGGTATGGATATATACAAAAGAGAAAAAATATTAAGGAATCCTCTTAAAAAATTTTTCTATTCGCTCGCAAACTCAGCCTATTAATTTTTTTGTTCCTCACACTCTCAACCAAATTACTTTTAATCCCAGAGGACTAATATGTCTTGGTATGGCTGGATTCCAATTATTACATCAACACTTCTGGTGGAAAATGTTATAAGGGACATACGACGTAGCTCCCTATCCACTGAAACGAGAAATGAACACCTCCTTCTCCCGAAAATAAACCAAGCCGAGCTTATTCCTTTGTCCGGACAAGACAAACAAAAATATAATCGCCGTTTTGACCAATCCACAAGAGCTACCATGAGGTTTCACCTTAATCCAGCTTCAACTGATGAAGTATATTATTATTTGAGAGACTTCGATGACAAAGATACGACAAACCTTCACAGAGTTGCAGTGATCGTAAACAATGATGGTTTCGTAAAAAAAGTTGCATTGTTTGGTTTTTCAAACCCCAAACTGGAAGCATTAGCCGTGATTGAGAATATAGAAACCACCGGACTCATGAACTACGAGCTTATACATGGGGAGCCATACACCCATGCCATGCAACTATTTGGAGAGGTCAGAGACATTTATCATGAACACATATATGCTCCACATGGTGACTTTGCTCTCCAACCTGTTGAAATAGAAAGTAACAATAAAGATGAAGCGATCAAAAAAATTTTCGCTCAATACCAAAAGAAAATATTGCTATATCATAGCTTGATTAAAAATATGATACATGAAGTTGGCGACGGTTACGGGATTAAATCTGCCCGCAATTTTGAAAATGTGTCAGCAATTCTTTCATCTGCGAAAGGGGAAATGGTATATGCACGTTCGTTTATAAGATTGTTCAATCTTCCAGAAAACAGTATGGCTAGCATCAATAACTCTTTAGAATCACTAAATATTCTAACAGTTCGATTCAATGATCTGTTATTGCTCAGATCCTTATTATCAAACACTAGGATCTATATAATTACACTAGTTGCGACCATATATGCTGCCCTTCAATTGGCCAAAATAGTTGCCCCGAGTTATCCGGTTATTTTCTCATTTGTTTCCACTATAGTTGTAATTTTACTTATTGGATACCACTCCCATACAACCACGAAAAAAAGGAAAATTCCCAAGATTACACTTGAACTATAACCATAGAAGGCTGTCTAGGAATAGCTTTTGATAAACATCCCAGTGCTGAAACACTACTTAATGAATCATATAGATAAATCGCTTTATAATCCGTTCTTTCATTATTCTAAAGTAGTGGGATCATATATGTAGCATTTGATAATCTGGGTATAAAAGATTTGATTGAAAACTCAAAGTATTTATCCACCTTCCCTGATGCACCTTAGAAAAGGCAAGATTCTCTTCAATACCCCCAAACCCCCTAACACAAACAACTCTAACCCTCTCATCAACAAATCCCATTCTCCCTCAAAGCCAGCACAATCTTATCCTCAACAAACCGATTCACTGTCACACAAAGAACCTCATCAAACCTAGCCGCAAGCGCCCTCTTAACATTCCTCACATAATTTGACTTTCCTGTTTCAATCTCAATCGCAACCTTTTTATCATCCTTATTAACAATAATATCCGGTCTGCTATTAATATGATATTGCTCGACCATGACTTTGAGATAGGGGAGATGAGGGAGGTGTGCCCAAATCGGTCTCAGTGCTTATGTATTTTAGGTGAAAGCTGTATGGGTTGGAACGAAGGGATTTGTTTTTTTGAGTTGAGCGAAGATGGCGAATTTTTTCTTAACCTTAATGGGAACACCTGGTTGGTTTTTCGCCTTGACTTTAACAATGTTGTACAATATTTTTATCATAATGTGTTTAAAGGAGAAATTTATATGGCTGAAATACATTTCAAAGCATTTTTAAGTTGTAGTTTTGCTGAAGAAGACAGGGACATAATCGATTTTTTTAAAAAAATAATCCAATCCTTTAATATTACCCCTCTTGTTTATGACTATCAAGAAATTGGAAGGCTAACGGATAAAGTTAAAGAGAATATAATACAGAGTGATTGTTTAATAGCAATATTAAATAGAAGAAATAAAATTGAAGGAAATAATTATTGGACATGTTCTGATTGGATACAACATGAAATTGCTATTGCAAATGCATATAAAAAGCCTATCGCGATATTTATTGAAGATAACGTTAAAATTGAAGGACTAATTGGTTTAGAAGAAAGACGCCAGCGTTTTAATCAGCAACATTTGATTCAAGATGTTGATAAAATCATAACATTTCTATTTAATCTGAGAAAATACTTAGAATCTGTTTATCATTCTGGATTATATCAAGCTCCTCCTCTGTTGAGGCACTATATTCATGCAAAAGACGAACTTATTTCTGAAGAAAAAGTGATTGAAAGAACCGAAATATTGATGGAATCCCTAATTGATGAGCTTGAGGCTACTCACCATGCTATAGAATTGGAAGAAACAACACCTAACTTATCAATAAAGCCTCAAAGTTTTGATTTCAAGTGTATTGAAAAACCTTCAGGTACAATAGTAAAATCCGAAATAAAAATAAATACAGATTATAAATTTTTTTGGAGAATATTATTCACACCCCCTTTAAAAAGAGGAGAAAGAGTAAAGTATGCCTTTAAAGAAGTCCGTTCAGCTTATAGGCCTTATTATTACGAAACTATGATGGAAAGAATAAACCAAGGTACATATGAATATAAAGAACCCAAATGTGAAGCTTGTGAATGGGAAATGTCTTATCCAACATACGAATTACATCATGAAATGGCATTCCCTGAGAATTATGAAATAACAAATTATTACCCCTTTGTAATATCTGATCAAGCAAAGGTAAAAGCAGAAGATGAATTGAAGAGAATAAAAGCGGGGAATATGTTTTCTGCTGAAAAAATATTTGATAAATGGGTGCTAAAATTGAAAGTACCCAAACCTCTTCTTAACCACATTTATTATACATATTTTTTACCTCCTAAAAGAGAAGCGCAAAAATAATCTATGAACAGATTAATTTTCTTTTCTCGTTTTGCCTTCTGAAATAAATTAAACTCACTATCTGTCATATCTTTGTCGTATCCTCCACTATAAATGTTTTCTCTTTCTTTATAGAAAAAATTCGCCATCTTCGACGCATAATTCCAGCTACCAATATCATAACAATACAAGACACTTTCAAGTACCGCCTCTTTTCTAAACTCATCAGATAGGAAGCGAATATGTTTTTCAGCATCTTCTTCAAAAGACTTTGCTACTTCATCATTCAAAGTTGCAGAAATAAATTTTTTAGGATTATTAGCAGCTTGCCTTATGTGTTGGATTTCATGTAATATCAGAGGTACTATCGCAGGGCGAGAAAGAAATTCTGCTCGGCTTCTATTAATGAAAACCATAATTTCAAATCCTTGTTTTTTTGTGGCGGCTACAAGATTTACATTACTCCAAGAATTATAGTCGAAAGGCAATATTTCTTTATCAGATAAAAAATTCGAGACTACAACATAAGTTTTCCAGTCTTTAGGAAGCTCGCAGCTTCTTAATATTTCAACCACATTTTTACAAAAATTTTTATTATTATTCTCCCAAAATTTTTTTCTGTCTTTCTTCAATTTAGTCCTGCAGTGGAATATCTCTTTTTGAAATGATTTAATGTTTTTCATAATATAAATATAAAAAATATATTAATAAAGATTGCGTTAGTTAATTTTTGTGTTCTCTCCAGAAATTCTGTTTGTAAACACAATTAGACTAAAGTTAGATGTAAAGATTTTAATGCTTGCATTGGATAATAAAAAACAATTTGTATGTCAATTAATAGTCATATTTTGATATTATAAATTTATAAATTATAAACTAAAGATCAAACGCAAAAACAGAAGACACCTTCACCCTATCATCACAAATTCTCTGTTTCTCCAACTCCTTCCTGATTTTTTCCTCGACGTGCTTGTTTGTCGCAACACAGATGACCTTATCAAATCGTGCTTCAAGAGCTTGCTTAACATTCCTCACATAATCTGACTTACCGGTCTCAATTTCAACAGCAATCTTTTTATCATCCCTCACAACAATAATATCAGGTCTTCCATTTACATAATATTCTTCAACCCGTACATCCAAACCCCTATTCCTGTAGTATTCAGATATCTTATGTTTCCAGAATTTATGGACAACGCCTTCACTTGTGTTTTTAAATTCAACGCCCAAATCTCTTAATTCCATTTTTCCTTTTTGTGTCAGCTCAAAAAGCGTAATCCAGCCTTTACCAGTGATTATTTTCTTTGGCTGAATGCATCCTTGCGAAATTAATAAGTTCTTGAATTTGTTTCCGTATTTTGGATTCAGCTTTAACTTCTTATATCTCTGGGTAATGCCAGACAAGGGGTTGTTAAAAATATCAACAAGAAGCCTGTGATGGGGAGCTTTATTATCGTTGGGGTTTTTGCCTTTTTTCTCTCCTATATTAGCCTTTGGTAAATACCTGGGGGTATTTGGCTGGTTGCCGTTGTGGAGCTTTGGTAAATAGCTGGGGGTATTTACCTTAAGCCAATCATCTGTTATCAGCCCTTTTTTTATTGGCACAAGGGGTGTTTTCACAAGACAGGGCTCAACCCTGTTCTTTATTTTGATTATGCACTCACCGACTTTTAGCATGTTTGGATATGATTCTTCATCATATGGTAAAAACAGGGACTTTCTTGCTGCTCTTATGTCATCTGCATGCTGCAAACCAAGATAAATCTGGGTATGACAGTTTCCAAGCAGATAAATCGGAAGTAAAGACGGGTGCTGTGTTATGCTTACTATCCCCTGGCCAAAAGCCCTTATCTCACGATAAACATTCTCAAGACTGTTTGTCTCTTTATACATTCCTGTTTCGCTAAAAAGGTTATGCACCTCTTCAAGAAACAACACATGCCTCAGGTTCTCTGTTTCACCCTGACCTAATCTGTAAAGATGAATCCATTTTAAAATTATTTCTGAAAAAAATATTCGTAATGGTTTTGGCATTTCAAGATCAAGTTCAAGAATTACAGGCTTGTCGAGCAAGTGTTCAAGCTTAATCGGATTTCTCACATTAAAAGCCCTTGAAGCGCTTCCAATTGTAAAGCCTTGAAATATTCTTAAGGCTGTTTGCTTCCATTTTAATTCACGTTGGTATGCCTTTATGTTTTCAATTTCTCTTAGACCGTCATAAAAGTTCGGATAAAAGTCACTTGTTAATCCTTTGAATAATTTTCGATATATCCTGTTAAAATAATAGGCAACTCCTGGCCCGGAAAGGTGTGATTTTTCAAGTGCCTCTGCAATAGCGCTGATCCATAATTCTCTGTCAGAACCTGGCGGAGCTCTGAACGGATTCCAGAAAAAAGGCAAGGCATCTCTTCCTATTGTATAAACTTGCACTTGTTTTAATTCAGGGAACCTGTCCTGCAAACTCAATAAATTGCGCCAGCTCCTTTTCCAGTCTATTACAATAAAAGGAGTCTTGGACTTTAAGAGCTGGAGGGCAAGAAGATATGCAAGGTTGGTTTTACCCTCACCTGTTACTGCAAATATACCTATTTGTTTTATGAAATCCTCAGGCCTTAAATACAAGGAATGAAGTTTTTTGTGATTGTAAACAACATCACCAATTAGAAATGATCCAAGTGAATTATCTATGGATGGTGGGGTAAGTAATATGTCCTGTTTTGCGAGAGGATCTCTTTTAAGGACTTTTTCTGCAATAATCTCTATGTCCAATGCAAGATCTTTTCTGCCTTTATCATCCTCTGCCAGATACATATACCATAACTTGTCTGCCTTATCTCCGATCACAGGTTTAAGTTTTTTACATACTTCTTCAACTTCCTTTGTTGTTTTCATTTTTGGGTTAAAACAGAGGAGGGGGGTTGATTTATAAGGCGTGTATAAGGATTGGTGAAATTGGAAAGCGAGTTTTGAATGGGCATATAAAGTAATTGAATTTCAATATAAATTTATGTTAATATATTAAAATTTGTAGTTTTGTTATTAGACATGCTTGCAAAATTTTTAAAAATTATTAGAAAATGAAAATGTAACCTAACACTGTATAAAAAGATAAGAAGTCAAAACATCAATAGGACTTTCGATTTATGGTTGACAAAAACGACCATGATCTTGTCAATGGCCTTAAGGCAAACGATACTGGATATCAAAAGCTGTTAGTTGACAAATACGCTGGATATCTTCTACCTATTGTCATGAGATTAGGACTTTGTCGCGAAGATGGCCTGGAAGTGATAAATGACACATTTTATAAAGTCGTACAAAATATAAACCAATTTGATCTGACCAGAGGAACTAAATTTTCAGCATGGATTGCAAAGATTGCAATATATACAGCAAGGGACAAATATAAACAGCAAAAAGACCCGCCCATATCACAAAGCATTGATGAAAGAGCAGAGAGAGGAATTCAGGACACCGAAAAAGTTTGGCAGGAAAAACAGCCAGCAGGTACTAAAATAGGTCAACTGTCTCAAAAAATAATGAGACAAGCCATGGAGAACCTTAGTAATACCGACAAGGATATTCTAAGATTACGCGTCTGCGGATTTGAACATAAAGAGATAGCAGTCTTACTGGATAAAACCCCTGACGCTGTAAAAGTAGCCTACCTAAGAGCCAAAGAGAGACTAAAGCAAAAATATATAAGCATCTTGGAGACTTTTGAAGATAAACATACGGCAACGGAAATAAAAGCTTTTTTACATATCGAGGATGATAATGAAAAAGCAGCAAATTAAAAAAATAAAAGAGTTGGATCTGACAATATTTGAGGCAAAATTACAGGCGATGGCTGAGAACGGAGCATTTGATGACGCCATGGAAGAAAGTCTTGACAGGTTAGTACGCGAGACAAAGCCCGCAGAGCTGACAAGCAGTGAACTGAATCACTTTTACCAGACTGTAAAAAAGGCCTCGGGTGAAAATGCAATTATGGACGCCCGCACTGAAACACCTGTAACAGACCTCCCCCTGGGTCGCTTCCTTCAGCTTGTTCGGGACCGGAGCGGATTGTCCCATGCGCAGGTTGGTATAATCTTGAATAAGGATGCTTCATTTGTTGAACGGATCGAAAATGGTCAGATCAATCCATTAAACCTGATGGCAAATGAAGTGGCAGACATTATGCTGTTATTTAAGCTGTCTCTTACAGAATTCATAAATTCTGTTAAAATATTTCTGTCCATTTCACATGTAAAAAAGGGCAAGATAAACGCCATGGCACGCTCCTCTATTAAGGCTGGTTCAATAGATAAAGGAAACAAACTTGCACATGCTATGGATGCAGTCCTACAGGCAATTGTCAAAAAATCAGAAAAAAAGATAGATGAAATAAAAATTAATCCTGATTATTTGGAAGCTATAAAGCAGGCACTTAAGAAGAGGGGAGCACAAAATTTACTTAAATAGAGAGGTCATGTGGGTACTAACAGCAATGCTTATAACTTGCTGACTTACCCAGAAGGTCTTTGATAAAGCTTTAAGATCTCTGGTCTTGTTAAATTCTTTTTTTAGCATATCCAAAGGAACCAATAATTCACCTGCAAAGTTGTTCGCTTCAGTTTCAAAGCAAGATTCAGCAGCTGTATGAACTTTTTCAGTCGGAGGGTTGTCTATGGTTATATAAGGGCGGTAATAATTTAAGTCATGGTTGAGTAATATATGCCCGAACTCATGAGCCAATGAAAATCGTTGCCTGTTAACATGATGGTTCGCATTAACCGCAGCATAAACTTTTCCATCATTTTCATTTCTTAAAAAAAGAGCGTCAACATCATCAAGAAAGTTATCAACCTCAATGTATTCATAACCTTTCTGAACAATAACGGGCATAATATCAATAGGGGGTTCAGAAATACCGAAATCCCTTAAAACTTTTCTTGCCATCTGTCTTGCATACCCGACCCTAGCCTTTTCCATCTTATACCCTCTGTAACCTTATTTCGTAAATATGATTAGAATTAAATATATTATATCACAAATTTTGTAACCCGTCATCGTATTAATAAATTAAAAGATATTATCTTAATTCAATGATAAATTCTAAAAAGCTGGAGAGATGCTATGAAAGTCCAAGGCTCTGTAATTAAAGAACAAGGAATAACATTTGCCATCGTTGTTGTTAAGAGGCAGGTAGTTCAAAATTCTAATCAAGCTAATAAAGCTCTCCAAAGTTTTGGCACCCTATTCCCTGGTATGCCGGTTATACTCATGGCACAAAATTATAGGGGCACCCCCACCTATTTTGGACGGCGCGATATAGTAAGATTCCTCTCTAAGGTTCCTATAAGCGCCATACCCTGGAAAACATATACAATTTATTAGTGAAAAGGAGAAAAAGCTAATGGGAAAAAAAAGATCAAACACAAGAAAAATTGGAAGAGACGCAGGAACAGGAAAATTCATTCCAGTTAAAGAGGCAGAAAAACGTAAAAAAACCGCAGTGGTTGAAACTATTAAAATCGATAAAAAGAAATAGGCAGATTATAAACCAAATGATGGTGGGGGAAATTCTCTGCAAAAAACATTTTTTGAAAAGTATTTTATTAGAATTAATATTGAATTATTAGATAAAGGAGTAAATTATTATGGCACTATATTATGTAAATAAAAACGCACAAATCAATGGTGATCATGAAGTTCACAAATTAGGTTGTACTTATATGCCAATTGAAAAAAATAGGCTATATTTAGGATCGTTTACAAATTGTTTTGATGCAGTACGAGAAGCGAAGAAAATCTATCCTAAGTCTAATGGCTGCTATTACTGTTCTATAGAGTGTCACACAACTTAAAATCTTGCGATAAAGCGAAATCACCATTCTAATAACCTTTAAAACAGAGAGGAGAGTAAAAGATGTTTGGCCCGATAGATAAAAAAGATATGAAAAAATTTGGGATTATTGAAACCTCAAATATGAAAATAAGACCAGCAAAAAATACAGAATATTTTAAACTCCCAAGTTCAGAAGGACATAAATTGGGAGTTACTCATCATTCAACTGGATTGGGAAAACTTAAAGTGTTTGATGAGAAAGAAAATAAAGAATATGGAGTTCCAATAATTGATATTCTTAATAAGCCATTAAAAGATTGGAGAATAAAGAAAAAATAGTTGATAATATAAATGAGCCCCTGCAGGAATCAAATCCTCATTAAAAAAGGTTCTCGGCTTTACCCGTTAGTGCATTTTTACTTGTTGGTACTTCCTGCTCAGGCAAATAATAAAAATCAATTTAGTTTATTAGCTTTTTGGTTTTCTATTTTCATTTTTTATGAGTTCAAATCATATGAAAGCACGTTCCTTTTGTTAACCAAATCCCAGTAATCTTTTAATGATGTAAGCAGATATTTTTTCAAAAACATCAAGTCTCGCCAGCATTCAAGGTATTCCTTTCTTTTCTCTTTTTCCAGTTCAAGCACGCTATTTTCAAGCTGCATTTTTGTTGTGTTTATATCTCTTGCCAGATCAGGCGAATAGTTGAGTTTCAGATTGTTAAGCTGCATAAGATCTGTATGCTTACTGCATACTTCATCATCTATTTTTTTAATCAAATGAGAATCAAGCGTTTCACGCAACTTAATCTCGTTTAGCAGGGCTTTTACTGTTCCTTTCAGTGTTTTACCTTTATCAGAAAACATTTTTTCCAATATGCCTTGCTGTTTTTCAGGTGTTTCTTTAAACACAATACCTTCAAGAGTATTTTTTAAGTCAGAATGATAAAAAGGTTTTGATACGGTATTTTCCAAATAACCCGGAAATGCATTTGAATATTGTGAGCAACTATATTCCATTTTTCTTAATTTAATAGTGGTGATAGTGGAATTTATAAGGGTTGTATAAGGATTGGGCAATAATTCGGTTGGGGGGTGATGATAATTTTAGGGAATATGTTGGGGAGTTAATGAAATATTGTTAATTAATTCAGGATAAAACCAAATATTTTATTTAAATAACTATTACGATTATCTATCATAAAAAAGATATGATGTTGTTCAAATTGTTTTTATGTCTTCATTCCACTTTATTTTATACTAACTCCATAAGCTTAAGGTCTATCCATGATTATTAAGCACTACCCCCCCCATGAAAGCTCTGCCGAGGATGGACCTTCACAGGGACCATCTTTTCGAATTCATCATCTATGATCAATGTCTGTCCAGGCCCGGAAAGATGCTTGATATAGGTCTGCAGATCATCTGGAAGAAAGTCTTGGCTGAGTGCATTGACAGCACGGTAATCCTCTTTTGAGGTGATGCGATGGACTATCCTGATTCCACACTGGGTCAGGACTTCAGAACTGAGTGCTGATGGCTGCTGACTTGCAACTACCAAAGAAAGTCCGGGCTGGCGGCCTTCCTTTGCCCACCTGATAAGGATCTCTTTGGATAATGTGCTGCTTCCTCGGGGACAGAAATTATGCGCTTCATCGATGAATATCCACACTTTCTTTACATCGGTAGGAAGTCCGAGCTCTTCTCGCCTACGCGCAATTGTTCGCATCCGGAAGATGAAATTAGCAAGAACAGCTATGACAAGATTCCGGAGCCCGTACTTACCTTGAGCGATCACACTCAGATCAAGGATGTTGACGGCATTTGGATGCAGTATCTCCCATATTTCCCTATACCGGGTCTCTTCAAATAGCTGCCAATCATAGGCCATCTCGATTTTTCGAAGGATCGCTTCTTTTGTCTTGTCAAGGCCCCTCAGCTTTTCGACAGTATTTGAAATATCATCAAGGAGGAAATCATGACCTAATTTCCGATAGCATGTCCTGACAGCCTTAAACAGCATGCTTCCCTGAAGCTCGTTTATGTCAAGATTGAATAGTTCGCACCACATCTCAGGTGAAAGGTCTGATGGATTCAATCTTAAGCCTTGGATTTTAAGGCCACGTTTCTCCATTTCTTGCACGACATCCTCTCCGCCATATCTCTCGACAGGATCACCCGGTACCATCAAGTTAACACGATATCCTTTGGCTTCCCTATTATATTCCCATAGGCTATCAACCTCATTTGGGGCTTCATTTGGTTGGGCCATTGTCCAGAATATCCCTTGAGGATCGATTACAAGGATTATGTCATCAGCGATATTTGCAAGCTCTTCTATAAGGACTCCCATAGTATAGGATTTTCCGGTCCCGGTTTTTCCACAGACCAGTATCCGCTGCGATTTTTCGCATGATATCCTGAACATGCTGCCGTCATCGACATTTTTTCCTATCAGAAGCTGGCTCATATCATTGCCTTTCGCTGAAATTCAGCTTTTCTTGATAATTATTGGTACAATCGATTCCCATGCAGAAATTCCCCCATGAACTCCCCATTCAGAATGTTTCCAGTCTCGTGTCATGTACGGGGCTTTAAGCAGTGTAAATGATTGGTTTTCGCATTTCACGGCTCTTGCGTAGTTCCTTGTGAGGCTTCCTTTGACATATCTTGGATGGGTGGCATCCTCTGTGAACAGATCCCCAACAACCTCTGTCCTTTCTTTTGCATCATCTCGCCAAAGGATTCCATGATCAGATGTAAGGCATGCTGTCACTTTTCTGCCTTTAGAAGACACACAATCTATCACCTTATCAAGCCTTTCAATTATCCTATCAAGAGTCTCTTTGACCATAGGTCTGTCGGCATGATAATGGGAGAGCTTATCAAGACCTGGGGCGACTATCTGGATAAAGCCACGCCAGAACGGATTATTCTTTATGATATCGATCCCCTCTTCGATTGAATTGATGCGGTTAACCTGAGAACTCCCAAAAGTCGAATGCAGCTTTGCGGATAGGGGCCGACTATCTTTATCAAAGAATGTGAAGGCGAGCTGATTCTTATATCCCATGTTGAACAGACGTTGAGACACGGCTGGTTTCCCAACAACATCTAGAAAACCGAAATTAGTTGTCGTTACACCTCTGACAAAACAGGGAATCGCCCCCATATTTTCAGGCAGATCGTAATACGATAGCCCGTCAACAATATTGAGAATCACTATATCAGAATCGTTCTTTGATACATGATCTGTTAATATTTTCCAGATATCACGTTGAGTCGGAAGGAAATTGCCGGCGATTTCGAATTTTTCGAACAATGCATCAGTCACTTCCCAGGGATTAGGACGGCCTTCAATATCGATTGTCGGGAAAGGCCACTCTTCCTTTTCGCCAAGCAGATATTCCCTTCGCTCATCCTGAAGCAGCAAGCTGTCGAGTTTGCCTAAGAATTCCTTCGAATTTATTATCGGATAGGCATCATCAAGAAACAATAGGTTAAGCCGGTTACCCCCGAAAGCCGCCGGATAAGCATCAATTGCAGTCGAAAGCCTATCGACATTAGATTCCATAAAGAACGTATCTCCTAGAAAAATTACCTGCTGCGCGTAAGCTCTAATTTGATCTGAACCTTGTCATTCCTAAAAAGCTCACTTAAGTATCGCAATGCAGGATCTAATATACCTTCAGCCGGCTGGTCTTCTTTTAGCATCTCCAATATCAGATGCTTTAGGTCCACAATCTGGTTTTCAGGGATCAGCTTGAGCATTTCTTTAGCTTCCTTGCTTACCTCGGGTTCTACTTTCTTCTTGGTCTTCTCAATGATTATCTTTCTTGCCCCTATAGATGATTCGCGCGTCCTATTTATCATCTCTTTCACTTGATCTGTGCTCGGTTTCGGAGCACCGTCTTCTTTTGCGATCTCTTCGATCCATTCTTCTCTTAGGCTTTTTGAAAGATTATCTAAATCTTTTTCATTCTCTTCAAGTTCATCCAATAATGTCTTTACCTCTTCTTGGGTAATTCGTTTCAGCACATTGCTTGCATAAAGAAGCTCAAGTTTTTTATCTGAAAGCTCTTCTAATTCTCCCTCGCAGATCTTTTTTAGTTGCTCCAATGCCTGACTGTAGAGCTGCTCATAACATCCCTTACTGTCTTCGGGATTGAATATGACATTTGCTCGGCTCTCTGGGCCGAGCCCGGTACCGGTTAAGAATTGGTTTACTCTGTCTTTTACCTTATCAAATGCACCCCTTAGCTGTTGGAGATATTTCTTTCGTTTCTGTTCGATATTTTCAAACTGCTTGAAATATTGTTTATAACTTCCAAGACCCGCCACATTTCTTGTTCGCAGAAGCTCAGATATATCATCCCAGACTCCATCGATCTCCTGGATAAATTCATTTGCCTTAAGCTTATGGGCATCGTCTTTTTTAATTTCTATCAGCTGCTTGTGAAGATCATCTGATGTACTAAGCAGCTTCACCCATTGTTCATAGTCATATAGATATTTCTTTATTTGTTGGAAACTATTTTTCAGGCTATTAACCTGTTCTTGGAGGTTGGCATGAGCATTCCAGCCATCAAGAAGCCTCTTGATTTTCTCAAGCGGCTTCCCTTTCCTATTTGCTGTGAATTCAGATATATTTCTCCCGGATTTCTGCTTTATGTCTCTGCAATCTTTTTTTAGATCCTCGACGGTCTGGCTGAGATTTGACATTATGTAGGTACTCAGGTCGGAGCACCACTTTGATGACGCAGTCGGTGGATTTATCAATAATGAAATCTGCCTATTTGAAGAAATGTTTTGTTCTGCCTGGATTGCACTCGATTTTTCGCTGTTGAACGCCTCCTCAAGACGATTGAAAAAAGTGTCGAGCCTATCATGATTTTGCTCAAAAGCCCGATGTATCTTGCCTTTCAAAGATTCAAAATCAGCATCATCTTCAATGGTTTCTATCTTCGTTTCGATGGATTCGAAATCGAAACTGTGGCGAAAATCAGGCAGTTTATTTAGCTCCACAGATTCCTCGCTTAGAGATTCAAGCTTTTCGCGAAGCTGCGCTTTCATCTGTTCTGGATCAAGAGGCTTGCAATAAAGTACAGGGCTGCCCCTGTGTTTTGTTGTAAGAAAGGTGCCGCGAGCTTTCCCCATCTCGACGATCTGCATTATTTCATCAAACTGGTATCCTGAATAGAGAAGCAGAGGTATAAGTTTACGGATATCCACCCACCAGCATTCTTTACCGTCGACCTTCAGCGGAATTGATGGTTTTTCGCCAGTGATCTTTTTTATGATCTGTTCTTCAAGCGGATGCAGCTTGAATTCTACAATGGCATCATCCTCTCTATTGCCCATATTAATATGGATCAGGTTTTCATAACCACTGAAAAAATCGTTGAGATTCATGACATTTGTATTGAAGGCATTAGCAACCTCCTTTTTCGGAGCCTTCCATTGTTCACGACCTCTCTTGCATGATAGCGAGATGTTTTGGTTCTGAAGAGCTAAAATATAGTCTTTGACCTTGTTTGCCCATTGAGGCTGCCTGATAAGTGTCGAATATTCCGGATATCGGTCCCTAAGGACATAATCACATAAGCTCGGAATAAGCTCTACAGCACCGCTAGGAATCGTTCGATTTATCTTTTCAGATGCTTGATTCCTAACATCCTCATTTTGGAAGAAACGGCCAGGCAAATTTCGTAAAAGCTGCTTTCTTGTCGCATCCCAGATTGCTTCGACATCTTTTGGAAAAGTCTGTCGATCCATCGCTCCTATCAGATAGAGTATGCCAAGAGGTGTGAGGTAACTTGAATCGACGATATTTTCGAGCTGATCATTTGGCATAGGTTCACTTGCAAGGTCTATTATGATTCTGATGACTGCCGGTTTGCCTATTTCGGGTTTTCCTGGCAATATTTCAACAAGCTGATCAGGCAATGGTTCCTCAATATTCCATCGCAAGAGGTAATGAATCAATATGTCTGTCTGAGATTCTTTATCCCGGAACTCCTGTGGTTCAATAGTCTCATTTACAGGCCCAACAGCAATCGCAATCTTTCTTCTCGGATAGTCTCTTGCAGTCTGCTTGAAAGCGCCGACAATCTCTGTCAATTTGATGTTGCCTCGTTCGATCCATTCGTCCGGGACATCCCATCCAACTAACTGCTGTCCGCTCCGTTTCTCATAGATAAGAGACATGACATGCTTAATAAATGCTTCCTTTGCTATCTCAAAAGTTTTTGGAGCTGGTGCAAATTCGCTGAATATATCTTCGATTGTCTGGTCAGGCTCTTTTTCATCAATCACTCCTTCTGACTTACGAAGGTTTGCAAGACCATATAGGCTGTGCATCCTATAGACGACACCTTTGCTCTTTGCCTGTTCAAGAAATGATGCCGCAATTCCGAGCTCTTCAGCCTGCTCAATGGTAAGTCCGTTCGGAAATCCTGCAAGTATCCTAAGCGATGTCTTATCAAGTTTTGCAGCATCAGGTCGGTTCAGTGATTCCCTAATCCTCGTCGGATAGTCAGGCGCAACCAGAATCTCATCTTCAAGGCAATCTTCGACAAAATCTTCAACCTCATAGACCGCTTTTGTCTCTTGATATCTGTGTACCATCTGGCGAAATGAGGACACGACTGTCCGGGGGCCGTATGAAAGGTCCTTTCTTTCCGATGAAGCTACCTGTCCGATGGCTTTCAGGGTTATCGGTTTGACGATTCTTTCCCCCTCGTTGCCAAGCTCAAAATTCTTTACATATGATGCCCATAATTGCTCAGCAAAATCTGAACCATAAATATCGCGAAGCCTCGACATGCATCTTCTTCCCTGAAGGCGAGCGGTAAGCGCAGCGAATGTACTCTGAGCTCTTGCAAGGAAATTCTCTGGCATTGAGATAAATACACCGTAATCGCCTTGCCGCTGTAAAAGTCCATTTGCGATATCAAAAAGGATCTGGGATACTGATGCGAATCCGAGTTCCTTTGCAGCGACTTCCGGTTCATCAAGAAGCATCAAAAGACCGGTATACCCTGCCTCTTTGATGACAACTGTCAGATCCTTACAATAATCGAGGAAACGGTCAGGAGTGATCACCATGCCTATGCTTGCACCTTGGTCTGTCAGAGCGGAAAGCGATCTGATGACATCTTCGATATCCTGTCCTGTCTGCTGAGAAACCTTTTTAGCAGTCTCCCGAAGATTCTTTTCCCTATATTTTTCGTATATCTTTTTAGCCTGGCGCGCCTGATCTGGATGGTTCTTTGCAAGCATGAAATCTGTCCATGCAGCAGCACCTTCAATCATGTCAGCGACCTTTTTCCATGAAAACGGCGGAACCGCAAAAACCTTTCGTTCAGTGCTCTCTTCCCAGATATGCACCTGAAAGCTCGTTTTTCCATGACCATAGTCACCGACAACAGCGCCGATAAAAGCCCCTTGGTTCTGACCGCCCACCCAATTAAAGATCGTATCGACGTATCTTGTAGTATCCCCTAGCGGAATATGGGTTTTTGCGTGCGCTCGGTACATATGTTCGACCTGTTCAGGAATGGAACGGAGGTGCGCTGCCGGATAGGTAGCGATAATGGCGTCTTTGTTCAGAATGGAATCTAAATCACTGATTGACATTTCCTTCCCCCCTGGCAATGCATTCTGCCCGAATTATTTGGTTGAGATCGACTGTTTGCGGATCATTTTGGAATGACCCGAGAATACCGTGTGTGGTGAGATTATGCTGGAAGCGCCTGGCATCTTTGTCGGTCAGGATAATCTCAGCCTTAGGCATCCTGTCCCGCGGAGATTTTCGTAAAAGAACTATCACTCGCTTAATCCCTTTGAGTTTGGCTGCATCACGCATCAGCCTTGTGTATTCCTCTCCGTCTATCAGGACATTCTGGGAACCATCCTCAACTTTTGAGATATCATGAGAATAAACGTAATCATGTTCTTTTGATAGGATGTGAGCAACAAAAGTCTTGCCGCATCCTGATGGTCCACAAAGGTAGATGAACTGCTGATTTGCCCATTTGGTCAAAATTTTTTCATAGGCGCTGCGCTGTCCCTCTGTCAGCCACTCAGATGTCGCCATCGCCTTTATTTTATTGAGCCACTCGATATATAGGCTCATGATCCATCCTTTATATGTTGTCGATCTTGAAGGGCTTTGTTAGGTTAATTGAAGCTCCAGTCAGTGTTTCGGATATCTTGACTGATTGGTTTATGCGTGCGCCGATTCCAAGCAGTCCTTTGCAGCATCCTAGATCAAGCATGAAGACACTTGAAACCTTCCTGATGAATTCGTCATCCATTATTACAGAGTCACCGTATGTATATCCGCTGCTGCTGTATATTTCATCTAAAGCTAAGAGAGCTATCTCGTATCTGTCTATTGTTCGCGGAGTAAGGGTTGATTCACCCTTTTTAAACGGGCTCGGTTCCAATGAGCCAAGCCATGAATAGACCTGGTTCACAGCTTTATTGTTGAATCTTATGCCTTCTCTCTTTTCATAATCTAGCCAATCAAATTTTTCGCGCATCTCTGTCTGTATTATTGATGCAATCTCTGTTGAGCTTATCTTACGCATATTCCCCCAGATTATTTCGCAACATCGCCGGTAGCTCCACAAATTTTTTCTTTGTGTCGGTTCTCCGGTGTATCCGGTATAATGAAGATAATGCATCAGGTCCATAGAGAGCTCTTGGTCTATGCCAAGAAGATTTTGGACTTTTAAACCAAGTTCGGTCAGTCGGTATGTTACAGCCGACCCTTTCCTGATTTGGGTTGCAAGGCCAATATCAAAGAGTCTTCGAGGAGAATAGGTATAATCCTTCTGCATCTCAAAAGCGTAATTGTCTCTGAGTGTATCAGATATTTCCTTTGGGGTGAGGCCATATTCAAGAGACAGGACGGTTAGGACATTAGTGACTTCTTTTGGTGAGGCATTGTCGAGATAAAAATGTGTGTCTTCTTTGATCTTACTCAATTCAAATCTCCCAAAAATATTTTACAGATTACAGACAAAACAGAAATCCTCATTTTCATCATCAAGGACAAAATCGAAGATCTCTATAAGAGGTCTGTTTGGAAGATACCTCTTTTTCTGGTTCATCATCTTTTTATTGTCTGCAATGATCTGATCCTTTCGGGCTACCAACTCTATCAAAGATTCCTGCTGATTCCAGAAGTATTTCCTTCCATCATCATGTTCCTGTTCGTATCTGACTGATTTTTCAAAAAGGTCAGGGTGGATTTCAGATAGCCTCACCCATTCAATCTTTCGCTGAAAAAAGCAGAAATAGCAGCCAGACCTTGAACGCCATCTGTAATATTCAGGCATTCCTATTCCGCTCTCTTCAATAATTCTGAATATGTCCTTCTTTACAAAACCTTCTTTCATGAAGGGAAAAACAGGTTTGATATTTGGCTTAGTGGAAATATAACCGGCGCGATCCTCATCTGCTCTTATTGCAATATAGCTGATAGCCTCATCTTCTCCGATAAATTTTTCGATGGGTCTGATTTTGAGCTGTTTTGTACACCATCTTGCTTGAGGTGATGGCAGGAAACCTCTATACACAGAAAGCCAATGCTCAAAACCCCTCTCAGCTTCAAGGAATACGATTTTCTTTTTAAGCAATATCTCAAGTTTTTTTAGGTAGGCATAAGTTTCAGGCAATTCCTTATGTGTGTCACAAAAGAAATATTCGATATCAGGCACTCTGTCTTTAAGATAAAGAGCTAAAGCTGTGCTGTCCTTTCCGCCCGAGAGACCCATTATATGGCGTAATTTCTTATTCCCCAACCTTATGCTCCTTTGTAGGTTCCTTTGCACTTGGTTTAGAGATTTCGCTTCGCTTATGAAATATTTTTTCAATTAATGCAGCTGTAATGGCCTGTTTGAGATTCGCATCGTCATCGAGGTTATATTTATCGATTATCTGGTCAGCTATCCGGTCAATATTTGCCTGCTTCTCGCGGTCGATCCAGAGCATCTGATGGATCTCTTCGCCGTCTGGGTATGTAACTGTGATTCTCCTTGCATCGATGCCTTCATTTGGAATTGCAATTTCCTTTTGCAATGCCTCAAGATTCATGAATCTTCTTGCGATATCGCTCAACTTTGTCTCGAATATTATTACATCCTCATCTGTCCATAATTTCGGAGGCTTATTAGATATTATCAGCAATACTGATTCAAGCCAAGATCTATTATCTGATTCTTTATCAGTGGATGCCAAAATGAAGCTTTTCATTCGCGGCTCAATCACCTGAGACGAAAGGTTCATTGCCCGATAACGGAGGTTTTCTCGAAATTCAGGGGAATCAATCTTGATTGCAAAAGCACGCTTTATCAGTTTTTCGCATTGGCCGAGCAGATCATCATAGGCGACTTGAAGGGAACTGAGAGCTTGGACTAGTCTTTTCCGGAAGCTTTTAACCAATATTTTGCCATCATTTTCGTTGCCTAATATGTTCGGGAGGTCGCACGCCTGCGGAAGTGATTTGAAAAGAAGCTCATCTGGTTCTTTTGCATCAAGAAGTGTCTTTCTTACTGCCTTTGCCATCAGAGACACCCTACTTTCTGTTGTCAATGTAAATGAAGGCAAACGTTTTACGAATCCGACGAGGGGTTTCACGATGCTCAGGATTGTTGTGTTCCTAAGATTCATGTCTGTCTTTATTCGGTCATCGGAGAAAATTTTACCAAGTTCCTGAAATATTTCAGCCCTCACGCCTGACACTTCGAAATATTTGACAGAAAATCTATCTGGTTTCTTTACCAATAGTTCAAAATGCTCAGGTCCAAGAACCGGGATGAAGCTTCCGTCAATGTAGATGCTTAAATATTCATTATGATATAATAGAACAGTAAGAAAAAGGATTGAAATGATACCTTTCTTTGTGCCATATGGAGGAGCTTCAAGCAAATCATATAGATGACTTATATTCTTTGGTTCAATTTTTGCTGATCGGCAGAAATTTTCAATTGCCATCCATACATAATAAATGCCATTGTCATTTTTTACAGGTCTTGAGAAAACCCAACCTTCTTCTGATTCGACATACAGTTCTGTCTTTCTAAGAACCGATTCGAACATGCTGTATTCAGGGCCATTCCCGACTATTCCTAATCTCGGCTCGCCGGCACTCTCAAGCATCGCATTTATGAGCTTGTTCCTCGCTTTTGCCCCTTGGGATGTAAGTTCCCTTCGGTTGATCAGTTCATTCCATAGACATGGACTTCGATGGTAAATGTTGTCACAGGTATGTGATAGATAGCTTTGGAAATCTGCCCAATTGCTGAAAGCCATCTTCTCATTAAGTTCTAAACAGTTCACTTTTCCAGAAGCTATGTTAAAAGCCCTTGACAAAGAATCATTCAAAAGCCTTTTAGCATATAGGATTCGCTGACTGACCTCTCTTCGTGCAACGCCATCTGTCTGAAGCTGTGTTGCATTCTTCATTACATTTCTTAGCGTCACATATTCGTGACATGCAATCTGCAGGGAATTAAGTTCAGATGCGCAGATGATTAAAACAGGCTTGCCATCGGATGTTTTGTGCGGTATTTTTTTAAGTTTTTTGATGTCTCTTTCATTTCCTACCCAATAGCAGATGAGCCCGTCGCTATCTTTGCTTTGGCATTCAATTGATTCAAAAGATTCTGTTGTATCGTAGTATTGTCTTTCGAAATACCTCAAAGTTCCTGTCTCATAGCTGTGCCTTTGGACTACAAGTGGCCTCAGTGGTGCATATTCGTTTAGCAAATCGGCAAGGGATATGTTAAGTATCTCGGCCTGCTCTGAAAGCTCTTTTTCTATTTCGAAATCAGATCCTTCCCATATCCGAAGTTCGTCTATTCGCTTTCTCCAGATCAGGAATCCTTTCTCCAATAGCTCGTTTATCTTTTTATCCCAATATTCGAGTTCATTTCTGTCATCCGGATGATCGCACATCGCAAGTGTGACAGTTCTGCGAGAAGCTTTCAGAGAACCTGTCGTTGAGACAAGATTGAGGAGGCCGATGGCCTTGAGAACCAAAAGGACATCAGGATCAAGATGACTAGCATCGGTAAGACGTGATTGGATCTCAACCCATCTCTGGAATTGCGGTCTCACTGAAATCGACATGCCTGCTGATTCTACAAAATAGTCATACGTTTTATGGAGTTTGAAGCTTGGAAGCCTTTCATCACTAAAACCTGTCTGATTTAGGAATGTGGAAAATGAATCAGGTTCGCCACTTGCAAGGAACGTAAAGAGGGTTCTGTCATTTTGCGAATATTTTGTGCAGAGGATGGGTAAAATTAGAGCTGTAAACGGATGCATAGGATATATCGAGATTAAGTCATCTTTAGATAAATAATTTGAAAAATCATATTCTGAGAGAGCATTATGCCATCTTGCTGCCCACTGTTCTACAACAAGTTTGAATGTTATATCTTTCGATTTGTTTATAGTCTGACCGATTAGCCGCATCATCCTATCAGAGGATTCTATGAAGGGTATATCTTCAAATCTGCCTTGTATTTTTGCCCATTCGTTTTTTTGGGTAGAAGCAATGCCATGCGCATAGTCGATGAATGATTGGTGTAGCAGGCCGAAAATGCATACATTGAACCCATCTTTATTAGAAGACAGTTCGGCAATTTGCTGAAGCAGATAAAGGTCATCCATGGATTGGTTCCGCGCTGAATATTCAAGGTTTTTTCCAAGCTCATCAATTATCAATAATATTCCAGCCTTAGATACCTGAGCCAATGTTCTTATCACATGGATTAGGTAATTATTGTCAATCCCTGAGCCTTTCTGCGCCTTTAAATGCAATGAATTCAATTCATCTAAAACATCCGGTTTTCGCCCCATGATATTCTGCCAATAAATTGATGCTCCGTTAATTAAGGCTCTGATAACTGTCCTTACGATCGGTTCCCTTTGTGCGGTCGCTACTGCCCTTATCAGTCCTGAATCAGGAAGCTTGTTTTTTATCTGTTTTTGTAATGAATTTGATTCTTCTATCTGTTTCAGTATCTGGAGAGCGGTGGAATAATTTTGATCTTTTTTAGGCGAGCAGAGCGCTGTCAGAAAATTTGCAAATGCCGATTTGCCAGTTCCATAAGAGCCTGTCAATGTCCAAGCACGAACAGAATTATTTAGCGAAAAGGTTCTCAAGAATCTTCCAATGCTATCTATGGCTCTTGAGGTTGGAATATAACCAATCAGGCTATCGGGGATTCCAAAATCACGTTCAAGGTTTACAGATCTGGAATACCTTTGTTTTACCGCAACATGTTCAGATAAAACCGGCATATCATTTTCCTTCTCTGAAATAACCATCAAGAATCCTTTCAGATATCTCCAATGGGTCATTAGTGTATGCAAACTGGATCATTCCTGCAGTATCTGTCAGGTAAATATCTTTGGCCCTCATAGCAACTGTTTCAATTGCCTCGCTCATAGAACTTTCAGTAAGCTTGAAGACCTGACCGGGGCTCCCAGCATCATACAATAGCCTTGAAATCGAGATCGTCCTTGCATCGTCTTGAAAAGAGGCAGTAAATTCGAGACAGGCGAAAACCACAATTTCAGGCGGCAAATTTGGTTTGTTTCCGAAATTGAATGTGAATCTTTTGGAATCAGTGTGAGCGTTGATAATTCCGAGTTCGGCAAATGGACAATCTAATGAATCTTCTTTCAGACTTTTAGGATTTGTTCTTTCGACATACATTCTTATCAGGCAATTGACATCTTTTTTCAATGACGAATCGCTGGTAGTGATGTTTGGGAATTGTCTATTCTTGAATTCTTTCAAGAAAAAAAGAAGGTCGTCCGCTGAAAAATCAATCTTGTTAAGCTCATTGAAGGTGAAAAACCATACTGGTGCATAGCAAGGTGGCTTGAAGAGATTCCAGTGAAGCAGCCATAAGGAAGAGGGATTTTCCAAAAATGGGTCCCATCCGTCTTCTCCCAACAACTTTTCAGCAAATTTTGAGGGGTTATGTATGTATTTTCCGTTGTCTCTGATTTCATCAACAACTTTGAATGCGATGCACCAATACCTAATAGCCTTGACCATGTTTTTGCCGACACCCAAGACAAGAGGCGCAGAATCATTCGAAAACACCTGATTATCTGCATAGGCCTTGTCAAATCCTTTTTTTAGCCAGCCGAATCTCGGATGAAAGGTCTCATGCCTTGCAAAAATTGGATGGATCATATCATCAAAAATTTAATCTTTATAATTAATAATTAGGTTATTTTCTTAGGATGTGAATATTTTTATAGAATTGCCAATGAAGATTGTCAATTAAAATATCATGATATTGTGTTAATTATGTCAATATGTTATATATATATTGTGTTAATATGCATTATTTATAAAAATTTACCATTATTAAACTTCTGAAATGCCTTTCTATAATTGAAAAAAAATGCCATTATAAATTCAAAAAAGGGGAAACGGAAAAATTAATGCAGTTTAAAATTTGTGATATACAAATACAACTTGTATAAGAATCTTCTGATTTTCAGTAGTAGCTTTGGCAAGCAAATCTTCATATCGCGATAGTTTTGGAGATTACAATGTTAAAACGTATCCATGATTTAAAAAGCATAGGTTGTTTCTTCGACGATCATCCTGCAAAAATTCAATTTGAGCCACTAACCATCATATTCGGTGAAAACTGTTACGGAAAATCAACCTTGTGTGACATTCTCCGATCCTTAGCCGACAACAATCCCAACTATATCACAGACCGCAAATCAATCCCAAATCTCCAAAATCAAACTCAGCTTGTCCAATTAAATTTTTCTATGCCTGGAAATGTAGGTGAATCTCCTGTAATTTTTAGCCGTGACCAGTGGAATCCAATACTCCCTGGAGATCTGAAAATTTATGTATTTGACACAGATTTTATTCATCGAAACGTTTTTACCGGTCTTACTATTGAACGCAGAAACCAAGAAAATATTACCCAATTTGTATTAGGGGAAGCCGGTGTACATACTGCTAAAGACATTGAAGAACTTAATTCTAACCTTCGTGCAATTAACAAAGACATCCGTCAAGTCATTAAGAGTGTATTCGGTGGGATCGAGGATATATTTGCATTCCTGAAAATGGAGGTTAATGAAACCAACTTAGAAATCCAGGAAAAAATCGCAAATAAAGCAGGCGAACTTAAAACTAAAAAAGAGCTTGAGGATAATCTCGAAAAAGCAAAAGACAGAGAAGAGCCCGAATTATTATCCGTCCCAGAAAATATAGAAGCCTTCGTTGAGCAAGTAAACACTTGTCTTGCAAGCACCTATCAACGAGCACATGATGATGCATCCGATGCGGTCGAGAAACACATAAAAGATAAGACTCAAAACACAACAACAACTAAAAATTGGTTAAAGACCGGTTTAGATCATGTAGCCGGGAATTACTGTCCTTTTTGTGGTTATACTCTTGAAGAAGAAGGTAAGAAGCTTATTGAAATTTATCGATCCTGTTTTGATGAAGCCTTTAAGCAATATGAACGAAAAATACTTACGGCCATTGAGCAGCTTTCCAGTCAATTGGATAATTTTAAGTGTTTGAGTATACCAGAATTAATTCAAAAAAATAGTAACAATATTAATATATATCCTGAGCTTGCCAAGACAACAAAATATAAAGGAAGCACTAATTTAATCCACGCCAAAGCGAAAGGCTTAAGAAAACTTTGGGATACTTTTCAGAATAAGTATAATGAAGAATCAAAAAACCTTGGTGAAAAAATTAGCCAAAAGGAAAAGGCAATTTATGTTGAGACTCCAGCCTGGACTTGTCCTGATTTAATTACAGCATATGGAAATTTCAAACTTTCAGCATCAAAATACAACAAACTTATCCAACAAGTTATTGACCAAATTACCGATTTTAAAGATACATTAAATCCTGAAACAATAGCGAAAGAAATTTCAGAAATTGAAGAGCAGCAAACAGAGCTTCAACTTAAAAAAAAGCGCAAGGACTCTGAACCAGCCTGCAAACAATTGGGGCCGCTTTTGATCAAGAAAGATGAAACAGAACAGGGAATCAACCGCCTTCAAGAACAACTTAACAGAGAACAATCTGAATTCCTTAACACGTGTTTTGAATCCATCAATAAATTATTCGCTCGGCTTGGCAGCGGTCCATTTCAGATTTCTAAACAAATAGGCAGAAGAGGCAATATGCCCGTAATTGAATTAACAGCCTCTTATGCAGGGGTTCCAATAAGTCAAGATAAACTAAAGGCTTTTTTCAGTGAATCAGATAGAAGGGCACTTGCTCTCTCGATATTTTGGGCAAAAATCGAATTGCTGGACGAACAACAGAAACAGAATGCAATTCTTGTTTTAGATGATCCGGTTACAAGCTTTGACAACGGTCGAATTGACAGTACCATACGTCTGATGGAAGCAAACCGTCCGGCATTTCGGCAAATTATAGTTCTTTCCCACTATGCCCGATATTTGAAATCATTTTTCGAACGAGCCAGTTTAAATACCAGTGGAATTCAATTATCCAAAATAATCAAAACACAAGAAAGCTCAAAATTGGAAACTGCCTCCCCCGCGGACTTCGTAGAAACCGAACACCATATCAAATTTCGACATATAACAGGCTTCATTGAGCACCAACATACTGAAAACGTATCTCAAGACCTGCGCATATTTCTCGAAACTGAAGTGAAATCACGCTACCTGAAGCAGATTATGGAAAAGGATCTAAATGGACTACAATTCAAAGATTTATTAGATAAACTTCTTGAACTTGGTATCATTGACCAAGATAAAAGAAACGAATTGGAAGAGTACCGACTTTCTCTTAACCCTGAACACCATATTTGGATTGTTAGAAGCCCCGAAGATAGAATCGCCCTTTCCTCAGATGTCTTAGAATTTATATATGAGAGATTATAATAATAAAACAGGAAGTAGGTACCCCCACCTCCAACAAACCTGTAACGAACTCCGATTACATTTTACTGCTATGTAGGTCACGTTGCTAAAATCGTGTGATACGATAAAAAAACAAATCTTCGCCTAAGCAAAGATAATTATTGTATATCGCATCCACTTTGTTTAAATTGATAATATCAGTATTGGCAAGAGATTCAACATGTTTTGACATAGGAACCTATTCATTTCCACAATTAAATTGGAAAAAAACCGAATGATTAAGAAAGAAATCCCGCCAAAGCGCACTGGACTCGTACGGTGGTACAAGAGACTTTCCACTAACCAGAAGTTGCTGTTTTGGCCAATCATAATTACACTCCTGTCCGTCATTTCTGGGGCAGTCTTCCATTTCTGTGATAAGTCAAATTCGAATACCGGTGATCAATCTATAAATATTCAACAAAAAGGAATGTCTGGCACGACGAATTACAATATTAGTGGGGATTTTACAGGGAATATTATTTTTCAGGATTTACGATCTAAAGGAGATCATGTTTCTGAGTTAGCCAAACGAGAACAAATGCGAGAGCAAGAGCGTGAAAAAGACCCCAAGATTGGAATGTCCGCGAAGGAGCCTAAGCACCAAGAAAGCACTACTACTAACGTAGCACTGAACAAGCCGGTAGCTGGAATCTATCTCGACATCAAGAGAGTTGACGATTCAGAGTCAGGCAAAGCAAAAAAAAGATTTGCGCTTGCGGTTGACGGAAGAAGGCTTTCCAGTTTTGTTGGGTATCATGAACGGCACAGTATAAATCAAGGGGGATATGCTTGCAATTTGACTGATGGGGATTTAGCTACCAGGGCTTATCCAGCCGATTTCGCTTTTGATTACATAATTGATCTGAAACAGAAATATCAATTGACGGAAATCAGGCTGAATTGGGGTTCTTTTGGCGAACAGATTGAAAAACACAATTATATTACAAGGTGGGAGGTTTATGGCCAGGATTCTTTTACCTCAGAGGTATTTCCTGATTTGAAATCTGACTGGATGCTCATAAAATCAGGCGGCATTCCGAGAAAGAGAAGTGAAACAATCAAGGGCAAGGAGTTGGAACAGCATACCTTTTGGAGATTGAGGATCAGGGCTTTTAGCGACCCAGCAGTGGAAAATCGGCAAGCGAACTGGATAGGGATTTACGAGGTCGAAGCGTACGGGATTCCGTTAAACAACAATTAACGATAGCTGCTATTCACGTAACAGATCGAAACATTATAATATTTGTGATATACAAATGTTAGCTACGAAGATATAATAAATACACATCAATTGCCTATAGGCATTAAAGGCCATGAAGCAAAGCAAGAAGCCAACGTTTCTCCATTATCTTTACGCAAAACTACCAAACAATTACGAACTCAAGGCAGCAATTACTGAAACAATCAGTTGGTTGAGAAAGTTTTTTTCGACCGAAAGATGGAGATACGCCTTGTTTGGTCTTCTATTAGGAATAATAATCGCATATTTAATAATGCCAGAGACAAGTTCTGCATCCTTCTGGACACTGGCTGGTGTACTTTTAAGTTTTATGTTTGGATCTAGTTGGTTATACTTAAACAATTCTTGGAAAAGATTTAGGAAACAGTCAAGCTTAGGTAAATTGTTGGGGCCGATATATGATATAGGCGGGACGTGTACTATATTTGTTAGTGAGTACTGGAGGGATATTATAAAAGGCAATCTTTACAAATACGACAAGTCTGATGAGTTAGTAGGAACTTCAAGAGTTATGGGAACAGGAGATTCAACAGCCTTGCCATACATCTATGGTCTCTTAATGAAAGCTGGAAAGTCATACAAAGAATTATCAATTGTTAAGTCATACATAGATTTCGAAAGCAAATGGTCAAATAATTTTATCTCCATTGGTGGCATAACTAATAAAGCAACAGCACAACTCATGGGTTCATACAGAGATAAGCTTACATATTATTTTTCAGAAGATGGGAACTGTATTATAAAAGATTACGGACACTATAAAAGATACTTAAAGGTCGACAATAACCATGATTATGGCATAATTATAAAACTAACAGGTCTAAATCACACAAATAGAGTTTTGTTTATTATAGCCGGGATTCAAGATTTAGGTACAAGTGGAGCTGCATATTATTTATTTGACCAAGCCAGCGAATTAGCCGATAGATACGGAAACGATGATTTTGCATTGGTCATAGGTGCAAAAAAAGAAATCGGTGACACATCAGCCTTTGAAGTGAACTTTGAAGAAAAATCAAGGGTATTTATAATTAATGGAGAATAATATATGACTAAAAATAATCTTTGTCCTATATGTCAGGGTGAACTCAAGCCTGTTCAAAAGAATCGCTCTATTGATGATGACGTAACCCCTGTTGGTTCAGGGACGGTCTATATGCCACCCTCAAGTGCTCAAGTTTATAATCTTAATGCCTCATCCTGTAAAACTGGGAATGAAAGACGCGAGAAGCCATTAAAATATCAATGTCAAAAATGTGGAGAATTTGTAGATATTTTCACAAAACCACTTTAATTTTTAGATGGCCATACATTCCAATATAAAAGATTTTGAGGAAATAATAAATGACTTCTGAAGAATTAAAAAGCAAAATTTTAAATCAATTCGGGGATCAGTTAAATGAAATAGGTGCTGATATTGAAATTGTACAAGTAGACAAGCTGCCCTCTGATAAAGATCTCACAAAAGATAAGTCAATCATTACATATTTAGGGAAGGTCGGGGAAAAATTCATTTGGTTATCGAAGAATGTTCTTGGAGCAATTATAATTTATGTAACGATTATGAGTATGCCACAAGCAATAGAAAACCACAAACTACATTTCCCCAAGAATTATGAACTTGTAGTAGAAATAGGAAAAAAGTTGGGTGATGGGTCATTTTTTGATCTTCTATCTCCGAAAGAACCTGAGGGAATGTTGGTCTACAAGGCTGAATGGTTTGCTGACAAATATAAGTATGAACAAGACCGGAAAATTTTCAATAACGATGATATAAACGGAGTCATCAAATCAGGAACTACAACATTAGCAACAAGTGGTTCAAGCATAATAACAAATCAAAATATTATTTCATCCTCGTGGGCCGCCGTCTCGGTGACTACCGTGAAGTCTTGAATATTTAAAGGAAGCAGTGAATAAGAATATTTTTTATGTTAATTAAGAATCTTAGCCTGACCAGCAAATGGAGTGGACGGCAATTATCTCGCGATTCAGTCAATTCAAGCTTTCTGATTTCAAAAGCAGTTTTGAGCTTTCTAACCTTTAAGCCGCCGCTGCTAACCAGCACGTTACAGATATCTGCATAGAAAGAATTTAACATTTTAAAAATTTTAAGATATGCATCACAAATCTTCAATGGCTTCTGAAATGTCTACGCCTTAAATTTTTGTTTTTCAGTCTTTCTTGATTGAAGATGGTCTTTTTCTTTTTTTCTAAAATTTCAACAGATATTATGCCAACTCACTCTTCATCTCCCTAAACCCCTCAATCTTCGCTTGATCTGATTTTAACAAAGTCAATGGTCTAAGCTTTCTCTCGGTGAAATAGTTTAGGTTTAAGTGCTCTTCCTTATTTAAAAAGCAATCAATTATTTCTTGTGGAAGCTTTTTCACCAGTGCAATTATCTGGCTTACTCGTGCCTTACTAATATTAAATTTTTCTGCCACGTCTTGATATGTGAGGTTGGGATGGCTTTCGAGGTATCCAATATATGTATATGCTTCCAAAATCGGGTTTTTCTTTTTGCTTTGGTTGAAATGAGAGAGCCATTGTTTTTGAGTAAATATTTTGTTTGCTGGCATGAAATCAGGCTTTTCTCCCTCACATAAGATTTTCTTTTTGTTATTATACCTGTAATGGCAAGCAATTAGCTCTGTTATGGTTTTGACTGTTTTTGTTCTTTGAGTGGCACAATCGGGGAGCCA
>Ga0180015_1000039_pt1 | contig 39097 bp, 28 predicted proteins | sample KR13_S2_MetaG_FD_116508 | JGI IMG/M metagenome (GOLD analysis project Ga0180015, IMG submission 116508) | Groundwater microbial communities from the Olkiluoto Island deep subsurface site, Finland - KR13_S2_MetaG | ecosystem: Environmental > Aquatic > Deep subsurface > Groundwater | place...
CTTTGCGGTGATTTCCGGTCCGGGCGAGATTTCCGGGTTGACGAACCTGACGTTCACCAACTCGGGGACGGTGAGCGTGACGGCGGACCAGGCCGGGGACACGAACTGGAATTCTGCCCCGGCGGTGACCAACACGTTCAATATAACCAAGGCGCCGGCGACGGTGACGCTCAATAATCTGACGCAGACTTATAATGGGAGCGCGCGGGTGGTGACGGCGACGACGGTGCCGTCGGGTAAGGCCGTGGATATCACCTATGCCGGCCATGCCTGGGCGCCGACGAACGCGGGGACGTACGCGGTAACCGGTGTAGTGAACGAAGCGCTGTATGCTGGATCCACGAACGGGACGTTGACGATCAGCTTGCTTCCGGCGCCAGTGGCCCAGGCGGCAACGTTTACGACCGTCAGTGATTTTATCGCCAACTGGGCGGCTGTGACGACGGCGACGAACTACTTTGTGGATGTGGCGTCCACCAATGACTTTTCGAGTTATCTTGGCGGGTTCAGCAACTTTATGGCGGGTAATGTTCTCTCCTGCACGGTAACCGGCGTAAGCATGGGGAATACTTGTTATTACCGGGTGCGCGCGCAGAATCCCGGGATGACGAGCAGCAACTCCGGAACGATCAGCGTGGCGATCAACGGTACGCCTGCCCTGGGCGCAACGACGGTGTCCAACATAATGGCGACGACGGCGTATCTGGGCGGGAGCGTCACGGTGACGAACGGCTACCCGGTAACCGAACGGGGCGTTTGCTGGGGCACGAATTCCGGGTCGGTTTTGGCTGACGGGATCAAATATTCGGAGATCGGAACCTTCGGTGTTGGCGTATTCAGTTTCTTGGTGACCAACCTGCCGGCCGGACGGACGAATTATTTCCTGGCCTACGCGGTGAACGGAGCGGGAACTAATTTTACGGGAGAGAGTTCGTTGCTGACGTGTCCGGATGCTCCCGCGCTATTGGCGGCAAGCAATGGAACGGTGAACGCTTTTTGGGCAAATTGGCTTATCGCCGAAAGTGCTACGAATTACTGGCTGGACGTGGCGCCAACCAATGACTTTGCCGCATACCTGGCCGGATACAGCAACCGGATGGTCGGTGCGACGCTGACGTATAACGTGACGGGACTGCCGACAAGGGTAGCGTATTTTTACCGGGTGCGCTCTGAAAATGCCTCAGGAATAAGCGCGAATTCAGGGACGCAAACGGTATCCGCGGCAGCAATGGCGTTATCCATCGGCAGTTTGAGTTATACCGGTATGTATAGCGGGGCAAATCCTGCAGAGCAGATTTTTACGATAACCAACTGCGGCGAGCGGGGGCTTGAATTTACAAACACGACAACCTATTCCTCTGGCGCTGCTGATTGGTGGGTAACTACGCCCATGACTGGGAGCGTGAACGGTTTGGCGGGTATGGTCATCACCGGATCGGTCAACCTGGCCGGAATCAATGCTGGAACCAATTTCGCAACCAACACGGTAAGTTCAGCCGACATCACGAACAGTTCAAAGTATTTGGTGATAACATTGGTAATGAACAAGGGCAACCAGACTATAATCAATTTCCCGAACCCAGGGCCGCAGGAGATGACTAACAGGGTTGGTTTATTCGCCCAGGCATCGTCTGGTCTGCCGGTAACTAATTTTATTGTTCTCTCCGGTCCCGGGATTATTGCCGGTCTGACTAACCTGACCTTCACTGGAAGCGGCACGGTCAGTATCGTGGCAAGCCAGGCGGGGGATACGAACTGGAATTCCGCGCCGAGTGTGACCAATACGTTTGATGTGACGGCCGGGCCGGTTCCGCCTGCGCAGGATGGCTGGCTGGCGGTCAACGTAACGCCTGCTGGTGGTTCCTGGCAATTGACCGCACCGGCGGGCTACACCGGCCAGACTGCGGGCACGGGCAATCTTGCGGCGGTGAGCGCGGTCACGGGCGCCTATGTTATTACCTGGGGGCCAATGAACGACTACGTGGCGCCGAGCAATCAATCCCAATTCGTGACCGGCGGAAACACAACGCTCTTTGCGAGCGTGTATCTGCAAATCTCCACCAATATCGGGACGCCCCGTGGCGTGACGGCCACGGAAGGAACCTATACCAACTTTATACGGATCACCTGGCAGGGCGTAACCGGTGCCACCGATTATGAAATCTGGCGCAGTCAGACGAATGATCCGGCCGCGGCGGCGCGGATCGCGGATGTTCCGGTGATCACGCTGAAAGGGCAGAGCCTCAGACCCGCCCGCAATGCTTCGCATAGCGATGCAGGCGGGGATCAGAGGTCAGAGGTCAGGGGGAAGCGGTCAGCAGTGAGCGGTGGAAAATCCGGGCAAGACCATTCATCCATTATTCCATCATTCCAATATTCCAGTATTCCACTCATCCAATCCTCCACCTACATCTACGACGACTACGCCATTTCCCCCATCCTGTCCTACTACTACTGGGTACGGGCAAAAACGGGGACCTTGATCAGCCCGATGAGTTACGTGGGCATGGGCTATGCCGCGCTGGCGCCGGAACAGGCAACCGGGACAGCGGATATCGCCGCAAGCGACCTGGTGTTCCTGCCGGTGAACATGACCAACGCATCTTCGGCCGGCACGGTCTCGTGCCGGGTGCTGAACTACGGTCCTGACGCCGTGAATACGGCGGCAATCGGCTTCGATTTCCACATAGTATCTGCTGTAGCCGGGGTCGCTGACCCCGGAGCCGCGATCAGCGATCGCGGCTACAGTTGCCCCGCTGCAGCCGGTCCTGGGTCGGCGACCTCCATCTGGATCGGATCGGCGCAGAGCAACTTAACACTGAGCGTGGGCGGGGAGGAATTGATAATCCTGACTCCTTATGCGAAGCGCGGTCTGATCGCGCGCGGGGATCTCTCCGGCGTTCAACAGGTTAAGGTCACGGTGCGGCATATGAACACGCTGAACGATCCGAATCTGACGAATAACACGACCACCGGTCCTGGAACGGTGCTGGTGAGAGCCTCCGGCGTGAATTCGCCGGGCCGGTCGCTGAACGATTACGACGGCGACGGTAAGTCGGACGTGGCTTTGTGCCGGGCTGACAAAGGGGTTTGGGCGGCTATCCTCTCCGGCACACGGGGCTACGGCACCACCGGGATCGAGCCGGAAACGGGCGCCGGCCGGTACTGGACGGCGGCGGGCGATTATGATGGGGACGGACTGCTGGACTACGGGCTCTACGAGGAAACCAGCGGGACCTGGTGGATTCTTAAGAGCAGTGACGGTCTGGTGCTTAGCGGCGAATTCGGCGGTTCCGGGTTCCGGCCGGTGTCCGCGGATTACGATGGCGACAGTAAATCCGATCCGGCGGTTTATGGTCCCGCGTGGGGCTATTGGGCGGGCTTGAAGTCCGCCTCAGACTATGCGTTGGGGGAGGCCTGGGTGGGTGGAGCGGATTATGAGCCGGTCATGGCGGATTATGACGGGGATGGCCTGGCCGACGAAATGGCCTATCGGGCGTCGGATGGGCATTGGACGGGTCTGCTGTCGGGTGAGAACTATGCGCCGGTTGATGGTTACTTCGGCGGCCTTGGTTTCCGGGCAGGTGCGGCAGACTTCGACGGCGACGGGTTGGCGGATCCCGTGGTCTATCGGGAAGCCGACGGGATATGGCTGGTTCTGCTGTCGTCAGCCAACTACCTGGGAACAATCTTCGAGCTGGGCGGACTGGGCTATGTGGCGGCTATGGGCGATTTCGATGGCGATGGCCGCGCGGACCCGGGCGTCTATAGCGAGCAGGGTGGGGCGTGGTATGGCCGGCTGTCCGGCCATGATTACGAATGGTCCGGCGCCCGCTTCGGCGGCCCCGGCTACCAGCCGGTGTCGGAATAAACGGCATTCCGGCTATTGGTGGATGCTCACGCTCACACCAAAGCAGAATGTTGCCTGGCAAGACCACCTCGAACGGCCGGAACTCCGGCGTCACCTGTTCTATGGCGGCGCACGGTCCGGTCGAATTGCCTTGATTTATTCACCAATATACCGTCTTATAGCCTTGAGTATTTGCAATAACAGCCATTACTCAGGAGTGCTTTATGAAAAGGAACATCGAACGGCAGTTGCTGGAATGGAAGCAGAATCCAGACCGGAAAGTCCTTCTCGTAAGGGGGGCACGGCAGGTTGGCAAGACATACTCAATTCGCGAGATTGCCAAGACATTTGCCAGTTTTATCGAGGTCAACTTCGAGGAAGAGCCGGATATCCGCGTTTTTTTCAGGGATTCCCTCAACCCCATGTGTCTCTGCGAGAAACTGGCTGCCTTCTTTTCAACTCCGATTGTCCCCGGGTAGACGCTTCTTTTCTTTGACGAGATCCAGTCCTGCCCGGAAGCCTTGAGCCTTGTCAAGGGCAGGCCCTGCGGCGGATCTGCCTATGGCACGATGCGCCGGGCGTAAAATTCATCTTGTGTAAGATCCTTTTTGCTGATATACAGGAGGCATAAAAACAACAATCGACATTCCCCTTGCGTAGTTATTATGGGGCCTTACAAAAGTCACAGTGAGAAGCGGTCGATGTTGATTGCCTGGTGGAGAGCGGCGTTTCCTACACGTTATTGCCGGAAAACGTATGCCGGAAACTCAAGTTGTCGCCGATTGACGAAATGAAATTCGTGCTGGCATCACAAAAAAATTTGCAACATGTTTCTATAAACCGGGGATGATTCGCCCTGCCTGCAAAATAAGTCCAACACCATTTTTGACTTCGACGATTACGCCATCAATCCGATATGCCGAAAAAACTGTTCCAGGGTCTGCTCGTCGGTCTGGCGGCCTCGGCCATCGCCCTCCTGCTGTGGGCCGGCGGCACACTAACCAGGTTTGAGGCCAAAACGTGGGATTGGCGCGTGATGCGCCTGGCCAAACCCGGCGCCGCCACCGATAAGATCCGCCTGATCTTCATCGATCAATACAGCCTCGACTGGGCCAAGAAGGAAATGGCGCTCAGCTGGCCGTGGCCGCGCGAGCTTTACAAGCCTATCCTGGATTTCTGCCGGCGCCAGGGCGCACGCGCGGTCATCTTTGATATGCTCTATACCGAACCTTCGCGCGAGGGGGTGGAGGATGATCGCACGTTCGGCGAGGCCATTGCCCAAACCACCGGCTTCGTCGGTACGGTCTTCCTGGGCAAGGACGGCGCCAGCACTAACTGGCCGGCCAACCTCCCGTTCCCGGAAATTCGGGGATTGGACCGCTGGCTGGCGGATGAAAAATCAAAATTTGATTTAATTTTGACAGTTGCGCCTGACTCGGATGGTAAGCGCGGACGGCGGGTCATGCCGACCGCCACCTTCCCTATTCCGGAAGTCGCCACCAACGCGGATTTGCTCGGCAACGTGCATGCCACGCCGGATCCCGATGCCATCTTCCGGCGGCTGGAATTGTTCACTGTGTTCGACGGTAAAGCCGTTCCCTGCCTGGGCCTGGCCGCATATCTGGTGGCCGCCCCGGGGGAACCGCTTTCCATCGCGCCCGGCACGCTTAACATCGGGTACCCATTAGCCATCAACCCCGCGCAACGCGGGGCAAGCCATCAACTTTATCCCGCTCCGAGCGGGACATCAACCATTCTTCACTCCATTCCCATTGATCGCCGCGGCCGGGCCCTGCTGAATTTCCGCGGGCCGGCCGGTACCCACCAGCGGTTCACGGCCGCCGCCGTGATCCAGTCCGAACTCCGCCTGCAAGCTGGTGAGACGCCCACCATCACCAACCCGGCCGCCTTCAAGGACTGTTACGTGTTCCTGGGATGCAATGCGCCCGGCCTGCTGGATTTGCGCCCGACGCCGATCAGCAGGGTCTATCCCGGCGTGGAAATTTTTGCCACCGCCCTGGATAACCTGCTCTCCAACGACTTCATGCGCAACGCGCCCCGCGAGTTTACCCTGCTGTGCGTCCTCATCATGGGACTGCTGGCCGGCCTCCTGACCCGCCTGGGCCGGAATGCGCGGGAAAATGTTCTGGTCTTTGCCCTGACCCTGCCCATCCCGGCGATTTTGTGTGTCATGGCCTATCAGAAAGGATTCTGGCTGCCGTTCCTGGTCCAGGAGACCGCCGTGGTCTTCGCGCTCGTCGGCGCCGTCCTGGTCAACTACGCCACCGAGGGCAAGCAGAAGCGGTTCATCCGCGGCGCCTTCAAGCAGTACCTGAGCGAAGAAGTCATTGATCAGCTCACCCGGCATCCCGAACGCCTCACCCTCGGCGGAGAACAGCGGACACTCTCCATATTCTTCTCCGATCTTCAGGGCTTCACCACGATTTCAGAGGGCTTGAACCCGCAGGAGCTCACCGCGCTCCTGAACGACTATCTCACCGCCATGACCGATATTATCCAGGAGGAAGGCGGCACGGTGGATAAATATGAAGGCGATGCCATTATTGCCTTCTGGAACGCGCCCCTGGCCCAGGACGATCATGCCGTGCGCGCCGTGCGCGCCGGCCTGCGCTGTCAGGCCAAACTGGCCGCCATGCGCCCCGCCTTGCGCGAGCGCACGGGCAAGGACCTGTTCATGCGCATCGGGCTGAATACCGGCGCGGTGGTCGTCGGCAACATGGGCTCGCACAACCGGTTCAATTACACCATCCTCGGCGACGCCGCCAACCTGGCCTCGCGCCTGGAAGGCATCAACAAGCAATTTGGCACCTATACCCTTATTTCCGAAACCACGCGCAGCACCCTGGCCGCGGAACCAGGCTACGCCGAAGCGCTTCGCCCAGGCGAGTTTGCGGTCCGTGAAATCTCGCGCGTGGCGGTTGTCGGCCGCAAAACGGCGGTCCGCGTGTTTGAGCCAATGCTCCCGGAAGAATTCACTGCCCGGCAAAAAGAGTTTGAGGTGTTTGCGCAAGGCCTGGCCGCATATTACGCCGGCCAGTTTGAAGAAGCGCTCCGCCGTTTTGAATCGCTCCGGGAAAATGACCCGCCGGCCGCCGCCTACGCCCGTAAATGCCGCGCTCTTATGGCCCAGCCGCCAGCGCCCTGGGACGGCGTCTGGGTCATGACCGAAAAATAAGCCCGGATCATTTCCAGGCATGTACCCGTGGGGAAAGAACCGGTGCTATCGTATGCGGGTTTTCCGGTTGGAGCGGCCATGGATACGGTACAGTCGCTTGAAGTCCAGATATCCCCGATCCATGATGTAGAACGCCCCGGCTTCGATGGGCAATTCGTCGAGGATGTTGACATCGTGAACCTTGCCGGAGGTAATAATGACAAGGGTTGGAATGCTTCCATGAAGGTTCAGCAACGTATGCAATTTGACCGCCGCTTTGCGTCGTCGGAATTTCGCCCAGGGGAACAAGGACAGGCAAAGATCGGCTACGGGCGTTTCTCGTTTGCCTCCGCCAACGTACTTCGAGCCATTGGCTCCCGAATCCCGGCATGGTACAGGCGATGCCCCAAGGTCCTCATGCAGGTGTCGATATCGCGCAAGCTCTCCCGATAGGTCAGTTGCGCAAACACCGTTCGTCCTTTGTTCATTCTTTTCCCCTCCTTGCTTATCAGAGGAGAAAAGCTGAAAATAACGCACTTTGGAATTGAAATCGAAAAAAGTCATAATGCCCATTTCATATAGATATGACAGGCCTCAAATGCATGTTGCCTGTTTCTTAACCGGACAGTAGTGACAGGAAATACCAAGCCGATTTAGCGGGCGAATAAAAATTAGAAGCAATTCGCTATCTTCCGACATGCAGAAAACTCCTTCTGACCTCTGCCTCAATATCGGGGTCGCGCCAGTTCGGGTGCCAAGATCACAACGCGCACAGCAAAGCGGGAGCGCTGGCTCCCGCACTCCATATAGTTTTTTGCTGTCCCGATGCGCTTCGCAATCGGAACTGTGCGGCCGTCCAGTGAGTTTCAGTCGCGGCCCATGCATTCCACTTTGCGCGTGATCCGGACCATGACCCAGGCGAGGACGCCGACCATTACAATGATCGCGGCGATCAGCAGGTTTTTGCTGTTGATCGAAGATCGGGTGCCGGGCTTGAACTCGGGATTCTTCTGTTCATTGCCTATAGCCCAAGCCAAAGTGGCGCCGGGCAGGATGGCGCTTAACACGGTTTCCGTGTCGTAGGTCGACGCGGGGCCGCCGCTTCCGCCGTAATACAACCGGTAGCGGCATCCCGGCTTCGGGAAGAAGAGGGCCTGGTACAGATTCTCCCGCGCCCGGATTCCCGTGATCGTGAGCGGCGGATTGTCCTGGTTCTCGATGATGACCCGGTAGTGCCGGTGGCGCCGCTCGCCGTTCAACGGAATCGTCAGGGATTGCTGGTGGACCTTGCCGGCGTCTATCCGGCTGATCCGGCCGGCGGCCAGCTCCGTCCAGGGCCCCTTGGGCGTTTCGGCGACGGACACGACGACCGGCCGGCTGAAATTGGATTCCCTTGTCTCCAGGGTCAGCGCCGTGAGCGGCTCGTGGGTCGCGCTGAACGTCAAGACCGTTTGGCGGCGCTGGGCGTCGGGGACGGCGATCCATTCCCGGACCGCCTCCTCGCGCGTTTCGGTGTCCCCGGATTGGGCGATTTCCTTCTGTTCCAGGAACTCAAGACGATCCAGGCGGAAGGACTCCTTGCGGAACGCGTTGATTTCCGTCGTCTCGGTCTCGGCGTTGTCGCGGTATTTCCGGATGATTTCCGTCAGCGGTGAATCCCTGGTTTCCGTGATATTGGCCACTTCGATTTTGTAGAAGACGAATTCGCGCGGCTCGAAGGCGATCCGGTCGTTGCGAACATCGATGAACCGGGAATAGTCGAAGATTGCAATCGCTTCGGCCAGGAGCGTCCATTGCTCGCGGTCCGCGCTCCCGTAGACCGTCACCTGCTTTTCGAAATTACGTTTCGAGGTGTGAATCCGGAGGCCGGCAGGAACGGGCTGGCGGGCGTTCCGGCGGGCGATGATTTCCACGCGATTGTCGGGCAGTTCCCGGAACGACAGCACCTCGGCCGGGAATGGCGTCTCGTGGAGCGTCGATTTGGACAGCGCCTGGGTTCGGACGTGGAACGGTGTTTCGCGGTTGTCCTGGTCGATGATCCGCAGGTCCACCCGCGGGCCGTCAGAGGCTGCGTAGATGGGGCGGTCCAGGACAACGCTTGCCACATCGCCGGCGCCGGAGGCCGGCGGCTGGAGCTCCCGGTAGAACGGGAATGGACGAAGGTCCGCCGCCGGCAAACTGCCGGCGGCGATGAGCAGGGAGATAATCGGGATGGCTCGATTCATGGCGAAGCTTCTCCTGAAACAGAGCCGGGGTGAGGGCACCCCAGCTCCAAATTCCATTTCTCGCTTCCGTTGGAGACGGCCTGCCCTCAGGCCGTTCCTGTTTCTTCTCCATTACATCCATCCCGTCCAGCTAAGGCTTAACTCCCGCCTTCGCGTAGCCCGCTATGGCGGACATAGGACGGTCGTCGGAGTAGGCCCGCGGGGCGGGCAAACTTACCCCTTTTGTTGGAATTGCCGGCTGGCGTACAGGTACGCGAACGAACCCAGAAGCAACAGCGCGCCGATGACCAGGAATGCCACCGCCTTGTAGATCACGGGCATATGCTCCAGGTCCACGAAAAACACCTTGGCCACGATGACGGCGAACAGGATCAGCCCGATATAGCGCAGGGGCCGGACCCGCTTCCAGATGCCGCCGGCGATGAAGGCGGCGGCGAAGAGCGCCCAGAGGACCGAAATGCCGCCGGTCTGGAATTTAGCAAGCTTCCAGTACAGGAGGCTGTTGGTTTCCAGCGTGAGGAAGAGGAACAGCAGGGCCAGTCCGGTGTAACCGAAGACCTGGGGCGCCGCCGGCCGCCGCCCCAACAACATCCAGGCGGCAAACAGCAGTCCCAGCAGGGAAGCGAAATCCAGCCAGCGCATGACGACCGACACCGGTGTGTAAACGGCCCGAAAATAATAATGATCGCAGACTTGCCAGGCGGCCAGGTCCAGTCCGAGTGTCTTGGTCACCGCCACCGCCAGTAGAACGCATAAGCCCACAAGCATGACGGGGCTCCGTCCCGAGAGGGTGCGGAACAGGAAATAACCGGCCAGCCCGCACCAGAGCAGGGTGGATATAGCCGGCCGCAACGGCGTGTAATAGGCCAGCCCGGCATAGCATTCCAATTGCAGGAAGATGAAAACGGTCACTACGGCGCCCCAGAACAGCACCGGGCCGGCCACGGATGCAGGGATGAGAGCCGGCGTGTCGTTGGCTGGGGAAATAATGCCGCCCGATTCCCGGGCGGACCCGGCGCGACTCCTGGCGGCCTGGCGGCGCTCCAGGAAAAACGCCGCCGCCATGGATGCGATGGCTACCCCGAAGGTCCAGAGCCGGCTCCCCAGCGCCTTGCCATACACCGCCCAGGGTGTGGCGAGCGTCGGCAGCACATCGTAGTTGCGGGGCATTTCGAAGAACAGGAGCCGGAAGAACACGATCCCATACATTAGGTAGCCCAGATGCCGCAGGAAATTGCTGTTCAGCCGGATACCAAGCCAGATGAACATGAATGCCAGCAGGGACCAGCAGATCGTAAGCGATTCCTTTTCCATCACGAGCGGCAGGGTAAGCGACGCAAAGAATCCCGCCAGCGCGATCAGCGAAATCAGCAGGGGCCGGTCTTCCAGTCGGCGCCGGAGAAACCCGGACACCTGGAGAATGTAAAATGCGGCCAGGGCCAGGGTCATCAGGGCGGGATAGGGCCGGCCGACGGCGTCGCGGATCAGGTCATAGGCGCCATATGAAAACACCGCGGCATTCAAGACCAGGTGAATGATTTCCAACAGGCTGGAACGGACGGCGCGCCGGATGTTGTAAAGAATAATCAGCAGGGACTGCACCACGAAGAACAGAGATAGAAACGTGATTGCCACGGGAAAATCGGCGCGTTGGTACTGGTTGAGCGAGGCAAAGAACAGGACGTAGGTGAACACGAACCCCAGGTAATTCAGCAGGCGCCATTGCCGGAAATGGGCGATGCCCAGGATGCCGAGATTCAACAAGAGGAGATAGCCGTAGAAGGCTGGAAGCTGGGGGTGATCGGTGCTCAGCAAGATGGGCGTGCAGAAGCCGCCGATGATCCCGAAAATCGCCACCAGCATTGACCGGGTATGGACCGCCAGGATTCCCGCCGCTATGGTGATCACGATCATCAATAGAAACACGACCGGCACCGGAAACAGTTTGTAAAGGGGGCCTGCCGCGTACATGCTGAAATAAAGGGTTGCCAGGCCGCCGCCCATGAAACCCTGGCCCAGGATGTTCCAGCGACGATTGATCATCTTCAGCCCGCTCAGCAACAAGCCAAGACCGAAGAAGATGGCGAGCGCAACCCGGCCGAATGGGCCGATCAGTTCATGCTCGATCGACCACATCAGGAAATAGCCGACAAAGGCGACCACCGCGATGATGCCGGCGCGCATCAGCCAGGTTGTGGCGACGGCAAATTCCATCGTCATTCCGGTCTGACGATGCTCCTCACCGACCAGGATCCACGACCAGATTTTACGCAGGATATCGCGCACCGATGCCGCCAGTGCTGAAGGCGGAGTGGCTGGGATGGACGCCGCAGGTTCATCCGGTTCAGGTGCGACTACAGCGGCCGCCGGCGTCGCAAACGGTTGGGCGGGGAGCGGTGGTGGCATGGCTTGAGCCGTGACCGGTTGCGGGAATACGGCCGGCGCCGGCGCGGGCCGAGGTTGTTCCGGCTTGGCCTCCGGCGCCGGGCCCCGCTCACCCCTGGCCATCCGGACGAGCGCTTCGATCTCCCGCTTCAGTTCCTCCAGGCGCGTCCGCAGGCTGAGGGTTTCAATATCGAATGTCTGAACCCGTCGCTTGATCAGGGAAAGCTGGATCAGCCCGATAACCGTCAGCGTGATGAGCAGGACCATCAGGAATTCCATAGAACACCTCCGGATAATTAATTACCACAATTTTGGAACGTGGCGGCAGAATCGCAAGCGCAATCAGGATAAATTTCCACCAGGCGTACATGCGTGTGCGAACGGTGACCCGATCAACCATCAGCCACCGTCATCATAGCGCATCCCACACCGGCTTGTCGAGGAAGCGGGAGAGGGTGGTGGAGTCTGTGGAGAGCAACGAAAAATGACCATTCGGGCCATCCAACTTGGGAGTGCGGTAGCCCGCCTGCAATCCGTCAGCCGATGGATCATGTGGCCGCCGGAACTCACAGCTATCTGGATAGTTATGTTGCTTTTTGACAAAAACAAGGTTAAAGTATGCGAAAAAAATGACTGGTTTTGGTTCCATGGCGCGTAAAGCGTTGTCGGCAATAACAGCTTGAAACGAAAATTCAACTAGCCCAGGAGTCAAACCATGAATCTCAAACGAAGCCTTGCATTGGTTGTGGCGATGGGAACCATATCCGTCCTGCCGGTGTTTGCCCATCTGTGCAACGATGTGTTCATGCAGGCGAAAGACAATCTTGCCGTAAAGGTGGATATCCGTGACGACCAGCTGCGGATTAATACCTCCGCCAAGTTCCGGGTCTACCTCCTGAACACCATGGATCGCGGTATTGACGACATTCGGCTCGAAGTGAAAAGTTCCGAGTTTACGGCGCAGGTCAAGCCCTCGCCTGAATGGCGGGAATTCCCCAAGCTGAAAACCGTCAGCCAGGGCGGCAAGAAGGAATATTTCGAGGTCAAACTCGATCGAAAATCGAATACCGCCAGAGGGAAGTACAAGATCGAATTGCACCTGTTAAGCGGTAAAGATAAAAAAGCGAAGGTTTACAAGACCGTTGACCTTGCAGACGCCATGGCCCAACAGAATGTGCCGAAAGTCACCACACCACTGAAGATTGACGGTAATACCGAATCCGCGGAATGGGAAAAGAGCCTGCTTTGCTCCTCGCTATACGAGTACAAGGCCCTCAAGAACTGCGCCACCGACGTTCAAACGCGGTTCCGATTCCTGCATGACAACAAAAACCTGTATTTCGCCGTCGACTTCCAGAAAGAAGGCGGCAGCGACAAGGCAAAAATATTCGTCGCACCCAACTACGACAGCACTCCGGTCGTCTTAGAAGCAGATTTGCAGGGGAAAAACGTGACGATTGACGGTGGGCCTGCCCCCGGGGTGCAAGTAGCGGTCGTCGGCGCCAAAATGGAAATTGTCATCCCGCTCAGCAAGCTGAAAATCGCCGGCGCCAAGTCGTTCTACTTCAATGTAACCCGCTCACAAGATAAGATCGTCACCTACTGGCGCGGAAACAAAATATCGGCGGCCAACCCGGTGGTGTTCGCCAATGGCGTGCTGGATTAAACAATGCTTCCTGGAGCCAGACATCCCCGGACCGCCATGAAAATCATGGGCTTCTGTTCGCTGGTCTGGCTCGCGGCATTCACCACCGCCCTCAGCGCAACCAGCGAAGCGGTGCTCGTTGTTAAACAGGCGCCCAACGACTTTCTGAAAGATGCCATACCCGGCGAAGATGCGGTGCTAGCCGCCAACCCCGGCTGGGTGGCGATCGTCGGACTTGTCAATATCTCCGCGTTTGCCGTCAAGTCGCCTAACAATCTCGCGGTCCAAGGTGTGGATGGAAAGGCGCTGCGAACCATTATCGAGAAAGCTTCGGTATATTCCGAATTTGACGATGGAACCATCAACTCCCTGAAACTGATCGTTTTTGCACCCGAGGATGTGGCAGCGCGCGGCGGTCTGAAGTTGGTGTGGGGTGGCAACGTAAATGCAAACAATGCGCAGGTCGAGCGCCTTGTGATCCACGCCGGAAGCGCGGGCCGCTATAAGGTGTTCGCCATCGAAGAAGCTCCCAAAGGCGACGCCGGATCGTCAAAATTTGCCACGATAGAAGTCATCGTCGATGATTACGCCGATAAGTATTACTACTGGTACCTACTCCCGATCATACTGATTGGCGGAGCGTTGCTGGCCAGGAGACTAACCGCGAAATGAATGTTCTCTTTGACGCGCTGGAATTCTTCCTGAGACCCTTCGCGTCGGCCCTGTTTCTGCCCTCGCTATTGCTGATCATGGCCGTCATGACCGGGCGCGGCCACTCCGGCAAAAGCCGGGCTGCAATTGCGCTCTGGTTTGCGCTGGTGTTTCATATTGCCTTCGACACTGCGCAGCTCAATCCGAAGGCAGCATTATGGCTGGCGCGGATCGAGAATCCGTTCATGGCATTCCTGGCCGTGCTGGCGATTCCGGCCATTCTTCTGCGCGCCGGGATCTGGCGGCGAGGCCTTCTGGCGCTCTCGATCGCAGGTATCGCGCTTGCCGGGCTGGAGATCACATTCCAATACAAGCAAGTTCCATCCGGGCAATTCATCTGGTTTCCCATGCGTCCGCTGGCGCTGGCGGGCGCTTTCATGGGACTCTTGGTTCTCGCCGGCCAATTCCTGCCGCTCAACTTGTTGCGAAAGACTGTCCGCATCGCTTGTCTTGTACTGCTCCTCTATGGCGGGTTCGCCTTCCGCCAAAGCTGGACCGATTACACGCAAGCCGTGGAGCGACGCCCCCATGCCCGGACCGATATAATGACCATCACGGAAACTGTTCCTGTCTTACGTGACGACAACCGGCTCAGTTACGCGCCTGCCGCTCCCTGCCGATTCAGCGCCGATGGCGGCTATTTCCAGGGCTGCAACATGGAACTGGCACAGCGGATCATGCAGATGGACTTCGCGAAGATCCGGGCCGGAGACACCGGCGAGATTTCACTGGCCGCGAAGGTGCTGGCCGCCTGCCTGGCGCTCTTCGCAATGTGTTTCGTGGCCGGCAGGTGGTGGTGCGGTTGGGTTTGCCCGCTATCCACGCTCGGTGATGGCTTCGATCTGATTCGGCGCGCGATCAGGCTGCCGCACTTGAAACCAGCGCGAACCGTGAAGCTGTCATACCTGTTATCGGGCATCTCGCTTTCCTCGTTCGGCCTGCTCCTGGCCCGCGCCTGGCCGAACCTCGATGCGAACGGAATGATGCTGGGTTGCAAGATTCCGCTTTATCCGTTCTGCAAGATATGTCCCGGCCAGCAGGTGTGTCCGATAGCTTCGCGCGGCCTCGCGGGTATCTCGCCGCTGCCGGGCGCCGAGTGGCTGTTCGGTTTCTTCCGCTATGGGATCGTGGCGCTGCTGCTGTTGTTCATCGTTTCTTTTTTGACGTCCCGCCGGCTCTGGTGTAGGTTCTGTCCCATGGGCATGCTCGGCGGGCTCTTCAACGGCGGCGCAATGGTGGCGCTGAAAAAGAATCCGGTGAAGTGCAACGGATGCGGCGCCTGTAACGAGGTTTGTCCGATGGATATTCACCACGTGCAGGCAGAGCGGGTGAAGCACGAGGTCACCACCTATGACTGCGTGCTCTGCTTGAAATGTGTGGCGGCCTGCCCGCAGGATGCCTGCCTCTCCGTTGAGCTGGCGCACTGCGCGGTGTGCGAATCCGAATTCAAACCAGGATGACAATGGACGAACTAATCAACGAACCGTATCGGCTTCAACCGGGATTCAGCGACAACCCTGGAAACCTGAAACGCCAACGCTTTGCGGAAGACGCCCAGGTGCGCCTGCAGGCCGCGCTCCGCGAGCGACCGCCGAACATCGGCTGGTTCGAAGACCTGATGCGGAATCGCGATTTCTCGACCAAGCAGCGGCCCCGGGTTGGATACCTGTGTAACATGATCCCCCAGGAACTGGCGTGGGCGCTCGGCGCCGATGCCGTCCGGCTCGACTGTGGTAATGCCGGCGCGGCGCTGGTGGGCGAAGAAATGCTCTCCGGCGAGATTTGTCCGCTGGCCAAGGCATCGTTCGGTGTTTTCATGAACAAGGATTCAATGGCCAACTCCTGCGACGTGGTGGCTCTGCCTACCAGTTGCGACGCCAAGAAGAAGCTCGGCCAGATCCTCGACGACATCAAGCCCGCCTTTATGCTCGCGCTGCCGCCGGAACAGGATCATCGGCGCTACGCCGATGTCACCTTACAGGAAATGGTCCGGCTGGTCGGGTTCCTTGAAACCCACCTGAAAACGAAACTGAAATCCGGCGCGCTGCTGGCGGCGGTGAAGCTTGGACGCCGCCGCTCGGCGATTGTCCGCAAACTTCAAGCGATCCGCATGCGGACCCCGCGCGTCATGTCGTTCCGCGATGTGATGCTTGTCCTGCAAGGTTCCCAATTTCGACCTGTCGCCATCAGCCACTGGATCACCGAGGCGGAGAAAGTGGTGGCGTGGGCCGACACGGCGGCGCAGCAGGCTGGCACGACGAAAGGACTGAAGCCCCGGTTGGTGCTGACCGGCGCGCCGCTGATCTGGCCCAACTACAAAGTGCTTAACGTGCTCGAGGAATGCGGCGCGGAAATTGTCGCCGACACCCTCTGTACCGGAGAGCAAAGCTGCTTCGATCCGGTTGTTCTCGACGAGACCGGCGTCAAGCCGCTGCTGCGGGCGCTTACCAATCGCAGCGTCTTCGCCGCGATCTGTCCCTGTTTCACCTCCCAGACAACCCGCCTGAACCGGATTATCAGCTTAGTCGAGGAATCGGCGGCGGATGGCGTGGTCAACCATTCGTTACGGCTCTGCCAGTTGTTTGACATGGAGACGTATCGCATCGAAAAGGTGCTCAAGGCCCGCAAGGTTGCCTTCCTCAACATCCGCACCGACTACAGCCTGGAAGATACCGAACAGCTGCGAGTCCGGATTGAGGCGTTTCTTGAAACGGTATAAATGACGAATGGCAACGGAGGTCCGGATGATAACCGCAGGTGTTGATATCGGCTCGACCACCAGCAAAGTCGTGCTGTTGAACGACGACGGCATCATGGCCCGTGAGGTGATCGTGAACGGCGCGCTGCCGGCGGATTCCGCTTGGGATCTTTTCCAGAACACGCTCATAAATGCCGGCATTCAGCGTAAGGCCGTGGCGGCTGTCGCCATGACGGGGTACGGCCGACGATTGGCCAATTTCGGCGACATGATCATCACCGAAATCAAATCGTGCGGGTTGGGCGCCGTGGCTCAGACCTGTCCCGCCGGACAAATTTACACCGTGATCGACGTGGGTGGGCAGGATACCAAAGTCATCAGCCTCAACGACGATGGCGACGTCGAAGACTTCGCCATGAACGACAAGTGCGCCGCCGGCACCGGCCGGTTCCTGGAAATGCTCGCGCACAAGCTGGGCCTCACCTATCCCGCCTTCGTAGAAGTGGCGTTGCAGTCAACCGCCATGATCCAGATGAACTCCACCTGCGCCGTATTTGCGGAAAGCGAGGTCGTCTCACTGCTGGCCCGCGGCATCGATAAAGCCGATATCGCCGCCGCCGCGCACGAGGCCATAGCGCAACGCATCGGAACCATGGTGCGTAGAATCGGATCCAAGGAGGTCTTCTGTTTTACCGGCGGCGGCGCCATCAACCGCGCGCTGGCCAAAACCCTCGAGGAAGCGCTGAACAAGAAAGTATTCATCCCGCCGAGTCCGCAGACCGTTGTAGCGCAGGGCGCCGCCATCGCCGCGCGTCAGAAACTGGAACAAGGAGAAAAAACGTAACTATTCAGGTCAGCCAGCTTTGGCTCCCGCACTCCATATAGTTTTTCGCCGTTCGTCAGCCGATGGACCGTGCGGCCGTCGGGCCTCATGGCTGAGCAGTTACAAAAAAATGCACTTCATCATGTCCATCGCCGTGATTCTTACGCTTGCCCTTTCGTCCGTCATCAACGCGAATGCGGATGAGTCCCCGCTGCGTATCTTTCTCGCCGCCAACTTCAATCCGGTCATCAAGACTGTGAAGGCTGATGCCCAAAGGGACTTGGGGCTCGCACTGATGCCGGAAAGCTCCGGGAGCCAGGTTGCCTGTCGGAAAGTTGCCGAACTTGGACGTGAATGCGACGTTCTGATTCTGGCCGACCCGCAGTTGTTTACGGAGCTGGTTCCGAAACAGTGCCCGTGGCGGATTACCTTCGGCTGTGACCGGATGGTACTTGGTGTCGGCCGCCGTGCAAAGCGATCCGATGATGCCGAAAAAGACTGGCCCGCCGTGATCCTGGATCCGGCCATTACCGTCGGCCGCGTGGACGAAAACCTGGCGCCGAGCGGATACCGCACGCTATTACTGCTGAAACTCAAGGACTCGTCCGGCAAACTCCTGGCGAACGTGATTAAGAAAACCGACCGGAAATGCGACGATGTCGCGGCCTTGGCGGCGCTGCTCCGGAACGGCGACATAGAGTACGGATTTCTCTACCGGAGCGCCTGCCTGAATTACGACATCCGCTTTATCGAGTTGGGTCCGGCCATCAACATGGGACACTCCACCGTTGACTACTCAACCGCCACCGTGTCGTTCAAGAACACAAAGAACGCGGACGTAACCATCAAAGGTTCACTGATTTCCTACGGACTTTCCATCCCTTCGACGGCCCGGAATGGGGAGGGTGCCGTCCGGTTCATCAGATATTTACTGACCAAACGGGCGGCGGTTCTGACCCAGTGCGGAATTGAAGCGCTCAAGCCGAAGTTCCACGGTCCCAAGGACTCATTTACACCCTTTGCCGGGTTCTGTGACTATGCCGGAGACCAGTGACATGCCTCGTTCATCCGCAAGGACCGTGATCCCGCTTTTCATCCTCGCCGCGCACGCGGCGCTGCACGCGATGCTGGGCATCGGCGGATGGTTGCGGCCGTTTGAACTGTTATCACTGTTGCTGCTGGGCGCAAACCTGGTTATTGCGCTGTGTCTGTGGAAAGGGTCCTGGGATTTGCCAAGCGGAACCTGCACGATGCTGCTGATTGCCGGGCATGGATTGATCGGACAGCGGCTGGCGCCGGACTCGTTGACCAGCGGGGCTATGTTGACGGTCAACATTCTGATCGTGTATGTCGGCGTGAAGATCTACGAGCATCTGTCACGCCTCCATTTCGCGGCGTTTGCCGGAAGTTACCTGATTCTTTTCTACATCTTCCTGACCCGCATGCAGAATGCCGAGGCGCTGTTCCTGCTGTTCCTGATGGGACTGGCGGCCACGGCGCGGGATTTCAAGCTGTTGACGTATTTCTGGGCGATCGTGTTATCATTCACGGCCTGCCAGCCCTATGCGTGGGAGACCACCTTCTCGTCGTTCCTGATCCTGACGGCGCTGTTTTCCATCCGGGACTCGAACTGGAATCCGGCGTCGGTCATCTTCCTTGTCGGCGGCATGGCGCTGCTGCTGTTTGTGCTGCTGCCGGTGATTGTGCTCATGGCCGGCGAGGACCCGCGGAATGTTGTCGCCATGCTGAAATCCGAGAGTGTCCGTGACGCCCTGCGCCTGACGGCCGTCACCGCAACCATCTCGACCGTCATCCTTGCCGCCTTCTGCGTGCCACTGGCCTACGCGCTGAGCCGTCTGGATTTCAAAGGCAAGTCGCTGCTGCTGGCTCTGGCCGATCTTCCGATCATCGTACCGCAGTCGGCCGCGGGCCTCGCGATCCTGAAGGTGTTCGGAAAGCAGCAGTATCTTGGCGGCATCATCTTTGACGCATTCGGCATCCGGTTTGACGGCTCGGTTTTCGGAATCTGCCTGGCCCAGATATTCGTGGCCATGCCGTTCATTCTGAAAGGTTCGCTAGCCGCGTTCGAATCGGTCCCGGTGGCGTTGGAAGGCGCTGCGCGCACGCTGGGCGCATCATCGTTCAGCGCGTTCAAGCGGGTGGCGCTGCCGCTGGCCATGAAAGGCGTCGTGGCCGCGGCCATCCTGGCGTGGGCACGCGCGGCCGGCGAATTCGGCGCAGTGTTGTTCGTTGCCCCATACCCGGAGACCGCGCCGATCGCGGTTTACAATCTGTTTAACAGCGTTGGACTTGTGCAAACCGCGCCGCTGGTCACAACCATCCTGCTCTTTTCGCTGGCAATGTTCCTGGCCTTGCAAATCCTGGTCAAGCTGGCGCCCGGTCTTACCCGGCGGGAGGGTTCAGGAGCATGACGCCGCATCTTCATATTGGCGGCGTTGAAGCGTCGTTTGGCTCTTTCAAGGTCGGACCGGTCCGCATCGAAACGGAGCGCGGCGAATATCTTGCGCTCCTGGGTCCAACGGGCTGCGGAAAAACTTCGCTGTTGAAATGTATCGCCGGCTTGAAAATAATTACGGCCGGCTCGATCCGTCTGGCCGGACAGGAGATATCAGGACTGCCGCCCGAGCGGCGGGGCGTGGGGCTTGTGGCCCAGACGGGCGACCTTTTCCCGCATCGGAATGTGAGGGAGAACCTGGATTTCGGACTCCACTATACCCGGCTCAACCGGACGACGCGGCAGGCACGGCTTGAAAAACATTTGGTCATGTTTCGGATCGCGCCGCTGGCTCATCGGTATCCGGCCGGCCTGTCGGGTGGCGAGACGAAGCGGGTGGCGCTCGCCCGGGCCATGGTGCTGGAACCATCCCTGCTCTTGCTGGACGAGCCGTTCGGCATGCTCGACCACAACGGGCGGCTCGAGATGGCCGAACTGCTCCGGATGATCCTGCGCGAACTGGGCACGACAGTTATTCACGTCACGCACGACCGGCACGAGGCCTGGTCGCTGGCCCGCCGGTGCGCGATCATGAATCAGGGCCGGATCGTCCAATGCGGCCAAGTGGCCGATGTGTTCCGCCGGCCTGCCGACGTGTTCACCGCGCAGTTCCTCGGCTGCGAAAACGTTTTTGAAGCCTCCTTTACGGAACAGACCGCCCGCTGCGGGGAGGCAAGGTTCGCGCTGGGCTACAAACCGCCCTTCCGCTCGGGATTCGTGGCGATCCGGCCCGAACGCATTGCGGTGGCAGCGCACGGACAGCCCCACCTCATATCCGGACGGCTGATCGAACTTCAAGATGCCGGCGATAATCTGAAAGCGTGTTTCGATTGCGGTGCGTTGAAACTGACGGCCCGGCTGCCTCTGGAACTCGCGCCGCGCCTGACCCTGAATGCCTGTTTCAATCTGACCTGGCTTGCCGACGCCGTGCATGCCATCAAGCCGCAGGGTGATGAAGGAGCGAATTCATGAACGGATTGCCGGATAGAATGGAAGAATTCCTCGCCGGCTTCTTCGGCAATATCAAGTTTGTCGAGAAGGCCCTGCTCGGGCTCGAAGGCAGTTATGTCGAGCTGCTGACGATCCTGTCGCTGGGTCTGTTGGCGGTGCTGCCGACGATCGTCCCGGAACGACGCCGGCAGACCTGGCGGCGCCTGAACCAGATCTTCGGGATCGTGATCTTCATCTACGTGGTGTTCACCTGCCTGGGCGTCTTCGGAATGGTGCGGAATTTCTTCCGTGGTATGAACGAGATCGGGCGCGAAAACATAATCGCCCTCTACTACTGCTCGGTGCCCGTCACGATTCTGGTTACTTCAATGCTTTTCGGCCCGGCATTCTGCGGCTGGATCTGCCCGACCGGCGCCCTGCAGGAATTCGCCGGGATGCTGACCCGAAAATGGACGCTGCGCCGCAAGCTGCGCGGCTATCCGTTCGGCTGGGGATTCCTGCTGACGGCCGGCCTGGTAGGAGTCGTATTTCTGCTGTGGGTCTGGCGACTGGCCGTGACCCGCACATTCTTCGTCGAGGATTCCACCATCTACTGGTCGGAAGTCCTTGTGCTGCTGCTGTTTATTCTGGCATTTCGGATGCGGGAGTGGGACCTGAAATTACGTCGGATCCGGATTCTTTCCTTCTGGATCATCGTGTTGGGCGCGCTGGCAGGAATCCGGATTACCTCGCCGGTGCATCTGGGTTTTGCCAAGGTCTACGACCCGGCATCCCTGCTTTCAACGGTGGTCGTGGTGGTTGGCGCGCTGACGATCCCGAACGTCTGGTGCCGGTACCTGTGCCCCTGGCGATGCGCCATCTCATGGGCTGCCCGGAAGAGCGTGCGATTCATCGAGAGCGACGTCTCCAAATGCACAAAGTGCGGGAAATGTTTTGAAGGGTGCAACGTGGATGCCGTCAAGGACGGCAAGATCAACACCGAGGAATGCCACTTTTGCATGAAGTGTGTGGATGCCTGTCCGACGAACGTCTTCACGATCAAGGATGACTGGAGACGGAAATGAGCCGATTCCCGGCAGCGACACTGATCGTCATCGTACTGACCGGTACCCTGGCCCTGGCGCTTGAACCGCAATGGCCCTGTCAGCGCGGGGATTCGTCCGGCCAGGCATCGGTTACTTTTAACAACGGCTCCGAGATCAACGAGTGGCACTACCTGCACAAGGGCGCGCGCCGCTATAAGCCGGGCCTCGCCGTATGGGCTTCGCCGGCTATCGCCGTGGTGGCCGGCCGACCGATGGCGTTCATCGGAGGCTACGACCAAACCATGCACGCGCTCGATCTATCCGACAAGCGGGCCGTCTGGACCAAGCTGACAAATGGCGAGATTCAGAATGCGCCGGTCGTCGGGATGGCGTCAGGACTCGATGTCGTATTCTGGGGTTCCGCCGACCGGACGGTGTATGCGTTCGTTGCGTACAGCGGCCGCATGCTCTGGACAAGCGAACTGGTCCCGCCATCCAACAGCCAGGGCGACGTCGAGATGTCGAGCCCGTTCTTCATGGAGGGACGCCTCTATATTGCCTGTTTCGCGTTCGACAAGTCGCTTCCGCGCAATTCGCAAAGGGGGGTGCTGTACTGTCTGGACGCGGAGAACGGCCGGATCCTATGGCGCGAGCTGGTCTGCGATGGCCCCACCAGCTCGCCGCTGGGTTTCAAGCGCGACGGCAAACCACACGTCTCGATTGCGGCCCGGCGTGGATTGCTCCAATGTTACGATGTCAGCGGCGAATCACCCCGCCGGGCTTGGAGCTTTCAGATGCCGCACGAAACGCTGGGTTCGCCGGTTGTTGCCGACTGCGATGGACGCACGCTTCTGTTTCTCGGTTCCAAATACGGAAACCTGATTGCGCTGGACGCGGCCACCGGCAAGGAGGTTTGGCAGAAAATGGCGGGCAACTGGTTTGACAACGGGGCCTGTGTGGGCGACGTCGGTGGCCGGAAACTTGTCTTTGCCGGCTCGCATGACTACAACCTGTATGCCTTGGATGCCCGGGATGGCGCACTCGTCTGGAAGAAGGCGCTGGGCGGTGAAATCCATTCAGCGCCGTGCCTGCTCCCCTTTGCAGACCGCGCGGCCGTGGCCGTGGCCGCGCTCGACAACCATCTGTACGTCCTCGACGCAGCCACCGGCGAGAGTCGGATCTCCTACTTCACCGGCAACCCGATCTGGGATAAACTGGTGAAAGGCGAGACCCTGTGGGGCTCGCCCTCGGCAATCGTCGCCGGGAGACAGACCGCTCTCGTTTACGGCTCATTCAATAACGTGGTCTACACTATCCCGGTGGAGAAAGAATGCTCCCTGACAGCCAGTCCGCGCTCATCCGCATCGCTCTGGAAGAGTTTGCTGTTTGTGGCCGTACTCTTCTGCGGGCTGGTGGTACCGCTGGTCGTGCGATTCACGCCCGCCAGATCGGCCACAACGGTTTCCAGCCCCGCGACCACCAGGGCGAACCGGTCATAGTTCAGTTTCCCGGGCGTGTCCTCCGGGGTGTGATACCAGCGATACCGGAAGAGGGCCGTATCGGTGACCATGACGGCCAAATAGCCTGCATGCCAGAAGGACCAGTGGTCCGACCAACTGACGCCAGTGATCCAACCCGGCAGGAAAGCCGCTTCCGAGGGACATAGCGCCGTGCTGCGAAAGCTGTTCACGGTGGTCCGCACCAGGGACCGGGAACGGATATTGCCGATGAAGGCCGCAAAATTACCGGTGGTGGGATAGATTCGGTTGAGCAGGGGGAGGGGGTAACGCTGACTTCCCTGTTCGTCGGAATAATAGCCCAGAGTTTCCAGGCTGAGCATGGCCACGATGTTTTCGTTCCGCTCGCGGCAGCGCCGGGCATATACCAGACTGCCCATGTCGCGGGTCCAGAAAAACGGCGGCTCTTCATTGACGAACGCCACGAACCGAAGCGTCCGTTCGGGCGCGGCGCCGGCAAACGCGCGGGCCAGGGCCAGCAGGGCGGCCACGCCGCTGGCGTTGTCGTTGGCGCCGGGAGTGTGTTCCGCTGAGTCGTAATGGGCGCCGATCACGACAATCTCATCGGGCCGGACCGTGCCCCGGATTTCGACTTCAAGATTATAACAAGGCCGGCCTTCCAGTCCGTCAATTTCATAGCCCTGGCGCCGGACCTGATATCCCGCGTTTGAAAAAGCGCTTTCGATCAGGTCGGCCGCCGCGCCGAGGGCGTCGTAGCGCGAGATGACATTGCGTCTGCCGATCGTTCCAGCCAGCGTCTGCACATCCGCCTTCAGCGCGTCGCCAAGCAGGCGCTGATCGGTGGTCAGCGGTGGACAGGAAGTTATCGGATGCAGATCCGGCATGCGGATCATGATAACACCGGCGACCAATAACGCAACCGGCAAACAACCCATGAGCAGAGCTGTCGATCCGGAAAGCCAGGTTTTTACGGACATCTCGATCCGGCGGAGTCGCAGGAGGTACAGCAGCGCCCTCGGAATGGCCAGCAGGGACAGGGCGCCCCATGCGATGCCGAACACGAACGCAAAACAGAACAAAACGATCCGGAGCTGGCTGACGGGCCCGGCCGAGCGAAACGGCAGGATAACCAGCAATCCCATGGTAATAACAAGGATGCCGAAGATGATCGCCAGCGTGATGCAAACCCGGCGCATCGATACCGACCGGTTGGATAAGAGATGATGCATCATGGATCCCACCCCTTCATTTTGCTTTCATGAGTTCAAAGATCGCACTCGGCTTGCCTTCCAGCGCTTTCGAGATCTCGACACAACTGCTATAGCCGCAGTCCCGGCAGATTTCAGGATTGCCGACATCGCGACAGCAAGTGAACAAGCGCTTTCCCGCGAAAAGCTCGATTTGTTTAACAGGCCGCTTCCAGTTGTTTGCCCGCAGTGCCAAGTATGCCGCTCTTGAGAGAATGATGGGGTAGCCCTGCCGTTTCAATCTCCAGATACGATCCAAGATCCGGAGCCTTTCTTCTCCCGATATTCCATATCGGGCGACGATGTCCGGGTTATGCGTCAGAAGATTAAAGGTGATCCCAGTGAAGGCGCGGGTGGCGACTATCTCCTTAATCGCGGGATCGAGTTCTTGTGCATTTGCCTTGGAAAGCGTGATGGATGCGACAACCCTTGTGTTCGCAGCCCGGACATGCCCAAGAATCGTATCGTAAGTTCCGGCCCGGATGGAGTTATGGGTGGCTCGTGTTCCGTCGATGGTGACGATGAAGGTAATGCCGTCCGACTCCAGGGGGAACGTTCCGTTCGTGAAAACCGCGATATCCAGGAAGCCGAGCTCACGGGCATACGCGATGACATCACCAATCGCCGCACCCTCGCTCTGCCAGAGCATGGGTTCGCCGCCGGTGATGACAAGCGCTCGATGGCCGCGGCTATAGGCATCGGCCAGCGAAGACCAAACCGCGGCGTAATCGAGATCGTATTGTCCCGTATTCTTACTGGTGCAGTAGAAGCAATCCAAGTTGCACTTATCGTTGATCACCAGGATGAACAGGTACGGTCTATCGCGGCGCAGAAGGAACGTATCCACTGCGAAAGAAGCATAGACCCACAACCGCCTAAGCGTCTTTCGTAAAGAAACAAACCAATAAATGATCCAATCCTTCAACATATATATATGCCGTTTGCCGCCACCGCGGCGGTTTATTATTTCCGGGTTCCTCCCGGAAATAATTTAGAGTCTGACTTCGCTTGGCCATGGTTCTTTCCGGCATGCGCCCCAGAGGTGATTGATGTAGCTCAAACTGTATTCATTCTGGAGACGGTGGATCCAGTAGGCGCCGGGTTTGGTCACGCGATAACCGCCCGCGACCCGTTCCAGCAGTTTCATCAGAATCAACGGGCGGAGCAAATGCCCGAATTCGGTGTCAAGCGACGCATCTTTTCCAAACACGCGCTGGAAGTCACAGTCGGAAATTTTAAGTTCATAGACCCTCCAATAGAGCCAGTATGCCATCTCAAGGCGGCGGTTAACCGGCATGGAAACGGCAACCGGTCGTTCGGATGGCAGCTTGCTTGCATAGGCGCTTACATCGAAGGTATTGACATAGAAATCGGAACCCGTCATGGAGGCGGCGCTTGGGCCGAATCCGATGTAATGATGCCGGGTGATGGAACTGAACTTGCCTTTCCCCGGCTTCAGCCAGCTCCAGACGGCGCAACGGCGCAAGCCCTGTTTTTCGCAGTATTCGTCGGTGAATTTAAGCATGGTCTTGATAACGTGGTGCGGCGGACGTTCCACCTGCCGGATGCCTTTGGTCTGGCCGAGGTCGGAATACGGAAAAGAGAACATGGGGTATGTGCTGAGCTGATCGACTCCCAGGTCTACGATCGTCCGCACATCAGCCTGCCAATCTGCAAGCGTCTGGCCGGGCAGCGCAAACATCAGGTCCACATTGACCGACTCAAACCCCAACTGAAGCGCCCGTTCAACAGCGTTGATACCAACCAGGCCGTTGTGACTTCGTTTGATCTGGTCAAGCAGGCTATCGGAAGTTGACTCGACCCCGATGGAGAGCATGGTAACTCCGGCATCCTTCAACGCCCGCAAACAGTCGTTGTCCATATTTGCCGGGTGCAACTCGATGCAGATAGCGGCAACGCCGCCAATGCGCTCTCTCAAATGCCGAAGGATTGAGAGCAGCCCCGGCCAGTTCACCGTGGGTGTGCCCCCTCCAATATAGAGCGATGTGAACGACCTGCCGCGCAAGCACGATGAATAGAGATCAATTTCCTGTTTCACCGCGCGTTCATAGGCCATGAAAAGCTCTGCGCTATACTCGACCCGATTATACGGGCAGTAGGGGCATAGATTCTTGCAGAAAGGGACGTGAAGATACAGGCCTGGCGCCGAGAGTTCATCCGGCCAGCTCGGCTGGGTCTTGGTCATGCAGAAGCGTCGGGCCTGCCCCGTGACGGCTCGCTGCACCAGCGGCTTCCATATGGTCTTGCCTGGTATCATCTTATTGAATACCGACTTGCCTGGTTATTTGGATTCAAACGGTAAAAATTATCGCACTGCTCCGGGTAGCATCATCAGATCCCTCGGTCATGATGTCAATTCTTCCTGGCAATGCAGGCGACGTAGTCGTGGCAGACGTCGAAGCCCGCTTCTGAATCGCGCTTTTCCCGCAGCATGCCGAGAAATTCCTGCGTAAGTGAATCCCGTTTGACGGGATCCACTGCCTCATAAAAGACAGTGCCCGCCCCCGACTTGAGCAGATGTTCGAGCACCTGCTCAGCGGTCGCGTAGTGGAAGACGCAACGATCTTCCCACACATCAACGGGTTCCAGTCCCGCGGTTCCCAATTCCTCCCGGACGTGACGGGCATCTCGTGGAAAATCGAAAGATACTTGTTTCAACAAGCCGGAAGGATCGCGTCCAACCAGTTCGGCGAACAGCCCGAACTCACGTCGTGGAGAATTTTCCTTGTGAACGATGAAAGCCAACTGTCCTCCGGATTTTAACGCCTGGTTTGCGGCAGTCAAAAAAGGCGGCACGGGGATGTATCCCAGCACCCAACTGGAGAAGATGATATCGAGGTCACGGGTAAACTGCAGTGCCTGCAAAGCGTCACCACATTTGAACTCCACATTGCGGAGTGCATGGGACTGGAGACGGCGTCTTGCAATTAACTGCATCATCTCAGAGATGTCGACCGCCGTCAGTATTCCTCTTTGACTCAGCCTGTCGGCCAGCAGGACAGTGGCGAATCCCGATCCGCACCCGGCCTCGAAGACCTTCTCCGCATCGCGCCAATCCAGCCGCTGAATCAGTTCCCTCACGGGGGTTCCGGCTTTGACTGTCCAGAAATCGTCATAGTTAGCGCTCACATGATTGTAGGCTTTCTCCAGCTCCGCCATGCCGGCAACGTCAAGGCCCTGAGCCCGGATCTGGAAGAAGTTTGGCAAGGCATGTTCCTTGGGCAGGTGTTTCTCACAGATGGCGCACGAAAGATCCGGCGCGGCGGGCAGGACATCAGCCTTGATATGGCAATTCAGGGTTCTACCCACGCAGGTGGAGCGCGGTTGCTGGAAATACTGTCGCATCCGGTCCAAAGCAATCTCCAGCGGTTCCTGCGTAATGTTGCCGAAAGACAATGGCACCAGATTGCAGGGGCATAACTCTCCGGAGCCGTCGATATAAAGATGGGTTAGTCCAGCCCCGCAACCAAAGTTTTCCGAACCTTCAAGATAGGTAAAGGTCGAGAGAATAGGGAGGTCTTCACGCTTGGCCACTTCATGCTGGTATTTAATTATCTGCTGGCGTTCTGCTGCCGTCAAAACCACGTCGGTCCGTCCGGCAAGATTTCCCGTTGGACACGGTTCCAGCAGATGCACCTCCAGCGCTCCCAGATTTCTGGCCAGCACCATGAATGCCTCAAATCGGTCGCGCTCAAGAAACTCCCGGGTCGCGACGGAGACGATATGGGGATAGAGCCCTGCTTCCGCGGCCATGGCGATCGCTTGGGAAGCGGCGCGAAACGCTCCCTTTCTGCCACGGAGCCAATCATGTTCACGCTCATCGGCGCTATCCAGGCTGATGCCCATGCCGAAGACGCCGCTGGCGCGCAGGGACCGGGCGCGGGCTGGCGTCAGTCCCCAGCCGGTCGTGCCGACGATGATGCAGGAGCGGTCATCAAAACTCGCGCAGATTTTTTCCAGGTCCGGGCGAAGCAATGGTTCTCCGCCCGTCAGGTCGATCATGACGGCTCCTTGTTCCTGCAACTTGCCGGCGAGGCCACGGATAACCTCCAAAGACATATCGCGCTGATTGCGCCCGGCATTATAGCAGTGCCAGCAATTCAAATGACATCGGTTGGTTACGGCGAGAGTTACGGAGTATAACCGGCGGTGGTCCGCGGGGCTAAGCAGTTGATCCACCAGACCGTTGAAGGCCCGACTTGGATAAGGAGGAAAATGCGTGTTCACTACCTGCTTGTCCATGAAGCAGACGGCTTTCTCACCGGCCAGGTAGTCTTTGAAAAACTCGCCGATTCTCGGATGTAATCTTGACATCGGCGGTGCGGATGCGATCTGAGAAAAAAAGTCTTTGCCGTTCATGGCCATTCTCCTCATTACGCCGCACAGTGCATGTGCCTTGTTGGAACTCTATTTGATTTCTTTCTCGGTTCCGCAGTGCGAACAGTGCGGAAGCATCACGTGCCTGATCTTGTGGCAGGACGAACACTCCTCAAAAAGCCCGCTTCCGCAAGAGGGACAGGTGTACTTCTCTTCCTGATCTCCCCGCTCCGTTGGAACAACCATCTTGTTGACCGTTCGCCGCGTCCAGAACAGAAAACGACGGGGGCCGATGCGTATGGGGTATTCACAGACGGGGCACAGAAAACGTTCGTATGCCTCTCGATACTGCTTGATCAGCCATTGTGCTTTTGGGAAGGCAATGGCACGGATGAAGTAGACCAGCAGCCACGCCACCACAAGCAATAGCCCGCCGATAAGGATGTATTTGAAGTACTTGCTTGGGAAGTACTCGTGAACTACCAGGGCGACCTTGACTAAAGTTGCGGCGCCAAAAGCAAGGAAAAGCGGGAAGTAGATGCTCGATCGTTTTTTTATCATGACAGTTGCCGCGACAATGAGGATCGGCACGAGAATGGCGAGTTGAAAGAAAGCCAGCTTCAGCCGGTGTTTATTGCTCAGCCTGTTGAATTCGTCCCTTGCCGGTTGACGTTGCTTCTCAATCTCCTGTTCCGCCTGTTCCTTGTCCCGAACAAGCCCCTGCTTCCGTTCAAGCATGTCCGACACTGCCTGGCTTAATTCCTGGTACTTTTTCTGATTGTCCAGAAACAGATTCAGACTGCTGGTGAAGTTTGCCTGTTCCGTACCCGAGAAAGCGACGTTCTTTTGCAGACCGATCTTCTGGAGTTCGAGAAGCTGGTTTATGGTCTGTTGCAGGTTGCGCGAACCGTCGCCCACGACGCGTTGTTTTTCGGTCTGATTCTCAATCTGGCGCGTGAGATCGGCAATTTGCTTCTCAAGCGCGCTTTGTTTTGTGACCAGCTGCTTGTCCAGGTATTTCTTCTCGATGCTGGTATAGTCAGGGCCTTTGATGGATTGGATGTCCTCGACAAAGAATCCGAGGACCCAGAAGACAAGCACCGCTAGGACAAGGGTAAAAAGTTGTATGGCAAAACGATGAATCCAGGTCCCCTTTGACTTTGCATCGGTCTTCATTTTCCCGTTCCTTTCCCTGTTCCAACTTATTGGTTATGACGCAAGTTCCTGTCGGCTTGTCCTACCATCTTTACGATCAATTACTCTTTAGTTAAATACTCCTGGCCGGTGGAGTGCCTGCGCCTCAATGGGGCCGCCAGATTGGCAACGGGATGTATTAAGGCATATTCAGCCCGCGGATTATTGACGATTTCTCTTTTGAAGAAGCCGTTATTAATGAAAAATAGTGCCTGGTTGATAACTTCACGATTCCGCATGATAAACGTATGGGTCCTATGCACCACGAGAAAATCCTTCATACCGATCACCTTGGTCCTGGCGACCGCCACTTTGCCGTCATCGGCGCCGGGAATGAGCATCGAAGTAAAAGGGTTCAGGGTTCGATCTCCGGCGATAATCCCCAATTCAAAATTTACGGCTCCCAAGTTGTTGGGCAAGCCGGATGGTGTAGTGCCCAGTTGCTGCCCAGCAGGTCCAACAAAAAAACGATAAAGGAAATTAGTACGGAATCGGTCGGCAACTTCACTGCCCTGATTCGGCGGACATAACATCACCACCCGCCCGAGATTGGGGAGCGCGGTGTTCTTCAAGTAGTATGCCAAAACGATGCCGCCCAACGAGTGCGTAACGAAATGAATATTTCTGTCCGGCTGGCGGCATTGGGTTGTGATTGCCTGGCCAAGATAATTGCTTGCCAAAGTTTCAATCGGTTCCCGGGTTGACGGGTAAGCGACGTTGACCACCCGGAAGCCTTTCTGCGAAAGCTCTTTCTCGATCTTCTTCATCGCCCTTGTCGTTCTGCCCATTCCATGAAGCAGTACCACGTAGTCACCTTGGTCCGTTGCCGCTTGCCCGACTTCACTCACCGCAGGTTTGCTCAGGGCCTTGAGCATGTCGAAAGGCTGGGCCCGTCTTTTGGGAGAAATGGCTCCGTCGCGCTGGGCAACGTGATCGTTAAACGCCTGGTTCTCCGGCGCTTTCAGGAATTCCTGAACGGCATCCTTCCACTGTTGGGGATGCCGGGAGACGTAGCTTTCATGTCCCGCATCGGGGAAAGCCTTGAACCACTTTGGCGCCGGTGTTGCCGCATAGACACGCCGGCCTTCGCCAATCCGGGCCCGGGGATCATCTGTCCCATGCAGGAACAGGATGGGACAAGATACACTGCGCGCATATTCGACAGGATTGTGCCTGAAACCGTCAAAACCGATTTGCCATCCGCCCCAAAACACAAGAAGCTGCGCGCCTGGAAATGATGGAATTCCCATAGCCTGGAATCTATGCCGGACGGTATTCAGCATGGTGTCAAAAACGGCTTCGACAATCACCGCGTCGGGTTTTACGCTATGGTTGTGGATGGCCCGCAGGATGGCGACGCCTCCCATGGACTGGCCAAATAACAGAATCCGGCTCTGGGGTAGGTTCGACCTGGCGTAAAGAACGGCGGTGGTCACATCGTCGGCTTCGTGGAATCCTACGCTCGTATATGATTCGGAGGACGCGCCTGATCCCCTGAAGTCCACGAGTAAGACAGGAAGGCCCATGGCATGAAACGCTGCGGCCTCGCCCAGCATGGCGGACTTGTCGGCGCTGTAACCGTGGAACAGCAGGACGACTGCGTCATTGCGACCGTTGGGGCAATACCAGCCGCCAAGCTGCACGCCATTCCGGCCTTCGATCCTTATGGTTTTGAAGTCGAGCCCAACATCCGCCGGGGTGGATTGTCCGTGTGGACGCGGGATGTTCACCCCAACCAGAAGCACCTTGGCTTTCTGGAGGAAAGACAAGGACTCCGGTTTTTCCGTGCGCTTGCCGCTGTTCGTGAAATGCATCATTGCATGGGCATGGTTGCGGGCAACGATGTTGAGCGCCACGCATCCGCCCGCGCAAACGAGCGCAAAGGAAAGTATAATTCTTACGGTCCTTCTTTTCATGCGGATAACACCGTCTTGTATTATTTCCAACGCAGAGTATGGAACACTTGCAGCACGTCGTGACGGAGCGCGCGGTCAACGGTATATGGCGTTCCACCATCATCATTACATACCTTAACCAGAATGCGCTCACCATTCTTCATTTCATAGATACCCAAAACAAAAACGTTGAATATACCTCCCGTTCGCTCCGGCGACTCCCCCGGCGCAAGTAGTGTACAAATTAAGATAAAATTTCCGTTGATAACACGTTGATAACAGTTGCGGCGCACTAATGGCCTGTTGCCGTCCACTAGGAATTGGTGCGCAATATCGTCTAATGTCGATTCTTTGGTTAGTTTGATAAAATATCCTCCCAAACCAATACCGCAAATCTCCCCTCGCGGTGTTTTACCTAAACGATACACGTACACCCCAATCCGTTTCCCTTGTGTTTTACATTCTTCTGCAGAAGACGTGTTTTCACGAAGCGAGATACGTTCAGAACTACTGCTTGGAACGAGGAAATAATTGTCAGGATACTTGATTTCAAAGCCATATTCTTCATTATGATAGGTCTTACAGCCGTGTATGTACCGTGTGGAAATAGGCATAATTGCGAAATTAGCAGGATCATCAATATATTTTTCCGCCAAATATGACAGGTCTTCCAACTGTTTCAACATTGAAACACTTATGTAGCCTCTCGATTGGCCGGAGTCATTCGTGCGCGCGAACTCATGGCCGAATTCCTTCTGGATGTCGGCATCTTTAGTGTTGGTAAAGCCCCCAATGTAGAGGCGTCCGCCCTCCGGGTCGTCCCATTCCTTCAGGTTAGTGAAGTACTCCATCCCGCGTGCTTTCGCGACCTCGTAGAATGCTGACATAATGAACATGCTCCCCCCAACGGAGCAACCACCCAGTTTCCTGTAGGTCAGCTTGAGTTTCGACGTATTGGCATTGCGCTCAAGTTCTACGATTTTCATGAGACAGTTTGTGTCGCCGTAGTCAGCGGAGTTGATCTCAACCAGTGACGTGGAATTTATAGTTGCTGCATCGCTATCCAATTGTTGCGCCGTCGTGTTGCTGGAAAACAGCAAAAGGATTGGAATGAAGCCATACATACTCATTTTTTTTTGAAAGGGGGGTATCCACTTGAAGCAAGTATTTTCACAATCCGCACGATATTTGGTGGCTGGCGACGAGTTGCCTACCCCACCTGTTGTGGTTACTTGCGTCAAGTGGATACCCCGCTTTTTGAATAACTTTTGCATAATATTACACCTCCACATTATTTTTGAACAATGACACCAGTTTAGACGCAATTATTCTACACGTATTTTGCTCACGTTTGTTGATTTCAGACTCGGAAATCAACGTTTTATCGTCCTGATATTTATTGTCTCATTGCCTCATTTTGTGTCCCCTTTCTTCCGCTTGAAAGAATTTCTTTGGACGGCAGCGGCTTGAAAGATCAAACGGGGAAAAGAAAAGCTCTCCTATAATGGATTTTTTGTCTTTACAGTGCCGGGCTTAATGAGTGTTGGGCATGCCTCTTCCGCCTGCGAACCCAGGTCACTGCAGACCAAACCGACCAGAAGACAAGTGAAACCGCCAGAATGCTCACTAAGCAGTATACGCACCCGAGCCATTTCCCTCGCTTCACAGCTTCGCTGATCACAACTACTGGCAACAACGGTATGCTCCACTCCATGCCCGCCCAGTAGGGCGCACAAGGACTGACCATAATTGCCAACGTCAGTGAGCGAATCATCGTGCGCAGAGACGCATTTTTCATTCTTGATGAAACCCACCAGAGCAGTAAGAGCACGACCAGCAGCACCAGAGACACCACCTTGAGGTCCGTAGCAATAACAACAAAGGACATCGCAAACATTATGTACAGACACAACAGACTTAAAAATTTCATTGTTCTCCTTCTCCTTTCATTGATAATCAATTCGCCCCGGTCCAGCAATTCCCATTGCACCAACTCGCCCGCCGACACTCTGATCGCTACCGCTAACGGCCAGGGGAACATAGACATATAGCCCGCCAGCGCATCAATGTGGCCACCAGCTGGGCGTCGGGATGTAGTGCAAGGTGTATTCCGGCTGATGATTGACGATCTCTCTGGTAAAGAGTCCGCGATTAATCAAAACCGGCGTGGCATTCGTAACCGCCGTGACCAGAAGAACGGCGACCAAGATCAATAATAATGTTTTCCATTTCATAGTATGTATTCCTTTCATATAAATTGATAAGTAGCAGGATATGTGCCAAGAAATGTCTAAATGTCATAAGTCGTTTATTAACAATTAATAAGCCTAACAGATCGTTTTGGCATGATTTAATGTATTGACAAGGAATGAACATGTCATATACATTTAATGTATGAATAAGACCGTTCAGCTTTCGGATGAAGATCGGGAATTCTTCCGACTGGTTGCGGCGGCGGCCTTCAGTAATCCGTTCAGCGATGAGCGGGTGGAGACGGATTTAAGAATCATCGCTCAGGCGAGTCGTGGGGCAGGCGAAGACCGTATCCAGGTCATGATGAAAACCGTGGCGACCCGGGTGGCCGTATTGGATGCCGCCGGGCTTGGTGATCTGCGCCGGTTTGCCGCTGAAGACCGGGAAATTGTCCAGGTGGCTTTCTTGTTTGATAACTATTATCAGCTGATCGACGCGTTTGACCAGTTGATCCTGGATCAAATCCGGGCCGGCGATGATCCGCTGCCGGCGCCGTTTGCGGCGTCTGCTCGCTCCCTGATGACCCGGCGCGGATTTTCGGCGGAAGCCTTTCGCCACTATTTTGCGGTGTTTTACCAGTTGCGGCGGGCATTCTATTTCATCGATCGGGGATTAGTCGGTCATAGTCCGTGCATGAAAACCTTGCGGAAACGACTGTGGACCAATGTGTTTACTCACGACATCCGCCGGTATGAACGCTTGCTATGGGATCGCATGGAGGATTTTTCCACGCTGTTGCTGGGTGAAACCGGGACCGGCAAAGGGGCGGCGGCCGCGGCCATCGGGCGGTCCGGCTACATCCCGTTTAACATGGAAAAGGAATGTTTTAGCGAAAGTTTCACCCGCAGTTTCGTTTCCATTAATCTTTCGCAATTTTCGCCCACCCTGCTGGAATCGGAACTGTTCGGGCATCGCAAGGGCGCCTTCACCGGCGCCGTGGATCAGCATGAGGGGATTTTGGGACGCTGCAGTCCGCATGGCGCCATTTTCCTCGACGAGATCGGGGAGGTTGCCGTTCCGATCCAAATCAAACTGCTCCAGGTTCTCCAGGAACGGATATTTTCGCCGGTTGGCAGTCACGAGAAACTTCGCTTTCGCGGACGGGTGATCGCCGCCACCAACAAACCTTTGGACGAGCTTCGCCGGCAAGGTCGGTTCCGCGACGATTTCTTTTACCGGCTATGTTCGGATGTCATTACTGTGCCCTCCTTGCGTCAGCGCTTGGAGGAAGAGCCCGGGGAATTGAACGCGCTCCTGAATCATGTGATTCAACGCTTGATTGGCCAGGAATCGGAATCCCTGGCTGCGGAAATCCGGGAGGTGTTTGGTAAAAGCCTGGGGGAGCGCTACCCGTGGCCCGGCAATGTCCGGGAACTTGAACAGGCCGTGCGGCGCATTATGCTGACCAAACAGTATGAGGGCGACCTTATGGCCAAAGCGGCGCCGGATGCTCAGGCGCGCCTGCTGGCGGGAATCGAAGGGGGTTGCCTGGATGCAGAGGCGCTGTTATCGGCCTATTGCACGCTATTGTACCAACGGCACGGGACGTATGAAGAAGTGGCGCGTCACACGCGGCTTGATCGGCGCACGGTGAAAAAATATATCCTGTCCCAGCAGACGGCAGGCCAATGATCGGCTCCATTCCGACGGGCGAAAGAAAGATAAAGTTTTAAGTTGTTGGCCGTAAACCGTTGATTAGAATAGGGCAATTATGGGTATTGCATCTATGTTGGCTTGCTTGAAGCGGCTGGTGGTAAAAAATTACCCCTGTACTTTTTTCACACAGGAGCGCCTGCGTTGTGACCAGTGTTATTATGCCATGCCGGTTGAAGGGCTGGAAGTCTTCACCTTCACGCCATGTCCCAAATGCCGCAATAAAGTCTTTGTGCCGTTGCCGATTGGCGACCTGTTGCTGTTTCAGCCGATTGGGGCCGGCGGTTTTGCCAGCGTCTATAAAGCGTATCACCGCGCGATGGGCAAAACGAATCTGGCGGTAAAAATTATCCGGCAGGATAAAAAAACCGACCCTGAAATCATCAAGGCTTTTCTTGCGGAAGCGACGGTCCATCAACAGATTCCTCCGCATCCCAATATCGTCCGCTATATTGCCGGCGGTTGCGAGGATGATGAATATTATTATGCCGTCGAATACGTGGAGGGTGAACGCCTGGAACAGCGAATCAAGACCCAAGGGAAAATCTCCGAAACGGAAGCATTGAGCCTCGCGGCCCAGGTGGTTGCCGCCTTGAAGCACATTTATAACAATGGGTTTCTCTATCGCGACCTGAACGCGGGGAATGTCATTGTCAGATCGGATGGTGTTGCCAAGCTCATCGATTTCGGCCTGACTATGCCCATCGAACAGGCCCAGGAGGAAACGCATGCCGACAGCATCTGGGGATCCAGCCAGTTCATTCCTCCGGAACGGGTATGTCAAGGCGGCGAAGATGCCTGCAGCGTTATTTACAGCCTGGGCATGCTGATGTTTTACATGCTCAGCGGCGGGCAGTATATTAACGCCGAATCCATAGCGGGGGTGGTTAAACGACACGTGGGAATGGCGCGGTTGGCGGTCTCCTCCGCATTGTTACCGGGAATATCCGCGCCGACGATTGAATCGGTCAACACCATGATGCGCCAGGAACCTGCCGAACGCTATCAGACCTTTGAGGAAGCGGAATTGGCGATCGCTCGCTTGAGATCGCCGAGATAGCGGGTCAGAAATTCATCCAGCGCCTGGTGATAGGACGTTTCGGTGAAGCCCTCGCCGTCGTTATGCCCGCCGGTCAGTTCCGTGAATACTTTCGGTTCCGGCGCGGCCTCGAATAGTTTCCGGGCGTGGGCAAAAGGAATCATCTCGTCCTCCCGGCTGTGCGCCACCAGAACCGGACAGTCAAGGTATTGGATATACTCGATTGTTGGGTACCGGTAACGGCAGAGAAGTCGTACGGGCAGGTACCAGTAAACCCGGGCGCCGATATCGGGCAACGAGGTGAAGGTTGACTCCAGGATCAAGCCGGCGGGTTTTTGTTTATCCGCCAGCCAGGCGGCCACGGCCCCGCCCAGCGATCGACCGCACACGATAATCCGGTCCGGCGGCAGGCGTCGTTCCCGGGTCAGGTAGTTCCAGGCGGCCAGGGCATCTTCGTAGGTTCTCTTTTCGGAAGGCGCTCCCTGGCTTTGTCCGTAACCCCGATAGTCGAAAATGAAAACGTTAAGTCCCAGCTCGTGAAAGCGCTGAATGATATGCAGGCGATCGCCGATGTTGCCGCCATTGCCGTGGCAGACGAGGACCGTGCCGCGCGCTGAGGACGCCGGCACGAACCAGGTGGCGATCCGCTCGTGGCGCGTGGCAAGCCGCTGTCCGCCGTTCGCGGTGAGCATCACCGCTTCAAAGGGAAGCGCCACGGCCGCCGGCGTGGCCAGGATTTCCCGGGAGGGAAAATAGACATAATGCGACTGGAAGATGAACATCAACAGGCACAGGCCGATATAAACCGCCAGGCCGATTCTCAGCGCCGACCATAGAATATGCAGGATGCTGACGCTATTCATAATTCACCGTGGAAAAAAATTAACCACAGAGATTCCTAGCGCGGCATAGCAAAATCTTCTCAAGAAAACAAATTTTTCAACGTCATTCGATCATTTCACCGCGGCCGGCGCGGCGTCCTCGCCGGCCGGTCCCGCTGGGGGAGTCGGCCAGCGGCCCTCCAGCGCGTCGGAGACGATTCGCTTGGTGTCGCTGGGAAAGTCGCTTTTGAGGATCCATTTCAGGAACTTGGTGTTGTTCTGCGCCAGGTCGCGCAGTTTCTGGCCGATGTATTGCGCGCCGAAATTGATCACAAGCTCGCCGTTGACCCATTTGAGCCGGCCGTTCCGATCCGCCCAGGTGGGGTTCCGCGGGGGATTGCAATAGGTGTTCAACTCCTCCATCGTTTGCGGCAGGTCCGGGTACTTGCGGAACTGGGCGTCGAGGACATTGAGCGCCGCCAGGGCGTCGGCCTCGGCGCCGTGGGCTCCGAGGTGCAGGTCGCCGCAGTAGAAGGCGACGGCGGCAGTCAGGTCGCGGGGCTCTTTCTTGTGGAAGATGCGCTGGGCGTCCAGCACGCGGACGGCGTCGGCGTTGAAATCAAATCCTGCCCGGGCGCATTCCTCGGCCAGGAGGGGAATATCGAAACGGGCCGCGCCGAATCCGGCCAGGTCGCATCCGTTCAGAACAGTGATCACTTCAGGGGCTTTCTCCCGGAAACTGGGACAATTCGCGACATCGGCGTCGGTAATGTGATGGATGGCGGTTGATTCGGGTGGAATGGCCATTTCCGGGTGGAACCGGAACGTGAATGTTTCGCGCTTTCCATCCGGATGCACCTTGATGATGGCCAAATCGATGATCCGGTCCTGCCGCGGATTGATGCCGGTGGATTCGATGTCAATCACGGCCAGGGGTCTGTCCAGTTTGATCATGGTTGATAATTTCCACTTGCGGGCAATGCCCGACATACTTGCGAATCACGATGGATCACATCATTCCGGATTCGGCGGGTGCTGTCAAAACAAATCACGATGAGATTGTAATGGGTCAATTATTGGGGGGGGGGGGGGGGGGGGGGGGGGGGGGGGGGGGGGGAGTTTTTTATTTTTTTTATTTTTTAAAAATTTCTTAAAAAATTTTTTTTTCCAAATTTA